>Ga0210019_1001995_pt1 | contig 20618 bp, 9 predicted proteins | sample CryGeyCG2114_020_2_FD_183969 | JGI IMG/M metagenome (GOLD analysis project Ga0210019, IMG submission 183969) | Groundwater microbial communities from aquifer - Crystal Geyser CG11_big_fil_rev_8/21/14_0.20 (SPAdes) (version 2) | ecosystem: Environmental > Aquatic > Deep subsurface > Groundwater ...
GTTCACTCAGGCTTTAGGATCTGCACTTCGCACATGGCGAGTTTCTTGAACTTTTCGGCATCTTCTTCGCTTCCCACTATCTTTCCAAAATGCATCGGAATGGCGAGCTTGGGATTTATCTTATTCACAACGCCCGCAGCCTCTTCTGCGGTCATTGTATATGTACCACCAACCGGGAGGATCACCATATCCGCTTTGATATCGTTCATTTCAGGAACCGCGTCGGTATCTCCAGCCTGATATATTCTCTCTCCATCAAGCGTAAAGATATAGCCAACCCAGTTATTAACCTTGGGATGAAATTGCTTATTTACGTTATATGCCGGCACTGCTTCTATTTTTACATCGGCAACCGTAACGGTTTCGCCGGGCTTTACCGCCCTCATCTCGAGCTTCAAGCCTCCTACTTCCAGTTTCTTTATACAATCTGCTGGAGCAACCACCACCGTGGACGGTTTTGACACCCTCTCCACATCCCCCGGCGCGCAGTGATCAAAGTGATCGTGGGTTATAAGGACCATATCGGCCTTGAGCTCAGAGCGTTTCAGCTCCCACGGGTCTGTGTAGATAATTTTGGAGCCCTCAAATAGAAAACTTGCGTGTGAAAACCATTTTATCATAGTCTACTCTCCTATTTCTTACACATATAATTTTGCCCCATATGTGTCAATTTTTTATGAGGGTATAATTTTACCCCCTTAAGTAAAAAAACACCCACCCTGACGGACCGTCATAATAATAACCCCTTCAAATTCAGCCTTTTACAAACCTTAAACTGGCACGCCTCTTGCTTGTATCAAGGGCGAAAGGAGGCAAAAGGGTAAAAATGTTTGGTCACGCCGAATAAAATGTGTTATTATCGGCTTTCGAAAAAAGGAGGGTTTATGAAGAACATAATATCAATGGTAGGGCTGGTAGCAATGCTCGCCTTCGTCGCATCATGCGGCGGTAGCTCGAGCTCCGGCACCGAAAGTAGCAGCACACCGGCAATAACCGACGTGTCGGGATTGCCAAGTGCGACAAGTCCTATGACCTCGACATCCGCCAGCTTATCAAAAGAGGTCTCCAAGGCGGCCGCAACGGGGGCAAATCTTCTTACGACAACGTCGAGCAGTTTTAGTTCGGCAAGTAGCATGGCCGCGTGCGAGACGTTCAATGTGGTGAAGGATTCTATCGTCTCTGCTGCGCAGGCAGATCAAATATTATGCTATGTCAAGAGCATGAACGATTCATTCGTCGGCCTTAGAGACGCCAATGGTGATGATATCGATCTCTACGATGGACAACCTCACATCTTCAATATGTCCTTCGCGGCAGACGAGGGGGAATACAGTGAAGGACCGAGCAAGATCAAGATGCAGATAGCAAAGGATTCAGCAGGCAATATAGTATCGTTCAAGATGTTCATGTGCAGTAACGACACCGGAACAAACGTCCAGAACGAATATACGGATCAAACCATCAACGGTTCCGCTTTTTCAATGGCGGCAATAGGCAATTTCGTAAGCGCCCAATGGAGCGGAAGTCATCAGGTAGTAGTGACAGGAACTCTTGATGCGAACGGTGCTTTTACGGAAAAAACCATCTCCATGAAAAATACCGGCGGCGCAACGGGAGATGACAGCAACACGAATTGGCAGGAGGCGACACTTGTGCAGACACCAAGCGCTTTTACGATCAGCGGTTACCAAAAGGGCACTTATAGCAACGAGGGCAATATTGGATCATATGAGCAAAAAGCGTACGGAGAAGGTGAGATGCTTGGCGACACAAGCGCGGTCATTACCAATCTAGCGATGGGCGACGGCGCGGTCAATGTGGATTTGCAATACACGTGGAGTAATCCGCTGGGTTCTGGAACATATGACCCATCTGCGGAAGTTTTTGCATGGCTTGGCGACACGCTAGCAGCAGTTAATCCGACTTCAGACAGCAGTTTCTATGCAGCTGCGGCCGCGGGGACCATTCCTACAGCGGCATCATCGGTCAGTATCAGCTTTACTGCCGCTCAGACGTGGGATTGCAGTGACGATGAAGCAGTTGCCGTGGATCTCCCGGAGATTTCGGGGTCCGAAATGGACGCTGCTTGCAGCCAATATGGTTCAATGAGCCGTGGATGGATCGACTGCTACAGCACGATCCAACCGGAGGGGGAATAGGAGCAACTATCTAACAACCTGAAAAATTGACACCCATATACGCACGACAACGGCGGGCCATGAAAAGCCCGCCGTTTTCTAGTTTCATGCATGAAATTTATAACTACTTGAAAAATAACGAGCCATGGAATAACCTTCATCAAGAGATGTCTATCGTTATAATAGGTGCCGGTTTTGCAGGTGCTTCCTGCGCATGGTGGCTTGCGCGCCTCGGAGCTAAAGATGTCACGGTCATCGAGCGCGAAGAGATGCCGGGGCTCCACGCCTCCGGCCTTAATGCAGGGTTTGCCCGAAGGTTCGAAGAGGATGAAAAGGTCGCACCACTTGCAAGCGAAGGGGTCGATTTCATTACGAACCCTCCAAGGGGATTTGTAGACGGGCCTATCATCGAACACAAAGGCTCGCTCCTTTTAAACGCTCCTAAAAATATCATTGGCCCCCATCATAAGATAATATCCAAAAAAGTGGCCTCTAAAATGGTGCCGCCCCTTGAGAGCGCACAATTTAAAGAGACTCTCTGGACCCCGACCGACGGGATAGTGGATATCCACAAATATCTGTGGGCGTTCATAAACGGGGCAAAGGCAAATGGTGTAAGATTTTTGACAAGCTGCAATATTGTAAAATTTAATGTCATTGCGAGGGCGCCGGCCCGAAGCAATCCCCGGCGGGAGATTGCTTCGCTTACGCTCGCAATGACAGGCAAAACATTCGAAATTAATTCCAACATCATCGTCAACGCTTCCGGGGCGTGGCTGCAGGAGATTGCGACCCTTGCAGGAAGTGAGGACCTTCTTATAAAACCTTTCAGGCGCCATCTGTTCTCCACACCTCCCATGAAAGAGGCCGATTCCAACTGGCCATTTGTCTGGGATGTAAAGAATCAGTTCTATTTCAGACCGGAATCGGGAGGACTGCTCCTTGGCGCCTGCGATGAAGATGAGGTTAGACCGGGTGCGCCGCTTGTCGATCCCAAGATCAAGGAACTCTTGGCCGAAAAACTACTAAAATATTGCCCTGCCATTTCCAACGTATCGATAGCCCGCGAATGGTGCGGCTGCAGGACATTTGCACCCGACAAGAGACCCGTTATCAGATTCGACAAAAAGACGAAGAACCTCTTTTGGCTCGGAGCGCTTGGCGGCCGCGGCATGACGTGCGCCTCTTCGGCAGGGAGAATGGCGGCAGAGATGATCATGAAAAGAACACGCTCATGGTGAGCCTGTCGAACCATAAATATTCATCCTTCGACAAGCTCAGGATGAGCGGGTAGTCTATGAATATAAAAGGTTTTATAGACGTGCGCCACATCAGAGCATCTCTTCTTTTAGATGACCTTCAACATCTAAGAGATTGGCTGGACAAGGGTTATAATGGCCAAATGTCCTTCCTTACCAGAGATCCGGCAAGAAGATGCGACCCCCGCAAGATAATGCCATCGTGCAAAACAGTGATAATCGCCGCAACGAGGTATAATGACATGCCCAAGTCCGTGGACACACACTTAATTCCTGAATTAAGTGTGTGTCCCCGTTATCTTCAGCATGAGGATTATCACGTTATAATGATGGAAAAGCTGGAGTCGATCGTCTCCGAACTAAAAAAAGAACATCCAGATGCAGAGTTCAAATGCTACGTAGATACTGGTCCGATCCTTGAAAAGGCGTGGGCTGCCAGCGCCGGCATTGGTTTTATCGGAAAGAACACGCTCCTCATATCGCCTACACACGGCTCACAGTTGGCGCTGGGAGTTGTGCTGACAAGTGTGTCATTGCAAGGAAGCGAAGCGACCGAAGCAATCTCCCGCACACAATTGAATTCAGGGGATTGCTTCGCCCGCCCATGGCGGACTCACAATGACAATGTGGGCTGCGGCTCCTGCACCGCGTGCATCGACGCCTGCCCATCCGGCGCCCTTGTAAAACCTTATACACTTGACGCACGAAAGTGCATCTCATACAAGTTCTTCATCGAAAAGAAGGACGGCGGATGCGACATATGCCAGAACGCGTGTCCATATAACAACTTGAATCAGGAAGCAGGGGGCAAGAAGCAAGAAACATGATCATCCTGCTTCATGCTTCTTGCATCTCGCTTCGCTATCTTAAAACTGGAGTCCTTTATGACCAGGAAACAACCACCAAAACACATGGAGTCCTACCTCATCCACGGAGACGATGTCTCCCCGCGCTGGGACTACAGCCATCATTTAAATCCTCCGGTAACCGAGTCGGTGACCTATAGGCTTGAAAGCGCCGAGCGCGGGGCCGAAGGTTTCTCGTCTTATTCGCATTTGATGGATTCAATGGACCATCCTATCTACATCTACGAGCGCCTTGCAGAACCTACCTGCGGAATGCTTGAGGACAGGCTGGCGGCGGCAGAGAGCGGTGAAAGCGCCCTCACGTTCTCCACAGGAATGGCCGCCATTTCTGCCATCGTATCGCTTCTTACAAATACCGGCGACCATATAATCAGCCACGATTCGATATACGGCTGCACCTATTCCCTATTCTCGAACTGGATGCCCAAACGCGGCGTCAGCTGCACCTTCGTTAACATGGTAAAGGACGCCGCATGGATAAATAACATCAAAGAGAACACGCGTGTGATCTATTTTGAGACACCGATAAATCCCACATTGGAAATTTTAGATATCGCAGAGATCTCAAAAAAGGCGGCCGAGATAAACAAGAACCGACCCAAAGATAAAAAAGTATATATTGTGGTAGATAACACCTTCGCCTCTCCGTTCTGCCAGCGTCCGTTGGAACTTGGAGCGGATATCGTCGTCGCAAGTCTCACAAAACATATTTGCGGGTTCAATACCAGCATGGGTGGCATCGTGATAGTCCCAAAGGAACTTTACAACCCCCTCCTCATTTACAGAAAAGATTTCGGCGGCTCGCTCCACGGAAGGAGCGCATGGCCAATACTCGTCTACGGCCTTCCAACACTTGCAACAAGACTCCGCCAGCAGACAAGATCGGCTACTGAGCTCGCCCACTTCCTTATGGCCCATCCAAAAATCAGGAATGTACGTTATCCAGGACTTGAGTCGGACCCGCATCATGCGCTGGCCAAAAAACAGATGAAAAGTTATGACGGATCATTCGTACCGGGGCCGCTCCTGTATTTCATCATAAAAGGGAAACCGGAGGAGGCCAAGAAGAAGGGCTCAAAACTTATCGACTGGCTTGCCAAAAATTCGGTGACCTACACGCTTGCCGTGAGCCTTGGATGCGTAAAAACTCTCATAGAGCATCCATCATCGATGACTCACTCTGCGATCCCGCTTGAAGAGCAGGTAAAAGGAGGCATTGAACCCGGCGGCATCAGATTGTCAGTGGGTCTTGAAGACGTTGTCATGCTAAAGGAAGAGCTTACGCGCGGGTTAGAGCAGATATAGTAAAGCTAATGATCGTGCCATCGCCTGTTTTTTATATTCAGCGAACGAGTGAGTTATCCATACCTCACGCGCCGGCGCCGAAGGTTAGCCGGTGCGCGTGGGGTGTGGATGACTCTTTCTTCAACTCCCTCCATTCTCTATCCAACATATACCTTATCCTCTTTATAAGGGGGATACGATGTCTGTTCCGTGTTCCACCGCCCATTAAAAATCCACTTGTTTTTTTAGGCCTTAGGGATATAAGGGCTCCCACGTTCATTGCATGTTGTGTGGGGGCGTAGCTCAGCTGGGAGAGCGCCACGTTCGCAACGTGGAGGCCGTCGGTTCGATCCCGATCGCCTCCACACAGCATACAATGAAGGGCGATTGGCTCAATGAAGGACGCCGCATCGGTGGGCGATTGGCTCAGTGGTAGAGCACTGCTTTCACATAGCAGGGGTCACAGGTTCAAGTCCTGTATCGCCCACCGATGCGGTATCTTGGCAATTGAGCACTGCTTTCACATGGTTCTTAGGCGAGCGGTCCGGCTTTAGACGGAATGCGAGTCCTTAGAACCATGGGTCCCCGAAGGGGGCACATAGCAGGGGTCACAGGTTCAAGTCCTGTATCGCCCACATTAGAACCGCTTGGCGAGACGCAGGCCAAGGACTGGCCGGGGAGCTTAGTTAGCGGTTCTTATGCCCCGAGCAAGGTCGAACTTGGTTTCAACAGACGGCGTTCGTGATCTTTCACTTCAATACTTCAAATCCTAATTTAAGGAAATTTCAACCCTGCGATTCTTGCTTCTTCCGCTTCGTGAACTATTTGATTCGGCGGGGTTATCTTCTCCAAAGGCCTTTACGATTATCCGGTCGGCCTGAATGCCATTCTTGATCAAGAAATCTTTAACACTCATCGCTCGCTTCATACTTAGACCCTTATTATATGCCTTCGTCCCCACATTGTCGGTGTAGCCGCTTAATTCAACCTTTTGTTCCATATTGTCGTGCAGGGCAGATACCAATCCTTCCAAAACTTGATAGTCCTTTGCATCTATCTTGGCCTTGTCAAAGGCAAAATATACATTTTGTTTTATACTGACAATCTCCCCCTTAACAGTAGCTTTTTTTCTTTCAATGGCCTCATCTCGTCTTGCCAAGCTGAACGAAATCCCCGCAAAGAGTCTTAGATCCGAGGCCCCTATTGCATTAAATATCCTCCTCCCGCCGCCAAAATTGAGCGACATCCCGGAATCAAATTCCCTTCTAATGCCTCCCCAAACCTCCGTCGGCGTAGTGTTCTTTTCTATGTTTTTGGCAACTGCCTCTCCGGTAATTTCAGCCGTCAAAAGCCATCTATCTCCATCGAATGGCAATCTGAAAGAAGAACCTCCGCCAAATGTTAAATTATTATCAAGTTGCGTTAGAAGAATCTGCTCTTCTTTTCTAAACCGGTATCCGGCATTCACAAAAAATGAAACACGCTTGATCGTCTTGTCCAAAACCAGCCGCCCTTCCCACGTAGGCCCGTCATCGCCGGTAAATTTATATCTACTGCCGGTCGGAAATCCAGCGACCGACATCAATGCAAGCCCGATCGATCCTTTTTTATCATCGAGCAGGTTGAATTTAACATCAAGCCTCATATCGCCAAGCGCAGAGGCGGTATAATCTTGAAGGGTATCGTAGTTTGTCCCTTGCTCATAAAAAACCACGGGCACATTCAAACCAACATCCATGAAATTAAAAAGCCCCAGAGCCGCGTTGAAATCTCCTGCTACGTCAGTATCAATTAGCCTTATCGAGGAAAGCCTTGCCGGCATATCAACATTGACATTGTTTTTGCTAACATTGGCAACAAAACCTGCTGAAAATTTTAAATGAGGGAGAACTTTTGAGCCACTTACGTTGAAAAGGCCGTATCCATCCGTTTGTGGGCGAAAAAGTTGCTGATTATATCCTTTAATCCCGGTTCCATCTGCCTTTAAGTCGCCGAAAAAACACACTGTTGTAAAAAGAATAACACTTAAACAGAAAAAAATATGTTTCTTATCGCTTTTCATTAGCAATGCTCACCTGATCAGCTGACAGCCACCGCCGGAACCAAGGTCTGAAGACGTATCCCCATGATAAGATGACGGGTCATTTGGATCGCCCAGACCGACAGAGACATCGGCTTCCAAGCTCTTGACAGCCTGCATAGCGCCAAGACTTTCCACAATCTCACAAAGTTGATACCTAACATCCGGGGAACCCGCCAGATCAATGGCCTCCAGCACAAGGCCTATCATTTCGTTTATGTCATTATCGGTGCCTATCGTCCCTGCGCCTAAGAGCAACCGCTTTTTAACCATCAGCAGGCGATCTGAAATATCAGGCAAATTATAGATCATTGCTCTATCTATAAGGCTGAAGATATCATTCTTAATAGAATATGGAGCAATGAGTTCCGCAGAAGAAACAAGGTTGTCGGACCATTGTGCATTAATATTTGTCTTAAAGTTATAGTCTCCAATAGAGGCCTTTGGCCTGTATAAGTAATCCACTTTCACGGAATCATTAGCTGGGATCGTAAGGTCAAAATTTCTCGAAATTACCGGAACCTCGCCGATAGTTGACCTTGTTTCGATCCATCCTTCGGGGAATGATTCAACTGCCTTGACAGCAACCGAGAGATCTCCACTATTTTTAAATTCATACGTGATATCAACAACTTCGCCGGCATCAAGTTCTTCCTCTTTAGGCATTATCTCCCTCATAACCATTGCCAGGCCGGAGGTAATTGTAGAATAATCGGGGCCTCCTCCAAACGCCATTCTCCCAAGGTCGGCGCCAAAGTTTGCAACCGTTCCCCTACCGTAATTACTGACGATAAGTCCGACGTCTTTCTCTCTGCCTCCAAAGACATCCGCAATGTTGTTTTGAGTGTCGCCTGCGAAATCGGATACAAAATCGATCCATGGTTGATCGGTAATATCGCTGTAACCGGTCAAAAGGACCAAGGCATCCCCTTTATACACCCTTGCCTTTAACTCCTTCAACATATCTATAATCTTCGCAGAATCATAAAATTTAACTGTATAGGCATCGGTTGCAAGAACATAAGTTGTATATTTATCGGACCGCATTTCGGCGATAAATTTTTCTACCGTTGCCGGATCTCTATGATCGCCGTTGATTATCGTAACGTAACCGCCGATCTCGTTCTTGATAACCTGCATTAATTGCTCATTGGGCTTCGGATCTTCGGTCCTGATGTCATGTGTTTGCAACATGAAGGCCAATATTCGCGGAATTTGGCTTGTGGTCCTTTCTATGACTATATCTATCAATTGAACGACATATGTCTTTCCTTCCGAGACATTGCCAAGCCTGTCATAGGCCCTAAAGTTGATAACGTGTGTCCCTGCCGCAAGTTCGTTCAGCGAGAATGGGCCTGTATAGGTAACGAATGGACCGCCATCTATGCTGTATTCCACACCGGCAAGTTTCGAGTTGGCATCGATCCCGCCAATACTTATAAGCGTTGCCCCCGTGACATAATTTATGCTTCCGCCGCCGTTTTGGCTCAATTCCAATGTCGGCGCCGGCGGGGTATTATCAACTATAATTTTACTGGTTTTAGTGGCCTCTACATTTCCTAATCTGTCATAGCTCCTGAAGGAAATATTATATTCCCCTTCCGTGCCCAGACTAAATGTGTCGGCGGGGAGCCAATCTCCATCGTTGATCCTATACTCCGTCTTGTCCAGATCGTTCCTCTCCGTCACCGCCGCGAATGATATCGGGGTCTTTGAGGTAATATATGTGGCGGAATTATCTTTATCCACGACGCTTTGCTCCCCAATAACAATATCAGTTACAGGGGGAGTGCCATCCAACATAATCTCATGGCTGTGCTTATTCTCCTCATTGTCCAGATGATCCTTGGACCAATAGAGCAGGTCATAATAGCCATCTCCAAGCCCTTTTAGATTGATCTCTGTGCTATATTCCGAAGGTTCTTTGACGCCTTTGATCTCAAAATAGACATCCTCAACTCCGATCCCGGCGCCGTCTTCTGAAGCCAGTTCGACCGCAGAATTTGGAGATATGTATAGATTTCCCTTCTCGTCTTTTTCCTGCGGTGTGCCGATCTCTATCGAGGTCGCGGGAGGGCTCACATCTGAACGGATATTTTTATCTTTAGTTTTTTCGATGTTTCCGATCGCATCCACTGCATGATAACTGATCTTATAGGTTACGTCCTCCTTTGGGATACCGAACGGCAGTTTATATTCATTTTCCGCCCCGCCATCGAATGAATAGACGGTTTTTGAAACGCCAGAGGCGGGGGTGGGATCCTTTGCCTCAAGCCTAACGAGCGAAGCCGCCCCGCCCCATAATATCTCGCCGTCGTCATGGCCTTTCCCCTCTATTGACAATTCTGTCTCCGGAGGCTGGCGATCCACAAAGACCTCGCCAAGCGCTTCGGCAGAGCCATCCGCATGGTTTGACCTGTTGCCGGCCGGGTCTTCCGCCATTACTTGGAAGACATAATTGCCATCAAAGACGCCATTCTCTGCGGCATTGGTACCGTTCCATGACAGCGTATGTTCAAGGGGCGGTGTAGAGACCGTATCGTGTCCTTTTAATATCTCAAATTCGCCTTGAGAAGAGATCAAAAGCTCTACAAATATATCTTTGCTAAAGAGATTGTCCGAAACCGTGTAATCTACCTGCAAGACATCCAAAAGTTCATCCCCATTTGGTGAGAACGTCTTTACAATACCGTTAAGGACATTGACCTCCGGCGGCGTCAGGTCATAGACCAATGTGCCGTTATATGCTCCCGACTGGTTCTGACCTGCGTCAAGGACCACAATATCATAAGAATAGATGCCCTCTGTAAGAATATCCCCGTCTATTTTTCCATCCCATATAAGTTTGTTTTCTCCCGGTTGCAACTCCATCTTTTCAAACACCTTGTAAACAACTCCATTTTGATCCTTAAGAACCGCATCCAGATATAGCTTATTGTAAACGTTATCTATCACCTTTAGGACAAATTCAACCGTGTCGTGCCGGCCGTCATCATTTGGGGAGATAACGCTTGGCGCGCTTATCACGCTTAACGACGGGGCAACATCGTCTATCTTGATATTTACGGTATGTGCCTCTTCTGTATTGCCGAGATGATCTACGGCACGATACAATAGCATTACATCGTTATCGACCGATAACGGTTCTTTATATATCTGCCACACATCATCGCTGATCTTATATTCGATCCTGTCAAGGCCGGACGGGGGATCGCCGGCTTCAACCGCATTTAGAGAAAGCTTCGTCTCCGGAGTTACGATCAATTTGCCGCCCGATTCTTGGTATAATCCATCGATGCTCATAGAACTTGCAGGCGGAGAGATATCTAATAACATTTCTCGTGTTTGAATAGGACTGCGCAAGCCCAATTGGTCCACCGCAAAATATTCGATGATATAAAGGCCTTCCTCTCCCGATTGAATAGAGAACGACTCGCCATAAACTTGATATTCCGATCCATCAACTCGATATTTGATATGGTCGATCGCACCTCCTGCCGAAGTTATGGAGAATATTGTCTCATCATTGACCCATGTTTGGTTGGCGGGGTTATGCTTAGGCCCTTCTGTTACCAGATTTAACACGATGCCGCTTGACTCTTCATCGCTCATCTTCTCCTGAATTATGACACTGGCCGACTTATCGCTCTCAAGATTATTATTATTATCTACCGCATGATAGACAATAGTATGCGTTCCGGTCTCAAGGAAGAGATTGAAAGGCTGTTCATATTTTACATATTCGCCTCCATCGACGGCATATTCAATATATTTAACACCGGACTGCCACCCCGAAGAGGCCGAATCGGATGTCTTTATCTCTATGACGACTCCACTTGCCGAATATACCGTGCCTCCATCGGCAACCGCCTTGCCGTTAATGATCAGAGAGGATTGCGCAGGGGTGTTGTCTATGGCCACCGGCAAGTCATAGGTTGCAGTTGCCCCCTGCGGCCCCTTGGCATCGAATCTTAAGATATAGTTTCCGTTGAGACCGCTTACATCCCATTCAATACTCATTTGAGAGAACGCCGTTGTGGAATTCGCCTCCGACTTGCTATAGATATTTGTCTTCGAAGAAGGGTTCCCTTCGGGATAATAACTGATCTCAAGAGATGTAATGCTGGCCAGCGGCTTTGGAACATCTGGTGCATCCACCGGCCGCGGCTCGACCTCAACCCTGCCGATAATATTTATCAAACCGCTGATGGACCGATCGGAGGTGGGCGACTCGATGTAAAAATATCCGGCGATCTTTTTTGCAAGAAAGTATTGTGAAAAATGTTCCAAGCTCGCCGTAAACCTCCAGACGTCATTATTCGGATCATCATCATCCATGTTGTCGAAGGTCACGACCGTCGCAAGTCCATCTATAGCTTCATCGCCGGCCAGATTGTAAATAGTAAGCTCCGAGGCATCGGCAACGCCAAAGGCGTCTTTAAGTTCGGACGGTGTATAGGTTATCTCCAGTTGAACGTGGTGATCGGGATCGATTTTTATATCATCCGGCTTGATATCGAATATTGGGCCAAGCGGGGCGATCCCGGTGGGTAGTTTGAAATCTGCCTCGCCGGGCTTTACGCTGTTGATAGTGACCAGCTCCGAGCCATTCGGCAATGCCCCTGCGCCAAAGACAAGAGATGCCCGCTTGAACGGGGTATAGACCCGCACAAAATCATTCTGTCCGAGAGTCGAGGTATCAACCTTTGTCCCGATGCCGATATCGAACTTATCAATATTAACATTGCCGCCGCTCTTCGTCTTTAGGACGACCGTGTAATTTTCGCCATTCAACCTTGTCACATCCCAGTGGGCAAGGATGCCGTTACTTACCGGATTAGACGTTCGCGATTCGATGGAATACCACTTTGGAGTTGCCTTGCTTGCGTCATAATAATAGAGTTCATAATTGGCGCCGGCGCTTCCCCATATCTCGACGAATTTTTTCGGCGCCGCCTCCGGCAAGAGCCTAAGGCGGAAATAGTCATCAATATTGGAATTTTGCGTCCCTTTAACCCCGGCCGGCGTTACACTTAACTGATCAACTTTAAAGACGTCCCATGCATTATCACCGTCCGGCTCGCTTATAGACACGTTTGGATAACGAATATCCAGATCCCAATTTGTAAGACGGACAACATCTGAAAAACTATACAGATTCCTCCCGGGGTTACCGTTGAATATATTTGTTTTGTAACCGTTATAGATATTTATGTTGTCCGTTGTTGCGTGATAGTATTCCTCGTTAAAGTCCTTATAGTTTCCCCAAATCTTTTTGTATGGCGCACTGGAAAGGTATGGGTCGTGCTGATCGGTATTATAAGCATTAGCGGAATAGACTGACGCCGATATCTTGCCGTCGGTTAGCCATGTCTGTAATCCGGGCAGTGTTATTGTGGAGCCGCCAGAAGAACCAGATGAGGTTATGCCGTTTATCTTATTGGAGGTCGTGAGGCCATAGCTTGAAATCGAGGCGGATATTGTATCAGCCTGGCCGCTTCCAACCTGGCCTGTATATTGCGCAAAATTATTGCTGGGATTATTGACCGTGCTTGTAATAGAATAACTCCCAGAGGATGAATCGGGGCCCCAATCTCTAGAAGTAAGCTTCTTGCCGTCGGCATACGCAGTTACTGTTCCACAATCGTAAACAACAGTTCCAGATGGTGGATAACCAGGGGTGCAATAATTATCACCTGTGTAGAGATGACATTTATTACAGATGGTCAGCCATATATCCTTTTGATAACCAGGATCGTTGCCGGTCATTACACATTTATCTAAAATACCTGGTCCAATTGGTACGGCTGACTGGGCAGTGAAGCTGATTGAATTACCACTTTTAAGTGATTTGCCACCAAATGGAGCGATATGCTCCATGGCGGGCGGAATTTGAAATGACTCAACTCCACTGCTAAAACTTTTATTTTGGATGTTAGCTTCAGCACCGTTGGTCATTATCCCAAACTCATCGACAGAATAACCACTGCCTAATGAAACGTTTAGATTAACTACTGGAATCTTTGGATTAACACCACCGCCACCTCCGCCTCCCCCACCGCCTATTTCGGCATCTTCGCATATAACAGTCTTGTCCGAAACTGATTTTGAGGTATAAATATAATATGTTTCTTTCCCCTTCGCGCCAATAGTATAATCGAACGGCATCTCGATATACCCGTTCCCCTTGGCGCGCCAGAGGAAATCGGGGTTCCCTTCCATCGCCGAAAGCTCATCGCCTTCATTCACTATCTCACCGTCATCACCTTTAAGTTGTGTAATGTTAGCCACAAGCCCGCTATTTAATGAAGAGGCGTCAAGGTGCACCGCGATATCTTTGGTTATCACTGCCTCATTGCCGACATCAATGCTCTCTGCCGTCAAACGAACGATATAATCGGCACCGACAGGCAGGATAAGGCCGTTGTCCCCTGTGCCGGCCCAATATTCACTGCCATCGTCGTGTTTCTTTATCACGCCATTCGTCAAAACTTTTTGGACGACATATCCGCCCCCGGGAGCGGCTACGAGAACCTGTGTCGTTACCTTTGCCTCCTTGGTCAGTTCATAGCTCAAGAAAGTCTTTTCCGCTTCAAGGTTGGCACCAAAACCAATTGGATCAAAATGGGCCGGCGTTGCACTGAATTTGGTGATATTTAAGATGTCGGTTGCGGCAAAGCCCTTCGCAACGGTCAGGCCAAGCGAATCATCGATATCAACACCCGTCCCATCCACCGCATGGGCCTCGATCCTTATTCTGTATTCACCCCCGCTGACATTTCTATCCAATGTATTCTTTCCATCCCATGTAAAACTATACTTTGGATTACCGGCATCATTTGGAGCCTGATCGTTGAAGGAATAGACGGCCACCGCAGGACCGTAAACACCGCTGTTATATTGAAAAATCGTAATGTGGACGTTCGATGTCTCATTCTCCAGTGAATAAGAGATCGTTGTTGTGGAATTATTCTGATCTATATTCGTATTTGTAATCGCGGCATTTACGATGTCCGGTCCCTTATATTTTGGATTGTTAGGATTATTTATATCGTATGGATCACTTGCGTCATATGGGTCTGTTGGTTTTGCGTTCGCAATTGTTACAACCAGCGTGTCGTAACTAAGCTTGTCCGGTGTGTTTCCATTGCTATCCATGACCTTTAAGAGGAGCGTGTATTCACTATTTGGGATCTTTTCTGTATCGGTTGCATCAAATATTCCAAGCGCGCCATGCTGAACCGGCCGGCACGAAACATTTGAAACGGGATATAGCGCATCATTCGGCTCATTAAAATTATTTGCCGAACACTGGTGTTGCAACGGAACAATAAGCGGAAGCCATGAAGAGCCGGCCTTGCCGACATTCGCCGCATCTTCGGCCGTTACATCCCATACGCCCGGCCTATAATACAATTTGTATGACTGGAAATCCGCATCGAGGTTATCTTCGCCGAAGTTCGGGTCAACGGCGATCCCTGAAAGGGAAACCTCTCCAAATACCTTCGGATATATATCATCTTCTTCATTATCGTCCTTTGGGATCTCGATCTCAGCCTTGATCCCGTTAACTATCGCACTGACCTTGGCGATGCTAACAAACCCATCTTTCGATTCGGCCACAATTTTAATAATGTATAGGCCTGTTTCAAGCGAGGCATCATCATTTTCCGTGACTGTCCCGCGTGTATCAACGCCGCTCCATGTGTCGGTATGCTCACCCGCCGGCTTCAATTCCTTTTCCTTTATCCTGGAGATGAAATGTTCGTGAGAATCGTAGAGATCGAGCGCCACCAGCGCCTCATCAGATAACCAGTAATGAATGATCGTGTTATCGTTGACACCGTCTCCGTTAGGCGTGAACGGCTTGGGGAATGAGAATACATCGAATATCTCTATCATTTCGATAAAATCAAAATTAGCAAACGTATCCCATTCCCTCACATTCTCGCCAAGCCTGATACGCGAATATCTGTTGTGGTTCGTGCGATATATGACATTCTGATCCCAGCCGGTGTTGCTTGAAAATAACCCGCGATAGATATCGTTGGCAACGACGCCGTTGATGGGCGAAGGTTCTCTGTAACCTAGATCATATCTCCAAGATGCAACGGCCTCGCCCGTTACCTCAAACGCAAGCAACGCCCCTTTATCTGTGGCGACAATTATCTCCGGAAACTTGTCAACATCAATGTCATCAACTATAACCCCAGATATGATATTTATTCCGCTCGGCAGTTTATTATCCATGACAAGCGCGCCATTCTTGTCAACGCCTAATATCCGTCCTTTGGTTGTGCTGAATATGATCTCCGGATAATCGTCTCTTGTGATATCTCTGATCACAATATTTCCGATGATCTCCTCTCCATCAGGCAAACTATAAAACTCCGTCATATTGCCGAATTCGTCCCAGACATAGACCTTATTGCTGGACGCGGCATAGAGTTGATCCATCCCGTCGTTATCAACATCCCCGCAGTTTAGGTGAGGTATCGTATCGAGGGTCTTTTTGAATTCAGAAATAGATTTGAAATCCCTGCGAAAGACCTTTACCACCCCGCTTGTCGTTGAATAGATGATCTCCGGACTTGAATCGCGGTTGATGTCCGAAATGAGCGGTGTTTCAACTATGTCATCATCGGGAAGTTCAAAACTCCAACTCGCAAGCTCTGCCCCGTTTCCCTTGAAGACATGCAGTTTTAGATCGCCGCCATCTTTATCTTCCGAGACAGCCACCACCTCTGCCTGTTGGTCTATGTCAATATCTAGAAGCCTCGGACCATATAAAAAGATGCGCTTTTGCGCTGACAAATCCTTCGGCCAACCTGCAAGCTGTTTTCCTTCCTTATCCCACACATACAATTTACCATCGTTTGAAACGGTCACACGTTCGATCGCAATGGATGAATCGATATTACCGGTCGCCGACCGCGCATAGCCATCCTGCGCGGCCAAAACCGCCACCGCTAAAAGGGCTAATAGTGTTACCAGTTGTCTCATAAAATATTACTGTTCATCCATTTCAAGCGCATATCCTTTGTCCGTGCCATACCCGTTATCGACCTGCAAACGTGTATTAGTGCAATATTCATCAATGGTTACCTCGATCTGGTTTGCCGATATGCTCTCAAATGGAAAATAGTGACCGCAATTTTCAAAACTTACCTTTCCATACAAATTGAATCCTTTAATCGTTACCTTCGAGCCAAGACTGGCCGTCAAAGGGTAAATCTCGGTAATAATAGGCTCTGAAACATTGGTTGAAACTCCCGCATCGATAGCGCCTGCAAATGCAGTTTCTTCGCCATCCCGATCTATGGTCATTGTTTCCAAGTCTAATTTTCGCAATTTTACATCTTCAAGACTGCCAACGGTGTTTAAATTTGATACATATGCCTTATCTAATTTTAAACGCCCGCTCACGGCAACCCATGTTGACACTGGAACATAATCAGGTTCGCATGACACCCACGCCGGACATGTAGTTGCTTTTTGTTCCTTTCTGTATTCATGCACGCTAAAAAATGCCTGGTCGTTATTTGCCGAAAAGGCATTATCAAAACCGATCTCAATTTCTTCACCTGCGAAAAAGTGTTTTAAGGGAATATAGAGCTGGACCAGATCGATAATTTCCTCATTATCCCCATTATCGTTATGGGAAGTATAAACTGCCATCATTTTTTCTGTGTCAATTTCGAGGCTTTCACTTCCAAGATTAAGGGTTCCACTTTCTGACAACTGTAATATACTATCGTCGTCTCCAGATGAGCCGCAGGAGCATAAAAATACCGTCAAAATAAGAACCCCAAGAAATTTTCTCCTGAAAACAAACTTCCCAATTATAAATAAAAGTGGCAGTAAAAAAGGCCATACATTAATTTTGGTTGCACCAGACACCGAGCAACCGCTTTTGCCTTCTTCCGAAAGACCGCCCGCATCGCTATTGCTCAAATATGGTTGGAATGCGGTCTCTTGGACTTCATCCTGCGCCAAGGGAAGCGGCGTATTTAAATCTGTCGTGTCAAAATTTTGCATCGTTTTTAAAACATTTAGTTTGCCGTATCCCCACTGATTATTAGGCAGGGTGACTGTAAACTCATCGTCAGTTGTATTCTTTTCTAAAAACATTTTAATTTGGTTGACTGACAATTCCGGGTTTCTCTCAAACAACAAAGCAACGGATCCTGCAACATGCGGTGCCGCCATGCTTGTGCCGTCCATAGCCGCAAATTTAGTTCCATCAAGTTCAATTGGCAATCCAGCTTGAATCGCAGTATTAACGGCTTGAGATGAAAGGGCGGAAATAACCCATTCGCCCGGTGCCGTTATTTCTGGTTTCTGGCCCGTTTGTTCAGGGGCAATGGATGGACCGTAACTGCTAAATGGGGAAATTTCGCCAATTTCGGTAAAATCAAAATCGTCAGGGAATAAAGATGAATCCAAAAAGAAGAAATCAGACCTGCTTGCATAAGAGCCTACAGATATAACATTTTTAGCTGTTGATGGGATTCCAACCGTAAATTTGCTATCGCCAGCGAAATAAGTGTAACCGGTCGCTTTATAATTACCAACTCGTTTTGCGAAAAGGGCTCCACCATCCACAACCCAAGCGTCAAACCTTCCGTTTCCGGTTGCGATCAGATCGAATACATAATTATCTGTTGAAATTTCCGCACCGGCATCGCCTTCCACAGCCGTGATATTAACAACGGTATGTTTCTTCCCGTTAAGGGGATTATTCGTTTCTGAAGAGTCGATAACAACTCTTAACTTCCCATCATCTGTGATTGCATCGAAAATATCGCCTGAAGCCACAAGCCCGGTATCTTCATAGGTATCATAATTATCAACGCCTATCCCAAAAGAAATATTACTATCGCTTGATTGCCAGATATCCAATATCAGTCCATGCACATGAGAAGCCAGCCCATGAAACTCAACCGCCTTTGTTTCGTCTGTAAGTGCCGCACCGGCATGGATACTGGCAAAATATCCCTCCGATTGGCGGTTTTTATTTCCCGCTGACCCAACAATGCTTCTTCCGCCTAAATCATCCAAAAAATCATTTAGCGCCTCTTCCAGAAGAGACGTTCCATCGTGGGCTCCAAAATGCATTCCCAAGCTGATATTGATAACAGCGGGCTTGCCTAAGGAACCGGCCTTCGTAAAAATATAATTGGCGGCATCAATTATGCGGTTTGATAAAGCACCCCAATAATCCAGAGATGGCGCATATTCCGCAAAATCAAATTTTTCTGTGACCTTAACGATTATCAATTCTGAATCGGGGGCAATGCCATTATACCGATCATGCCTGCCGGCAACGATCCCCGCAATATGAGTACCGTGGCCGGCAAAATCATACGAAGGGCAGTTCCCCTCCTCAATCTGGGAATTAAGGCATTCTATACCGTATGAATTTTCAATATCGTTCGGTGCCGAAAAACCCTCCGAGCTCCCGACTGTCTGATCCCAAATAGAAATAATTCTTGAGTTGCCATTATCGTCATTAAATACGCTATGTGCCCAATCAATACCTGAATCAATAATTCCGACAATAACCCCCTTGCCCGTATACGGAGTATTGTTCGCCATGCCGGCATGAACGGATGGAGCCCCGATTGATACGCCACTTTCATCAAGATTTAACGTCAATGATTTTGCCGCTTCAATATAAACGACTTCCGGTCGCTCCGATATTTCTTGAACAATGTCTTTTGAAATATCTGCAGTAATAATATTTTTTGTGGTTGTATGTATTATGCCGCCATTATCGGAAATGAAGATGCGAGTTATTTTGGGAGATTTCGTTTGAATTATCGTCGGGATTAGTCCCTGATCTGAACTCATTGTTTTATAAAATGAGTCGTCCATTTTGCCGCTAATATTAAAATAGGGGTCCAGTTTGTTCCCCGCTAAAATCGAACCGGGACATAGCAAAATAAGAAATATCACCAATTTTTTCATTTTTCAACCCTGCCTTCCAATTCCTCTGCGGCCACACTATCTCCCACTACACCCATAATTCTATATTGGGTTTCTCCTTTCATGGCATAAGACAAGTCACAATGCTCCATGCCTTTTGCCACTTTATCAAGCGCCTCATCAATGTGCTTATTCTTAGATGATTTGGTCAACTCGTGGGAAAGGTAATTTCCATCGGCATCGAAGTTGATCCATGCAACAGAATATTTCCCCCACATATCAGCTGTCGCCGGTCTATTGCCGTTTTTTCCAAGACTCATGGCAAAACAATCTAAAAGATCTTTTTGTGTGTCGCGAAAGGCTGTCGGCGACATTTTATCACATTGTTCGCCACTGCACTGAAACCTACAATTCTCTTTTTTAGACTGCTCAAACCGTTTCGTTATATTTGTGCTCTTGTCATCAATAAAAAGCGTAGCCGTATGTAGAGAAGCTGAATCGCTACGATAGAATGTGACCTCGAACGCCAAATCATCTATGCCTTTTACCCACATTGGCACAAAATGCTTATCCCTCCTGCTAAGATAGACCAGTCCGTAAAAAGATGCGCCTGGCTCCAAATTATCTTTATAAAAAACCTCATTTACTCCAAGAGTCGGCCTTTTTTGGGAAGGCATATACTTCTGATGAAGAAGTTTATTTAAATCTTCGCCATCTGTAAAAAAATCCCTTCCCGCAATAGCACCGACGGTCCTGTCTCCATAAGGGGTATATTGCGGAACATATATCCGTCTGCCTTTCGAGGACTTGACGCTAATGCGATCAATTGAAATCGGTCTGTCGCTATAATTCTGGATCATCATTCCGACCGGGATGGTTTTGCTCAAACTGCCAGACAAATAAAAATCCCCCTTGTCCTTTCTGGAAAAATACGGCCGAATGGCAATAACAACCTTGCCATCATCAGAAATTGCAACTGAAGGGCTTAAATCACTCTCCTCCGATATTGCACTTAAACGCGGCAAAATGACCATTGCCAACACCAACATAAAATAATAATAGA
>Ga0210019_1002000_pt1 | contig 20593 bp, 23 predicted proteins | sample CryGeyCG2114_020_2_FD_183969 | JGI IMG/M metagenome (GOLD analysis project Ga0210019, IMG submission 183969) | Groundwater microbial communities from aquifer - Crystal Geyser CG11_big_fil_rev_8/21/14_0.20 (SPAdes) (version 2) | ecosystem: Environmental > Aquatic > Deep subsurface > Groundwater ...
TGGGATAGAATGGGCATCTTGGTTTGAACAGACAGCGGCAAAATGGCCGATGTGGAAACGAAAATTATTGGTTTATCCATCGGTTGTTTGGTGTGCAATTAAGCGGCCAAAGGCAATGGTTAAGCGGGTTACGGGTACAGGGTTAATGGAGCAATTGTTGGTGTGGAATCCTGATATTTCGTATTTTTTATTGGGAGCGGCGCCGGGGGTTGCGGAACAAGTTGTGAAGAAATTCCCGTATGCCAATATTGTAGGGACTTATGCGGGTAATCCGGCTGCTCAGTTTGAAGATGATATTGTGGAGCAAATTAACAATAGTGATGCAAAAGTGTTGTTTGTGGCTTATGGGGCGCCTAATCAAGAGTTTTGGATTAAGCGCAATTTGCACAAGTTTAAACATGTGCGGGTGGCTGTTGGTGTTGGTGGTGCTTTTGACTATTTGGCCGGTGAGGTTGCGCGTGCTCCCCTGTTTTGGCAAAAGGTGGGCTTGGAGTGGTTTTACCGTTTGTTTAAGCAGCCATCACGTTTAAAACGGATTTTGCGGGCGGTTGTGGTGTTCCCTTGGCGAGTGCTAGCTGTTACCACCACTTTGGATCTTCCATAATTCGGCATAATGTTTGTCTTTTGTGAGGAGTTCGGCGTGTTTGCCTTCTTCAAGAATTACACCATTTTCTAGTACGATAATGCGATCCATTTCTTTTACTGTTGAAAGGCGATGGGCGATGGCGATGACGGTTTTGTTTTTCATTAAATTGTGGAGGGCAGCTTGAATTAAGCGTTCGGAGCGGGAGTCGAGGCTCGATGTGGCTTCGTCTAATACTAGGATTGGTGCGTTTTTAAGAATGGCGCGGGCAATGGCAATACGTTGGCGTTCGCCGCCGGAAAGTTTAATGCCGCGTTCCCCTACTTTTGTTTGGTATCCTTGAGGACTTTTCATAATGAATTCATGACAACGGGCCAGTTTTGCAGCTTTAATTACTTCTTCGTCGGTTGCATTTAGGCGCCCGTAGCGAATATTTTCGATAATGCTGCGGTGGAACATGGCCGGGTCTTGTGGGACAAAAGCAATGTTTTGGCGGAGGCTGGCTTGGGTGATTTGGTTGATTCCTTGGCCATCAATTAAAATTTGGCCTTTTTGGAGGTCGTAAAAGCGCAGGAGTAATTTTACCAGGGTGGATTTACCGGCTCCCGATTCGCCAACAATGGCAATTTTTTCTTGGGATTTTATTGTAATGTTGAGGTTTTTGAAGACTGTTTGGATGTTTTCGTAGGCGTAACTGATGTCTTTTAGTTGGATGGTTCCTTTGGTAACTTTAAGTGTTTTAGCGCCTTTTTTGTCTTTAACTTCATGCGGGGAATTAAGGATAACCATCATTTCTTCGGCGTTGGATAAATTGCGGTAAATGTCTTTAAAGACATGGCTTAAGTCCCAAACTCTGGACATAATTTGAACAACGTAGGCTTGAACTAAAAGCACTGTTCCAATGGTTAAGAGGTTTTGTTGCCAGAATTTTAGGGTGATCCACATAATGCCAAATTCACCAATGACCATCAAAATTGTTTGAAAGGCAAAATACCATTCGTTAGCGGTCCAAGATATTTTCATTAAATCTTTTAGTTTGCCGGTTGTATCTCTAAATCGTTTACGTTCGTATTTGACGTTGCTAAAAAGTTTAACATTTTCAAAGTTGGTAATACTGTCCGCCAGTTGAGCTGTGACTTTTGTTTCTTGGCTGGCGACGGTAGTATCCATTTTGGTATGCCAATTTAGGTACCAGCGTAAGGTTAGGCCATAGATAGTCAACCAAACGAGTAACACGGCGGCAATGCGCCAATCGGCGATTGTGAGAATGACTAATACTAAGATTGTCCGAATTGTGAGAGTTAATAAATTCCAAGTAATTCGGTCTGCAATGCTTTCAAATGAACTAATAAAGCGGTTTAGGCGTTTTACAAGGGCACCGGTAAAATTATTACTAAAGTAGGTGTAAGAATGTTGTTGTAGGTAATCAAAAGATTCATTGGCAATGCTGGTCATGGCTTCTGTTTGCAGTTTAATTCCGGCAAATCCGGCAACACGCCATAAATTTGATAAGATGATTTCACTAACTAAAATGATGACTAATAAGCCAAAAATACGATTGTAGTTGGTGGATCCCAGAACAACTAAATCGATGATTAATTTGTAGATGTAGGGTTTGACTAAATCAGCTGCAATTCCCCCACTCTGTCCTAAAAATATTGCAAATAAATAACGCGGGTATGTGCGTACTTTTTGCCAATAATATTTGAGGACTTGTTTCTGAATTTTTTTCATCTTGTTTCCTTAGGAAGACTTATTATTGCAGGAAAAGGAAAATATGTCAATATGCACCAATAATATTTACTTGGTGGTCTTTGCTTAATGCTTGGTATGTTTGTTTAAATTCCGGACTGTTTGGGGAGGTTTGTAAGTCGATAAAAAACTTGTATTTGCCGAGGTTGTCCCCTTGTGGGCGGGATTCTAGGCGGGTCATATTGAGAGAGTGAGTTTCGATGATTTGTAAAATATTGAAGAGTAATCCGTGTCGGTCGTTTTGTGGTGTAATGAGGATGACGGTTGTGTTTTTGGGGTCGTTGGGGAAATGGTCGATATTGTTGATGACACCAAAGACGGTTTTGTTGTTTAAGGAATCGCTGATATTTTGGTGGATAATTTGGAGGCCTTTGCTTGCCATAATGTCTGCTGAACCGATTGCGGCGCAAGTGAGATCTTTTAATGCTTTGTTGATGGCATCACCGGTACTGGTGGCGGTTTCAATTTTGGCATTTGGGTATTGTTTGTGAAGAAATTCGATACATTGCCCAATGGCTTGAGGATGCCCATGGATTGTTTGAAAATTTGTAGACTTTGAGCCTAAAGAATGTTTGATTTCCATGATTAAGGTTTTGGAAATGAAAAGTTCTTTTTTGGCAATTTCTTCCCAAACTTGGATGACAGAGCCGTAATTACTGTTTTCGAGGGGTAATACCATGAGGTCGTTTTTTTTGTGGTTGGCGAAAATGTCAAAAAAGGAATCTTTGAGGATAATTTCTTTGTTGGGGAAAAGTTTGGTGGCGGCAATTTCGCTGTAGGTGCCGCTGGGGCCGAGGGTTATAATCATTTCCTAATCATTAAATTGCGTGATTCGTTGAGAATTAGGTGAAAAAGGGCGCGAATAAAGTTGCCGTCCAGTTTATGGGCTAACCATTGCTCAAGTAGTGCGTGCTCGCGGGTTTCGTCGTATATGCTCTCTTTGCCTTTGATTGCTGCAATTTGTTTGGCAATGGCAAATCTGTGTTCGATGGTGGTTAGTAATTGATGATCCAGTTGTTCGATTTGGGTGCGAAGTTGATTAAGTTCCATAAAGATTTGATTAAGGATTATTGATAAATTTTGTTGCGTAAGTAGTGGTCAGCCAGGGTAATGGCAATCATGGCTTCGATTACGGGAATTATGCGTGGTGCAATGCAGGGGTCGTGGCGGCCTTCTTTGGCTGCTTCGCCAATGGTTGATGTTGGTTTGACGCTGACGCTTAATGAGATTTTTTCACCGGTGCTGATACCACCTAGCATGCCACCAAAATTATTGGGGTTTTTGGTGTATTCTTGGCCAGTTAGTTGGGAGGTTGTAAAGCCGGCGCCATAACTAAAGCCTGTAACGGCACCAATGCTCATGATGGCTTTGGCCAGGTCGGCTTTTAGTTTATCAAAAACCGGTTCGCCCAGGTTGGCGGGGCAATTATTAATTTCTATTTGGATAAGTGCGCCAGTAGAATTGTTTTGCTTTTTGAGTTCTGTGACATAATTAATCATGTCTTGGGTGACTTTAGGGTCGGCGCAGCGCATGGGGTTTTGTTCGATTGTTTCTGGTTTGTACTCATTAACGATGTGTGGGCCAACTTGGACGGTAGAGCCAATAATTTTTAGGTTGTTGGGGAGAATTTTTTTGGCAACGGCGCTGGCAATAACGCGGCCGATTGTTTCGCGTCCGGAACTACGTCCCCCACCGCGATGATCACGGTGTCCGTATTTTTCTTGATAAGTTTTGTCGGCATGGCCGGGTCTAAAATTATCGCGAAGACGGTCGTAGTCTTGGCTGCGTTGGTCGTTATTTTTAACAATGACGGTAATAGGCATGCCGGTTGTTTTGCCTTCAAAAACACCGCTAACAATTTCGGCTTTGTCTTCTTCTTGGCGACTGGTGGTGACTTTGCTTTGGCCGGGGCGACGACGGTCTAGGTCGATTTGGATGTCTTTCTCATTTAAGGAAATGTTGGCTGGGCAGCCGTCAATAATCACGCCTACAAGTTTGCCGTGTGATTCACCAAAGGTGGTAATTTTAAAGATTGTGCCGAAGCTGTTTCCTGCCATGTTTATGTGGGTTAATTTATTTGCTTATTCACTGCGGAAATAATTGGGGCTGCGGTTTGCATAATGTGGGCAAATTCTGCCGGTGTGAGGGCTTGGTCGGCGTCGGATAATGATTCGGGTGGATTTGGGTGGACTTCGATCATGACACCGTTGGCGCCGGCGGCAATAGCGGCGTAGGTCATGGCGGGGATGTAGTCGGGGTTGCCGGTGCCGTGGCTGGGGTCAATAATAATGGGAAGGTGGCTTAATTTTTGGACAACCGGCACCGTGGCCAGGCAGAGAGTGTTTCTGGTCTCTTTTTCAAAAGTACGAATACCACGTTCGCATAATATTACATTCATATTGCCGTTGGATAAAATGTATTCCGCTGCCAATAAGAGTTCTTCGATTGTGGCACTGGCGCCCCTTTTTAGCATTACGGGTGTTTGGCTTTTACCGACCGCTTCCAGTAGGCGGAAATTTTGCATGTTGCGGGCGCCGATTTGGAAAATGTCGGCGTATTCTTCGACTAATTCAACGTCACGAGGGTCTAGGACTTCGGTAATGACGGGCATGTTGTATTTTTCGCCGATTTTTTTGAGTAAGATTAAGCCTTCTTCACCTAATCCTTGAAAAGCGTAAGGGCCGGTGCGTGGCTTAAAGGCGCCACCGCGGAGAATGTTGGCGCCGGCTGCTTTAACTTTTTTGGCGGCTTCGTCTAATTGTTCACGGGATTCTACGGAGCAAGGACCGGCCATAATGGCTAGATGTTTGCCCCCAATTTTTACGTTATTAACGGTAATAATTGTTCCTTCCGGGTTGTTGGCTCGGGCGGCCAGTTTGTATGGGGCCGATGTAATTGTGGCTGTTTCCACTTCGTCCCAAGAAAGAACTGTTTGAATTGTGATATTTTCGGTAGCACCGGTAGCAACAATTACGGTTTGGCGACCGTTGTAAATTGGTAGTGGCTGAATTTGGTGTTTTTTGAGGCGGACAATTACCTCTTCTATTTGTTCGGGGGGGGTGTCTTTTTTAATGAGAATAATCATGTTGTTGGTTAATTAATAAATAAAAAAACTCACCGGGTGGTGAGTTTGGGTTTAGAGTTATACCAAAAATCACCACATTTAGTGAGTCCAGAAAAAATAAAATGAATTTTGAGTTGTGGTTGTTTTCATAAAAAGTTAACTATTTTACTTGAGGATAGTAAGGAGGTGGACTGTTTTTGTCAAATTTGTTTTATTTGTTTTTTTTCAGTTTGTCTTTAATCAGTTTTTCCAAATGTGGACCAATGGCTTCCCCTACTTTGCCAATATAATATAATGGCGTTGCCACAATTTGGTGAAAATGTTCGGTAATTGTGCCGGCGGTGTCGGTAATTTTGCGGAGATCGCGCAACACTAAAATTAATTGAATGATCGCAATCGAGACAAAAATAACAAGAATGATGGTACTAATGCCAATTGTTAGGTAAAGGAAGTCGAGGGTTGTAAGCATTTTTGTAATTTATTTTTATTTGCTTGTATTATACCCTACTTTAATAACTCTCGCAAAGTTTTATCTACCATGCCCGGGTTGGCTTGTCCCCTGCTCTTTTGCATAACCTTGCCAACTATCGCACCAATGGCTTTGTCTTTGCCTGCTTTAAAATCGGTGACGGCATCCGGGCATTCCAGAATTGCTTCTTTGCAAAGTTCGGTAATTGCGCCTGTGTCGGTGACTTGTTTGATGCCTTTTTCTTTAACAATGGTTTCGGGGTCTTTGCCGGTTTGGTACATGGCTTCAAAAATTTCGGTTTTGGCTTGGTTGTTGGAAACGGTGGTTGTTTCTACCAGGTTAATGAGTTTGCCCATGTTTTCGGCGGTAATGGGGCTTTGGTTAAAGCTGAGACCGGCATCGCTTAGAGGTTTTGCCAGAATGGTATTAATAAATGAAACAGCTAGTTTTGGGTTGTTGCAGATTGTGAGGACGGTTTCAAAAAAGGCGGCGCGGGCAGGTTCTTCGGTTAAGATGCGGGCGTCTTCTTCGGGGAGGTTAAAGTTGCTGATGTAGCGTTCGTACTTGGCGCGTGGTAGTTCGGGGATTTGGGTGCGGTAGGTGTCAATTTCTTCTTTTGTGAGAGTGATTGGTGGTAGGTCGGGTTCGGGGAAGTAACGGTAGTCATGGGCTTGTTCTTTGCTACGTTGGCTGATTGTTTGCATTTTTGTGTCATCCCAGCCGCGGGTTTCTTGGTCGATTGTTTCGTTGTTGTCGAGCATTTCGGCTTGTCGCTTCATTTCAAATTCAATTGCTTTTTCGAGGGCGGTGAAGGAGTTTAGATTTTTGATTTCGACTTTGGTGCCTAACTCGGCTTGTCCTTCGGGTCTGAGGGAAATATTGACATCAAAACGCATGTGGCCTTTTTCCATGTCGGCGTCGCTTGTGCCAATGTGGCGGACAATTTTTTGGACTTCGCGGGCGTAGAGGCTGGCTTCTTCAATGCTGTTCATGTCGGGATCGCTGACGATTTCCATTAAGGGAGTGCCGGCGCGGTTGTAGTCGCAGAGGGTGCCGTGTGCGGTATGAGTTAGTTTGCCGGCGTCGTTTTCGAGGTGGATTCTGGTGAGGCCGATTTTTTTGATGCTGTTGTCGTTACGGTGAATATCGATACTCCCTGTCCCGCATAATGGCTGGTCGTATTGTGAAATTTGGAAGCCGGATGGTAGATCGGGGTAAAAATATTGTTTGCGGTCAAATTTGGAAAAATGGGCAATCTCGCAGTTAAGGGCTAAGCCTGTAAGAATCCCCTTTTGGACTGCTGTTTCGTTGGTAATTGGTAGTTGGCCGGGGTAGCCCATGCAAATTGGGCACACGTTGGTGTTGGGTTGTACATTAAAAGAGTCATTACTGCATCGGCAAAAAAGTTTAGTATTGGTGTTCATTTGGACATGGATCTCTAATCCAATGACGGTTTCGTAGGCCATTTGAGATTTAGTTAGCGATATTCGTTTAAAAAGATAGATTAACTTTGATTAGTCGGCAAGTGATTGTGTTTAGACTGGTATCGATAATCGACTATTGAAGGGAGGGGCGTTTTTTGATGGAGGTGTGGGTGTTGTTGGAATGAGACAGCTAAAATTACCGTCTTTATTCATTAAGAGGATAATTTGATTAGGTTTTAATGGGACTTTGTTATGTGGTGGAATAATTTCCATGTGGGTTAGATTTCCATTTTCGTTAAGATAAATGTAGGCAAAGTTGTTTAATGTGTTTAGTGTGTCATTGCTGGTGCTTGGTCTTTTTATGCAAACTTGTTTTTTGTTATTGTATTCTAAAAATATTTGGCCATCTTTTGTTTGAGTGAGTTGTGCATTTTTTGTTGGTGGATAACCATTATTGCAAGCTCTATCTATGAGCGTTGTTGTTATCATTGTTGCAATTATTGTTGCGATTATTGTGGCTTTTGTATGTTCATTAGGTGGTAGCAGTTTTGGTGTTTTGCTTGTTATGTCTTTTGAAAATTCGAGTTGTTTAGGCAGTTTTGGCATATGTATTTAGCAAATTTCAGTACCAGAGATTACCACCGTGTGTTATTTTGTCAATGCCTGTTCTTTTTAGTATTTAAAGACACCTAAGTCAGTTAAGGCGCCTCTAAAGTAGTTGAATTTTTGTTGTAGTTCTTGGTTAGAGGGGTGAAAGTCCACTTGGTGAGCAAGAAGGTTGCGGAGACGATGGGCTTGGTAGACAAGTTCGGGGTCTTTAAAGCGGCTTTCAAACTGTTTGATTTTTTTGGTTATGTTGTCGGTGGCACCCATTTTGGTGAGGGTGAAGGCGAGAATTTTATCGGCTTCAAAGATGGCGGCGCGCAGGTCGTTTTTGCTAAGAGCTTCGGCTTTGTGCCATTGGCCTTGGATGAATTTTTTTGTAGGGAGGTCAAGTTTGCCTTTTTTTATTTCGTAAAGTACGCCCGCAAGTGCGAGTCCTAAAAATAAAAGGAGGAGGATGGCGGCTAAAATTATTGATGTCATTCGTCGTCGATTACAATACCGTTTTCTAAAATATGTTGTTCGAGCATGGAAGTTAAGAGATCTTTAATGGCGCCACTTTGTCTTTGTTGGTGGTTAGTCATAAATTGATCTTGAAGTTGAGTTAAGATTTGGGTTTTCTTTTTTGGGCGATAGAGGTGTGGGACAGGGACTTCTGTGCCACTGTTTTTGGCAATGATAACATCTCCCATATTAAGAATTGTACTTAAAAAGCCACTAATGGCGTAGGAAAAACTTTCGATTTGATTGTATTCAACTCTGGTGGCGCTACGCTCAAAAAATCCGTTCCAAGTAATATCGACCAGGTTAAGGTTTGTGACTAGTAAAGTATTAAAATACCAAGCGATTGTTTTATAGAAAAGCCGCCATGTTCCAATTAAAATAATTATGAAAGCGGGTAAAGCTAATTTTGGGGCAACGATCCAAATAGTTGCAGGTAGAATAAAAAAAATGACGCTATTAACAATAAGTGGTTGTAGAAGTGTGATGATGTGTTTGTGCAAAATAACGGCTATTGTTTCACCATCTTCAAGATAGCTGTTAAAGAAAAATGCACTAATTCGATTCACGCCTTTCATATCTATAAATTATGCAGTCTTATCTTAACCTGTTTGGAAGTCGGATTGCAATGACTCCCAATTCTGATAAGCTTGTTAAGCTTTATTATTAGAATTTATAAATGATTTATGGTTAAAAAAACTGATTCTGCTGAGGATCAAAGCTTTTGGTTAGTTTTTTTGGATTTATTTTTGAACTTTGTTTTTATTTTGATTTTTGTGTTGGTGATTCGAACATTTTTGATCTCACCTTTTCATGTTTTTGGCGCATCCATGTGTAATACGATTAATTTTATTAATGATCAATGTAAAAATGGATATGGTGAATATATTATTGTAAATAAGGCTGGTTATTTAAAAGCGGGCAATTTGCAAATTGGTGAGCCTAAGCGTGGTGATATTATTGTGTTTCATCCACCTAAGGATGACGAGCAGTATTTTATTAAGAGAGTGATTGGTTTGCCGGGAGATACGGTTGTGGTTCGTGATGGGTATGTTTATCTACGTAAAGATGGTGATGATGTGCGTTTGAAGGAAACTTATTTAAGTGAAGAAAATTTGGGTAATACTTTGGTTCGTGGTGGTAGGGGCGAAATGGTTTATGAAGTTCCGCGTGATCGTTATTTTGTTTTAGGCGATAACCGAACGCATAGTACGGATTCTAGAATGTGTTTTGGGTCTAGTTTTAATGATTGCACTCCACAGTCCGAGGATGTTTATTTGGATCGGGGTAATATTTCGGGGCGGGCTTGGGTGACTTTGTGGCCTTTAAGTAAGTTCCGTTTTATTGATCGTTTTGCGTATTAAGTGTTTTCGCGGCCGGAAAAATAGAATTCGATTAGGATAATGAGGCCGATTAAAATGAGAATTGACCACCATCGAAAAATACTGAGGACCATCATGCATAGTGCTAAAACTACTGTTAGGCTAAGGAGGAATCCTTGGCGTAGAGCGATATTAAAGTGATTGCTGAAAATTTCGCTACGATAAAATCGCCATCTAATTAAATAGCCGGCGAGGCTCAGGATACCGGTTAGACTTAGGAGAATACTCAGGCTCATGGCCATAATGGCAATTGAGTAGTAGTCTTTGCAAAAGTTAACGGGGTCGTACGTGATGCATGGTGATAACTTGTACAAAGTGATGATGGTGCTGATTGCGCCCAGTAAAAATAGGATTGTGAGTGGGAGGATGTATTTTTTAAACATTTTTATATTTTTTGATTAGAGAGGGAATGAGGGCAAAGTCATCGGCGATGACTAGTTTAGTACGAGGATTATATAGGGCGGCGGCGGGATGATAAAGTGGATAAATTACTTGTGATTTGCCAGTGGCCGTAATTATGACTTGAGGTTTTCCATGTGTTTCGGAAATTTTGGCATTTGGTAAAAAATATTCCATGGCGTGGCGGCCAAGCGGGATAATTAAAGTTGGGTTGATAAGAGCGAGTTGTTGTTGGAGGTAGGTATTGCAGATGTTTTTTTCTGTTATTTTTGGGTCGCGATTTTTTGGTGGTCGACATTTAACAATGTTTGTAATGAAAATATCGTCGCGGTCGAGTTCGATGTTATGGAGCATTTCGTTTAAGATGCGGCCGGCGGCACCTATAAATGGTATCCCCTGTTCGTCTTCGGATTTTCCGGGTCCTTCACCAATAAAAACAATGTCGGTATTAATGTTGCCGGTGCCGGGAACGGTATTGGTGCGGGTTTTGGCTAGAGGGCATTTTTGGCAAACGGCGATTTTTGCATTAATTTGATTGAGTTGCTCTTGTTTGCTTGCCATAATCACTGTAAATCTTAAATAAGGCTTGTTGAATCTAACTTGTAGCTAAATTTATGGCAATATCAGTTGTTTTTGCGGGTTCGGCCGCTTTCGGAGTTAAAAGTTTACATGCTTTATTAAGTGATGATCGCTTTAAAGTGGAAGCTGTAATTTGTAATGAGGCAAAACCGGTAGGACGTAAGCAGGTTTTGACTTTGCCCCCATTGGGACAAGCGGCTGTTGATTTTGATTTGCCTGTTTATACGCTTTCTTCTAAGAATGAGTTAGTTAGTTTGGTTGCCACTTTGCCGGTACCGGATTTTTTAGTAGTTATGGCTTATGGCATGATTTTGCCACAGCCTGTTTTGGATTGGCCTAAGGTTGCATCGATTAATGTGCATGCTTCGTTGTTGCCTAAGTATCGTGGTGCTTCCCCGATTCAATCTACTTTATTAAATGGTGATCAAAAAATTGGTAATTGTTACATGCAGATGACAGTTGGTTTAGACGAGGGCCCTTTATATATGTGTACGGAAGTTGAGTTAACAGGTAAGGAAACGGCTGCTGATTTATTTGAGAGTTTAAGCGATTTATCATCGCAAGAGTTACCAAACCTTTTGGTAGAGATTGCGTCCGGTTCTGTATCCCCTATTCCGCAACAGGGTGAGCCGTCGGTGTGCACAAAAATTAATAAGGCGGACGGTGAATTAATTTTGGCTGATTTGTCGGCACAAGCGTTGTTAAACCGGTATCGAGCTTATACCCCCTGGCCTGGTGTTTTTTGGTTTGATGGCGGAAAGCGTGTGATTATCCGATCGTTAAATTTTGAGGTTAAAGATTTGGGATTAAGCGCCGGTGAGGTCAAACTGGTTGATAGTCAGGTGTGGTTGGGTACCACAACAGATGCTATTGCATTAACACGGGTTCAGCTTGAGGGGAAGCCGGCAATGGATGCTCTGAGTTGGTGGAATGGTCGATAAGTAGGGCTAAAACAATAAAATAATTACCGATGGGCAGTGTCAGTAAAAAATGATCGGTTAGGCTAATTAGTAGGAGGAAGATGATACCCAAATTGATTTTTGGTTTTTCTTGGTAATAATATGTAGCAGCAATTAGTAAAATAATGATGAGGCTGGCGACGTTGTATTTTTGAAAAATTAATAGATAAATATTGTGAATTGGTTGTTCTTCCCAGGGGAGGAGTTTGTTTTGGTTGGGTTGAACAAAAGTTTCAATTTGTTGAAGACGTTCTTGGTTGCTATTGGTTGTGTATGGCGATGCGAGTCGCACAGCAAAAACACTTAGAAGAGTGATGATGATAATTGTGAGTGGTAGCCATATTTGTTTGATTTTTTTGCGGTAATAAAAAATTAAGATGATCGGTAAAAAAATAATGCTACGTGAAAGAGTTGTAAAAAGTGCGGTGCAACCAATAATGCTTAAGATGATTTTCTTTCTTTTGCTAATTTGTTGGGATGTTAAAAAGTAAATTAGCATTAGACTTAAAAAGCCGCTGAGAATGTTGGGATGGTCGAAGGTGCCGTAGCTGCGAATGAGCTCGGTGCCAAATTGGGGAAATGGCAGTTTGGCAATGCCCTTAATGCTGTTGTTAATAATTGGCTCATTTAAAAACTGGAGTCTCAGGCTGTGTTTAAAAATAAACTGGATGATAGCAATTAAACTTTGGGTGCTAAAAATAGTGATTGCCATAATTGTGAAGGTTTTGGTCTCTTTAATTTTTGGCAAATAAATGATGGTTACCAAGCTGATAAATATGATTAGATTTGTTGTTGATTGGTTTGGCCACAGTAACATTCCTAAAATCGTAAGGATGAGGCTAGATAGGGCGATTAGTGATTTTGGGAGATTTTTGTTTTTGAATGCTGCAATGCCGATAAGTAATAAGAGAATAAATTGTAGTGGATGGATAATCAATGTTCCCCATGTGGACCACTTACCGGTGATATAGCTTAAATTGTTTTTAAGAAAAATATTGCTGACAAAGGGCCAGATTAAAATTAATGCGGGAAGGAAACCGTATTTACAGTTTTGCTTGAGGAGGTTCAACACCATCGGAAGGAATCAACTGATTAATATCTTGCTGAGCTTGCTTTAAGATGTCGCTTGTGGAAGCTCCATTATTGATTTTGGTAATAGCGTTGGTGAAGATTTGTTGGAATTTAAAATCGTCTACGAGTGGGATTGAGGTGGCGTAGCCGAGTTGTTCTATAAAGGGGCGGTAAATGGCATTTTCTCGTTGGGTTTCGATTAAGTCGCGGCGAGAGGTTGGTTTAAAGCCGGCCTTTTTATAAAAGGTTTGGAGATTTTGTTGATTAACAAGGAAGCGGAGAAAGGCCCAGGCTTCGCGAGGGTGTTTTGAAGTGCGAGAAACGGTTTCAACTAGGTAGTGGGAATAGGCCAGTTGGTCGTTAGGGTCGGTGCTTAGTTGTGGGAAGTTTGCAATACGGACATCGGTTAATTCGATGGCTGGTTTGCTGTTTTGTTTGGCAATTTGGATGCGGTTGATCACGTCTTGGTAAAGATGCGAATAACCGAACATCATACTGATTTCCCCTTTTGCAAATTTGTCGATTTGGTCTTCTTGATTTGGAGCAATAAAATCTTTGGTCCATGTATAGTAAGGTGTACCAACTTTGGCAAAACTAGTGAAGTAGTTTGCTACTTTGGTGGCAGGGGTGTTTGCAAAAGTGGCTGTTTTATTGTTGTTGTGATAAAAGTCGACGCCATTTTGGAGGAGGAGTGCGTAAAAAATATCGATGGCGCTGTTAACGTTGTCGGCTCTGCCTAGGGCGAGTCCGGCTTGAAGAATGTTGTTATTGCTAATGCGGCGTAGCTTAATGATGTCTTGTTCTAATTGTGCCCAAGTGCCGCCGGGTTTGCCGCGTTCGGGTAATTGTTTTTCGAAGTGATCTTTATTGTAGTAGAGAGCTAGGGTGTCGATGCTGAGTGGAATGCCGTAAATTTGGGGGGCGTTTTTTTCGCCGGTGCCATAAATAAGATCTTGGATGGCGATGTCTAAAAATGTGTTTTGGTAGGCTTCGGTTGGGATGAGATCGCTTGGGGCAGGAGTGATTTTCTTGTAGTTTGATTTAACCCATGTGTTTGGTAGGGAAAAAAGATCGGGGCCGCCGTCTTCGGCAATTTCGTTAACGACTAAATCGGCTAACTCTTGTACATTGGTGAATTTTTTGTAGTTAATGGTGATGTTAGGATATTCTTTTTCAAAAGCTTTGATGATGGGGGTCATGGTATCGGAATCATCAAAAAGACGATAGTAGTTGAGTGTCACTTGTGGTTTTGGTGGGCCGGGTTGTTGTTTTTTGCAACCGGTTACCAGTAAAGTGCTAAAAATAAAAAATACGGCTATAGATATGTGGAGAATTTTTTTCATTGTAAAAATTAGTTTTTGTTTGATGATATCTTAGCCTATTTTTAGTCCTTCTAAAAAGTATTTTTTGGAAAGTGCGTAAAAATAAATTGGGCGTAATTTTGGAATTGCTTTTTGGGTGTAGTAAAGCCCTTGTAAAACAATGTTATTGCTGAGAATTTCAAAGATCAATTTTTTTTTGCCTGTGGGCACAATATTTAATTGAGGATATTTTTGTTTGAATTTTTGGGCATTGTAGCCAATGCCTGTCATGCGTTTTTTAAAGTCAGATTCTGAAATATAATGATCGTGATAAGCGAGTGCTTGATTATTGTAAATTATTTTAAGATTGGCTTTTTGAGTTAGTCGATAGCCGAGTTCAATGTCTTCCCACCCATAACCGGAAAACCAGGGGTCAAAAGGATGTTCCTTAAGGAGGCTGGTTTTAAGTGACAAATTTGATGTGTAAAAAAATTTGTAATCAGGGGTTTGTTGCTCTAGTTGGTTGTAGGCAAATTGATGGCCGCCAAATTTACCGAAGATTGTTGAGCCGTTGGTTGACCAATGCATTAATGGGGTTATTTTGGCTTCTGGATACCAAAGGATAAGACCTAAACAGGCGATGTTTTCTTGTGGATGAGCTTTGTGCACTTTGTAATGTTCGTGTAAAAAGTTAGGTGTGCAGTAGATGTCATCACCAATAAGAATTGATATTTTACCTTTGGCTTTGGCAATTGCTTTGTTGCGAGCAACGCCGGCTCCGTGATTTTTTTGTTTAAAATATGTTAAATGTTTTAATTTTTTTTGCCATTTTTCAACTACCTTTGAGGTGTTATCGGTACTGCCGTCATCGGCGATAATCACTTCAAAATCGGTAAAGGGAAACTGTTGTTTGTGCAAGTGATCAAGACATTTGTCGAGTTCGTTGGCACGGTTGTAGGTGGGAATGATTACCGAAATGTTCAAACGTAATAATTAAATTACGCTTCCACTTTAGTTTTTACCGGAGGTTTTTTCCAGTTTAAAATATTGAGGTTGTCGGCAATAATTTCCGTTAGGTAGACTTTTTCGGATTTGGCGTTTTCGTAAACGCGGTTTGATAGACGTCCGTCCACCGCAATTGCGGTCCCTTTTGCTAAATGTTGGTCGGCAATTATTGCTAGGTTGCCCCAGCAAACAATGCGGTGAAAGTCCACATTGCTTTGTTTTTCGCCATTGGTGTCTTGCCAAGTGCGATTTGTGGCGAGAGGAAAGGTTGTAACCTCTTTGCCATTTTTGGTATGGCGTAATTCCGGATCAGCAGCTAAATTGCCAATAAGGATACTTTTGTTGTAACTGCGCATGAGAATAAAATTAAATGACAGTAAATAGACGTTAGCATTATCATTTTAAGAAAAGATAAAATGTTTACAGGAATTGTTAAAGAGTTAGGCACGATCACAAAAATCGATGTTAAAAAGGATATAACCACGTGGCAGATTAAGAGTAAGATGGCTGCAACTTTTGAATTGGGTGCTTCCATTATGGTGCATGGAGTTTGTTTGACAGTTGTGGAAACCGGATCTGATTTTTTTGTGGTCAATATTGTGCCCGAAACATTAAGTTGTACAAATTTGGGGGCAAAAGTAGAGGGAGATAAAGTGCATTTGGAGCCTTCTTTAAAGTTGCAGGATGCACTGGATGGTCATTTTGTTTTGGGTCATGTGGATACAACGGCATCTCTAAGAGAAATTTATGATCGAGATCTTTATGAATTGGAATTTAATTTGCCAAAAAATTATCAACAGTACATTGTGCGTAAAGGTTCGGTTGCAATAAATGGTGTTAGTTTAACGGTGGCGGATGTTGAAAGTGATACATTTACCGTCGCTTTAATTCCGGAAACTTTAAAGCGCACAACTTTTACAAAATTGAGCAAGGGCGATTTGGTCAATATTGAAATCGATATGGTGGCACGTTATTTAGAACATATGGTTTCTAAAAGAGTTTAGGGTTATGATGTGAGTAAATTTGATTTTTAATTTATAAACATGGTTGTTTTCCATTTATCTGTGGGGTTGGTTTTGTATCGTAAAGAAGGTGATCAGTTTTATTTTTTGTTGCTTCATTATTTGGGTGGGCACTGGGATTTTGTGAAAGGCCATTTAGAAGGTAATGAAACATTGGAAGAAACTGCAATGCGTGAATTGGAAGAAGAAACCGGTATTAAGCACGCAATGATTTTACCTAATTTTGAAGAACGAATTCATTACACTTATTATCATCAAGCGCAAAAACAGGAAAAAGAAGTTGTGGTCTTAATTGGCGAAACTCATGAGAAAGAGATCGTAATTTCTGATGAACATCAGGATTTTGTTTGGCTTTCTTATGATGAAGCAATGCAAAAACTGACTTTTGAGAATGCACGTAATATTTTAAAGGCGGCCGGTCAGTATTTGGGGATTGCTTAGCCTAATTAATTTTGTACAACGTTCGGCACTTGGCGAAGTTGCTTTTGAAGAGATAATAGAGCACGAAGGGCAACAAAAACAAGCAATTTGGGTGGAGCGGAACCGCTAAGTCATTGTTGTACGATGTATACTTTGCCTTTTTTTTGCGATAGTAGAACTGCTTTTTAATAATAAATGGCAAATTGGATTTGTTTTGGCGAGCACAAAAGAGGAAGCGAAGTGATGAATTGTGCGAGCTAAAACTCCTTAATTCTCTACTTCTCAAAATTTAACCCTTTACAGAATGTGAATTTCGTGCTTTTATACTCTCTTGTTAAATTAAAAGGTATGTCATTAAGAGAAACAGCTGCAGCTAGTGTCCAAGGCTTGATTGACGATTATACTCAAGTCCCAGCAGGGGGTGGGAAAAAGGTTAATGTGTTGCACGGTGGTTTTGAGTCTTTGCCAAAGGACACGAGAACATTGATTGCGGGAGTACTCAAGGAAGTATATCGTGGTGATTTTGAAATTGTCCGCAAAGCATTTGTAGAGAAACTGGAATTTTATTTACGCCTGATTGCGGATGCACTTATGGAAGCTAAATGTTTGGATACAGAGCTTCAGGAAAGAATAACAATAACTCGAGCACAAATTGCGAATGCTGTGAATGAAGTTGAAGTGAGTGATGAGGAGGTGAGGTGGCTGAGAAGGATTGGTTTTTTGCCTGTCGATATTTTTGAGCTAACTGCCAAGCTGGACATTTCAGATGTTATTGATGAACTGCGTGAAAATATTGATGAGTACAAATTGATTTTGGGAGATGATAAATATATAGTGAAAATTTTGAAGATGTACGAAGGGTTGCATAAATTGAAGAGATTAAAGAGTTTTTATCGAAATTACGACAAAAATTTGGTTGAGTTTAACGGCTATCACCTGTCGCAGATTGTTCTTGGAGCCGGCTGGGAAGAAAAGCTGAAGTACTTTGAAGATCCTGAGAAATTGAAACGCCTTACCGACGCTGGATTTAATGGTTATCACCTGTCGCAGATTGTTGTTAATGCCGGCTGGGAAGAAAAGCTGAAGTACTTTGAAGATCCTGAGAAATTGAAACGCCTTACCGACGCTGGATTTGAAGCTTCGCACCTGTCGCAGATTGTTCGAAATGCCGGCTGGGAAGAAAAGCTTAGGTACTTTGAAGATCCTGAGAAATTGAAACGCCTTACCGACGCTGGATTTGAAGCTTCGCACCTGTCGCAGATTGTTCGAAATGCCGGCTGGGAAGAAAAGCTGAAGGTAGTTATTACTGATTCTTGTTTAGCATTATTGAAAGAAAGGAAGCTGACACGTCATAAATTGTCTAAACTATTCCAGAACAAAGATTGGCGGAAGCAACTGCCAGATTTGGGAGTGTCTTTGTAGTGCTAATTATAAAAAAGCGTTTTCGGAGCGAACAGCGGGAGCGGAGAAAACAACCTACTTTGCCCTCTATCAAAAAAAGAAATTCAATTTGCCTATTATTGAAAAGCAAAGGGCTTTAGCCGTAAAAGGAAAAGTATATTTCGTACAATGCTTTTCAATCTGCATTCATGCAGAATGAAAAGTTCATGGTGAAGGTTACGCTAATTGGTGGGGTCATACAATATTTTATCGTTTCTTAAAGTGGTGGGAGTAGGCTTGGGTGGCTATCATTTAATCCCCTAGTTCATGGTCCTTAATAAGAGTTGTTGAAGGGATTTGCATTGTCTTTTTTATATTTTGCACCGGCGGTGGTTGTGATGGTGTTTTTGCCTAAGATTTTGTCAAAGTGATTGAGTAAGTCTGCTAGATTCGTGGTAAGAGGTTGCTCAAACAGTGATAATTGTTCTTTGTTTTGCGGTGAGAGGTTGTGTAAAAAAACGCCGCCGGCGCGGTACAGTTGCTGAGGGTTGTAGATTTGGTCAAACAGATTAAGGGCTGCATTTTTAATGGTGGTAAAATCGGCGGTGGGTTCGGGGAGTTCGGTGGTTGTTTCTACTTTGTCCGGGTGTTGTTTGCGTAAAAAAACGCCGACGGTTTCGCATTTAAGGTTGTGGTTGTTTAGTTTTTTGATGGCTTCTTCCAAACGTCCTACCAGCCAGTTGCGAATAAAGTCATGATTTGTGGTTTTATGGGGGAACATGGCGGAACGGAGAATTGATTTTGGGGCGGCGTCGCGATTGGTAAGTTTGGTTAATGGGGTTCCTTGCAGTTCGTGCCAAATTATCAGTCCCGGTAAGCCTAATTGGGCTTTAACAAAGGTGGGGTCGGCATTTACGTAATCGGCTAGAGTGTGGATGCTAAAATGATATTTTAATTTAATTTGAATGCGACGGCCAAAGCCGCAGACTTCTTTAATGGGAGTAATACGTAGAATTTCGGCTAAATTGGTGTGATCGATTTTGGCAATGCCGTAGGGCTTGTTAAGTTTGGAGGCGATTTTGGCAAGTGTTTTGGTTGGTGCATAGCCAATAGAAACCGGGATTTGTAGTTTTTCTAAAATTGTTTGTTGAATTTTGAGCATGAGTTCGGTATGGCTCATTTTGTAGATACGGTCGAGATTGATGAGGTCGATGTAGCCTTCATCAATGGAGGTGTGTTCGACGTTGGGGCTGAATTTGTGGAGCATCTCAAACAATTGAAATGATTTGTGGCCGTATTTTACGAAATCACCTTGAATAAAAGTGGCGTGCGGGCACATTGCTTTGGCTTGAAAATAGGGGGTGCCGGCGCCAATGCCATAAGGGCGCGCTTCGTAATTGGCGGCGGTTACTACCCCACTGCTCCCTGTTGGTCCGCAAACGCAAATTGGTGTGCCTTTTAAGTGTGGTTGATCAATTAATTCTACAGAAACAAAAAAACAGTCGCAGTCAACGTGGGCGACGGTGGTGTTTAATGTGGCTGGGCGTGTGATCGTCATAGGGTGAGTTTTTACTCACCTTTATTCTCAACTAGTTTTGGAACGATGTCCAGAACTTTTTATTAATTTCCGGTCTTTTATCAACAACATGAAATTTAAGGAGGCCGGGTTTAATGATCACACCGCGTGGCTCCCCTAGTTCTATATTTTTTGATTGAGCACGTTTTAGTTGTAGTTTTTTGTTGATCGGTTCGGTTAGTTCCAACAATTTTTGGAGTAGTGGTGATGGTTTGCTTCTTTTTTGCCATGTTGGTTTCATAAAAAGTTGTTTTGGTTTGAATTTGAGCCAGCTGTGGTTTTTGTTCCACCATTTTTGTTGCCAGTTTAAAAATGGCTCGGGGATGATATACCATTGCAAAGTACGAAACCAAAAGTAAAAGTAGATGTCGTGATTGAGTAGAATCGATTTTAAATTGAGGTGATCATCGCTAATAAAAAAGCTTAAACAAAAGCGATTTTTGACATATTCATCGTGGCGGCGCAATTTTAGTAATTGAAAATACAGGCTTATTAACAGGCGGCCCGTAAAAAAAAGTTGTTTTTTAAGAACGATAAAAAGATCGATGTCGCTGGTGTTGTTGTCGGTTTCTAGGCTATGGGAGTTGCAAACGGCAACGGCTTGCACGCCGGGGATAAAACGTAAATATGGTAAATATTGGTCAATTAGTTTTTGATTAAGTTTGTGGGCGGGGCTGTTGGCATAGGTGGCTGCTGGAGGCGGCTGTTCCGTTAGGAAAGTGAATAGCTTTGGCGAGGGGGCTTTATTAAATAAGCGCCAAAAAGTGAGGGTGGCGTTTAGGATTTTTGGTTGTTTTATCATGACTTTAGGGCTTATTCTTACATTGATCTTACTTTTCCTATGTTACAAAAACAAGCAGCAAAGAAAATCGAAGCAATATTGAAAAATGTGCCTCATAAGCCGGGTATTTATAAAATGTTGGATGAGGCGGCCACAATAATTTACGTAGGAAAGGCGAAAGATTTGCGTAAACGACTGCAAAGTTATTTTCGACCCAAGGCGAATTTGCCAATCCGTAAAGAAAAAATGATTGAAAAGGTGGTCGATATTGATTACACGGTTGTAAATAGTGAGTTGGAAGCATTGGTTTTAGAAACTAATC
>Ga0210019_1002001_pt1 | contig 20588 bp, 19 predicted proteins | sample CryGeyCG2114_020_2_FD_183969 | JGI IMG/M metagenome (GOLD analysis project Ga0210019, IMG submission 183969) | Groundwater microbial communities from aquifer - Crystal Geyser CG11_big_fil_rev_8/21/14_0.20 (SPAdes) (version 2) | ecosystem: Environmental > Aquatic > Deep subsurface > Groundwater ...
TTCACGGAGATTATTCGACAAATGTGGCGATGGTGATTGCGAAAAAGGTTAAGAAAAATCCATTAGAAATAGCCCGAGTTTTAGTTAATAAGTTAATAAGTTTAAAAGTTTATAAGTTTTATTTCGAAAGAGTAGAAGTGGCTGCGCCAGGGTTTATTAATTTTTTTCTAAAAAAATCTGTCTTAATAAATGAGTTAAAAAGAATTCTAAGGGAGAGAGATAAATATGGTTCGAGCAAAATCGGAAAAGGAAAAACAGTTGTCATTGATTATTCCTCCCCAAATATTGCCAAACCTTTTGGGATAGGACATTTGAGATCAACCATTATTGGTCAAGCCATCTACAATATTTACAGATTTTTAAGCTGGAAATGTATTGGCGATAATCACCTGGGAGATTGGGGTACTCAATTCGGCAAGTTAATTGTAGCAATTAAAAAATGGGGAGATGAAAAAAATCTAGAGGGCTTATCAATTAATGATTTAGAAAAACTTTATGTTAAGTTTCATCAGGAAGCAGAATCTAATCTTCGATTAGAAAAAGAGGGGAGGGTTTGGTTTAAAAGATTGGAAGAGGGAAATAAAGAGGCTAGAAGAATTTGGCAGGCTTGTGTGAATATAAGTCTAAAGGAATTCGAAAGAATTTATCAACTTTTAGGAGTTAGATTTGATTATGCTTTAGGCGAGAGTTTTTATGATGGTATGTTAAAAGAGATCGTAAAAGAGATAAAAGAAAAAAAAGTGGTGATTGAAAGCCAGGGCGCTTTGATTATTCAATATCCAAACAATGAACTTCCACCGGCAATGATTTTGAAATCTGACGGGGCAACAACTTATTTAACGAGAGATTTGGCAACAATAAAATATCGACTAAAAAGATGGAGACCCGACTTAATTATTTATGAAGTTGGCGCGGATCAAACTCTTCACTTTAAGCAATTATTTCGAGCAGTAGAGCTTTTAGGATGGGCAAAAAGAGAAAAATTTTTTCATGTCGCCCACGGCCTCATCCGTTTAAAAGGAGGAAAATTTTCAACCAGAAAAGGATTGACTATTCATTTAGAAGATGTTTTAAAAGAGGCGATTGAGAGAGCAGAAGAAATTATTGAACAATCAGAGACTAGAAGATATTTATCAGAGAAAGAAAGGAAAGAAATAGCCAAAATAGTAGGCATTGGAGCAGTTAAATATAATGATTTATCTCAGCATTATAGCCAAGATATTGTTTTTGAATGGGATAAAATTCTAAAGTTAAAAGGGAATTCAGCCCCTTATTTACAATATACTTATACTCGTTGTCAAAGTGTGTTTAGAAAGGCTAAATTAAAACTCGTTCCAAGAGAAATAAAAATTACTGATTTTAAATTGGAAGAAGAAAATATTTTGAGAACAATTTACAAATTTCCTGAAGTGGTGCAAGAGGCGGCTGAAGAATTTTCGCCTAACTTAATTTGTAACTTCGCTTTTAATTTAGCTCAAAAATATAATCTCTTTTACGACACTTATCCCATTATTAAGGCCGAGACTCAGGAACTGAAAATATTTAGATTAGCTTTAACAGCCGCTGTATCTCAAATTTTAAAAAACTCTCTTCTCCTTTTGGGCATTGCAGTCCCAGAAAAAATGTAATTTAGGTTATATTAATTATTATAATTGTCTATATTTTCTTATCACTCTTTAATAGATTAAAATTTATGGTGGATAATTACGACGCCAATCGAAACTTTAAATCCGATATTTACAAGAGATCAAAAAAAAGTAATATCTAAATATTTAAGCTTAAATCGTTCTCAGATTATAAACATTCTATTGTCATACGAAAGTTTAGAAACAGCCCAAGATGAAATTAACCGCTCTCTCAAAACGTTCAAAGCTATTAAGCGTGAAATGAAATATCTCTATAATAGTAAAGTAAATTGTATTTCTTCACTGTTTCCTATAAATTTACCATTGTATTCCTTAGTACTTTTTGGTATAGTGCCATCCTTTATGACGAAGAAGGTTTATATCCGTACCTCAGAACTGGCAAGGCCTATTTTCGAGCGAATGACTCCTTTCTTAAAAACTATTATTCCAGACTCAATAGAATTTCAATATTGTGAACGAAGAGACTTTTTGGAGTATTTTATCAAAAAATCAGATGTGATTATTTTCACGGGGCGTTACGAAAATGCTTTAAACATCCAAAGAGAAGTTGTTCCATTTCACTCCCTTTTTATATACAATGGTCGGGGAATTAACCCATTATTAATTACTCCCAATGCAGATTTAAATCTCGCGGTTTCGAAGTGTATAAAAGTACGCTGTTTTAATTGTGGTCAAGATTGCGCTAGTCCCGACGATATTATTGTTCATAGTTCTGTTATTGAACCTTTTACAAAAAAGTTAATAGAAAAACTAAATTCTTTGGAAGTGAAACCTGATTATTTCAGTGGAAATATCATAGGACCCTTAGTGAAAACTGAAAATCTTTTAGCGTTGCAGAAATTTTTTAAAGAGAATAAATCAAAAATAATTTATGGAGGCTCAATCGATCTTACTAATAAAATTTGTTATCCTACAGTTTTGGTTTCTAATTTAATACAACATAGTGATTATACACGAGAATTCTTTGCTCCGGTATTTAATATTTTAATTTATAGCAATGTTGAGGATTTAGATTTCTATTTCCAAAACAAAGATTATTTGGATTATGCTATGTATGTCTCAGTATTTGGTGACTCTCCATATATTTCGAAATTAAGAAAGCATTCGATTGTGCTTCACAACTTGACGATGCTTGAGATAAATCAGAATACTTTCGGTGGATACGGTAGAAAAGCATCTTATGTAAGCTATTGTGGATTCATTTTCCCCCGTCCAATTTTAATCTCAAAGGAAATATGGCGATATACTAGGGCAATAGAGAAACTTGATAAAAGTGCTTTCTAGATATAAAGAGTTTTATATAATTCCTTAGGTTTTAATTAGAAACAGTTTAATTATGGAGAAAAAAAGGAAAAAAATATTTACCTTGCCAATAAAAGGAGAAATAGAAGAAAAAAGTAAACCTTCAATTCTAATAAAATTGGAAAATTGTATTAAAGAAGCTTTTGGAAAAGATTTATTATTTGCAGTGTTAACTGGAAGTAGTATTTATAAAATTAGGAAGAATCATGATATAGATATTCTAATTATCGTGAAAGGGCATCTAAAATTACAAGATTTTTTGTCAAAGAAATTCCGATTAATAGAAGAATTTTTAATCATTACAAAAAGACATGGATACAAGTTTGATTTTTATTTCCCAATAGAAATAATTCCTGAGTCGATCATTAAAACACAGATTACTTTGGAATCTCTTAAACAACAGGAAACTTTTATTCGGCTCTCCCCCCAAAATACTTTGGTAGATTTTAATCACTTCGCTTCGTATCCAATTTGGTCCTCAATGTTGCTTTTTAGTAAATTTTGGATTGGAAATAAAAACCTTTACAATAAATATTATAATCGTATAAAAAACATAATGTTAAAATATTATCGCTGGAAAACAAAAAATAAATCTTTAAAATTTATTAGTAGATATTATTATAGGTAAAGCATTATCCAAAGTTAAAAACCTACGATCATTAAGTAACTTATTAGGTTCCCAGAAATTATTGAAGATACAGCCAGAGATTATCAGGTTCAAAGAATTCCCCAATATGCTTTAGATTTAGCCACCGCTTTCCATCAATTTTATCGGGATTGCCGAGTTTTGACCGAGGTCCGACCTATGTCAACGGCTCGTTTAGCTTTAGTTTTAGCTACAAAACAAGTTATCAAAAACACCTTAGATTTAATGGGAATTTCCGCTCCCGAGAGAATGTAGCATGCGAAAAGCGCAACCCTCGCCTTCGGCTCGGGGTATGCGAATGCGCCCATGCGAATAATTTAATAAGAATGTTCAAAGTCGCTTTTTAAGCAATCAAAAAGATATTTTTCAAATTTTTATTTTTGGTATAATGATCTAACATGGCCTATATATTTATCACAAAAAAGGAAAAAACTAATTGGAAGTATATTTTAATCATAGTGATTCTGGCTTTAATTGTGGTTGGCGAAACTCTTTATTTAGCAAAACAAGAAGTAAAACTCCCCGAAACAAAATTACCTCAAAAATTCATTCAAGACGAAACCGCTGATTGGAAAACTTATAGAAATGATGAGTATGGATTTGAATTTAAATATCCTAATCAGTGGGGAAATGTTTCTAATTCACCCGATGCAATTTTATATCAATCGGATTCTACAGTTATCTTCAATCCGCCAGAATTTGAAGAACAATTCTTAGCCACGGGCTATCCTTTCTTGGAAATACGAATAAAAGAAAACCCTCGAAAATTAGATGTAGAGGATTTCTATTACCCCCTTGTTAAAGAATATGAAACGAAAGAAAAGTTCAAAGAAAATCTCATGACTCGGCAAATTCGAGACATTACCTATTATCAGACTCCCACACCATGGGGAGCTTTACTAACAATATTTCCCTTAAATTCAGCTTTTTTAGAATTTTCTCACCATACCATAACCCTTGAAGCAGAAAAAATTTTCAATCAAATGCTTTCTACTTTTCGGTTCATTGAATAAAATTTGATTTTGAAATAAGTTTGTTAAAATAAATGATGGATTTAAAGATAAAATTCTCTCAGCATGCCCTAAAGAGAATGAAAGAGAGAGGAATTTCTCGCCAATTAGTTAAAGGAACTGTTAGGTTCCCAGATAAGATCGAAAAATCTTTGATTGATCCTGCGCGATTTCTAATTAAGAAACTTTACTTTAATGAAAAACTAAACAAAGACCATTTGCTTTTAGTAATCCTCGAGATAAAACGAAATTTAATACATATTATCACTATTATTGATACATCTAAAATTAGTAAATACTTTTAAAAAATATGAAGCCCCAAGTAAAATACAACAAAAATTCAAATATCCTTTCCATTAAACTTAGCAAAAAGAAAAGCGTTGATTCCGAGATAAAAGGAAATATAGTAATTGACTTCGACGAGAATGGAGAAATTGTGAATATTGAAATAATGAAGATTAACCTAAATGAGTTTGCCAAAATTCAAAAACTCGCTTCTTTAAGAGACCTTGTTAAGGTTTAAATTTTTATGCTTTCTACCTTTAGGTTTTCCCCACACTAACCCGCGCCCTCTAAGCCCCGTGTTTCCGGTCATAAAGTTTTTACCGTCTTTCGTCTTAAGTCTATATCAAACAAATTTCAGAAAGCATAAAGGGCCGAGTAGTACAGGGCAAGGGTTTTTGGAGTAAAATTTTAATTTTTAAAAATAAACTATGTATAATTGGTCTGTTGATGAAAAAAAATTTAAGAAGGAAAACCCAGAAGATTATAAGATTTGGAGGTTAGAGCAAATGATAAATTATGGAGAAACCGGAGAGAAAATTAGCGAGAAATTAATCAGAAAATATTGGAAAAAAATAAAAGACAGAATAGATCCCTATAAAAAACGTTTAATAGAGTATTTACTATGGGGAAAGATTTACTCACTTCCAAACAATTTGACTTTTTGGAACTTGCCGCTCAAAAAAAGGAGATAATCAAGAGATTTTATTTAACTGGTGGTAGCGCTCTAGCTGCTTTTTATCTTAACCACCGTGTATCAAAAGACCTTGACTTCTTTTCTGAAAAAGAAGAGGTTCCTCCAAAGATCATTGAGGTTTTTTTAAGAAAAATCTCTTCCCAATTGGGCATTGTAAAAATTGAAAGAAGCCAGTTTTTAGGCCTTTTTAGTTACTATTTAATTTATTCCGATAGGGCGAGTTTGAAAGTTGATTTTAATTATTATCCATTTCCTCGTATCGAAAAAGGGGAAATTTATAAAGGATTAGAAATAGCTAGTATTTATGACATCGCCGTAGATAAACTTCACACTCTCTTTATGAAACCCAGAGGCAGAGATTATGTTGATCTTTATTTCATTTTAAAAGAAAAAAATTATCCATTAAAAAAACTTATTTTAGATGCGAAAGCAAAATTTGATTGGAACATAGACAGATTAAATTTAGCTGCTCAATTTTTAAGAGTAAAAGATTTTGAGGAAATTTTAAAGATGCGAAAACCTTTTAAAAGAAAGGAGATGGAAAACTTCTTTTTAAACGAGGCAAAAAAACTAAAAAAAGAAATTTTTAAAGATTAATGAAACAAATTTAAAAACTTCAACCAAATGCTTTCTACTTTTCGCTTTTTGGAATGAAAAGGTTGAAAAATTTTTGAGATTGTGGTAGAAAGGAAGTGGAATTGCTCTTTGTAAATAAGGTGGAGAAGAAAATGGAGAAAGACTATGGTTGGAGCAGAGGAGAAGAGTCGGAAGAGAAAGTTTGCCAGGTGTTAGAAGAATTAAAAACCGAAGGGAAGATTAAAAATTTCGGACGAAATCTTAAGTTCTATCAAGAGGATTTGTCAGGAAGAGATGTTTTAATCACTACCAATAATGACAAAGTAATTTGGCTTCAGATCAAAAGCAGTTTAAACCCAATCGAGAAAGAAAAATATCGACGGAAAGGCATTCATTATTTAGGTGGAGTGAGAGAAAAAACTCCGGAAGAGATAAAAAAAGAGATTTTAGGATTCTTAGCAACGGAAAAACAAAAAAACTAAAAAACTAAAAAGAAGATTAAATTACAAATTTAATAGGCCGCCCGCGGGCGGTTTTTTTTGTTGAAATTCTAATTCGGAAATGATATTCTGAAAATATGGAATTAAATTTTCCGAAAATCGAAGAAAAGGTATTAAAATTTTGGAAGAAGAACAAGATTTTTGAAAAGAGTATATTGCAACGGAAGAAAGCGAAGAATTTTGTATTTTATGATGGTCCGATTACGGTTAATGCTAAACCGGGGGTTCATCATGTTTTAGCTAGGATTTATAAAGACATAATCCCCCGATTTAAAACCATGCAGGGATTTTGTGTTGAAAGAAAAAACGGTTGGGATACTCATGGTCTTCCGGTTGAGTTGGAAGTGGAGAAAGAGCTGAGCTTCAAGACCAAAAAAGATATCGAGAAATATGGGATAGCTAAGTTTAACCGGGCTTGCAAAAAAAATGTCCAAAAATATCTTCCTTTTTTTAGAGATTTGACTGAAAAGATTGGTTACTGGGTCGATATGGAAAATTCCTACATTACTTATGAGAACGATTATATCGAAACTGTCTGGTGGATTATAAAACAAATTTACAAAAAAGGACTTTTATATAAAGATTACAAAGTTATTCCATATTGTCCTCGCTGTGGGACGAGTTTATCAACCCATGAAGTGGCTCAAGGTTATGAAAGAATTAAAGAGCCCGCGATTTATATAAAATTTAAAGTTAAACCGAAAATTCCTGAATGGCAAAATACTTCAATTTTGGTCTGGACAACTACGCCTTGGACATTACCGGGAAATGTGGCTTTGGCAGTTAATCCAAAGATGGAATACATTTGTATCCCTGATTATGAAAAGGAAAATCATTGGTTAGTTTTAGGATTTGAAAACTTTAAGAATCTTTTGGCTAAAGGACTGTTTTCAGGAAAATATAAAGAAAGATTCCTTGATAATCCTCAACCGTGGGAGGGCAAAGACGTTGATGTTTTTAAAGGGTCAGAAATGGTTGGCGTGGAATATGAACCCTTATTTGAATTCGTCAAAATTAATACACCTGCTTATAGAGTAATCCCAGCTGATTTTGTTTTAGCCGAAGAAGGTACCGGCGTTGTTCACATTGCCCCGGCTTTTGGAGAAGAAGATATGGAACTAATAAAAAATCAAAATGCAAAAGTCAAAAATCAAAATGAGGAATTCCCGATTTTGCTAAATGTTGATGAGGAGGGAAAATTTAAAAAGGAAGTTAAACAGTGGGCGGGAATGTATGTTAAAGACGCCGATCCATTAATTATTGGAGATTTAAAAAAGCGAAACTTACTTTTCAAAGAAGAGCTATACGAACACGATTATCCTTTCTGTTGGCGATGCGACTCTCCGCTTTTATACTATGCCAAAGAGAGTTGGTTTATAAATATGCAAAAAGTGAAAAATGACTTAATAAAGGAAAATAAAAAAATAAATTGGATCCCAGCCCACTTGAAGGAAGGAAGATTTGGAGAATGGCTAAGAGAAATTAAGGATTGGGCATTGTCTCGAGAAAGGTATTGGGGGACTCCCTTACCGGTTTGGCAATGCAAAAAATGTGGTGCTACAGAAGTCATAGGTTCAAAAGAAGATTTATTAAGAAAAATTTTTAGTCAAAATAAATATTTCATTTTGAGACACGGCGAAACCGCTTACCAGGCGAAAAAGAAAAAGATTCTTTATGATTGGCCAGGGCTTTCCTCTTTTCCTTTAACCGAGAAAGGGAAAAAGAAAGTAAAAAAAGTAGCAAAGAAACTTAAAAATAAAAAGATCGACGTGATTTATGCTTCCGATACTTTAAGAGCTCGCCAAACGGCTGAAATTGTGGCAAAAGAATTGGGTTTAAAAATTAATTTTGATCAAAGATTGAGAGATATAAACTTGGGGATTTATCAGGGCAGAGAAAAAAAAGAATTTCTGAAAGATTTTCCGGTGGGCTTGGCAAGATTTGAAAAAAAAGTTCCGGGAGGAGAAAGCTGGTCAGATATCAAAAAGAGAGTAATTGATTTTATAAAAGATGTGGAAAGTAAAAACAAAGGGAAAACTATTTTGATTGTCAGCCATGGCGATCCTCTTTGGCTTTTAGAAGGAGCGATGAGAGGATTTTCTAATCAAGAACTTTTAGAAGAACATAAAAAGAACTTCATCAAGGCGGCTAAACTTCGAACAGTTGAATTTAAAGATTTCCCATATAATGGACAGAAGGAATTAGATTTCCATCGGCCCTTTATCGACGAAATAAAATTTTATTGCCAAAAGTGTGGCATGCGAAAAGCACTCGCTCAGCCTTCGGCTTCGCGAAATGCGAATGTGCCCATGCGAATAAGAGAGGGAATAATGGAAAGAGTTCCAGAAGTGATTGATTGCTGGTTTGATTCCGGAAGCATGCCCTTTGCTCAATATCATTACCCCTTTGAAAATAAAAAATTGATAAATAAAAAGAAGCAATTTCCGGCAGACTTTATTTCAGAAGCAATCGATCAAACGAGGGGATGGTTTTATACATTATTAGCCATTTCAACATTACTTGGTTTTAAATCGCCATACAAAAATGTAGTTTGCGTAGGTCATGTTTTAGATGAAAAAGGCGAAAAGATGTCAAAATCCAAGGGCAATGTGGTTGATCCCTGGTATATCGTTGACAAATATGGAGCCGATTCTCTTCGCTGGTATCTATATACAGTTAATCAACCCGGCGATGCCAAACTTTTTTCCGAAAAAGAAGTTGAGGGAAAATTAAAAAAATTTATTTTAATTTTTTGGAATTGCTATCTCTTTTTTGAAACCTATGGAATTAAATTTTCAAAATTTAAGAAAAATAAAAATGTTTTGGATCGATGGGTTATTTCAAGATTAAATGAATTAATTCAAAAAGTCACCGAGAATCTGGAAACTTATGATATTACTTCAGCTACCAGGGCGATTGAAAACTTTGTCGTTGAAGATTTATCCCAGTGGTACATTCGTAGATCGAGAGAAAGATTTCAGAGACCGGAAAGTAAAAAGGAGCTGGAAAATGCCTCAAAGACCTTGGGTTTCATGCTTTTCACCCTGAGCAAACTGAGTGCACCATTTACACCATTTTTAAGTGAAGAAATTTATCAAAGTCTAAAGTCTAAAGTTTATAGTTTAAAGTCCTCTCAAAGTGTTCATCTTGAGGATTGGCCAAAAGTAAAAAAGGAATGGATTAAAAAAGATTTAAATGAAAAAATGGATTTAGTTAGAAAAATTGTTAGTTTGGGATTAGAATTGCGAGCTAAAGCAAAAATTAAGGTTAGACAGCCCCTTCAAAAATTAAAAATTAAAAATGAAAAACTAAAAATTGATAAAGAGTTGTTGAATTTAATTAAAGATGAACTTAATGTAAAAGAAGTTGAGTTAGTAAAAGAAATTAAAGAAGAAGAAAATTGGATTTTAGGTAGCGAAGGCGAAATAAAAATTGCTTTAAATACGAAAATTACCCCAAAATTAAAAGAGGAAGGGAAAGTACGAGAATTTTTAAGACAAGTTCAAGAAATGAGAAAAGAAGCCGGTTTGAAACCAAAAGACCAGATTTTGGTTAAGGTTTCAGGGGAAACTGGGTTGATTAAGCTTTTGAAGAAAAATAAAAAATCAATTCTAAAAGAGATTAAAGCCAAAAATCTTCAATTTGCTGAAAAATTAGAAAATGATTTTATACTAAAAAAGGAGATTGAAATTGAAAATGAGAAATTGGAGTTAGGAATTAAAATTTTTAAATCTCGCTAATTCTTATGGGACTATTCGAAAAAAAAGAAAAAATTTCAAGAAAAGAGTTTAGAGATGTTTTCAGAAAGAAAAATCCGCTTTTACCTGCTTTAGGTCGGCGACTTATTGAAATGGAAGAAAGAACAAAAATTGAAGAGAGGTTGTTTGGTAAAAAGCCAATGGCTGTTGCCTCGAAAGACCAATATAAAAAATTTATTTCCCAAATGCAAGTGGAAAAATATAAGGCGAAATACTTGAGCCAAAAGCAACTCATTGATAAAAAGGTAAGATTTTTGAAGAAATTAGGCGGCATCTAAGGATTATGGCAATTCATTATCGAACCCAAGGTTTTATTTTAAAGAAGAAAGATTTGGGAGAGGCCGATAGAATTTTTACCATTTTCACTAGGGATTTTGGCAAATTGGAAATTTTAGCTAAAGCCATTAGAAAAATTGGCTCAAAATTGAGAGGAGGGATAGAACTCTTTTATTTATCCGATATTGAATTTATCCAAGGGAAAACCCACAAAACCCTAACTGATACCATTTTGATTGAAAGTTTTTTAAATTTACGGAAGGACCTAAAAAGATTAAAAATTGCCTTTGATATTTCCGAAATGATTGATAGTTTGATTAGGGGGGAGGAAAGAGATGAAAAAATCTGGAAGCTTTTGCGGGAAACCTTTGAAAGATTAAATAAGATTTATCTCTCAATCAAAGAGTGTTGGCTCATTTATTATTATTTTCTCTGGAATTTTCTTTCAATTTTGGGTTACAAGCCCCAATTAAATTTTTGTTCAATCTGCCAAAAGAAATTGGTTCCTCAGGATCTTTATTTCAGTTTTCAAGAGGGGGGAGTGATTTGTGCAAATTGTAGTAAAAAATTAAAAGAGAAAAAAAAGATTAGCCCCGAGGCGGTAAAAATTTTGCGATTGGTTTTTGGGAAAGATTTCGATTTTTTGAAAAAATTAAAAGTTGAAAAGGAACAGCAAAAAGAGATTAAAGAGATATCAGAAAGTTATCTTTCCCATATTAAGGAAAGCCAAGCCAAATTTTGAGAATTACGAAAAGATGCTAAAATAAACCGTAGCATATAACAAGATTATGTGCTCGGTAAACCGTAGCACATAACGAGATTATGTGCTCGGTAAAATTATGAAAAACAAATTTTTGATTTTTTCGATTTTTCTAACTCTAATTTTGGGAGTGGCCGGATTTTGGTATTATCAGAAAAATATTTATTCAAAAGAAATATTAAAATTGGAGATTTTAGGACCCGGTGAAGCGAAATTGGCAGAAGAAATTGAATACACTGTTAAATATAAAAATAATGGTAATGTCAGATTGGAAGAGGCAAAACTTTTTTTTGAATATCCTAAATATTCTCTCACTCCCGAAAATAAATCAAGGGAAGAAAAACCTCTCGATGATATTTACCCCGGCCAAGAGAGAACTCTTTCATTTAAAGCCAGATTAATTGGCAAGGAGGAGGAAATGAAATCAGCCGAAGCCACCTTAAGATATCGGCCAAAAAATTTATCGGCTTATTATGAATCAGAAACTACCTTCACTACCCAAATTAAAGATGTTCCTTTGACCTTCGAATTTGATCTTCCTTCCAAAATTGAATCGGGAAAAGAAATTCGTTTAAGATTGAACTATTTTTCCAATGTTAACTATCCTCTTTCTGACTTGGGAATAAAATTAAATTATCCTTCTGACTTCGAATTTTTAGAATCCACCCCCAAAACTTTAGAGAAAACCGAATGGGATGTTGGGCTTTTAAATTTGGCTGAAGGAGGAAGAATTGAAGTTTTAGGTAAGATTCAGGGCACAGCAGGACAAATAAAAATTTTTCAGGCAGACCTTGGCCAGTGGCGGGATGGAGAATTTGTTGTTTTGAAAACGGCAAACAAAGGAGTAGAAATCATTAAACCTCTTTTATACATTATTCAAGAAATTAACGGAAATCCAAAATATGTAGCAAATCTTGGCGACTTGTTGGATTATGAGATTACTTTCAAGAATATCGGCGAGCGAATCTTGGAAAATATGTTTTTAATAATGAAATTGGAAGGGGAAATTTTCGATTTCGACACTTTAAAAACCGACGTCGGCCGTTTCAGTAAAGATGAAAATAAAATCATTTTTGACTATACGATGGTGCCGGAATTAAAAAAACTTTTACCAATGTCTGAAGGAAAAATCGAATTTTGGGTTAAGATTAAAGACGAATTTGAAAACAAAAATCCGGAAATTACAAATACTGTTTCTTTGGACGGCTTTGAAGAAATATTTAGCAATAAAATAAATTCAAAAATAGAGATTTCTCAAAAGGGATATTTTTCCGATGAGATTTTTGGCAATTCTGGTCCTCTTCCTCCAAGAGTGGGGGAGACAACAACCTATACGATAATGTGGCAGGTGAAAAACTGGAATAACGATTTAAAAAATGTCAAAGTCAAAGCCACCTTGCCCCCGGAGGTAAAATTGACTGGGAAAATTTTCCCTGAGACCGAGGCATCGAAATTTGCTTTTGATCCGGAATCTCGAGAAATTGTCTGGGAAATTGGAGATTTATCTGCTGGAAAGGGTCCCTCTGAGCCTGGACCAAACATTGCTTTTCAAATTGCCCTAATTCCAACTTTAGAGCAGAGAGGAAAAAGCCCAATTTTAATTGGCGAGGCAAAAGTTTCAGCCGAGGATTTATGGACTGAAGCAACATTGGAGAGAATTTCAAACCCAGTTGATACCACTTTACCCGATGATCCAACAATAACTGATGAAATGGGAATTGTTCAATAAAAATCAAGTAAGGGAATCAGGGTTAGACCTGTGTCTGCCCCTCGAGTACCCCTCGAGTATGCTTTCGACCCGAGAGTTTTTCTCGAGGTTTTGATTAGCGGGCGATTCGAGGTATAATTAAGAAACATGAAAAAACTTAAATATTTGTATTTATCAATTTTTCTAATTGGAATTTCTTTAATTTTTCTTCCTCAGATATGCGGTGCCGATATGTCCGTGGGATTTTTGATGTATAGTCCTCCTCTTTTAGCCCTCGTTGCTTTTATGGGCGTTTGGATTATAGAAGCTCTAACTATTAAGGATAGATTAGAAGGAATACCACAAAAAGCGCTGTTCGCTGCTTTGGTAGTAAACTTAGTTACTAGTCTATTAGGTTTTTTAGTTGTTTTAGTTCAAAAAAACTTTTTGGTCGAGAATATTTTACCCTACGAATCCCTTGTGTTATTAGTTGTTTTCTTCCTCCTCTCCATTTTTATTGAAGCCCTAATATTGCGTTTTCACTACAGAGGAGAAACTTGGTCCAGGGTAACTAGTACTAGCTTTTCAATGAATTTAAAATCTTACCTATTTTTAATTATCTTTTTGATAGGAGACATTATAACTATAGGCGGAGCTATTATCTCAATTATTATAATTCCTTATTTCTTTATAAAAGCTTTTAAGATGTTAACTTCGGGTAAAAAGCTTTCGAAGTCTTTTAAAATAGCATCAGCAATTTTAATTCCTCTTCTTTCCATTATTTTAGTTGGTTTAGTATTTATAGGAGTTGGAAGAGCAATGAATAAGGCATCCTTTATGAAAAGAGCTAGACCTAGAGAGGCCCGCGTAATATCCGATATGTCTCAGATTCGTATTAAAGCCGAATTAGTCAATGCAGATGAAGGGAGTTATAAATCGTTAAATTGTGATTACGATGAAGAAATGAGGGCTCTTTGCAAGGATATTGAAGAACAGACAGGTTCCAAGCCAACTATTCATACATCTGAAAATGGATATTGTGCCTATATTAAATTAATTCGTTCTGAGGAATGGTATTGTATAGGCGTAGGTGCTTCTGGATACGTTCGCGGGAGAGTTACCACTGACCCTTCTACTCAAGGATATTGTGATGGGATAACTTTTGTTTGCCCGAAACCTTTACTTGAGAAGCTTGATTAAATTCTTAGTGTTTGTTGTTAAAACAAGGCCATATCAACAGGCCTTTTTATTTTTCGTAAAAAAAGATAAAACCCCGTTAGAAATTTCTTTTAAAACTGAACAAATTAAACAAATAATTGATTTATATTTCTAACGGGGTAAAATAAAACAATGGAGGATTTAATGAAAAAAATAATATCTTTAGCTAAACGCCGGGGGTTTGTTTTTCTATCTTCGGAAATTTATGGTGGTTTTTCTTCTTGTTATGATTTTGGGCCTTTGGGAGTGGAAATGAAAAACAATATTAAGCGGGCCTGGTGGGATGAAATGACAAAAAATCACGACAATATTGTTGGATTGGATGCAGCAATTTTAATGTCACCTCAGGTTTGGCAAGCTTCTGGCCACCTAACTGCTGGTTTTGCTGATGAATTGGTCGAATGCAAATCTTGCCACAAAAGATTTCGAGCCGACGAAGTAGGAAGTACGAAGTACGAAGAAACAAAGAAAAAGAAGTCTTCAAATCTTCAGACTTCAGACTTCAAACTTCGGAGGTGTCCGGAGTGCGGGGGAGAATTAACCGAGCCAAGAAAATTTAATTTGATGATGAAGACTTTTGTCGGACCGGTTGAAGATGAAGCAGCCGTAACTTATTTGAGAGCGGAAACCTGTCAGGGAATCTATGTCAATTTTCAAAATGTTTTGAATTCAATGAGATTGAAAATCCCTTTTGGCATTTGTCAGATTGGAAAATCTTTTCGAAACGAAATTACGCCAGGCGATTTTATTTACAGAACCAGAGAATTTGAGCAAATGGAGATGCAATGGTTTTGTAAACCATCACGAATTAACACGAATTTAGCTCGCTCCGCTTCGCGGGGCTCGCTCACGAATAAATCACGAATAGAAAATTGGACGTTAGACGAGTGGTTCGATTATTGGAAAGAAGAAAGATTTAATTGGTATTTGAAATTGGGAATCAAAAAAGAAAATTTAAGAATCAGGGAGCACAAAAAAGAAGAACTTTCTCATTATGCCGTAGCCGGAGCTGACATTGAATATAAATTTCCTTTTGGCTGGAGAGAAATTGAAGGAATTCATAATCGAGGCGATTGGGATTTAAAGAATCATTCAAAATTTTCAGGTCAGGACTTAAGTTATTTTGACGAAGAGACCAAAGAAAAATACATTCCTTATATTATTGAAACCTCAGGCGGGGTTGATCGAAGTTTTCTGGTTTTTTTAATCGATGCCTATGAAGAAATAAAAGGCGGAAGAACAAAGACAACAAAAGCAACAAAAGAAATTGAAATTTTATTAAAACTTGACAAAAAATTAGCCCCAATTAAAGTAGCGGTGTTGCCCTTGGTTAGAAACAAACCAGAATTAGTTAAAAAAGCCAAAGAAGTTTATAAAATTTTAAAACCCTATTTTGTCTGTCAATACGATGAATTAGGTTCAATCGGCAGAAGATATCGAAGAATTGATGAGACAGGTGTTCCATTTGCCCTGACTATTGATTTTGAAAGTTTAAAACAAGAAGATCTAACCGTCCGGGATCGCGATACAATGAAACAGGCACGAGTTAAAATTAAAGATTTGGTGAAAGTTTTAAAAGAAAAATTGGAGAATTAAAATTTCAGAATTCTTACGATCGGGAATTTTTTGAATTTGACACAATTTTATAGAAGAATATAATGAAAATGTATGAAGAATATTATAACCGTTCCAAAAAAGGAATATCGGGAATTGAAGATAAAATATCCTAAAGTGAACAAAAAAGAATATAGAGCCGCCTGGCGGAATTTCGAAAAATTGCTAAAAAAGGTAAGTCGGCTTTGGAAGACAAAAAAAAGCGGTTTTGAGATTCTAAGAGAAGAACGTGAATAATTTATGCTTTGCATCGATGCCAGTGTAATTATTAGTGCTGTCAGCCCTAAAGAACCTTACTTTTCTAAGAGTAAGGATTTTTTAACTCAAATTCGAGAAAGAAATTTAAAAGTATTTCTTCCTGAAATAATAATTCCAGAAATAACTTCGGGTTTACTTCGAGCAATAGGTGATTCAAAAATTGCCCAGGAATTAGCTTTATCCTTCCGTAGTGTTCCTAATTTTTCCTTTGTCACCGTAGATAGTAGACTGGCTAATCTCGCCTCGTGGGTAATTTGTAAAACTGGCCTTAAAAGTGCCGATGCAATTTATGTCGCTTTAGCTTATAATTATAATTTAGAGCTGATTACTTTAGATAAAGAACAGTTGGAGAAAGGCAAAAAACTTGTAATAGTTAGAAAACCTTAAGATTTAAAAATGGATCTGAGGAAAAATAAAGAGAAAATTGTAAATATTTATTCCATCACGGATTGGAATTATCATAAAGGAAAAGTTAATTGGGATGACTTTTTTGATGAGAAAGGAAAATTTTTCTTGACCATAGCAACAATGGAGATGGCGAAGGAAGACGGTTTTTTACCAGAGGATGTTGGTGAAGATAAGGAGTCTTTTCCCAAAAGAATTTTTATTCAGGAAAAAGATAAAAGTTGGACTGTTTATGAAGATATAAAATATTTTACACCCAAAAAAGTTCAAAATTTATTAAATGATTTAGGAAAATTAATTGGAAAGAAATTTATCTTTAAATATAAAGTTATTCCGAAATGGTGGAAACATCGATTAGTAGAAATGGAAAAAAATTAAAAAAGAAAAATTAATAAACCTTAAGAAATTATAATATTTGTGCATTTGCTGCGCGTCGCCCCCAGCTGGCGCGCTTTGTTTTATTCAAAAATTTATGTATAATCAATAAATCATGTTCAAAAAAACTACTCTCAAAAATGGCTTAAGGATTGTTACTATTCCGCGAAAAAATACTGAGGCGGTGACGGTTTTGGTTTTGGTTGGAACTGGTTCAAAGTATGAAAAAAAGGAAATTAACGGTATTTCCCATTTTTTAGAACACATGTATTTTAAAGGGACAAGAAAGAGGCCTTCGACAACAGCCATTGCCGAGACCCTAGATAAAGTAGGAGGAATTTACAATGCTTTCACTGGTGAAGAATATACAGGATATTTTGCCAAAGTGGCCGCTCACCATTTTGAATTGGCTTTAGATTGGGTTTCTGATATTTTTTTGAATTCAATTTTGCCAAAAGAGGAAATTGAAAAGGAAAAGGGTGTGATTATTGAAGAAATTAATATGATTTATGATCACCCAATGAGCTATGTCCAAACTTTGTGGACAAAATTATTATATGGAGATCAACCGGCTGGCTGGGATATTGCCGGTAAAAAAGAAACGGTTTCCAAAATGACCAGAGAAAAATTAATTGATTATATGAATAGGCAATATGTGGCCAAAAATACAATAGTTTCAATAGCAGGAAATTTTAATGAGAAATTGGCAATTCAAAAGGTAAAAAAATATTTTTCAAAAATAAAAACAAAAAAACCGATTGAAAAACCGAAAGTAATAGAAAAACAAGAAAACCCCGAAGTTTTGCTGAATTCTCGCCAAACCGATCAAACCCATTTGTGTTTGGGGACAAGGTCTTTTAATCTTTTTCATCCTCAAAGATATGCTTTGGATTTATTAACTGTGATTTTGGGCGGAATGATGAGTTCGAGATTGTTTATCGAAGTGAGAGCAAAATTGGGAATCGCTTATTATATTAATACCAACAGCGAAATGAACCCCGATACCGGTTTTCTTTTTACTCAGACCGGCCTTGATAATAAAAATGTGGAAAAGGGAATTTTAACTATTTTGAAAGAATATAAAAAAATCTCAGAAAAAAAAGTTCCCACTTTGGAATTAAAAAAAGCCAAAGATTATTTGAAAGGGAAAACAACTCTTTTGTTGGAATCTTCGGATGCGATGGCGAGTTTTTATGCCGCTCAAGAGTTGTTAGAAAAGAAAATTTTAACCCCGGAAGAAATTTTTGAAAAAATCGATAGGGTGAGCCGGCAAGATGTTTTAAGGGTAGCAAAAGAGATTTTTAGACCGGAAAAATTGAATTTGGCTTTGATCGGTCCCTTTAAAAATAAAATGAGATTTGAAAAATTATTATTCGAATTTTAATCCGAATTTAATACGAATTTTATTCGAATACAATTCGCATATAATTCGAATGGTAATTCGCATATTATGAATTCAGATCGTATACTTGACATTTCTTGGGAAACAATTTTTAAAATTTTCGTCGCTTTGGTTTGTTTTTATCTTATCTATTCAATTAGAAATATTTTAGTTTGGTTTATTTTTGCCATTATTATTTCAATTTTGCTGGAACCTTTGATTAACTTTTTGATGAAAAGAAGAATCCCAAAGTTCATTGCTGTCATTTTTGTTTATTTCGTTATTTTTTTTCTTTTTTCTCTTTTTATTTATTTCACTATCCCTCTTTTGAGTTCAGAAATTCGAGAATTTGTCAAAATTTTACCTCAATATTTCGAAAAAATTTCTCCTCCCTTGAAAGCTCTCGGTTTTCAGGCTCTTGAAACTATTCAGGCCTTCACCGATTTGATAAGTAAAAACTTAGAGAAGATGGCTCAAACCATCTTCAATGCCATCGCGGCTATTTTTGGCGGAGTTTTGGCAACCTTCACGATCTTTTCATTCTCGATTTTCCTTTCTTTGGGAGAAAAACCAATTGAAAGAACCTTACATCTAATTTTCCCAAAAAAATACGAAGAAACTCTTTTGGAAATTTGGGCAAGATGCAAAAATCAAGTTTCGGGTTGGTTTTTTTCAAGAATTTTGGGTTGTTTTTTTGTTGGGATTTTGAGTTACATTTCCTTTTTTATTTTCGACATTAAATATCCTTTGGTTTTGGCAATCTTGGCTGGCATATTGGACTTTTTACCAATTGTCGGACCAATTTTGACTGGGGCAATCATTTTCTTAGTCGTTGTTTTGACTAATTTTTGGAAAGCCATTTTCGTTTTGCTCGCTTTCATTTTGATTCAGCAAATCGAAAACAACATTTTATTGCCAGCCTTGGCCAAAAGATTCGTTGGTCTCCCTCCGGTTATCGTTTTGTTTGCTTTGGCCGTCGGAGGAATTTTATGGGGATTTTGGGGAGCAATTTTAGTAATTCCATTTTTTGGGATTTTATTTGAATTTGCCAAAGAATTTTTTCAAAGCAAAAAGCAATAGTCAAAATAATAGAACACAATGAACTCAAATAGTATTTCTCGCATTTTTAATTATGTATTATTAATTATTACTTATTATGCCCACTCTCTATATCGTTGCCACCCCAATCGGCAATTTAGAAGATATTACCTCGCGAGCTTTAAGAATTTTGAAGGAAGTTGATTTGATTTTGTGCGAAGATACGAGGGTAACAAAGAAATTATTAGACCGTTATGGAATTCGAACTTCAACCCTGAGTTATCATCAACATTCGAAATTGCAGAAAATAGATTATATTTTAGAACTTTTAAAAAAAGGTAAGCCCAGCACCAGAGCAAATCTCGGTGCTGGACTAGTCCCGCACCGAAACAAAGTTTCTGGTGCGGGGAATTTGGCTTTAGTTTCTGATGCCGGAACTCCCGGAATTTCCGACCCGGGCAATAAGTTGATAAACGAAATTGTAGAAAAAGTAGAAACGGTAGAAATCGTTCCAATACCAGGGGCGAGTGCTGTCACGGCGGCGGCTTCAATTTCCGGATTTCCGATGGATAAATTTTTATTTTTGGGATTTCCGCCAACAAAGAGAAAAAGAAAAAAATTTTTTGACGAAGTAGTGAATTCAAAATACCCAGTTATATTTTACGAATCTCCGTATCGGATCATTAAAACTTTAAATGAATTAAGAAATACAATGAACAATGAGCAGCGAACAATGAACAATATTGTGGTTTGTCGAGAATTAACAAAAAAATTTGAGACAATTTATCGAGGGAGAATCGAAGAAGTGATGGAAAAAATCGAAAAAGATAAAATAAAAGGCGAGTTTGTTATAATTTTTAATAAAATAAATCAATAAATTAAAAAATATCGATGAAAAAATTTTATTTTTCGAAGAAAAACAAAGTTCTTGAGTCAAAGACGAAAGGGTTTTATATTACAACCGCTATTGACTATGTCAATGCTCCACCGCATTGTGGTCATGCTTTAGAAAAAATTCAGGCTGATGTTTTGGCTCGTTATCACCGACTTTTAGGCGAAGAAGTTTTTTTCTTAACTGGAACTGACGAAAATTCCTTAAAAAATGTTCAGGCAGCAGAAGAGGAGAAAATTCCTATAAAAGAATTAGTAGATCGAAACT
>Ga0210019_1002002_pt1 | contig 20583 bp, 22 predicted proteins | sample CryGeyCG2114_020_2_FD_183969 | JGI IMG/M metagenome (GOLD analysis project Ga0210019, IMG submission 183969) | Groundwater microbial communities from aquifer - Crystal Geyser CG11_big_fil_rev_8/21/14_0.20 (SPAdes) (version 2) | ecosystem: Environmental > Aquatic > Deep subsurface > Groundwater ...
GTCGAAAAAACTTCCAGACAACCGGTATTATTGACGACGATAGTGTTGGCGCCCGCAGCTTCAATAACTAAACGCGCAGCAATCGCCTGCCCGCAGCCGGCGCAAGCGGTATGTCCGGATTTAAATAAAGAGTTATTCTCCATATTCTTCCTTGAGTAATTCCGGTTTTAAATCTATGAAATCAGAATTAACTTCTTTTACCGTTAATCTTCTAAATACTTCATGGATAGATTCTAGCGTAATATCTCTTCCGCCTAAGCCCGCAACAAAACTACTGATTACCTTAGGGCCTTTCTTTTTGCCGTAAAATGCCGCTTTCATTTCAACGGCAATCGGCGCATAAGCTCCTAAAGAAACTGCTTTATCTAAAACCGCTACTTTAGGCACATCCTTTAAAGCCTCATATACTCTTGCATATGGGAACGGCCGATACGAAATAATCCGCAAGAGACCGAATTTTTTACCTTTGGCGCGCTGCTCATCAACTACTTCTTTGATCGTGCCGCAAACCGAGCCCATCGCCACAATAACTTTATCAGCGTCTTTAGTCTGATATTCCTCAACCAGCAAATCTTTATAATCCCTGCCAAAAACAACATTAAATTCTTTGCTAATCTCGGATAGATATCCGATTGACTCTTTCATCGTCTCCTGAATGGCAAAACGTGTCTCCATATAATGATCAGGGTCAGCTAAAAGCCCCATGGAAATTGGATGCGCCGTATCTAATTTATACAACGGCTTATACGCCGGTAAAAACTTATTTACTTTATCCTGTTCAGGCATATCGACTGTTTCCATACCGTGAGTCAGGATAAAACCATCCATACAAACCATGACCGGAAGCATCACGCGATGATCTTCAGCCAAACGGTAGGCAATAAGATGAAAATCAACTGCCTCCTGATTATCTTCAGCGTAAATTTGGAACCATCCGGAATCACGCAAAGATACAGAATCCTGTTGGTCATTCCAAATATTTATCGGAGCGCTTATCGCACGGTTCGCGCAGGTCATTACCACCGGCAGGCGCATTCCTGCAATATTAAAAACTACCTCCTGCATGTAGAATAAACCTTGGGAGCTGGTCGCGGTATAAACACGTACGCCGGCAGCCGATCCTCCTAAAACTACGGAGGCTGCGGAATGCTCACTTTCCACATTGACAAACTGTGAATTAAGTTCTTTATTGGCCACCATTTGCGCAAGGTCTTCAACGATATGCGTCTGGGGCGTTATCGGATAAGCAGAAATTACACCCGGGCTCGTTGCCTTGATAATCTGGGCGATTGCATGTGAACCTTCTACGAATTCTTTCATCCTTCGCTACGCTCCTCTTTCTTTTCATTGCTTGCTCAGGATTGCCCTAAGCAAATTTAACTAACTGGAGGGCTATTTACCCTCTTCTTCAGGAACCATTTCAATATCTTTTTTCGGGCAGATATCCGCGCATAAACCGCAACCCTTGCAATAAGTATAATCTACCGAGAATGCGTTTTTTTCTTTACCGCTGACGCAGCCTTCCGGGCAGATCATTAAACACATCTTGCAGGCAATGCAGTTCTTATGTAAATAATGCGGGCGCATCAAAGTTCTCCAGCTGCCGGTATTGCTACCTTTACTTTTTAATGGATTTACAATTAACGGTCCAAACATTAATTTACCCTCTAATCTGTATCAGCAAATTAACCCCGTAGCCCAAAGGCAAGGGGTAATTCTATTTTAAATTCTTAATAAACTCAAAACCTTCTTTAACTGCCGCAATATTGCCTTCCTGAGCCTTACCGCTAAAACGGTTCTTCACTACCGCAACAATATTATCTAGTTTTAATTCTCCGGTAGCCGCAGCAAATGCACCGATTAAAGTGGTGTTTCCTAGGGGGCGGCCGATATTTTTTAAAGCAATATCGCTGGCAGGAACAATAAAAACCTTCTGTTTGGCCTTTAATTTAGGCAGCTTCAGGTCCTCTTTACCATTGATAATGGCTATCCCATCATCCTTTAATCCGGAAAAACAGTTATAACCACGCATGAGCGTAGGATCAACGATAATTACGTAATCAGGCTCATAGATCTGGCTGCGCAGGCGCACCGGATCAGTATCTACGCGTACAAAGGCATTCATCGGCGCACCCATCCTGGCTGCTCCGAAATTAGGAAAAGCATATGGGTATTTACCCTCATTAAAGTAGCTAAATCCTAATAATGCGGCTGTAGTGATTGCGCCCTGGCCTGCGCGGGCATGAATTCTGATTTCTTTCATATTATTCCTTAAAAAAGATATTCTTCTGTACCACTGCAAAATCACTAAAAGCGATTTCTTGATTATATAGCTTATGTCTATTTTGTCAAGTAAGTTATTTTGAGCACCTTTTGCTTTTGTCTGGCGAAATCCTGCCGAGTTTACGAGACGGATCAGAGGTTTTTGCGGATAAAAGCGCTGGTTTGGTTAAGCAGGCTCAAAATCCCTTCAGCTTTGCGGTCATCCAGAGTGCCTAAGCCGCAGGCAGGACTGATCATCAGTCTTTCCAGCAGGAGATTACGATCAATCCCCTTTTTAACCAGTATATCTAAACCGGATTTTAACTTTTGGGCTAAGTTATCCGGGGTCAAGCTTGCATTATACCCCTGCGTAGGGGCAATCCCCCAACAAATAATCCCCCCCTTTTTTAAAAAACTATTGAGGTTATCTGCATAAAGCACAAATCTTTCCTGAAATTCAAAAGCATCAAAATTAATTATATCTATACCTTCAGTATCCGTGAGCATCGACCAATCCGTATTGCCGCAACAGTGCACCCCGATCAAGCAATCTTGTTCTTTTAAGCTATCAGCAAGCTCAGAGAAGATCTCGATCACATCCCTGCGGTCAATCGGCGTATATGCTGAGCCTACTCCGGTTAAAAACGGCTCATCAAAAAACATGATCATCTTTTTCCCGAATTTCTTAAATAGATCCAACTGCCAGAGAGCCTTCATCGCCAAGCCCTTAATCATTGCCTGCTTCAATATTTCATCATGAAAAATAGCTTTGCCTTCTAAATCGTTGATCCCGAAACAAAAGGTAAAAGGCCCGGTAACCTGGCATTTGATAAATTCTACGGCGGATAAATCCGTGTTATTCAGGCGCTGATAAAATGCGTGCAGACCAGAAGCAAAATCCGCGCTGATCTTAAAATAATCCAGGTCCTGAGCAATAAATTTTTCATAAAATAATTCTAGTTCTTTTTCTTTATCCTGAGAGGAAAAATGCAACCCGCTGCCATCAATTTTAAGCCCGGGGAGATTCTCGCTAAACTGCGCGATCATCCCTTCGCGGCTATTGGTTTTAGGCAACTGCGGCCAGAAAGGAGCCACGGGAAGATAGCGTAAAATCAGATCTACCGCCTTTTGAGCATCGATCAGCGGAAGGCTACCAATACCGGTTGCCAGGCCCTTAAAATTCATTAAGCCTTACCTCCCAGCCCGTCAATCACGCTATCAGATAAAATATTAGCAAAAGCTTCCTTAAAATCATAAACTGCGTTAAAATCCGCCAGAGAATCCTTCTCGGTCTTGGATAAAAGTTTTTTTTCAATCATATTAAACACAATATTACCGAAATCCTGCGTCTGGCTTATGCCCCAATGCGCCAGAACCCTACTTGCCAATGCGCCATACTGGTCAATCGCATAATCCCGCAAGCCACAGGCCAGCTCTGAACCGGAAACATTGGTTTTTTTCTTAAGCTTATCCTGTGTAAAATTTAAGCCCCGCAGGACAAACTCGTAGGCATCCGGTTTATATCGATTATCCCGGCTGCAGATCTCCTCAACTAAATCCTGAAATTTACTCATGATTCCCTCAGCTTAATTCAACAATAACTTTTTATAATCAACCGGCAAGGTATTTCTCGAATTTAGGTGTCCGGATTTATCCATAAATATATATGTCGGCACGCCCATAATATTATATTTATCTGCAGCCTCTCCATCTTTATCTAAGAGTACTTCGAAACTAAGCAGGGCTTTCACAAAAAAATTCTGCACTGCATATTTCGACTCTCCAACATTAACTGCAAAAACATTGATCCCTTCTTTTTTTAGCTGAGGGTACATCTGATTTAATATCTTTATCTCTTTACGGCAATACGGGCACCAGGTAGTCCAAAAAAACAGAATCATCGGTTTTCCCTTATAAGCAGATAAGTCTACCGTTTTTCCGCTTAAATCATTCAAGATGATATTATCCCCGATGGCAGAACCAGCAGCAGGAAGAGATCCAGCAGCAAAAATTTCTTTAGAAAAACCTGAAACCAAAATAATCAAAACAACCAATATCAAGATCCTGCTTTTTTTTAAAAATGGCACTATAACCTCCCTATCGCGGTAAAAATAAAATACAACCCAGATAAAATAATAATCGATGCGTAAATTTTCTTAATCGTAACCATCCATTTACCGGGCTTAGGTAAACCATGAAAAGCCGTCCCAAAAATACCGATTAAAATAAAAATCAACCCCATCCCGTAAGAAAAACAAAATAATAAAGACGCTCCGTAAAATACGTTTTTGGTCGTCGATAAATACGCCAAAATTGATGCCAGAATCGGCGTCAGGCAGGGTGAGATCATTAATCCTGAAACCATCCCCAATAATAATGCCGGAAAATGACTTCCTTTTAAGTGAGCAGGAAGTTTTAAACTTAAAGGAAAAGTAAAATTAAAATTAAATAAATCAAGCATGAAAATCCCAAAGATCAATATCAAGACACCTGAAACAATGCTAACTACAGGATGAGAGCTGAATTTTCCAAAAATACTGCCGGTTAATACTGCCAGAACCCCTAAAATCGAATACGTGATGGCAATGCCGGTAACATAGGCCAGGCTTAAAAACAATCCTTTCTTTTTTGAATCATGCGCATTGCCGAGTATGTATCCGGCGCTGATCGGAATCAGCGGATAAACGCACGGCGTAAGGCTGGCTAAAACCCCTCCAAAAAAAGCAATCAAAAAATCAAACGGACTACCTGACAGATGCATCAATCCACCTCAAATATGATTTACTTCCGGCAATTATCGGCAAAGCGATAATTTCCGGTACCTTGTAACTATGTAGAGATTTGACCGCCTTGATAATTTTAGTCAGTTTTTCTCTCTTAGACTTAATCATCAGCAAACACTCTTTAGCTTGATCGATTTTAGATTCCCAAAAAAATAAAGAATCAACTTTATCGATAATATTGACACAGGCGGCTAATTTAGAGCCAATCAGGCCCGCAGCTATTCTTTGCGCCTCTTTTTTATTGCCTGCAGTCACTAAAATAATAACATACATGGTTTTAATCATACCACAGCCTCCTGTACTTTAACAGACCTGATCCTGCCCAGCTGTGAACAAAGATCAAAAACCAGAGTGGGATCTTCCGTAATCATGCTTACTCTATAATTACAGTTTTCCTTTTGCGTCGAATCAAGGCTGACCACTAATCCATTACCAAATTCAGCAAGCGAGTTTTTAATAATCTCAGGTGAGCTGTCTTTAGAGTGCAAAATAAACTCCAAAGCGTATTTAGTAATCATTTTATTTTAACATTATTACCGAAATCATACGGCCGGCACTCTCGCCTTCCTTACGGAAAGAAAAATAATTATCATTATCTGTAGAAGTGCAGATCTTAGGATCAAAGATATGCTCTTCTCTTAAGCCCGCATTGACCAGCTGCTGCTGATTCACCAGAGCAATATCCATAAAAATACGTCCGCCTCGATTAATTAAGCCGAATGGGAAATTAGTTTTAAAATCTTTTTCTACTTCAAAACAGCAGGAACGTATCGACGGGCCAAACCCGGCCAGCATCCTATGCGGCTGGCTGCCGAACTTCTGCTGCATAAGCCTGACTCCTGCGGCACAGATATTCTGTTCAGTGCTTTTCCAACCTGCATGTAAAATCGCTATCGCCGGCTTTTTAGGGTCATAGATAAAAACTGAGAGGCAATCCGCAGTTAATATCGCAACCGGAACGCCTTTTTTATCGGTAAAAAATCCATCTGCGTCGGCAAGAGAGCTTTTATAATCTAGAGCCCCTCTTCCCTTATCCTGTTCAGCTACATACTCGATATTATTCCCATGCACTTGCTTAGCGTAAATAAGAGCGCGGTGGTCAATCCCGATAGCATCAAGAAACTTTTTACGGTTGTTTAAGGAATTTTTAATATCCCCGTAAGACAAAGACATATTCCCGTCTTCTCTTTTGCTAAAAGCCGACACAACTGTGGTTAAAGCAAACTTTTCTAATGGACTATAGGGATGCATCGATCTGTGCAGACTTACTTTATCTGCTTAGTATCCTGGATATTGGTCAGTCGCTCAGAAACTTTTTCAAAGTGTTTTTGTGCGTCGTTATATTTGGTATTGGCATTGAGTAGATGGTTGCCCAAAATATTAAAATCTTCTTTGAATTTATCCGTTTCCACAGAAAGCGCGCTTAGGCTTTTTAAAATTATTTTTGCGTTTTCCTCAACTTTAAGTCCGCGCAAACCTAAACAAATTACCTGTAAATAGGCATAGAAGGTATTCGGAGAAACCGGAATAACTTTTTTGGACATACTGTAAGAGAAGATGTCCTCTTTAATAATTACCTCGTAATAAACATTCTCCGCCGGAATATACATCAAAGCAAAATCATAAGTATTCTCCGCCGGTAGAATATATTTTGAAGAAATTTCATTGATACGGTTCTTGATATCTTGGATGAATTTCTTGCGGAAGGATTCTTTTTGCGCTTCATCAGAGGACTCGATCATCCTCTGGAAATTTTCCAAACTGAATTTAGCGTCAACCGGAACCAAGCGCTCCCCTAAACGGATAACCGCATCAACCGCATCACCGCTTTTAAAATGATATTGGGTCTGATAATGCTCTTGGGGTAAGACCTGAGAAAGTAAATTCTCCAGAAAAGTTTCACCCATCGAGCCTCTGAATTTCGGAGCACGCAGAAGCTCCTGGAGGCTTGAAATATCGCGGCTTATGGCAATGATCTGCTGGTTAGTCTGCTCTAATTTTCCCAGCTGCTCTTTAACATTTCCAAAAGCAGTAGTAGCGTTTCCTAAATTTGCCCCGATGATCTTATTGGCCTCCTGCAGAGACTGATTCATCTGATTCAAGCGCTCATTGACCTGCGAGGATATCTTAAGTACAATTCCGATCAGGAGAACGCCGATCACCAAAAATAATAAAATCGTAAAGAGCTCCATAATTTATTAGTATAGCACTAGAAACACCACTCTTAAAGCAAATACTCCGGCTTGATTCTTTTAATACTTCTAAAGATATTGGTCTTGATATCCGGACAATCTTTGCTTAATTCCTTGATAATTTCGGTAATCTTAGTACGCTTGGAAGTAACCGAATTCGGACAAGTACATTTATGATGCGGGAACTCCAATTCACGGGCCAGCTTAACGATAAGATCCTCATCAACATAAGCTAGCGGCCGGATGATCGTGATTGCCCCTTTAAAAAGCACCTGCTTAGGGTTCATGGAAGAGATCTCGCCGTTAAAAAACATATTCATCAGGGTAGTTTCAATAATATCATCTTTATGATGGCCCAGCGCAAGTTTCGTACATTTAAAACGATTGGTTACCTCAAAAAGAGCCTTCCGGCGGTTCCAGGAGCACCAAAAGCAGGAGATATCCTTACGGCTCTTACCCTTTAATATATCAATTTTCTCAATATGATAATCGACTCCTATCTTTTTAAAATACTCTGCCAAAATTTTCGGATGGTGACAAGGATACCCCATATCCACATGCACTGCCAGTAAGTCATATTTAACCGGAGCAAATTTTTGTCTGTCTTTTAAAAAATTAAGCAAGGTTAGACTATCTTTGCCTCCGGAGATAGCCACCGCAATTTTATCGCCTTCGGCGATCATCTTATAATCCATGATCGCCTTACCCATACTTTTAGAAATATAATATTTTGTTCCCTGCAATGTTCCCATATTACGTACGAACGTAACACCCGCGCAATATCCCCACAAGGGGACATCCGCCACGAAGCGGATGCCGACCCATTCCAATTGGGTCGGGCCAGGCGCAATTCCAATTAGCGCCAGGTGCATAATTAGCGCGGGGTGTAAGTTACTTTAAAATTATCCTCTTCCCGAATCACTAATCAGCTTGCGGATTTTTTGATTGAGCGGATAGATAAGCATTTCTTCAAGGCAAAATGGCAACTTTAACGACCAATTCTTAGGGCTAATTGTCCCGGGAACATTGATGCGGTACTGATAGGGATCGCCTTTGAATACATCTGCTAACCCCAAATAATCCTCGATAGAATTAATACAGAATACTGCCTGGGAACGTAAAATAAATTCAGTTACTTTAGTCAATAGTTGCGAATTTGCCTCCTCGGATATTTCCCCTCGACAACCCAGAACCTTCCAAAGTTTTTCTTTTTCTTGATAAGTATTCTCGTAAAGATCAATAAAATCTCCCACCTCTTCTTTGTTTTTACCCAGCTCGCCTAACAACTTATCAATACTATCAATCTCTTCATTCCAACGCAGCCGGCCATGGAAAGAAAGTTTAGCGTTAAATAGTTTTAAATTTACCTTAGCAAAATCTATTTTTCGATCAAGACATTTTCTAATGAATAAAGCCTGGTCGACAGTCCCGGCTTCATATTTCCACCAGGCCTTCCAGTTTGTCGTATCATGCGTAGAAAGCGTAGTTACCGCAAGCTCCCGATACTCACCCGGCAAAAGGAAATCATGCCGCTTGTTCCAATCTTTAACCCAGCGCTGGACATCATTTCCGGGTATACCAAACTCTTGTAATGTATCCACGCAGCACTTAGGAATTATCCCTAAGTCTTCTGCACAAAGCAGCATCGTTGTATTTTGCGTAAAAAAAGTTAATATATTTCTGCCGTGCTCCTTCCAAATCCGCTCATCAAGCGGATCAAAAAACCCATTTAAACCCTGATTCTCTTCTGGCTCTTGATAAGGAATGCTCCAGATGCGAAAGAGCCCGACCACATGGTCAATACGCAAAATATTATAAAATTCCTGGGCATACTTTAATTTTTCTTTTATATAACGGTAGTTATCTTGGGCAATATTCTCCCAGTTATAAGTGGGCATCCCCCAGCGCTGCCCCTTAGCGCAATACATATCCGGAGGGGCGCCTGCGGCAAAATCCAGTTTAAAAAATTGCGGATGGCTCCAGACATCTGCGCTATCCCGGGAAACCAAAACCGGCAAGTCCCCCTTAATGAAAATATTGTTTTGGGCGGCGTAATCTTTAGCTTCCTTAAACTGTTTAAAAAGAATCCACTGCAACCACATCTGAAAAGTAATTTTCTCAATATTATTCTGCTTGAACTCCTGCAATGCCTGCCGGGAACGGTTTTTAAAATTATCTTCCCACTCATACCAGGGCCTTCCCTGATAACGGTCTTTTAGTACTTTAAAAAGCGCAAAATCGCTCAACCAGTAAAAGTTTTTTTGCTGAAAATCTTCAAAATCAAGCGCCTCGCTTAAATCCGTTGCCAGATAGACATCCCAAAGCAGGCGGAGTTTTTCTTTTTTTACTGAATAATCAACAAAATTGGAATTTTTTGATGAGCTTGAGAACTTTTTATTCCTTAATTCCGGAAAGCTTTTCAGGGAAATGTAACTAGGCTCAAGCGCAAAGGAACTTACGGCATCATAGGGACAAAATAAGGAACCGACTTCATTCATCGGCAAAAGCTGAATAATAGAATTGGAGATTAATTTTGCCCAATCAACAATAAGTTTTAAATCAGCAAGATCGCCGATTCCAAAACTTTTCTTTGAATAGACGCTAAACAGCGGAATTAAAACACCGGCGCGTTTTTTAAAACCGGCATTTTTCCAATTATCTTTAGATATACTTTTAGAGAGGTAATCCTGAAGGCTTGATTCGGACATAATTTAAATTATTTACCGGCTAAAGGAAAGATAAACTGGACTATACTGCTTCCCCAAAATAAAGATAAAAGGGCAGCGATAGAAAGGAACGGGCCATAGGGTATCGTATGATCCTTTTTACTAATCAAATTTATAATGCCGATGACAATGCCCAAAAACGGGGCAAGGAAAAAAGTAAGTAACACCAATTTCCACCCCATAAAGGCTCCGATCATTGCCAAAAGTTTTACATCCCCGCCCCCCATGGATTCGGTTTCTCCGCCGATTGCCGGGCGCTTAAGTAGTTTAAAATAAACCAGATCAAAGATTGCCCCGGTCAAATAGATAACTCCGCCGCCTACGATTATGCCTTTTAAAGATTCCAACATCGGAATAAAAGAAAATCTTACGGGCCCAAAATTAAAACCGGTTATGGAAACCATAATAAAACCGATAATCATGCCCCCTACAGATACTTCATCGGGAATAATACGGTGTGAAATATCTACAAAGGTAGCAATAATTAAACCCCAAACCATAACCATATACAAAAAGAAACCGTAACTTAAACCAAACCGATCAAAAAGCGCCACCATTAACAGCGCAGTCAATAACTCAACTAAAGGATAGCGTAAAGAAATCTTTTCTTTACAAAAACGGCACTTGCCGCCAAGCAGGATAAAGCTTATAAAAGGAATATTGTCATATCCGGGGATTCTTTTTTGGCATTTCGGGCAATGCGAGCGCGGCCAGACCACTGATTCACTTTTAGGCATACGGTGAATACATACATTTAAGAAACTACCGACAATCGAACCGAAAATAAAAACAATTATTTTAGTAATCATATTTCTCCTTTTTTTACTCCCTGCCTGCCGGTAGGCAGGCTTTCCAAAGCGCCTCTTTCATCGTCTGAGCCGGCGCAATCTTGCCGGTAAAATGTTTAAAAGCAAAAACCGCCTGATATAAAAGCATTCCCAGGCCATTAGAAAATTTTAGTTTACCTGTTCTAGCCAAAGAAAGCAGTTTGGTTTCAGCAGGGTTATAGATAAGATCGTATACAAATAAACCCTGATGTAGGTCTCCAGGATTAATCAGGCACGGGTCGCTCGGGCGCATGCCGACCGGAGAAGCGTTAACTAATAAATCTTTATTTTGCAGCTCTAAATCTTCAATGCGGTTGACGACATTGAATCTTGTCCCGGAAAATTTAGAATTTAATTTTTTAAAAAGGCTCAAACTCTTAAATTTATCGATGTCATAAATACAAAGTTCGATAATTTTCATCCTGGCTAAAGCAAAACACACCGCCTTAGAAGCTCCCCCTGCCCCGATGATGGCTACTCTTTTAGGCTTAACCTTTAATTCCTTAAGGTGCGCATTAAATCCTAAATAATCTGTGTTAAACCCCTTTAATCTTTGCGCCTTATCCACCACCACGGTATTGGCTGCGCCGATCTCTTCTACGCCTAAAGATTTACTGTTTAGAAATCCTAGGATCGTTTCTTTATAAGGATAGGTAACATTAAAACCGCAAATATTTTTTTTCTTTAAATTGCCCAAAAAAACCTTGAGCTGCTCAGGTTTGAGTTCAAATAATTTATACTTGGCTTTGATTTTTAATTTAGAAAATACCGCATTGTGCATGCAGGGTGAGAGACTGTGTTTGATGGGAAAACCTACTAAACCGTAGAGCTTTGACTTTGAGGTCATCGATTCTCTAGTTTGTTGACAGCATCAATGTAAGCTTTAACTGCCGCCTCAATAATATCGGTGCTAGCGCCGCGGCCGCTGATAATCGAATCATTAATTTTAAGCCTGAGGCTTACCTGCCCCAAAGCATCTTTGCCGGAGGTAACCGCTTCAAGGCGAAAATCATCCAGCTTAGCTTTAAATCCTGTAATTTTATCTATCGCCTTAAAACAAGCATCAACCGGGCCGTCGCCCGAAGAATTTGCGGATACATTTTTACCACCCTTAACCAATATAACTTGAGCCACGGGTTTAATCTTAGTCCCAGAATTAATTTCAAAACTGTCTAATTTCCAAATAGGTTTAGCTACACGAATCTCATCCTCAACAATCGCGCGCAGGTCATCATCAAAAATATCCTTCTTTTTATCGCAAAGGTCTTTAAAACGACCAAAAGCTTTATTTAATTGCTCCTCATTAAGATGGAACCCAAGTGTTTTTAGCCTATCTCCAAAAGCATGCCTTCCTGAATGCTTACCGAGAATTAATTGGCTATCAGCGATACCTACATCATGAGGATCCATAATTTCATAAGTGATTCGTTTCTTTAAAATCGCATCTTGATGAATACCAGATTCATGAGCAAAAGCATTTTTTCCGACAATCGCCTTATTTGGAGGTACTACAAAATTAGTCAACTTACTCACCAAGCGTGATGTGCGATATATTTCTTTAGTATGGATGCTGTTACAAAAATTACCAAAAACATCCTTGCGCGTTTTCATCGCCATAACTATTTCCTCAAGTGAGGCATTTCCTGCGCGTTCTCCAATCCCATTAATTGTACAATGCACCTGACGGGCTCCTGCTAAAACCGCAGATAAAGAATTGGCTGTAGCCAGGCCCAAATCATTATGACAATGTATGGCGATAATTGCTTTATTAATATTGGGAACGTTATTTTTAATATCAGTAATCAGAGAATAAACCTCCTGCGGATAACTATATCCAACTGTATCGGGGATATTAATAGTATGGGCTCCTTCTTTGATTGCCATTTCAACCATGCGGAATAGAAAATCCTTCTCTGTGCGAGTAGCATCTTCCGGAGAAAACTCGATATCAGAACAAAATTTCTTTGCCTGTTTGATAGAATCCCTAGCAATACTAGCTATTTCATCTTCGGCTTTCTTAAATTTATATTTCAAGTGTATCTTGGAAGTCGCCAGAAAAAGATGAATTCGCGGATGTTTGGCTTTTTTTACGGATTTACCGGCATGCTCAATATCTTTATAAATACAACGAGCAAGAGCACAAACACCACATTTCTTAATTAATCTCGCAATAGCGCTTACTGCCGCAAAATCATCAGGTGAAGCAACAGGAAAACCAGCTTCAATAATATCAACCCCCAGCCTCTCAAGTTGAGTAGCTACTTCCATTTTCTGGAGGCTATTCATTGATGCACCCGGGGCCTGTTCCCCATCTCTTAATGTTGTATCAAATATAATAATTTTTTCCATAACCCGAAACCTTTTTCCCGCCTAAGCCTGCATAAAAACTTATTTTGTATCGGCGGGACTCAGCTCACTTGCGTTCGCTACGCATCCACGGCATCATTTCCCTTAACTGCTTACCGACTTTTTCAATTAAGTGATCATCACCAGCTTTAATCAAACTATCAAAATTTTTGCGTCCGGTTTCATTTTCCTTAATCCACTCTTTGGCAAATTTTCCGGATTTAATTTCTTTAAGTATCTTCTGCATTTCTTTGCGGGTCTTCTGCGTAATAATTCTGGGCCCACGGGTTAGGTCACCGTAGCAGGCGGTATTAGAAACTCCTCTACGCATTCCGGAGATTCCGCGCTCCTGAATCAGGTCGGTAATTAACTTCAACTCATGCAAAACTTCAAAATAAGCAATCTCCGGCTGATAACCTGCCTCAATTAAAGTATCAAACCCTGCTTTAATCAACTCCGTAACTCCGCCACAAAGCACTGCCTGTTCGCCAAAAAGATCAGTCTCGGTCTCCTCGACAAAAGTTGTTTCAATTACTCCGGCTGTGGTTGCCTTAAGCGCCTTAGCATAAGCCAGTGCTAGATCTTTGGCCTGCCCGGTTGCATCCTGATAAATTGCAATTAATGAAGGCACACCTTTACCCTCTTCATACATCTTTCTGACCAAGGCCCCCGGTCCTTTGGGAGCAACCATAAACACATCGACATTTTTCGGAGGTTTAATCTGTTTAAAGCGGATATTGAATCCGTGAGAAAAACAAAGCGCTTTGCCTTTTTTCAAATTCGGCTTAATTGATTCCAGATAAACTTTTGCCTGAACATGATCCTGAGTGAGAATCTGTATAATATCTGCAGCTTTTGCTGCTTCCGCAGCGCTTACCGGAGTAAAACCGTCTTTTTTTGCCTGCTCAAAATTAGGAGTGCCTTCCATTTCCGAGACTACCACTCTGACCCCTGAGTCACGTAAACATAATGACTGGCCGCGCCCCTGAATACCATAACCGATAATTGCTATGGTTTTATCTTTTAATAAATTTAAATCCGCATCTTGGTCATAATAAATCTTTGCCATTGCTGATGCTCCTCTCTTTTCTTACTAATTATTTGTCTACGTAGACAACACCTACGCTACCTAGCGTACACCGACGCAATACCTATTAGCGTCGGGTGAAGCTATTCTATCGCGGGGTGCATTGCTATTCTATTGCCAATTTCCCTGTCCTGACTAACTCTTTGATTCCAAATTTGTTCAACTCTTCAAGCAGAACCTTGATCTGCTGCTCATCGCCTACCGCCTCGACAATTGCGGTATCAGCTTTATGCTGAACAATTTTACCTACAAACTTACTAAAAATCGCCTCAAGCTTAGGCTTATCCTTAGAGGTATAATTTATCTTGGCTAAAACCAGTTCACGGTCGATATGCTCTTTTTTAGTAAAATCCATAACCGTAATTACATCAATTAATTTATTTAACTGCTTGGTAATCTGCTCTAAGATCTTTTCATCCTTAGCATCAACCACGATCGTCATATAAGATACCGAGGGATCTAAAGTTTCGCTAACTGCTAAAGAGGCAATATTATAGCCCCGGGCGCTGAACAGCCCGGCCACCCGCGATAATACGCCGAATTTATTTTCAACTAATACTGATATGGTGTGACGCATTATGCTAACCCTTCGATCATTTCGTTGATCGCCTTTCCCGCCGGAACCATCGGATACACATTTTCTTCCGGCTCAATGCGAAAATCAATAAACACCGTATTGTTAGTTTGGATCGCTTTTTCTAATGCCGGGCGGACTTCATATTTTTTAGTTACCCGAATCCCTACAGCTCCATAACTTTCGGCAAGTAAAACATAATCCGGGCTGGTGATCGGCGTAAAAGAATAACGTTTCTTATAAAATAACTCCTGCCACTGCCTGACCATACCCAGAAATCCATTATTGAAGATTAATACTTTCACATTTATCTTATTGGCCACACAAGTAGCCAACTCTTGAATATTCATTTGAATTGAACCGTCTCCGGCGATATTGAAAACTTCTTTTCCCGGGCAGCCTAATTTTGCCCCGATGGCTGCAGGAAAACCGAAACCCATTGTCCCTAATCCGCCGCTTGAAATAAATGTCCGCGGAGCCTGGTATTGATACCATTGGCATGCCCACATCTGACTCTGACCTACTTCAGTACAGATTATTGCGTCTCCTTTGGTTAAATCCCAAAGCTGCTGAAGAATATACTGGGGCTTGAGCATCGTGGTACTATCTTTGTATGTTAAGGGATGTTTCTTTTTCCAGTTCTCAACTGTTTTAAGCCATTCGCCGGTATCCGGCAGTTCTGTAATCTGACCGATAAGCTCATCAATAATATTTTTGGCGTCCCCGACAACCGGAACATCTACCCGGATATTCTTACTGATCGAGGAAGGATCGATGTCAATATGAATAACTTTTGCCCCCGGAGCAAACGTATCTAATCTGCCGGTTACCCGATCATCGAAACGTGCCCCGATAGCAATAATTAAATCCGACCCCATCACTGCATGATTCGCGTATGCGGTGCCATGCATACCCAGCATACCTAAGAATAATTTATGTGTCCCGGGAAAACCGCCTAAGCCCATAAAAGTGGTAGTTACCGGAGCCTGAATTTTTTCCGCCAATTTTTTTAATTCAATCTCGGCTCCTGAGGTAATTATACCGCCTCCGGCATAAATAACCGGCTTCTTGCTACCTGAAATTAATTTCACGGCTTTTTTAACCTGGCCGGGATGTCCGGAATAAGTAGGTTGATAGCTACGTATTTCTACTTTCTCCGGCCAGATAAATTCTGTATCTGCCCTCTGCACATCCACCGGAATATCAATCAACACTGGTCCGGGGCGGCCGCTTGAGGCAATATAAAAAGCCTCGGCAATAATCTGCGCTAAATCTTTAACATCTTTAACTAAATAATTATGTTTAGTGATCGGACGGGTGATTCCGGTAACATCGGCCTCCTGAAAAGCATCATTGCCGATTAAATGTGTACCAACCTGCCCGGTTATTGCAACCATCGGAATAGAGTCCATATAAGCAGTAGCAATTCCTGTAACCAGATTAGTTGCTCCCGGCCCACTGGTAGACAGACAGACTCCCACTTTACCGGTTGCCCTGGCATAACCATCGGCAGCGTGTGCTGCTCCCTGCTCATGACGGGTTAAGATAAACTTAATATCAGAGTCGTAAAGCTGATCAAATATAGGCAGAACCTGGCCTCCCGGATAACCGAAAATTACATCAACCCCTACGCGTTTTAAAGATTCTAATAAAATACTTGCGCCAATCATCTTATTTTAATATTGCTCCCTTGTCTGCTGAAGTAACCAACCTGGAATAACGCGACAAATATCCGGTTTTAATTTTCGGCTGGATCGGTTTCCATCCTCTAAACCTTCTATCAATTTCAGCCTTACTTAATTTAACTTCGATCTTGCGGCTAACGATATCAATATTTATTATATCACCATCGCGAATTATTGCAATCGGCCCGCCAGAGGAAGCCTCCGGAGAAATATGCCCGATACAGGGGCCTTTAGTTCCACCTGAAAAACGGCCATCCGTAATCAATGCCACCGAATCACTTAAACCCAATCCGACAATTGCCGCAGTCGGCGCCAACATCTCGCGCATTCCCGGCCCTCCCGCTGGGCCTTCATAACGGATCACGACGCAATCGCCTTTTTTAATTTTTTTATTCATAATCGCCTGCATTGCTTCTTCTTCGCGGTTAAATACACGGGCCCGCCCGGTAAACTTCATCATCTTGGCGCTTACCCCGGACTGCTTTACTACTGCCCCGTTGGGTGCGATATTGCCATAGAGCACGGCAATCCCACCTTGCTTATGATAAGCCTGAGTAAACGGACGGATGACATCTTCATCAAAAATAGTTGCTTTGCCGGCAATTTCAAATGTTTTTTCTCCGCTTACATTTAAAGTATTATTCAACTTTAATTTTAATCTTTTTAATACTGCAGGAATTCCTCCGGCATATTCAATATCTTCCATAAAATGCGTACCTGCCGGCTCAATCGCCGTAATATGCGGTACACTTTTACTAATTTTATCAAATGTTTTTAAATCTAAACTAATCCCCGCCTCATGCGCAATGCTCATCAGATGCAAAACAGTATTGCTTGAGCCGCCTAAAGCCATATCCACAACAATTGCATTTTCCAAAGATTTCTTGGTGATGATATCGCATGGCTTAATATTCTTCTTCACTAACTCTACAATCCGCTCGCCGCTGGCCTGGGCAATCCTGCGTTTTTTAGCTGACCCTGCAAGAGCTGTACCGCAACCGGGAATCGACATACCCATGGCCTCAGTCAAACAAGCCATAGTGTTGGCAGTATATAAACCCTGACATGAACCCTGTCCGGGACAGGCCTCCATTTCTAAACAGGAAAGTTCAGCCGCAGAAATATCGCCTTGCTTGGCTTTGGCCATAGCTTCATAAGTATCATGCACAAAAGCTAATTTTCTTTTATTAAAACGGCCGGAGATCATCGGGCCGGCGGTAACAATAATTGCCGGAATATTCAGGCGCGCCACCCCCATCAACATCCCCGGAGTAATTTTATCGCAATTAGTCAGACAGATAATTCCGTCTAACTGATGCGCGTTACAGACCGTCTCAATGGTATCGGCGACAATTTCACGCAAAGCCAGAGGATAACACATCCCCAAATGGCCCATCGCAATACCGTCACAAATACCCGGCACGCCAAATAAAAACGGCACCCCTCCTGCATAACAGACGCCGCGCTCAATAAATCTTTCCAGATCACGCATCCCGATATGGCCGGGAATAAGATCAGTAAATGATGAAGCTACTCCGATAAAAGGACGTCCCAAATCTTTTCTCGATAGACCTGTAGCATGTAAAAGCGCTCTATGCGGCACCCTCTCCAAACCTTTTTTTATTTTGTCGGAACGCATACGCCCCCCTAACTTAGTCAGCACCCTTGCCGTCATGCACAACTGAATCGGCTTCACTGCGTTTACGTGTAATTACTCTTTTTAAAGTTACATATTTATCTACAAGCGCACGGTTATTTACTGCATTAAGCTGCTTAAAAAGAAAATCAAACTTGGTTTGGATCTCTGCGGCAATTTTATCTCTTAGCTCCTGTGGTAAAGACATAATCTCTTTTTTAAAAGGGCCTAGTGCCTTCTTACGGGCCTTATAGAAAAACTGCTCCTCGGTTTCCCCTTCTTTTCTTTCACTGGCTGCGTTAACTTTTAACCACTCATAGATCTTATTCTTTAAATCGGCAGGGAAATATTTGCTGTCAAACATCATGTTCTGAAATCCGGTTGCCAAATGCACTTCTAAGGTATTATTTTCCGGAAATTTATGAAACATCTCCTCCGGTAAAGTAGAAGCGCCATGCTGCACTGCCCCTCCCATACCGAATTCTTTCTGTGCAATACCGGAAAGAGTATTTAAGGTACCGAAATCAAGCTTAACCTCAGCAATCGAACCGTCAGCCTTGACTACTCCGCCATGGCTGGTTCCGGTTTGAACAGAGATCTTACTGATGCCGGTAAGTCCTTTGCGTAATTTTTCTTGATAACCTGCCATAAAAGCACGCAGATCTTCCGGGGTAGAATTCTGATGGCCAACTTCTCCGATCTCGCCTCCCACAGAAACAGTTATGCCTTTAGGTTGAATGCGTCGGATAAGCTGAGTTAATTTTGCGCAGACCTCATAATTATTCTTTTGCTGCTTCTTAATATCCTTCTTGGATAAATCCACCAGCGTTGAGGAATCAATGTCAATATTATAAAATCCTTCGGCAATGCTATCGGTAATCATATTCTGCAGCGCCTCTAACTCTTTATCCGGATTCTCTGCAAATTTCTTGGCATTAACCTGGCAATGATCCGCCTGAATGAATACCGGTCCGCGATATTCCTCTCTTATAGCTGCAGCTAAAATAACCGCAGTATATTCAACCGGAGGCTGTCCGGTATAGCCCATTTCGGATTTTGCAATCTCAAAAATAAATGCTCCGGAATTATTCTGTTTAGCCGTCCTAAATATTGCCCGTGCCAAATCATAAGTCATGCTGCGCAAATTTATCGCCGGAACGGTAAAACCGCTAAACTCTCCTTTACCGCAAGCCACATAAAGTTCGTGGATACTAGAAGAGTAAATTCCTTTTTTATAAGCTATATCCGTGATTTTTTTGGCTAATTTTTTCTTAAACAAGGGATCATCATTAATAATTAACTCCATTACAATTTTGTCGATTTTAAGCGGTTGCCTTCCCATGTTTTATTATCTCCTTTACGTAAAGGACACCGGCGCAATTCAAATAAGCGCCGGGTGTCATCAAGTTAAAATTTTAACTAGTTTATAAAAATCAGCGATTTTTAATTCTTTTTTCTTGATCGCCGTCTCAAAGTTGATCTCAACGATTTTGCCCGCAGTGAGGCCCAAAGCAATATTCTTTTTACCGGCAATCAGACAATCAACTGCCGCTTTACCCAGATTTAAGGCCAGATCCCGGCTAACAGCCGTAGGACGCCCGCCTCTTTGCACATGGCCTAAAACTATCGTGCGCGTCTCAAGTCCGGTTATGTCGGTAATTTGTCTGGCAATATCATGAGCCCTACCTACTCCCTCAGCAAGTACAATAATCCAGCTCATTTTTCCGATTAGATTGCCGCGCACTATATCATGACAAACCGCGTTAAGATCTAATTCCCTCTCCGGAATAATTACTTCTTCACACCCCCCGGCAAGAGCAACAGTAAGAGCAATAAAACCTGATTCCCTGCCCATAACCTCAACCACAAAAATCCGCTCCATACTGGTAGCAGTATCGCGAATCTTATCAATAGCGTCTAAAGCGGTATTAACTGCGGTATCCGTACCGATAGTGTAATCTATGCCATTCACATCATTATCAATGGAAGCAGCTATACCTACAGCCGGAATATTATATTTCTTATGAAACTCATGGCAGGCAGCAAATGATCCGTTTCCACCGATAACCACTAAACCATCAATGTTATTTTTCTTGATTGTCTCATATGCCCGGCTCTGTCCTTCTGTGGTCCTAAATTCCGCGCAGCGGGCAGTTTTTAAAATCGTCCCTCCCTGGCCGATGATTCCGGAAACCGAGCGCTGATTTAGAAGTTTTAACTCCTCATTGATCAGTCCCCACCAACCGCGAAAAACCCCCATCACTTCCAGCTTCTGATTAATGCCATAACGTACCACGGAGCGGATCGCCGGATTCATACCCGGAGCATCACCGCCTGTAGTTAAAACCGCAATTCTTTTCATCAGGTCCCCATCTCCCAGCTGACTCCCCGTATTTCTTTTATCAAGGGAGGCATCCTGAGCCCGCTACTAATTTACTGGCGGGCGAAGGATCTATTTCAAGTTC
>Ga0210019_1002003_pt1 | contig 20550 bp, 23 predicted proteins | sample CryGeyCG2114_020_2_FD_183969 | JGI IMG/M metagenome (GOLD analysis project Ga0210019, IMG submission 183969) | Groundwater microbial communities from aquifer - Crystal Geyser CG11_big_fil_rev_8/21/14_0.20 (SPAdes) (version 2) | ecosystem: Environmental > Aquatic > Deep subsurface > Groundwater ...
ATATCGATTACAGGTAAAGGAGTAATATTACCTACTGGTTGCGGAACACGTTGAGGGCCGGTGCGTGCAGAAATCGACTCATTATCATCGCTACCGCCGATGAACAGATAAACAAGAAGTCCGATAATGGAAAGAAAGACAATAATAAAGACGATATTCCGGCTTTGCGGCTGAGCTACTGCGGGAGCTTGGTCTTCTCCATATTGCTCTTCCGGCGGGTTGTATAAATCCGCATTGGTCGGCTTTATTTCTTCGTAACTATCATCTTTATTATCAGCCATTAAAAGCCCCTATCATTTGAAAAGCTGCTATTTGAATATCCACCGCCAGAAGAGGGTGAGGGTAGGGATGCAATTGATTCATTGTAAACACAAATCAGCTCACGATTTTGCCTAATAGTGAATTTCCCCGCGACTCTATCGACAACTACCAAACCTCCTGACATTGAGCCTTCAACCCTTGCAGGAAGAGGGGTTTCGCTGCCATCGAAAGAAACAACCGAGATTTGCGGAGGGGTGCCTACCGGATTAGGAAATTCAAAAAATGTGGATTTACCATCATCAAAAATTTTCCTAGGAGCAAGGCTATCTGGCCCTGTTAGGGTATAATTGAAATTAAATGTCTCCACTGTCGGCTGTGGCGGTGCAGCAGGTGCAGGCATTGGCGGATTGAAAGCTTGCGGAGGAGAGGGAAGATTTGGAGCAGGCATTTGCGGAGCAGCGGAAAATGCCGGAAAATTAGGGATTGGCGTATCGGAAACCGGCCTTAGATTACCGCGAGTTCTATCAACACCGTCAAAACTTATGGATTGAGTCGGGTAGAAGAACCTAATTAAATAAGCATGTCCGGAGCGTGATGACGAATCGGCAGTTGCTTTTAATTCAAATTGGTATGAGCGTTTATTCGTAATGATACTCAGATTTGTTGTGCCTGTTTTATGTAATGGTTTAATGAAAACTCTTCTGCCTGAGGGTGTAATCTGCCAGCCGATTGGGTCGCCAATAGAAATGGTTTCAATTTTTTCATCGGGTGCAAGCTCAACAGCTGATTGAAATCCGTTGCGGGCAACTAAGGAATAAATCTCATTCTCATTGAAAACCAATGTCTTAATGCGGCTATCGGAGCTAATATCCGTTTCTGCACCAGCTTCTGCAAAGCCAAAGAGCGCTAATACCGTAAACATTATTATAAATTTAAACTTGTTTTTCATTATATCTCCTTGTCCACCCTATACGATACCACTTGGAAGCCTAGTGGATTTATCAATCTTTCTTTTTCAGTTAACGGAAGGTCGGGATTGAAACCAGCAGTTAACGTTACTAAAACAGAATATTTGATGGGCGCGCGTCCGTTCATAGATTCTGCAACAATTAGTCTAGCCTGAATTTTATTTTCTCCCTTCTTACTATCTTTATTCAAAAAAGAGAAAGATTTCAAGGCAACAAAGCGTTCTATCTTAGTTCCAAATATATTATAAGGACTTCCGGGGTTAGCGGGGTCGATATAACGGCGGAAGTGGTAAAAAACTTCCGGTGAAGACATAACTCTGACAACCTCATTATTTTCATCAATTAGGCGGAAATTATAATTTTCACGTGAATATATGTAGCGCATTGAGAAGAACTTTACTAGAGATTCATTCGCGCTATATTCCTTAATTTTTTTGCTTGAGACAATCTCTGTAACGCCAGTGCTTTCGTCAATCTGAATAACAAATGGCTCAACAGATTTGAGTGGTACAAAGAAATAGGCGGCTACTGTCATAAAAATCACTGAAAGCAGGCTGAGGATAACTATCAGAATCATCCAATCCCGCCATACTATATTTGCCTGATAGCGGTCAGCATACCAATTGACAGGGTGGTGTGGCTTTTTAGGTTTTTTTAGGTCAGACATGTCTAGAAATTACTATATTATACGGTTATTACAAGGGTTTCGGAAGTTTTTACCCTAAATTTATTAATTTTATTCTAACTTGCGATGATTATTCTGGTCCGAAGCTGCTTAGGTCATCATCGATAACTTTGTCCAGACGGGCTTGATAGCTACTCAGCTTGCCTTTTACCTTGTTCTGCATATAAAGCGGCGCCTCATTTTCTGAGCCGCGCTGGGCAAAGCCTTGTCCACCCATTAAGCGTACAAATTTCGGGTTTCCGGCAAGATAACCGGCAAATGCCGGAACTCGCTTCATAAAGCTGAAGGTTAGGAAAACGATAATCAGCATAACTAACATCTGGAATATGAACCACGGGATAAATTCCTTAGGGTCGCCGCCATAACTAATATCGGTGATGTATTTTTCTGCACCCTGAAGGTTTACACCGCCCATGGCATTTTCGATTTTACTAACAAATTCACCATCAGCGTTTTTACCGTAAGGGACGATATATTCATTATAGCTCCTATCGATAACGATTTCATTAAAGCCAAATTTGATTAAATCGAGGAACTCGACAAAGAATACTTCAACCATGATAACATAGGCAACTACGATTACTATTTGCAGCATAAAGCTGCTCAGCATCCTTATCCATTCTTCCCCCACAAAAGCTGTTTTTTCAAATAGCAGGGTAGGGAGGAATAATGGGGTTAACATGAGCAAAAAGACGATTGTCATAAGGGCTAGTAAATAGCGAATCATGATTGACAAATAAGCCGCTAACCAGCCTGATACAACGCTGATGAACATTGTAGCGACAAAGCTGCCGCCCGGTAATAATTTCCAGACTGCTATACCAAATTCAAAGAGTCGCAAGTCTATAGATTGCTTTGTAGCGCCTGACTCATCAACAACTTCGGGGCGAAGAACATTATTAAATACTTCGAACATTCCCTTATCTACATATTCGTAGAATGTTTCAGAGCCGGTATCGCTCAGGATAATTTCGACCATATGCTGCGGAACATTCATTATGGTCTGATAGAGGAGGCCGAAGAAAAGCTCAGGGTCGGACACAAATGCATATATTATCATGACTTTTAGCAGTCTTATCATGGCATTTCCCGTGTTGGTTTGGGAAAGACCGAATAAATATGAGAATACCCAGAATAAGACATATAAGGTCAAAAATCCGTTCAGCATGTTTTGGTAAATAGGGTTGCCGACAATATTACAGTAAAGAGGTATGATGCCCGCATTGAAGGTTTTCATTACCTTGCAGGCAATTGAGGTAAATAGCCCGGCATCAGGGCTGCTGCTGCATTCAATATTGAATGCTTCAGGATTCCCACAACTTCCCGGATTGACTGTAAAATCTGTGATGGCGGCATATGCAGCATCGGGCAAAAAGCCGATAATCAGCAAGAATATGCCGCCAAGCAGATATCTCATATCTTTTCTCCGGAGAGGAGCGATTTTATCATTGGTTCAGTCGGTGAGAATTGCAGGATTTTCTCTTCGTAATTATGCTTTAGATATATTTTTTTATCCTCAAGCAAATGTAGAATTTTTACCTCATCATCAAATAAATCATAATTTTCTACCATTTTTCGGGCATTTGGCATGCCAAAAAACGCTTGGCTATCAAAGCTTGGTAGGAGTTTTATCGCATTTTCGTTAGCGTCAATTCCGGCGATTACTACGGAATTATTTTCACCCGCATAATCTAAGAAATTATTGAAGAAGTCCGAGCTATTTGAGCCTGAGAGAATCTTCTCCAGAGATGTGAATGCTATTATGCTGGGAGTTTCGCCCATGGAGGCTTTGAACTTATCAAAGTCGGGGCTGGTTGTATATTCAACTCCTACTGATTTTGCGAAATTCTGATATTTTCCGGTTGGGTCATAATAGACGATTCTTGCCGGATATCTGGAAGCGTGCAGCACCAGTAAATTTATCAGGCTAACTCTGCGCTCCTCTTCCTCTGCGATGGAAAGCAAATTGCTTGAGCCATTATTGATTATATGGAACGGGTAGGGTTCTTTTTCCGCATCTTCAAAGAATATAATCGGATTACCAAACATTGAATTATCACAATCTTGGTAGATATCATTACCGAGAATTGCGAAATTTGCGATATCCTTGCGTGGCACTATATCTTGGCGTTTTAAGAACGCAAAGTTTCCGGGAAGCATTGACCAAAAAGTTCTTTCCAGACGCAAATCTTCCGTAATTGCTATAATGCCCAGCTTTGATAATTCTTCGTGGATTTCTATCAACTTACTCTGAAGTTTAGCTCTGGAATCCTGCATTACCAGAATATTAGTTTGCTGTACGGCAAAATTATCAGGGTCGGTAGATTCAATTTTATCTATTCCGGTTAGCTCGAAAAAATCTTTATCCTGACTGATTTTTTGCACTTCCTTCTGATATTCAAGCGGCGGAAGCATCATATTTGCAGTGCCAAATTCCAAAGATTGTGAGATTACGAGTTCGCAGTCGATATTGAGTAGATTATCCAATGATTTGGCGATTAATCTTTCGCATTCTTTCAGGGTTATAACTGCGCCATAATGCGTGCCGCGCTCGCTCATCAAGTCCATTTGTCCCGAATAGATATTGAATGATAGGTTTTCGGGAATTAGGAATTTTGATAAATCCCCAACCGGTACGGGAATATGGTCATCATAAAAGCTCAAGATGCGATGCATGAATTCCATAGGCTCTGAGTAATAAACCCCACCTTCCTCGTAAATAGAGAGTTTTTTCGCGCCAAACTTCCTTAGTGCGCCGCCAATTTTATCTACCGTGGTGTTTAATTCGGAGTGAATTTTGCTAAGATGCTGGTTCTTAAAAGCGGTTTCAGCGCGATAATTTAATGCTCTGAAGTAGTTCTTGGGGTTAATTAGCGCCGCGCTTTTGGAGTCGTGCAATATAGATATATAGATGCAATTGTCGTAATGCACCTTGCTGGGCAGCCTTTTTCTCCATCTAAGCTCAATATTCTTTCTGAAATCGCCGGCGGTGAGTTTTTTTTCTTCCTCGCGGCTTCTGGTGGTATGAATCCAGATTGCGTGCTTGGCAGGGTCAATGGCGGAATTTATGGCAGAGCGAAGTTCTTCGCGGAAGTCGTTATCATCATAGCCAGCGTCAAAGTCCAGCTTTATAAATTGGATTAATTCGTTGTTTTTGGTGAGGATTGTTTCCGGAGAATAATGGCATGCGAATGGAATAAATTCATTTATTTCAAAACTTCTTTCTTCACTTTTTCGCTTTGATTTTGCTGCCATATAATTTTATCCGCATATACTTTTCCCAGTGTTTATCCACCAAAGCAGGCTTCTACTCTTGCACCTAAAATACTTCCGCCTACAGAGATGCCATCGCAACATCCGTGACCCTTACCACCGGTTATTGCATATACAATATCAGAAGAGCCGAATATTGCAAATATACCTGCTGCAAACATAATTGCTAAGCCCCAAGTAACCTTACCGAAGAATGCGGCAATTCCGAGGAATATCACGGCTAAGGAAGCAACTGCTTGTCCAACGCCACCAGTAAACCATCCGGCAATTTCACATAAAGCTGCTGCAATCCCGCCAGCTTCTCCACCGCCTCCGATACCACCAAACGGGGTATCAACTGAAAGGCCACCTGGAAGCGCGTAAGCAAGCTCGGGCAATAATATTAGCGCCAAGGCTGCTAGTGCTGCAGAAAAAGTTGCTTTACTGAAATAATTGAAATTGCCCATATGATTTACTCTACCCCTTACTAATTTAGAAAATTCTTATCTTCTTATCCAGACTATCTACCCTTATGGGCAGATAGCCTATGATTAAGATATTTATGATGCACAACCTTCGCCACTAGAGATAGCTTGTACAATCTCATTTGCACCGAAGATAGCGAAAACGCCAACTGCGAACATCAAGGCAAGACCCCAAGTAACTTTACCGAAGAATGCTGCAATGCCAAGGAAGATGATTGCTACTGTTGCAATCGCTCTGCCGGTATCACCGGTAAACCATTCTGCTATATTACATAGACTTTCGCCAATACCACCATCATCAGCACCTGATGCAAGTGATATTTCAGGAATCATAGTTACAATCGCGGCTGCGAAGATAGTTAGTCCCCAAGTTTTCATTTTATTCATTTTCATAATCATTACCTTATTTGTTAAACACGCGTTAATTATAGATTACCATAAAACTCTGTAAATTCAGTTAACATTGATAGCCATAATTTCTAGCCTATTTATAGTTATACCATGGAAATATGTCACTTTTTTGACAATTTATGAAAAATTTTAATTATTTTTCGTTTATTTCCGCAAGATTGCCCCATTATACGAGTTGAGTGGCTTTGTAGTCAAGAGTTTTGGGCTTGTAGGGGTTTAAGTCGAAATGATTCACGCAATTTTAGCTTCGGTTTTAGCTATAACCTCATCTTTTGTAACTCCGGTGGCCAATTCTACAATTTTCAGACCGTTTTCTGTTACATCGAACACGCCGAGGTCGGTAATTATGCGGTCAACTACTGCTTTTCCGGTTAATGGCAGGTTGCATTCCTTCACCAACTTGGCTTCGCCGTCTTTGGAGTTGTGATCCATTATCACCACAACTTTCTTCACTCCGGCGACTAAATCCATTGCGCCGCCCATGCCTTTTACCATTTTGCCGGGTATCATCCAATTGGCCAAATCACCCCTTTCGGAAACCTGAAATGCTCCGAGGATGGATAAATCAATATGTCCGCCGCGAATCATAGCAAAACTATCGGCACTGGAGAAGAAGCTAGCGCCTGCTTCTGCCGTAACCGTTTGTTTTCCTGCATTTATTAGGTCGGCATCCACTTCTGAATCCAACGGAAATGCCCCCAACCCAAGCAGTCCGTTTTCACTTTGTAAGGTAACATTCACATCATGCGGGATATAATTTGCGACCATAGTCGGCATGCCTATGCCCAGATTGACGTAAAACCCGTCTTGCAGCTCTTTTGAGGCGCGTTTGCACATTTCATCGCGAGTCCAAGCCATTATTTTGCCTCCGAAATTGTACGCTGCTCAATGCGCTTTTCAAAATTCGTGCCGATAAAGACCTTATCAACATAAATTCCGGGTGTGTGGATATTGTCCGGTTCAAGTTCTGCAACGATTTCTTCAACTTCGGCAACGCAGATTTTGCCTGCTGTTGCCATCATCGGGTTGAAGTTGCGCGCAGTTTTGCGATAAATCAAATTCCCGAATTTATCGGCTTTCCACGCTTTGACAATTGATAAATCAGCTTTCAATGCGCTTTCCATGACATAATTCTCGCCATCAAACTCGCGGGTTTCTTTGCCATCGGCAACCACCGTGCCATATCCGGTTTTGGTGAAAAATGCAGGAATTCCGGCTCCTCCGGCACGGATGCGCTCAGCCAATGTGCCTTGCGGATTAAATTCTAACTCCAGCTCACCCGCTAGGAATTGGCGCTCAAATTCTTTGTTTTCGCCAACATAGGAGGAGACCATTTTCTTGATTTGCTTATTTTGCAGCAAAATCCCCAAGCCAAATTCGTCAACGCCGCAATTATTGCTGATGAATGTCAGGTTTTTAATCTCTGATTTGCGGATTTCGGCAATTGAATGCTCAGGAATACCGCATAAGCCAAAGCCTCCGGCCATTATGACCATGCCATCTTTCAATATGCCGTTAAGAGCCTCGGCAGCATTTGCGACAATTTTATTCATAAAATGGAATTACTACGGATAAATGACGATGTCAACTTTGTCGCCGATGCCATCCTTCTCAAATGCGCCGATTTTTTCGGTCACGTCCAAATCTGCCAAATCGCCCATAATTTCATAAGAGCGCGCTAAATCAGCAGTAAATATATGCTTATTTGTGTTAAAGCTCCTCAGGATTTCTGCGAGTTTTTGTAAAACCTCAGGATTTATGGCATCATAGCTCAGCGATATCACAAAATTCTCATGCTCGGTTTTGATTTCAAGATAATCCAGATTCTCATTTTTGAGCCTTTGGGTGAAAATATTCAGCAAATATTCATTCGTCATCACGTCCGAACCTTGCTCCAGATTGATTTTCGAGAAATTGATATCAGTGTTCAGGCTTACCAAGCTGTTATAATCCCATTTATAGATATTGGTCATTTGCATGGGTTGCGCCATGGAATATATCAGCACGAAAAATGTGAGGATGAGCGAGAGCAAATCAGCAAAGCTAATCATCCATTGCGGCTGGTCACTTTCTGCTGTGGGTTTTCGCCTCATTTATATACCCTCATGACAAATTTGTTATCACTATCACTGGTTAGTCCGGTGGAAAGCCTTGCTCCTGCCAGATTGTTCCTGAAATATTCCAGTCTAGCAGAGTCTAATTCATAGCTGGATTCACTCAAAGAGATGATAAATTCAGGATTTGCAACTTCATGCCATTCTGCCAGAAGTGCGCGAAAATCCATCATTTTCTCAATTTGTTCGGGTTTAAAATTAACCTCATCGGAGTAATATAGGTAATCCTTATCTATTATGACCGTTACATCGTCACCGGCAATCGGGACTATTACGGTGGCGCTTTGGCCGAAAATCTTTTCAATCTCTGCTGGGAAATCTTCAATTTTCACTTCATTTAATCTGCCGAACTTAATCATTTGGATTTTTGGCCGTCCAAAAGTTTCCTGCAAACTACGCATAGCAACGGTTTTTTTATGCTGGTCGAAGGATAAATCCTTGGTGAGAATGATAAAAAACGCCAGAAGTATCAGGTATAACGCAACGAAGATTGTGACGCTGGAGGGTAGGGAGGTGTTTTTCGCCTCATAAGCTGTCGAAAAGTGCATCTATATCATCCTGACTTGGTGCATCTGCAGCAAGTTGTGGGCCAGTGAGAGAAATGCCATCAGCTTTTTTCTCTTTAGGCGTTTTTCTTTCCAATTCCAGCGCTGCAAATAATTTATCAAGTCTTGTTTCAATATTATCAAGATGAGTCAATACTTTAATCAGGCGTTGACGGGATAAATCGCCAAAATCACAATTTTCGATGATAATCATTGCTTTCGCGCTGATTTCTTCATTGTCACCCGCTAATTCCATAATATCGCTTGCAGAATCAATAATAACATTTGCTGCGTTGACCGTATCTTTAATAACTTCGTCAAGATGGCTTGAAGCATCGGGGATTGAAGATCCGTCATCATGTAGAATGGTTGCGGTTTCACCCTTAGCTTCTTCAATTGCGACTTTGATTTGCTCTAACTCTTTGAAAATTATAGAATTCTCTAAAACTCCGGAGTTTACGGCTTCAATAACTGAAATCATCATATTGCTGATGTCGTCAAAGCTGATTTTGCCGCCCTTTTCGGACTTCAATTCTTTCATCTTCTTTGCTAAAGTGCTTACTACGTCATTGTTATTCATGGTAATATCCTCTAAAATGCCCCAAACACGGCGGCCATTTTGCCTTTTAGTGTTTCTGAATTAAACGGTTTGACAATATAATTATTAACGCCTGCTTGTTTGGCGGCAATAACGTTATCTGTCTTGCTTTCGGCAGTAATCATAATGAACGGTACATGTTTAATGCTGGCATCGGCGCGCACTTCCTTCAGGAAGGGCAGGCCATTCATACCCGGCTCCATATTCCAATCCGAAATAATCAGACCATATTTCTGTGCGCGGGCTTTTTTCAGGCCTTCTACGCCATCCGTAGCCTCATCCACATTTCTAAAGCCGATTTGCGCTAGCAAGTTGCGAATGATTTTCAGCATCGGGCGTGAATCATCAACAATTAATATCGGCATTTCTTTATCTATTGGCATTAATTCCTCCAAAATGTCAGTAAAACTTCTTTCTGAGTTATTTTTACCCTATAATCGTTAAATCATGGTTAATGTGATTGAAGAAAAATGCCGATTTGATATAGTATTCAGATGAAAAAAGGTTTCACCCCTCGTTGAGCTATCCATTGTCCTCGTTATTATCGGGCTGCTCATTGGTGGGATTTTGGTGGCGCAAAGTATGATTGAGAGTGTTAAGGTGCAATCATTCATTAAGCAACTTGGGCAATATGATGCGGCCATATTAAACTTCAAAACCAAATATAATTACCTCCCCGGAGATTCACCATTTCACAGCCCAGCAGGCGATGGTGATGGAAAGGTGGAAACAACTGGGACTAATAGTGGAGCAGTCGTGCACACTGCGTTAACATTCGACTATGAAACAGCGAATTTCTGGATACATTTGCAGCAGGATGGATTTCTGGCTGATAAATACCCTACATTCAGCACAGATGCCAGCTCAGGCATCCGCACCGGAATAAATATACCGGAATTTATCGGGGATAGAGATAATACAGGGATACATATCTACCTGAACTACTCTCTGCGTAATAACCCATGGTATCTTATTGGATATTATGACTCTACAACAGGCCCTCGACATGACAACGCTGGCGGTATTCAAGGAGCTTTAAAAGCCTCAACCGCCTTCGCAATTGATACTAAAATAGATGATGGCATAGCACGTACATCAAGTGTAGCCTCTTATGCAGGCTATATTTTTTCAAGCATGAACTCATCCTGCTATGATACAAGCGGCGGCTCCCCATATTCATACGACCTTTCAGATGACGATGTTAAATGCACCCTTGCCATTATAATAGGCCGTGCCGCCACTAACAATAAGATAGATTAACAATCACACCCGCTTAACGCATACTTAACCAATTGAATTTAGTATATTAGATATGAAAAAAGGATTCACACTTGTTGAGCTATCCATCGTCCTCGTTATTATCGGGCTGCTTATTGGTGGGATTTTGGTGGCGCAAAGTATGATTGAAGCAACTAGAGTTCAATCTGCAATAAGGGAAGTTCAGCAATATTCTGTCCTATTCGGTAACTTTAAAGAAAGGTACGGCCAACTTCCCGGAGATACCAACTTGTTTCCTGATGCGGGAGATAAAGATGGTCTAATCGAATATCCCGGTGGAGGTGCGCAAGGTGAATGGTATAGGGCTTGGCAACATTTATACGAAGCAGGGATGGTGGATGTTGCGTATACGGGGTTAAAAAATGGCTGGTTGGTAATCGGCGGCGAGAATGCTCCTGATTCAGATGTGTATGACGGGGCGGTTTATACGGTGTCTTATAATGCTGGTGGCTCTGGGTATACAACGGCTGGACATTATTTTTATCTTGGTGCGCCTTCATCTGGCTCAGTTAACACTACGGGGATAATTCCTGTTAATTCAGCAATGGCTATTGATGTTAAAATGGATGATGGGCAGCCCGATACAGGTGATGTAATTGGATATGTAGTATATACATACCAACCAAGCTGCTATACAAACATAGTACAAAGTGGCGGATTAATGAGCTCGGCTGATTATAACGCAGGAAGTTCGTCTGGTATCTGCACAATGATGTTCAAGCAGATTAGCTGGTAGAAAAAATGAAAATAAATAAAAAAAGTGGTAGAAAAAAAGGATTTACACTTGTTGAGCTATCCATCGTCCTCGTTATTATCGGGCTGCTGATTGGCGGGATTTTGGTCGCGCAGAGCATGATAGAGAGTTCGCAAATTCAAAAAATGGGGTCTGTAGCGGGGCAACTCCATGCTGCAATAAAGATGTTTAAGGATAATACAGGATATTATCCCGGCGATGCCCCCGGAGCTTGGTTTGCAAGTAAGTGCAGCAATTATGGAAACCCCGGTGCAGCGCATTGGGTTGGTGGATGCCAAACAAATTCCAACGGTGATATTGACGGCTGGTCGGAGTGGGAATTGGCAACTGCACATCTTTCGTGGTTGGGCTATCTTGACAAAGAATATACAAAATATGAGCCAGGTTCTACATGTGTACCGATAAACCCCGGTGTGGATTCTGTTGATGTCGGGTTCAATGCAGGTATGAATATACATCCTACGCCAGGAATGATTGGCACAACTCACCTAGGTAATAGAATATATTCTCTGCAAATTAACTATAAATCTGGTGATTGCACGCGACCTGCCGTTCTAACCGGAGCGCAAGCGCAAGCTATTGATAGTAAGTTCGATGATGGCAAGCCATTATGGGGTGATATTGTTGCGGGGCATTATTATGGCTGGGGCTGGTCTGGTAACAATTGCGTAGTTGGCGGTTCGTATGACCCAGATAACCCCTATCAACTCGGTATGGATGATACTCGCATATGTTACTTGGGTTTTGCCCAGCCTGAGTATGCAAATTAAAATGAAAAAACTTTATTTTTCCTGTTGACTCCACCCTAAACTTTGCATATAACTCACTTCCTTTTCGGAATCAGGGGTTTTTAATCCCGTAAGAATTCCAGTTATTTGATATCGTTAGTGAGAGGATATGTTTGTTTGTCAGAACGGTTTTTTGTTCAGGCAATCATACATAGACAAAAGTTTATACGAAGGATGGTGATTTGCTGCATCATAATATTTGCACACTCCATCCTTAGTAAGGTACACATGAAACATAATGTCTAACCTAATTAATATCTTCGGATATTAAACTAATGATGGTTAGTGTGCGGGATCTTTGTGCTATTTATTTAGCACAACTCAACATGAGAGTTTGATCCTGGCTCAGAACGAACGCTGGCGGCATGCTTAACACATGCAAGTCGAACGATTAAAGCACCTTCGGGTGTGTATAAAGTGGCAGACGGGTGAGTAACGCGTGGGAATCTACCTAGCTCTACGGAATAGCCCAGGGAAACTTGGATTAATACCGTATACGCCCTCCGGGGGAAAGATTTATCGGAGTTAGATGAGCCCGCGTTAGATTAGCTTGTTGGTGAGGTAATGGCTCACCAAGGCTACGATCTATAGCTGGTCTGAGAGGATGATCAGCCACACTGGGACTGAGACACGGCCCAGACTCCTACGGGAGGCAGCAGTGGGGAATATTGGACAATGGGCGCAAGCCTGATCCAGCAATGCCGCGTGAGTGATGAAGGCCTTCGGGTTGTAAAACTCTTTTAACGGGAAAGATAATGACGGTACCCGTAGAATAAGCTCCGGCTAACTCCGTGCCAGCAGCCGCGGTAATACGGAGGGGGCTAGCGTTGTTCGGAATTACTGGGCGTAAAGAGTACGTAGGCGGTTTGTTAAGCCAGATGTGAAATCCCAGGGCTCAACCCTGGAACTGCATTTGGAACTGGCAAGCTAGAGAATGATAGAGGTAAGTGGAATTCCTAGTGTAGGAGTGAAATCCGTAGATATTAGGAGGAACACCAATGGCGAAGGCAGCTTACTGGGTCATTTCTGACGCTGAGGTACGAAAGCGTGGGTAGCAAACAGGATTAGATACCCTGGTAGTCCACGCCGTAAACGATGGATGCTAGATGTTGGCCCCTAGGGTCGGTATCGTAGCTAACGCGTTAAGCATCCCGCCTGGGGAGTACGGTCGCAAGATTAAAACTCAAAGGAATTGACGGGGACCCGCACAAGCGGTGGAGCATGTGGTTTAATTCGAGGCAACGCGAAGAACCTTACCAGCTCTTGACATCCTGATCGCCGGATTTTGTAATGAGATCCTTCAGCTCGGCTGGATCAGTGACAGGTGCTGCATGGCTGTCGTCAGCTCGTGTCGTGAGATGTTGGGTTAAGTCCCGCAACGAGCGCAACCCTCATCCTGTGTTACCAGCGGTTCGGCCGGGGACTCTCAGGAAACTGCCCGTGACAAGCGGGAGGAAGGCGAGGATGACGTCAAGTCAGCACGGCCCTTATGAGCTGGGCTACACACGTGCTACAATGGTGGTGACAGTGGGCAGCGACCCTGCGAGGGGAAGCTAATCTCCAAAAACCATCTCAGTTCGGATTGTACTCTGCAACTCGAGTGCATGAAGTTGGAATCGCTAGTAATCGTAGGTCAGCATACTACGGTGAATACGTTCCCGGGTCTTGTACACACCGCCCGTCACACCATGGGAGTTGGTTTTACCTGAAGCCGGTGGGCTAATCTGGCAGCCGTCCACGGTAAGATCAGCGACTGGGGTGAAGTCGTAACAAGGTAGCCGTAGGGGAACCTGCGGCTGGATTACCTCCTTTTAAGAGTATTTCGTGGTTAATCTTTGATTCGTCTTAGATTCTGCGAATATACGCAAAAATTTGTGGCTTATTACTGTCCTTCGTCTAGACTTTTTTGATTCTCTCACACGATACAAATCCGCCATATAAGGCGAGAAATCAGCCCTCAACATCAAATATATAAAATCCTAAATAGCATTCCACATCAGTGGAAGCGATTTCATATACTGTTGTGAGATAGCAATTTAGCGAGCCGCCATCGCCAAATCCATGAACAAGCCCTGTCGTGGCTATTCCATCATCCATTTTATCATCAATATAAAATGCAGCTTGTGGTTCGAGCAATTGTGAGTTAGTGCCGCTACTTTGCAGTATCATATAATCTCCGGTGGATGGCGCAATATCGTATATTCCCTTAGGATAATTTGATTCCGGCACATTTACGCCGACGCTTACGCTTGAGCCAGCGCCGCTCATTGTATCATCAATATATCCGGCTTTGTTGAGATGCTGCCAGAACATGAAGCGTTCATAGGCATCAGGTTCGGGGGCGGTTATTAAATCATCAACAACGCCATCGCCATTGCCGTTATGTTCGCCTAAGGTTGCTGCGTCCACATCCCAAAAAGATGAGGCATTGGGCATGTCTCCGGGGTAATAGCCATATTTATCGTTAAATTCACGAACTTTTCTAATATAATCCTGCGATTCAACGATAATCCCCTGCAATCTGGAGGTTTTGACCAATTCGCTGCCAAATACCATTCCGCCAATAAGAATCCCTATGATGACGACAACGAATGAAATTTCTATGAATGTGAAGCCTTTTCTCATTTATTCCTCGATTATAAAAGTTATCCAGCATTGGTCTGGAGAGTCATCATCAACATTATACGCAATTCCGGTATAGCAATCTCCAACATCTTCGCCGCCGAGGATAATACCCGTAGTTGCTTCACCATTATCCATTTTATTGTCAATGAAGAATGCTTGCTGTGTGGTCATGCTTTCATATGCGCTGGCATTGCCTGTGGATAGGGTAATATGGAGTTTTGCATCCACAACTTTGTCGGCATCATTGGTGATATATCTGCTACTATCAATTGGGGCTAGCGGGGAGTTTGTATGGGTTGCTGTGGCGATACCGCTATATACAGTTTCAAAAAATCCGGCTTTATATAAATGCTGCCAGAATGCCTCGCCTTCATAAGTAGAAGGCACAGAGCCGATAACATCATCAACGTCATGGTCGCCATTTCCGTCATGTTCTCCGGCAGTGGTAGCATCAATTGACCAAAAGCTGGAAGCGTTGGGCATATCTCCCGGCCAGTAATAATATTTTGTGCGGAATTCTTTGCTATATGACTCAAATTCACGCAAATCGCTGATTATAGACTGCATAGTTGCTGTGCGCACAAGTTCATTTCCCACAGATAGTGCCGCCACTAAAAACCCGATAATCAGGAAGACTATAGAAAGTTCAATAAGGGTAAAGCCTTTGCGCATGGTCTAGAGTATAAATCTCATTGGTAAATAAAAGATTAAGGCTAAATTTAATCTTCCAGATGCGCATTGAATAGGACTGCGCATTGCTCTGTTGTGCTGTATATATCATAATCGCTTGGGTTGCTAGTGGCGGTAGCGCACGAACTTGTTGAGGCAACCAGCACGTCACCTGAAATTGGTTTACCATCATCAATTTTGTAGTCAATATATCTTGCATCGTCAGCGGTAAAAACAAACCCGCTCGCCATTGCCAGAAAATTTGGACTATAAGCTGTGTATGCAGTAACCCATGTAATTTGTATAAAATTGCGTAATTTAGCATGTGGGCCTTTTCCATAGCTCATTGCTGGAACGTTAATGCCTGCATGAGTAAATTGTCCATTTTCTACGTACCAAGTCCCAGTATAATCCTGCGCCAAATAGCCGGCTTTTGACAAATGCTGCCAGAATACTACGCGCTCATCGCTTGCAGGGGTGGAAGCTATTGCATCTCTTATATCGCCGTCACCATTGCCATCATGTGTGCCGCTTCCGCTTGCATCCACATCCCAAAAGGATGAGGCGTTGGGCATATCTCCCGGCCAACCGCCATATTTATCCTTAAACTGATGCGCGGAATCCTTGTATTTCAGAAGCTGGGCAATGACTGATTGTAATTTTGCGGTTTCAGTGAGATTTTGGGCGACAATAACCGCGCCGGTCAATAGCCCGATGACAACCAGCACTATTCCAAGTTCAACAAGTGTGAATCCCTTTTTCATAGCTATATTCTAAGCGGGAATCGTTAATTAAGGATTAACCCTCAATTTTGCTGAAATCGGCGATTTTATCCATAAATGAGCGGATTTTGGCGAGCAGCTTTAAGCGGTTTTCCCGGATTTGCGGGTTTTCGGCATTTACCATCACATTATCGAAAAATGCATTGATGTTTTGCTGTAACTGAGCAAGCTGTCCCATTGCCTTGCCAAAATCTTCACCTGCTATTGCTTCCGAGATTATCGCTTCTTTCTGCTGCATTTCTTCGTATAAGCTCTTTTCCTCAGCGCTACTTAGCAATGCTTCTTGCGGGTTTGATTCATAGCTAATCCCATCCTTTTTCTCTTCAGCGGTTAGGATATTTACAGCGCGGTTATAGCACTCCATCAGCTTTGTACCCCTGTCACTGTGCAAAAATTCGCTTAGGCTTTGTGCCTTGTTGTGGATTATCAGTAAGTCATCCCCTTGCCCAAGCACGGCATCAACAATATCATGGCGAATTTCTTGAGATTTTAGCAGATATTTCAGGCGCTCGATGAAAAAGGCAAATATTTCATCATTTTTGGCAAATTCACGCAAGTTGAGCTTCAGATTATTCTCAAGAATTATGCGGATGATGCCCAAAGCAGCGCGGCGCAAGCCAAACGGGTCACGGCTTCCGGTGGGTTTCTCACCTGCTAGCCATAATTGCACTAGTGAATCAAATTTATCGGCAAGCGCCACGGCAATTGCCAGCTTATTATTTTTCGGCTCGCCGTAATGCAGCTTTATTGCTTCGCCAATTTCTTTGTCATCAGCATAATATCCGCCCATTATTCCTTGCAACTCGGCAAATTCACCAACCATTTCCGAAACTAAATCCGCCTTACATAGCAATCCTGCGCGTTTGGCTTTTTCTGCATCTGCTCCGATTTTTTCAGCGATGAACTCCGCCAGCGCGGAAATGCGCTCGGCTTTTTCCAGCATATTGCCGATTTTATTATGGAAGGTAACTTGTTTTAATTTGGGGAGGAAAGCTTCGAGCTTGTGTTTCCTATCCTGTTCCCAAAAGAACTTAGCATCCGACAGCCGTGCCTTCAGAACGCGCTCATTTCCCGCACGAATCTTCTTGCCGCCATCTTCTGCTTCCAGATTTGCAACAAATATGAACTTGCTGCTTAGCTTCTGGCCATCATAAACCGGAAAATATTTCTGATGCGATTTCATGCTGGAAACCAAACATTCTTGCGGGACTTGCAGAAACTCTGTGGGGAATTCTCCCAACATCGGCACGGGATTTTCCACCAGATTTGTCACTTCATCGAGCAATTTCTCATCAAGCTCCACTCCTCCAGCCAGTTTTTTTGCACCTTCGGCAATCAAATTTTTACGCTCAGTTTGATTGATGTTTGCGGGCTGGCTGATGATTGCTGATTCCAAATGTCCAAATTTGAAAGGCACAACTTCACCGCCAAATGTGCAGGAGATAGAATGGAGTGGGCGTACCCAGCGGATTTCGTGATTACCCCAGCGCATGGATTTCGGCCAGCTATATCCACCCAAAATTTCAGGAATTTTCTTTGCTAGATAATCTTTTGTGTTTTCACCTTTGGATTGTTTGGCAAAGAAATAATATCCCTCGCGCTGTTCAAGCTCATCCACACCAGCAACGCCGCAGGATTTTGCAAATCCGTTTATTGCCTGTTCGGGCGCGCCGATTTTCGGGCCCTTGCGCTCGATATTCTCATCCTGTTGTTTATCGGGCAAATCTGCTTTCACAATAATATGATGTGGCGAATAAAAATATTCGGCATCCTTATCAATGCTTTCCGCAAACGCACGCGCCGCCAGCTCTTGCATCCGCGCCGGAATTTCTTCGGAGTATAGTTCTAGTAATAGTTCAGTCATTTACAAAATTAAAATTGTTGCTGACATTAGTAATCCAATTAACAGAATGTTTCTATACATTTTGATTTCATTGTCTAATGCAACGGTTGGAAAGTTATTTTTTGGGTTGTTTTGTAAGTAGGAAATCTTGATTTCATCCCCCACTTTAATATCCTTAAGCATGTTCTCAAAAATCTCATGCTTACAATATGACTGCACGAGAATCCGTTTTTGAGTGATTCTTTCCGAATTCATAGGGCTAAAGCTGTAGTTTAGCGAATTTGCGGGATTCTTAGTCTTAGTTTTGGTGACTTCTAGAATTTTTGCTGCAATGGTCGTGCCGTTTTTCTTCAGTTTTGCTAGAGATAGCATTTTATAACCACCTAATAGAACACAAAAAATAAAGACAATTAGAGATATTAATATTTTAAGTTCCATTTAAGATTTCACCCTATTCTCCCCATCAACCAAAACCACTTTCGGTTGCCAGCTTTTTGCGTCTGATTCAGTCATTTGCTGATAGGCGACGATGATTACTAAATCACCCTCCTTGGCAAGATGGGCTGCTGCGCCGTTGATTTGAATTTCACCCGCGCCGCCTTCAATTGTGTAGGTGGTGAAGCGATTGCCATTGGTGATGTTCAACACATCCACCTGCTCATAGGGCAAAATGCCGCTTGCCTCCAGCAGGGCGGTATCAACCGTGATTGAACCTTCATAATGCAAATCAGCCTTTGTCACCGTCGCGCGGTGGATTTTGCCTTTCATCATCGTAATTAGTGGATCGTGGGTCATGGTTTATTTTATATCCTCCACATATTTTTCGCAACTTGCCTTTGCCAATTCGCGCACGCGTAATATATAGTTTGCGCGTTCGGTAACGCCAATCACGCCGCGTGCATCCAGCAGGTTGAAGATATGCGACGCTTTGATACATTGCTCATAGGCGGGCAGGGCAAGATTATTTGTTAAGCACGCTTTGCACTCGGCTTCGGCATCTTCAAAATGTTTGAGCAGCATATCAGTATTGGCGAATTCTAGGTTATATGCGGAATGTTCGCGCTCCTGCCGCAAAAAAACTTCGCCGTATGTTACATCATCCGAATATTGCAAATCATAAACATTTTCCACGCCCTGAATATACATGGCTAAGCGTTCCAAGCCATAAGTCAATTCTCCAGAAACGGGTTTGCACTCTATCCCGCCAACTTGCTGGAAATAGGTGAATTGCGAAACTTCCATGCCATCACACCACACTTCCCAGCCCAAACCCCATGCGCCGAGAGTGGGGCTTTCCCAGTCATCCTCAACAAAGCGTATATCATGGTTTTTCTTGTCGATTCCCAAATGATATAGGCTTTCAAGGTATAATTCTTGGATATTGTCTGGTGAAGGCTTCAAAATCACCTGAAATTGGTAGTAATGCCCAAGACGATTTGGATTTTCGCCATAGCGGCCATCTTTGGGACGGCGGGAGGGTTGCACATATGCAGCTTTCCATGGTTCAGAACCTAGTGCGCGCAAAGTTGTGGCAGGGTGAAATGTGCCTGCGCCAACTTCCATATCAAGCGGTTGCAAAATCAGGCAGCCTTGTTCCGCCCAGAAATGCTGGAGTTTGAGGATTAGATTCTGAAAATTATTACTCATAGCAGTTTTATATGAGATTCGCCGAATTTAGGCAAGCCTAGAAAGGCGCAGCGATAAATTAATCTCTATCGATATAATATCTGATGCCATAGCAGGGATAGCCGCTATTGGGCTTCCATTGCACCAGTGATGGGTCGCCTGTGGAAGTCCAAGAAGTGTTTACACATTGTGTGGAGTATGAGTACGCAATTAATTTTCCCGTGGCGGGCTTGCCGTCATCCATTTTTTCATCCATTGCCATTGCTCTCGCCGTTGTCATGGCTGCATAATCAGTTGGATAGCTTGCTCCGCCAAAGGCTGTTGGTGCAGCGACTATTTGTATCCAAGTTCTTGTGTATTCAGCCACATTCCAAACCGAGTTGGCGGTATGATGCGACTCGAATATAAAAGCGGTTTTTTTCTTGTCTAAAGGGGTTGCAGGAACGTTTACTCCAATTTTAACCCCGCCCACGCCATTAACGCTGCTGCCGTCATATGCAGTGTCGACAAATCCGGCGCGATTTAGCTGTTCCCAAGAGCCGGGCATTTCCAAATGCCCATATCTCACAGTTCCATCCTGATTCCCATTGCTAACGCCAGAGCCAAACTTGCCATCAGAATTACTAACATCACCGGGAAAATAGTGATATACATCCTTAAACTGCTTTGCGAGAATTTCATATTGTCTTAGCTCGGAAACGGTTTTGTTGATTTTGCTGCTTTCAATCATGCTTTGCCCAACCAGAATCCCGCCGATAAGCAGGCCGATTATCACCAGCACAATAGATAGCTCAACAAGTGTGAAGCCCTTTTTCATAGTATTATTCTACCGAGGGTTTCTTAATAAAGTCTTAAGCGGGCAGACC
>Ga0210019_1002004_pt1 | contig 20538 bp, 23 predicted proteins | sample CryGeyCG2114_020_2_FD_183969 | JGI IMG/M metagenome (GOLD analysis project Ga0210019, IMG submission 183969) | Groundwater microbial communities from aquifer - Crystal Geyser CG11_big_fil_rev_8/21/14_0.20 (SPAdes) (version 2) | ecosystem: Environmental > Aquatic > Deep subsurface > Groundwater ...
CCGGATAAGGAGCCTGTCTTTCATAGCCAAAAGGAGGAACGCGAACAAGAGTCCAGGAAACAATTTTACCTTCTTTTTCCAAAAGAAGACTTGTTTCTTTTTGATGACGCCAAATTTTAACCGGTGAGATACTATTCATTTTTTAAAATGTGGATTGCCGCCACTGCTCCCGAACCGCCGACATTATGAGTCAAACCTACTTTTGCCCCTTTAACCTGTCTTAATCCTGCTTCCCCGCGGAGCTGAGTGGCAATCTCAGCAATTTGTTTGACCCCGGTTGCCCCTACTGGATGACCACAAGCTTTTAGCCCGCCACTAGGATTAACCACTGGTCTTCCTTGGCCGAGGGTTGTTTTTCCTTTGGCAATTTCGCTGGCCGCCTTACCTTTAGGAAAAAAGCTTAAATCTTCACAGGCAATAATTTCGGCAATAGAAAAACAGTCATGAACTTCCGCAACATCAATATTCCCCGGCTCTATCCCTGCCATTTTATAAGCCTTCCCTGCCGCCTTTACTGCCGATGTCAACGAGGTCAAGTCTTTTCTTCCGGCAAGACTCAGTGTATCAGTTGCCACAGTTGACGCTGTAATATAAACATTCTTTCTTCTTGTTGCCTTTTGTCCGCCTGCTGGCGGATTGACTTTTGCTATTATTATGGCTGAAGCTCCATCAGAAATTGGTGAACAATCCAAAAGTCCAAGCGGGTCAGCAACAAGAGGACTGTTTAATACTTGCTCAAGAGAAACCTTGTGCTGAAATTGGGCCTTAGAATTCAAAGTCGCGTGATAATGATTCTTAACTGCTACCGCTGCCAAATCTTCTTTTTTTGTTTTATATTTCTCTATATAAGAGCGGGCCAACATGGCATAAAGACCAGGGAAAGTCATCCCTGCCAAGCGTTCTTCGTCGTGGCCCGCTCCCATTAAAGCAGAAACAACTTCTCCAGGATTATGGTCAGTCATTTTTTCAACGCCTACTACTAATACCGTTCGATAAACTCCGGCCAAAATACTATTTATGGCGTTGTGAACAGCCAGGCCTCCGGAAGCACAAGCTCCTTCGACTTTAAAAGCAGGGATATCAATCCCTAATTCCTCGGCAAAAAGAGCTCCTAAATTTTCTTGTTTGCCCAATATCCCCGAAAGCATATTACCAACATATAAAGCTTCAATGTCCGAGAGTTTAAGGTTGGCGTCAGAAAGTGCCTCGGAAACAGCTTCTTTAACTAAAGCTCTCGGTGAAACTTCCCAAAGTTCACCGAATTTTGTTGTGCCAACGCCTAAAACCGAAATTTTCATAATATTTTGTTTGTAAGTCTTAAATACTTTGAGTAAGAAATCTCGCGTCTATTGTTTAAGTATTCTTTAATCCCCGAAACCCTTTTTCTGGCCGTGTTTAAAAGCTTGGTTGTTTTTAAAATAAAACTATCTGCACCGGCGCCGGAGCCATAAGAAGTTAAAAAAATCAAATCATTCGGCTTGGCAACTTCCAAAACGGAACAAAGCCCAAGCAAAGAGGAAGCAGAGTAAGGGTTCCCAATTTGCCCAACAATCAACCCCGGCTCAAGTTGTTTTTTTTCAAATCCCAGGGTCAGAGCAGCTTCAAGGGGAAATTTTCCATTAGGCATATGGAAAACACAGTAAGAAAAATCTGCCGGTTTCATTTTATTTTTTTCTAAAAGTTTTTTGGCCGCGCTGGTTACATGAACAAAATAAGCCGGTTTGCCGGAAAATCTTCCCTGATGGGAAGGATAAGGAATTCCGTCGCGGCGCCAAAAATCAGGCGTGTCCGAAGAATAAGAAGCAAAATCTAAAATTTGAACCAAAAATTTTTCCTTTTTTCTGCTTAAAATAAAGGCGGCCGCTCCGGCACCGACAGTATATTCAAGGGCGTCATGTGGTTTTGCTTGGGAAGCATCCGAGCCAATAACCATGCCATAATTTATCAAATCTGCTTCCAAAAGTCCCGCCAAATTTTCCATGCCGGCAGTCGCCGCCTTACAAGCAAACTCTAAATCGGCGGCTAAATAATTTCGGCCAACTCCTAGAGCTTCACCAATAATTGTCGCGCTGGGATTCACCGCATAAGGATGTGACTCCGAACCGACATAAATTGCCTCAAGTTTTTCCGGAGGAACTTTCCCCATTTTCAAGGCGGCTAAACCCGCCTCTACTCCCATCGTAACCGCATCCTCATCTTCATCAGGGATTGCTTTTTCAATTACCCCGAGAGATTTTTCAATATTTTTGGGTTCTTTTCCCCAAAACTCAGCCACCTCCTTTACCGGCAAACGATTGGCTGGAATATAAGCCCCGAAACCGACAATTCCTACGTTTTGAAGCACTTTTCTCCCTCTTTTACTTTCTTCTATTAAACTTTTTGAAAGTGACAAACAAGAAGTAAAGAAGATAAACAAAGAGTAGTGCGGCGATTGAAGTAACTAAGACTAGAGAGGTTTGTGCAACCCAGCCTAAATTACCGCGAATACCAATCAGAAACCGCAAGATTGCCAAAAAGAAAATTGTCCCCGCCCAAAAATATCCCGGTAAACCAAAAATCAAGATTGTCTGAGACCAATCTGGCTTCTGGCGAATTTTAATGATTGTCCTTGAAGGATGAACTAAAAGACCGTAATAGTTCCGAAGAAAAAGATATCCTTCTTTAAGAAGAGTCAGCAGCAAAAGCTTCCGCAAAGGCCTTGCGGGCTCTTCCAAGTCTTGATTCAATCGCTTTTGTGCTTGCATTTAAACTCTTGGCAATTTCAATTACTCTTAACCCCTGGTAATACTTTAGTCGTAAAACCTCCCGATATCCTTCGCTAAGACTCAACAGTGTTCTTCTGACTTTCTGCTCAAATTCTTTCTTCAGAAGCTCTTGCTCTGGCCCCAAGGCTTCGCTAACCAAATTCTCAAGCCAAGGTAAACGGGAGAAAAGAAAGGTTTTAATTTTTTTCTTGCGATAAAAATCAGCAGTCTCGTGATTGGCAATAGCGCAAAGCCAGGTAAAAAAAGAGGAATTGCCTTTAAAAAAAGGGTAAGATTCATTGGCGGCAAGTAAGGTCTCCTGTAAAATTTCTTCCGCTTCATAAGAATCGGAAACCTTAAAGAAAATATGTCTTTTCAGCCTCGGAAGACATTCTTTAATTTGAGTTTCAATTTCTTTCATTTTGTTCGGAATAAATGCGTAAAATCTGCGGAAATCAATAAGTTAAGGCAATTTTTCAGGTAATTTTTCCAGCAAAACCTTGAACCAGTAAGTATAAATTTCCGGGTTTTTTCTTGTCTCAGTTCTTAGGGTTTTTAAATTTATCCATTTCCACTGTTCAACTTCTTTAGGATCGGGCTTGGGTCGACTGTCGCTTTTGCCAATCAACACATGGTCAAGTTCATTTTCTGTCAAACCGTTGGGGAAATCAACGCGGTAACTAAAAGAGAAAATCTCTTCAAGCTCGCAATCAACCCCCATCTCTTCTAATAACCTTCGGTGTGCAGCTTGAGAAACCGTTTCTCCTTTTCTTGGATGGCTGCAGCAAGTATTTGTCCACAGTCCCCCGCAATGATATTTTTCTTTCGCCCTTTGCTGAAGAAGAAGTTCTCCTTTTGAGTTAAAAACAAGAACGGAAAAAGCCCGGTGGAGCAATCCTTTTTTGTGAACAGCCATTTTCTCGGCCTTCCCTACCTCTCGGTCATCTTTGTCGACAAGAACAATTTGATCTCCCATAGCTTAGAAAAGATGTTTATTAATTAACCGCGTTCCAATCGCCGGTTGGTTAAGTATTACTTCTTTTATTCCTTTCATACCCTTAAGACACCCTATCACTTTTTGTTTATCCTTCTCTTGGCAGATTAGATGAACATTTGCTCCGGCATCAATAGTGAAATAAACCAGTATTCCTTCTTCTCGCCAACCCCTGACTGTCAAAATAAGTTCGAAAGTTACCGGCGTCCAATAAAAAATTGGAGGGGTTGAAGTCATCATAACTGCGTGCATATTTATCGCCTCGCCTTCGAGTATTGTTCCGAAGATTTCAAAATCCCTGTCCAAAATCGCCTTTTTAATTACTGTTAATTTGTTTTTTATCCCTGAAATCCTTGATTTATAAAAGGGGCTACTTGCTGTTAAAATATGACCTTCCGAAGAACTGACCTTCTTCGTCTTCTTCTCTACAATAACTAAGACATCAATAATTTTCCACCAGTTTGGTGGGAAAATCATATGAGCATATGAATTGTTACTGGAAGTTCCGGACTTCCATTCCACAAAACCATCTGGAATCGATCTGCAAGCAGAACCCGAACCTTGCCTGGCAATTATCGAAAGATGCTTCTCGTTCAATTTTAAACCAGCAGCAGCAACTCCGGCCATTGTCAGTGCGGCAAAACCCGAGGCCGAAGAGGCAATGCCACTACCCTTGGGAAAATTATTTTTTGTCTTAACTCTGGCAAAGCTTTTAAATCTGGCCAAATCCCGAATTAGATCTAAATGGGAGCTAATCCTCTTTTCTTCTTTTTCATCAAATTTGTGTTCATCCATTATAATTATGTCTTTTTTTATTTTTTCTGAAAACTCGACTGTAGTTATTGTAAAAACATTACTAAGATTCATCGAAATTGAGTCGTTTGCCGGCAAACGAAGTTTCTCATCTTTTTTGCCCCAATATTTAATAAAGGCAATGTTTGCTGGTGCTTTAGCGGTTGCTTTCATCTCTCACTCCTTCAGCTCCTAATTTTACCCTTAAAACCCTGCCTCCTGCGTCAGTAATGGCTTCTCCCACTTTAACTTTTATTTGATTATCAATCAAAGCAATCATACAATCTCCTCCTCCTGCACCCGAGAGTTTGGCTCCAAAAGCGCCTGCTTCCCGACAAGCGTGAATCAAAGAGGAAAGTTCTCTTGTGTTCACTCCCAATGCTTCGAGCAACCCTTGATTTATATTCATAAGTTCCCCCACTCTTGGCCAGTTTCCCTTTTCCAAAGCGTTTTTTGCTTCCTGGACGCCAAGAGCAATTGCTTCAAAAATTTTCGTTATTGCTTCTGGATGTTCCTTTTTTGTTCCTGCAACTTGTCTAACTAAAGCCGAGGTGTCTGCCTTAATACCGGTATAACCAACAACAATTGGTACCTCCTCGATTTTAAGAGGAAGAACTGTTTTTCCTCCACCAATAAACCATAAAGTTCCTCCCCAAATTGCTGCAGCTAAGTCAAAGCCGGAACCAACTCCTTGAACATCAAGAACTGTTTTATAACTCAAATTAAATAATTCTTGATCCTTTAGTTTGACATCAAAAAGCTCAGACAAGGCTTTTATCACCCCCACCGTAACAGCAGAAGAACTGCCAAAACCAAACTCCGAAGAAAAATCGCTTTGTGTTTTAATTTTCAGCCCAGATCTAATGCCAAACCCATCAAAGAAATTGCCAACCGCTGTCGCGACAAATCTGGCACCCTTCGGCAAATCATTATTATTTTTTAGGCTGTCGATTTCTAACAAACAACCGGATAAACCGACGTCAGGCGCTTCAATTTCTAAAGATTGTCCTGAGTCGGCAATGACCGAAACTCTTATCCTTTGGTCAACAGCAGTAACAATACATGGAGACCCATAAACAACTGCATGTTCACCAAAAAGCATTAATTTTCCTGGCGCTGAAATTTCAACTTTTTCCAAATTTTACTCCTTTCTCGCCTAATTTTACTCTAAACATATCAAGTCTTTCTTTTTCAGCAAAGGATATCAATTTTTCCGGGTCCGCATGATAAGCTATCATAATCCCAGAATTTTCTTTTACCCCGCCAGCCCCCGAGATTTTAGCAAATCCGCCGATTTTTTCAACTTTTCGAATTAACCTCATTGTTTTTTTGGAAACGACTCCCAATCTTTCCAATAATTCTTCGTTGGTTTTAACTAGCTCTCCTAGATTCGACTCCTCTTTTGATAAAAACTTTAAAAATCCTCTGGTTACTTGCTCCACCTCTTTAAAAGTTTTTTCTACTTTCAAAGGAGACCTTAAATAAAATCTCCTAACCCTATCTACCATTTCTCCTGTTGTTTCAATTGGTTTTCCACTGTTAATTAAAAAGAGTGAGGGAAAAACTCGCGTTTTCAGTGAAGAAAAAACCTTAAACATTTCTGTTTCTTTACGGTATAAAAGAAAACCGCCATAAGTAGAGATTGTATTATCTCCTCCGCTAGGATTATTATGTTGTTTTTTCTCAATCCCATAAGCAATCTCGTTAATTTTTTTCAAATTTCGGGGTAATTTTAAAAATTCGAAAAAAGCGGTGGTAATCGCAACGGCAAAGGCCGCTGAAGAACCTAACCCACAGCCAATAGGAATTTCAGAACTCACCACGACCTTTAAATTGTCAAGCTTGCCTACCTCCAACTTTGTTTTTACGGTTTCAAGAGCATGTTCCACATAAGACCTTCCTTCTGATGGAAAAACACTTAATCCCGCCTTGCTTTCTTCTATCTCCACAAATAATCTTTTGTCTATGGCACTTAAAACTTCCGGATAACCGTAAACAACCGCATGCTCGCCGGAAAGAATTATTTTACCCGGAGCAGAAACTTTAATTTTCTTTGCCATTTTTAAAACTCTCGGAATAAATGCGTAAAATACGCGGAATTTATTTTTTCGACTGTATTAATTGAATATTTTTGAGTTCTTCAATGTTTCTCACCCCGGAACAAAACATAGCGATTTTCAATTCTCTAATCAACTGGTTAATTTTTTCTTCAACTGCCTCTTTTGAATGATTAGCCGGTTCCAAAAAAGGTAAAGCGAGACCGACCAGATCAGATCCCAAGGCAATTGCTTTGGCAATTTCAACTCCATTTCTTATTCCCCCACTTCCAATTATTTTAAGACCTTTAATCTTATGACATTGATCAATTGCTTCTGCTGTTGGTATCCCCCAATCCTTAAAAACTAAACCCAGATTATTTTGGGCACGAAAGCTTTCTATTATCGCCCAATTTGTTCCACCCCGTCCTGCCACATCTATTATTCTCACTCCAATAGAATAAAGTCTTTGGGCAACTTTTTCAGAAATTCCAAAACCAACCTCCTTAACAATTACCGGAACAGATAACTCTTTAACTAATTTTTCGATTTTGGGCAATAAATTTTCAAAATTAGTATCACCTTCCGGTTGAATTGCTTCCTGTAAGGGATTAAGGTGTAAAATTAGTGCATCGGCCTTAATCATATCAATTGCTTTTTGGTACTCCTTAATACCAAATCCATAATTTAACTGCACCGCTCCTAAATTAGCAAAAAGCAAAATGTCAGGAGCTATATTCCTGATTTGAAAAACCGAAGTTACTAAAGAGTTCTTAATTGCAATTCTCTGGCTTCCAACCGCCATGGCTATTTTCCTTGATTGGGTCGCTGTGGCTAAGTTTCTGTTAATTATCCCGCCTTGAGCAGTGCTCCCGGTCATCGAGGAAATTAAAATCGGAGCTGAGAGTTTTTTACCTAAAAACTCGGTTGAGGTATCAATCTTTCCGAAATCAATTTCAGGAAGAGCATTATGAATAAAATGGAAATTTTCAAAACCAGTTGTCCCCACCTCAACGCTATTTTTAAGACAAATTTGAAGATGTTCACTTTTTCTTTTTTGCATCTCCGCCAAACCTTCTTTCCCTTTTACCGAAATCAAGAAGTGCTTCTCTTAAAAGTTCTGGTGTCAGGTCAGGAAAATTAACCGAAGAATCATAAAAATGTAATTCACTTAGAGCTCCTTGAAAAATAAGTATTCCGCTTGTTCTCTGTTCCCCTGAAGTACGAACAATTAAATCGGGATCCGGAAGACCAGCAGTATCAAGGTGCAAAGAAACAAGCTCTTCGTCGATCTCACCAGGCTCTATAAGACCATCTTTAATTCCTTTAGCGATATCCTTAAAAGCCCGTATTAACTCATCTCTACCACCGTAATCTAGTGCAATAACCAGATTATATCTTTTGCTTTCTTTTGTCTTCTCTTCTATTTCCTCTATCGCCCTCAGTAAAGAAGGCCGTAATTCAGCAATCCTATCTCTTCTGCCAATATGCCTTATTCTTACATCTTCTTCCATCGCCTCTGTTACTATTTTTTTATCGGTAAATAAATTCTCAAAGATTCCCATTAGGGCGCTTATTTCTTGCGGGGACCTTTTCTCCACATTGTCGGTAGACATTCCCCAAAGAGTTAAGGTTTGAATTCCCCAATCTCGGCTTACTCTTATTAATCTTTCTGCCGCTTTCGCTCCCTGCCTATGACCTTCTGATGCCGGAAGCCCCTTTTCCATTGCCCAGCGACGGTCTCCATCAGGAATGATTACCAAATGTCGAGGAAGGATAATGCCTGGCTCAATTTCTTGAGGAGAAAGTAATTCTTCACCGGGAGAGGGATAGGTTCTTTCAGAGCCTTTCATTCCACGTAACTCTAACAAACTTCAGCCTCGTTGTCAATTTAAGGATATGATATAGTAAATACAAAATGAATCGGCCACTTTATATCATGAAACTAGGCGGCAGCGTTATCACCGATAAAGGCCATCCAAGCGGTAAACTCCGATTTAAACGAATCAAAGAAATTGCCAAAGAAATCAAGCGAGCCCAAGACAAAAATGATTTTGATTTAATTCTCGTCAATGGGACTGGTTCCTATGGACATCCTGTAGCTCAAAAATACAATACCGCTAACGGAATTAAAAATAAAACCCAACTTCGGGGCTTTTGTGAAATCAAATACGTGGTTAATCTTTTAACCACCAAATTTAATAAATTATTTCTCGCCACTGGACTTAACGTTTTTTCCTGTCAGACTAGCTCATTAATTATTCAAAACAGAGTCAAAATTTTTTCATTTGAAATAGAGCCAATAAAAAAACTCGTGCATCTAGGGCTTATTCCAATGTTATCTGGGGACGTAACCTCAGACATTAGTTGGGGTGGTTCTATTTGTTCCGGGGATGCCATCGCTCCCTATTTAGCTGGGGAATTAAAAGCGACAAAATTGCTGTTTGCTAGCGACGTGGACGGAATTTTTGACCAAGACCCTCACGAAAACAAAAATGCCAAGCTAATTTCTGTAATCAATAAACAAAATCTCCCTGAATTTATTAGTTCAATCGGAAATAGTTCTCATCTTGATGTTACCGGCGGAATGAGAGGAAAATTTCTAAGTATAAGAAAGTACTCTCATAAAAAAACAAAAACCATAATCTTCAATGGCCTGAGAAAAAATTCTATTTTTGAAGCTCTCTCGGGAAAAGAAATTGGAACCCTTATTGATTTGGCCTAAAGCCTGAAGAACATTCTTCCCTAACTATTCCCTTTCGTCCTTCCATAAAATCTTCCACTATCTCCAACACTCCTTTTCTGCGAGGTAAATTTCTTATCTCTTGTGGGGTAATCCAGCGATGGTTGATTACCTCGTCTCGTTCAGCATTAAAAGATCTCGGAGTGTCAGAAACTCCGTTAAAATGTAAAAGATAAGCCCTCCCCCAAATATTTGTTCCTTTCTTAAGTTGATAATCTCCTATCCAATCACTCTCTTGGTTACAAGTTATATCACCATTTTCTCCAACCTCTTCTCCGATAAGCCTTAAAAGGGCCTCAAGTTCGCTCTCTCCCTCTTTAATCGTCTCCGCTGGAATACTCCAATCCCCTGCTAGTTTATCGATCTTTGTCTTAGTTTCTGTTTCTTGGACGACTAAGATCTTCCCGTCTCGACTTAAAATAATAGCTGCTACGCCCATTATGTTTCTTTCTTCACTCTCTTTGAAAATTGTGGTGTTTAAAGCCTCGATTTTCGCGATTTTTACCTCCTAAAAATCTCTTTGGACAATAAATTGAATCGCAGCTTTAAGTTCTTCTTTAGCCGGAGATTTTGACAAAAACATCAGTTTTTTTTCAAATATCTTTAATGCCTCTTGAGCTAATTTTTCTGCCACTCTTTGCCCATAGTTCAAACTGTGGTATTTTTTCATTAATTCGATGACAAACCCTACTTCTTCCGAAGTTTTCTTTTCTCTTACCTTATTCATTATTCCAATTAACTTGGCTTTATCTTTTAGTCTGGCAGTTCGGAAAAGATGCATCAACATTATCGTTCTTTTTCCCTCATAAATATCATTACCTGTTTGCTTTTTAAGTCCACGGAAATCAGAAGTTAAATCCAAAAGGTCATCTTTTATCTGAAAACATCGGCCTAATGGCTGGGCAAATTCATAGATCGCCTCAAGTTGTTTCTCGTTCGCATTTGCTAAAATCGCCCCCAATCTCATCGGTCCAGCAATAGTGTAATAGGTTGTTTTTCCATCAAAAATGAAAAAGCAATCCTTATTTGTTAGATTCTGCTTATTTTCTTGAATCCATTTTATTTCTACCGTTTGACCCAAGGTAGTTCGAGTGAGCATTTGGTAAAACTCGTCAATAATTTCGAAGGTTTTTTGGAACCCTAATATTTTTTCATTATCTCGAAGCATCTTCCACATAATCACATGAAGGGCATCACCAGCATTAACGGCCAACTCAGAACCATAAATTCGGTGGAGGGCAGGTTCCCCTCTCCTCATTAAAGAGCCATCCTCAAAATCATCATGGATTAATAACCAATCTTCTGAAGTCTGCATGGCGGCCGCTGTTTTAATTGCTCTTGTTTGGGAAACACCCATTGCTTCTGCCGTCAAAAGCAAAAGGGTCGGCCTTACATACTTTCCTAATCTTTTAGGATATGTCGTGGTTAACTCCCAATGGAACTTCTCTAACGAAACATAGCATGAAGGAATTTTTAGTCTACCCGAGGCTGACAAGGGACGACGAAGATATTTTTGGATCTCTCTCCAAATTACTCGCCTTTTCTCTATCAGAACTTCCTCAAAATTAATATCCATTTATTAAAACCAAATTATATCACAGACTTACAATTACGGTAAGATTTCTGAGCATATTTCAGTTTTTCCCTTTAATAGAACTTCCCGGATCCTTTCGGGAAAATTACCATTTATTATCACAGTAGGGATCCCTTCATTAACTGCCAGTTTTATTCTTCTTAATTTACTAGACATTCCGCCAATTATTTTATAATTTCTTATTTTTTTAAGACTAACTTCTTTTAATAGTTCACCTCTGTTGATGTTGCTATTAACCCCATCCACGTCCGAAAGCAAAATCATTTTATTCGCCCCATATGTTTTTGCTAAATAAGAGGCTATCGTGTCGCTAGATATGGCAGATACTAAAATTTTTTGATCCAGTACTATTCCCCCACTAGTAAGCAAGTAATGAGTAGTATCACAAATTTCCTCATTTAGCCAAACAATTTCATGTCTATCTTTTGATCCCTCACTTTTTTTGACAAACAAGTTTGCAGGATGTATTGGTAACGGCCTTTCAAATTCAGGGGCAAGATTTGCTATCTCCAAGAGATTTTTCTCAATTGTCTTATAGATTTCAAAAAAACCAGCTAGGCGTTCACTCAAACCTACTACTTTACCTCCCCTATTTTCAGGTTTATCCGTCAGGTTATACTTGTAGGTAAGATTGTGGAGCTTTTTCCCGCAGCCGAGAACTACAATCTTAGGAGTCTTTAAGAGGGAAAGAATCTTAAAAAGTTCATTAATCAAATTCTTGTTAATATCCCCCTTTTGATTAAAAATTATTGAGCCGCCAATTTTAATTACCGTTAAACTTTTTTGCATTTTAAGCTCAATATTTTACAATCGAATGAATATTATAATCGTTTAAATCTTTTCTTCCTCTAAGAGAGGTTAGCTCGGCCACACTAAAGATTCCCGCCACTTCTCCTCCTAAATGCTCGATTAGCCGTATCATATTCCTCACGGTCTCTCCAGTAGCAATAATATAATCAACAATCAGTACTCTCTGCCCTGGTTTAATTGCTTCTTTCTGAAGATTTAAAACCCGATTGGAATTATACTCATGAGAGTAAATTGCCGACAGCAATTCCCCGGGTAGGTCCTTGCGAAACATAGGAATAATTCCAACCCCTAATTTAAGAGCGATTGCTCCTGCCCAGATTAAACCCTGCATGTTTTTTGCCGCCACAAAATCAATTTTTTGATGATGATATTTATCCTCAACATAATTAATTATTTCACCAAAAACTCTCGGATCTCTTAAAATTGGGGTCATGTCCTTGAAATCTATTCCCTTTTTAGGAAAGTCTTCAAAACTTCTAATTCTTTCCTTTAGTTTCGATACCAAGAAGGCAGTTGATTGATCAGTTAAAACATCAACCTCACTTTTATTTGAAAAATCAGCCTTTGATTTGACAATCCAAATACATTCATAATTGGCCTTAAGAACTCGCTTGCCGTCAAGTAAAAAGGTTTTCTTTTTTAACATTTTGATAATTTCATTTTTCTTGGAGCTGGAAAAAATATTCCAATCACCTTTAAACATAAAAGAAAGTAAATCAATTCCCTGCTTTTTAGGATTAAAATTGCCATTTTCAAAACAAGAAGAAAGATCTATATGAGAGGAAATTATTTCCCAATAATGGGGAATGTGCAACTTTCTTAAAATCCTCCTGATATCTTTGCCACAAGTTTTACCTCCATTGCCACTTTTTTTGACCAAACAATGATCACTTTTGTCGCTCTTCAGGACAATCGCCGCTACTCCGTTTTCGTTTAAAGCGCTATAAATTTTCAAAAGAGGATTTTTTGTGCCCATCACTCCCCATCCTTCTAAAAAATATACGGAACTAAGGCAGAGAACGATATCTGACTTAGGGGGAATATATGAGTCAGATTCGAACCGTGCTAAATCCAAATGGTGAATCTTGTTTTTCAAGCCCAGTTTTTCTGCTCTTTTTTGAAAGAGATCCATCATTTCTATTGAAGGATCTATGTTGTGAATCAGAACATTCTTCTTCTTAAGATTATTAATAACGGTAAGGTCTGTATCACCAGAACCCCCGCCAATGCATAGGATACTTAAAGTTTCTCTTGTACCACAACAACGACGGAAATCTAAGGTGTTTAATCCACTAGAGATACACCCGACAATCGCAGCTGTTTTACTATTTAGAGAGAGGTAATTAAAATAGGTATTCTTTTCTTTTCCAAAGAAATTATAAACTTTTTGCGAATACACCATACAGATAATCCTCAAATCCAATATTTTTAATATAATTTTTGGTAGGGCTAGTCAATGTAATCATGCACCAGATTACCCTCAATATCATCGTGGTTTAATATCCAATCTTCCGAAACTTGCATGGCCGCCGCAGTTTGCAAAGCGCCATCTTGAGAAAAACCCATGGCCGAAGCAGTCAGAAGAACTAAAGTCGGTCTGAAATATTTGCCTTTCCTCTCCGGATAGTCGGCAATCAATTTTTGGTGCAACTCTGCTATTGCAGTATATTTCGAAGGAATTTTGCAAAAATTGGGGAAACTAATTGAATCATCTAGATACCCTTTTATCACCGGCCAAACTTTATCCCGCTTCTCAGCCAAAACTTCCTCAAAATTAACATCACCCATTTAGCGTATTTTACCATTAAGTTGCAATTAATCCTTGGCTATTGTTAAATAAAGGTATGCAAAATTTGCTTGCTCAAGTTGACATTGGGAAAGAATGGATTTTAAAGCCTGGTCAATCAATTACCGGCTCTCCTCAATTTCAAACTCCCAGTGCCCTAATTTCAATTATCTTGAAAAACGTCTATGTTCTTGCCGGTGTTTTCCTTCTTATTTTATTGATTTTCGGCGGTTTCTCCATTATCATGGGAGCAGGCCAAGGTGATGCTAAAAAGACCGGACAGGGCAAAAAAGCAGCCACGTCTGCCGTTGTTGGCTTTTTGGTTATTTTTGCCAGTTATTGGATAATCCAAATAATTCAAATAATTACTGGGGTTGAGATTTTAAACAAAAAATGAAACAATTACTCGCTGCTTGTGATCCTTTTTTTGGTTGTGTTACTCCTGTTAGCCCTATTGGAGATGTGGCCGATCCTAAATATGGCATGGTTGCTTTTGCCAATAATGTTCTTAAACTGATGATTGTCGGCGCTGGAATTTTTGCCTTCATCAATATTATTATTGCCGGCTATGGCTTCTTAAGCGCTGGCGGAGATAGTAAAAAAGTCGAGCAAGCTTGGGGTAAAATCTGGCAATCACTTCTCGGCCTGGCTTTTGTGGCCGGCTCTTTTGTTTTGGCAGCAATTTTTGGCTGGTTAATATTTAAAGACCCGACAGCAATTCTAAATCCAAAAATATATGGTCCAAATGACTAATAAATTAGCAGCTTTAGATCTTGGACGTTTTGTAGGTTTAGGCCCTCTAGGCTCGCCTAGCGCCACCCAACAGGACCCGGGTGCTTCTGCTCTCGCAAACTTCATTTCCACCGTTATCGGAGTAATGACAATCATCGCTTTTATTTGGTTTATATTCCAGCTCTTTATCGGTGCCGTTGACTGGCTTAGCTCCGGCGGTGATAAGGCTAGACTTCAGGAAGCGCAAAAGAAAATAACAACGAGCATTATCGGCTTGACCATTGTTATCTCCGCTATCTTTTTAATAAAAATAATCGGTGTTATTTTTGGCATTGATATTTTGGCGATCCAAGATCTAATTAAAAGCCTTTAACCAATATTGCACGATGTATAAAAAAATTTTGAAATTTCCCGTTTTTTTTATTCTCATTGCCTTGGGGTTATTAATTTCTCCTCGCCAGATTCTTGCTGTTTGCGATATACCACATTGTCCCGAGGGTGATACCAGTCAATGTGCAGCTCAATGCCAAGATTGTAGTTGGTGTCAAGGATTTGAGAATATTACTGGGAAAGTCCGTAATCCGGTCTTGCCAATAGGCCTTTCAACCACACCAGGCACTGTTTTCCTCCAAAATCTTCTACAGGGAGGAATCCGCCTGTTTTTTGTTGTTGGTGCCGTCATCTTTTTTTTTATGATGCTTATTGGCGGGATAAAATGGATTTCTGCTGGCGGTGATAAAGCAAGGCTGGAGGGAGCACAAAAGCAAATCACTCATGCACTAGTGGGACTTGCAATTTTACTTTCGACCTTTGCTATAATAGGACTAATAGGTTATTTGTTCGGCATTGACCTTTTAAAAATTACTTTGCCGACTTTGTAAAAAATCGTTGAAAAACTCGTTCGGCAAGAAACGTGAGATTTTAAGAATGATTATAAAATACTATCTTGCGAGGCGAAATGAAGAAGATCTCGCAAGATACAAATCTGGAAAGTTGTTGGAAGAAAACCATAGGTTTCCTTCCATGAAGGAAGGGAGGTGAATATGTCTAAAGTTACAAAAATATTAATGATGGTTTCCCTGGCGGTTAGTTTATTCTTGGTTAGCCCGGTTGCCACCCTAGCAGCAACACCACCACCAGAGGCGGGACCAACAATTAACCTTAAGCCAGGAGGAGCTTTTACAGTTCTTGGTAATCTTACGGCAGGTAGTATAGTTTCAGGATCAATAAAACTTATTTTGGTTGTGGCAGCTTTGCTTTTTTTCTTTATGTTGGTTGTCGGTGGAATTCAATGGATTGTCTCCGGTGGAGATAAAGCAGGTTCGGAAAATGCCAGAAAGAGAATTACCAGTGCCTTGGTTGGTTTAGCTATTGTTTTTGCCGCCTGGGCAATTGTCGCTCTTGTCAAGGCTTTGTTTGACATAGACATTCTTAATCTTATAGTTCCATCATTGCAGCCGCCAGTTTAATTAAAGCAGTAATTTTTTGCCAGTCTCGTTAGGTTATAGGCACCGGGCAAAATGGGTCCGGTGTTTTTTTGGCTCTTCTTGTTGAATTTCCTCACCTTTTATTCTCTTTGTTACTTGTGCTAGACTTTATAATAAATGCAAAGTTCAAAGTTCAAAGTTCAAAGTTATAACTCAAAAACCTTGCTTCGCGGAATTTCTGCGAAATACAAAATTTTAAGTTTTGCACTGTCGCTTTGCGTTTTGAGTTTTGCGCTTTGCACTCCCCCAGTTTATGCTCAAACTCCAGAACCATGGCCAAGCCCGCGTTGCGTCCAAGATGGAGTTGCTACAATCCAAGGCTTTGAATGTCTTTTTACCAACATTGTCCGAATTCTAACCCCAATCGCCGGTTTGGCAGTCTTTATAATGTTTATCGCCGGCGCTTTTCAAATGATTACTGCGGGAGGAGAAGCTAAACAACTCCAAAAAGCCCGCAAAACTTTGACCGCGGCCGTGTTGGGTCTCGTTGTTTTTGTAGGCATTTGGTTTATTTTGAAATTAATCCAGGCAATCACCGGAGTCGATGTTACCAAATTTGAAATTCCCGGACCATAAACAAAATATTAGCGAAAAGCGTAAAGCAAAGAGTGTAAAACTATAGTTTAAAACGCAAAACTGAAAAGCTTTTCTAAAAGTTCTCAAATTTTACGCTTTGGTTTTTAGCTTTTAGCTCTCAGCTCTACGCTATTGAAAATGAAGATCCACTTCAAAACAGCTCTAATTACTCTAATTTTTCTCTTCCTTTCGACCACAACTGTCTTGGCCGAAAATAAATGCGGAGTTAATATTGGCCCAAACTATTCTCAGGTTGACCAGGTTGTTAGTATGACCAAACAAGGTGGTTGGGTCGTTGCCCTTGGTACTCCGGGGAACTGTGACGGTTTTGAGGGTTTGTTTGGGAAGGGAGTAAATGTAGTTATCCGTGCTTATAATGGCGGACGAACTTTTACCAATGAAGAAGCTCTCGGTTGGGTGGCGACCTTAGGAAATCTTGACACAAAAGGTCAAGTTGTCTATTTTATGCCCTGGAATGAACCGAATCACGACAACGAGGGCGGCGGCAGTACCGCGGGGAATTATGTCTATCAATACTCAGATACTCTGAGGAAGGCCCTGGACAAGGCGGGCTTGCTTAATACAAAAGTTATTCTTCTCTCCCCTATGGTAGATAAATTAAATCCTTCTTTCACTTCGCCGGACAATCCAGAAGGCTCATTTTTCAACAACCCTGGCGGGAAAAGCGGCTTTTATGGACTTTTTCAAGGAAGTTCTATTAACGAATACGACCAATTTAATCCTCGTGCTTGTACTGCCGACGCTCCCGGAAACAACTGCCGCTATGATGAACTTGGTATTTCTTCTCCTTTTTACGCTCTTGAGGCTGGAGTAGTCGCCGGCGGCTGTTCTCCCCCTTGTTACAAAGACAACGAATTGCGACAAATGCTTGATGCCTCTTGGGGGAAATGGAGCGGGGACGGGAATTTTAAAATGTTTGCGATCTTTTCTTATGATCCTCATCGCTCTGGTTGGGATATTTTCTCTGCCTCCGAAACCACAAGTTTTTATCAAAATACTTGTACTGCCGGCAATATTAATTACGACAGTTATGGTGCCGATGATGCCAAGAAGTTTGATGACTGGTTTTCCGCTCACCAAGACAAATTAGTTCAATGCGACGAGACCTGCGGTTACGCGCCCAGTTTAAGTTATTGTGCGGGAACCGCATTTACTGCTCCTGACGAAGGAACCGGAGTTCCGGCCGCGAGAAGCGGAACCGATTCCCGACCATTCGCCTGCGAGAGCTGTAATACTACCAACAAACTCATTGGGTCTTGTGCCACGAGTTTTACCGTCAATGACCAAATTAGTTATAAGAAAAAAGATGGAAATTATTGTGGAGAGGGCGGAGAGACGAACCCAGGTTGGTGGGTAGAAAAAGACTGGGGAGGAACAATTGGGATTGATCCATCAAGTACGACAATCCCATTTGTCGGAAAAAAAGGAGCGGAAAGCGAGCAAAAATATTTAGCCGATTATTTTGAAGGCACGGATAAATATTATTATTTTTACCAAGACCCTATTCAAAGACTTAGTCACTCCGGTGTTTGGCGTAAACTCGCTCCCAAACAAACCCAAGATAAGTTAAAAAGAGAAATGGTGGTGCGCTATCGTTCTTGTAACGCTGCCGATCTAGGAACACATGATTATCAAATAATTAGCGAGAATGGCGATACTGCTTTCCTTTCGGAAATTTATGATCACCAACCCCCTTTAGAAACAGAAACAAATTACGAAGAAAAATATGATATCTGGGCAAACAGCAATGGAGGCAAATGGGCCAGACTTTGGACTGCTGTTCCAATGTTTAGCCACGAAGATACTCCGGGGCAAATTGTTGCCTATGTTGGAACAAAAATAAAAGATAAATATACTCCGGCTTCGCAGGTTGAAAAAGTTCCCCATGTTGCCCGTTTATACGAGGCTACCAAGGCGGTCATGGACATTCTCCAGCCCAGCAAAGAAGAATCGGCTCAATCATTGAATAGCAAAACTACAGTTTTGGCGGCCGCAGAAAAATACCAACCAGAAGAAAAAACACTACTTGCCGAATCTTCAGATGAATGGCAATTCTGCGGACCTACAGGAAATAATTGCTTTAATGCGAGTATCCGGTCAATTTGCTGCTCGGCAGGCTCTGGAACACTTGTTGTCGATGCTAATGGCTATGGCCATCTCACTGTCACTGTCAACGGCGCAATGGTTGGTTTCAATGCCCTTGGACAAGGGCTAACCTACCACTTTGGCTGTTCTGCCAACCCCGGCGAAACTTTTTCTGTCTCTGCAGCGGCCACTAATTATGATGTTTCCGGATATAGTGTTACCGGCGGCTGTTCAACCACCCTTGACGAGAATGCTTATGCTTGTTGCGCCGGCGGTGAAGCACCAGTGATTCCTCCTTCTTGTGGTTTACCGGGCGCCAATCCGATCGATGCCTGCAAAAAGGACGCTCTCCGCGATACCAACCCCAACGATACCTTATGTTGTAGCTTGATGAAAATTAATCTAAACGCAGTTGAGCAAGTAATAAACCTCGAGCACACCCCTTGCATAACACTGAGAACTTGTGGATGTGAATATGTTGATCTTGGTTATGAAGGAAACGACCCACGTGAGTGGTTTTGCTGCCGGAAGTGTGGAACTAATCCAAATGGTGACGAGGTCTGTGTTGAACAACCTAGCTCTGTTTGTGATGAGGTAGTTACCGAACCAGTTAGCCGACAGGTTGGTATTACTCTATCTCACCCTTATTTGTCGGAAATTTGGGAATATACTGCTAAAGATAAAACTGGGGTTTTCAACATTTTCCGGCCAGAGACATCCGATAAATTCAAAGAACTGGATGCTGCCAGCAGTATTCAATACAGCTACTCACACGGTACAGTTGATCCGGCTACCGGCAGTTTCTATTTCCCCTATCTCGGCGGGATCCAGAAAGCAAAAGAATGGGTGGTTAGAACTTTACATCCGTCTAAACAATAAATCACTCTTTATTGTTAGCTCGTTATATCGCTATATCGTTACATGTTTAAGAGAAGGATACCATGCTCAAACTGGAAGAAATTACTGCATATAAAATCGCTTCTGATTTATCCGATTATGTCTGGGAAATTGTTATTAAATGGGATTATTTTCCCAAGAAAACTATTGGCGAACAATTTGTCGAGGCAACAGATTCCGTTCCTGCTAATTTTGCAGAAGGCTATGGACGTTACCATAAAAAGGACAAAATTAAATTTTTCTATAATGCCAGAGCTTCTGTTTTTGAATCAGCTCATTGGTGCAAAAAAGCATTTGTAAGAAAATTACTCTCAGAAGAACAATATAATCATATCTTGGAAGAATTAAGAAAACTGCCAAAAGAGATTAATTATCAAATTAAATCAGCACAAATAAACCTGAAGATTTAACGAGATAACGAGCTAGCGAGATAACAATTGCTCGTGCTTTTAGCTCTTAGCTCTACGCTGTTAAAAACTTGACATTTGTATTTCTGTTTTTTTCTATGCTATATTAGAATTTAAGAAATGAAGAAAAACCATTGTTTCATTGTTAAACCCGCCTGCATCGCTATGCGAAGCATTGCGGGCAGGTTGTTACATTGTTTTCTGGCAGTTGTTTTTGTTTCGTTTCTTGCTTTTCGTTTCCCTCTTCCGGTTCAAGCTGGACTTCTTGACCCCTGCACCTCAAGTCCAGAGTGTGGAGCTGATTGGTTATATTGCAACGATAAAGGGCGATGTGCTCCCCTTAATCCCGTTGTCTATAATTCTTCTCTGGAAAAGTTTCAAACAATAGTAAAAAAAGCTGAAGAAAAAGGCGAAACAAATTTACAGTGGTACTTGGGCTCAAGCAATGGGACAATTGAAGCAACTACCAACGCCCTCACCGGCCTAATTGTCGGCAATGATATAAATTGGGAAGAATTGCACGCCGGAAATTTTCAAAATGCCAATATCGCCGGGGCTTATGGCTTTACCAGTAATTTAGTTGCTCAGGTTTTAACTCAACCTCCTGTTTCCAGTAGGGAATATTTTGCTGACTTGGGGAGAAATTTCGGGCTGGCAAAACCTGCCTACGCTCAAGGGATTGGTTTCAAGGGTTTAAGCAATCTTCTGCCTCTTTGGAAAGCAACCAGAAATTTAGCCTACATTCTTTTCGTGATTATTTTCCTAGCAACCGGCTTGGCAATCATGTTTAGGGTCAAGCTGGATCCAAAAACCGTGGTCACTATCCAAAATGCG
>Ga0210019_1002008_pt1 | contig 20508 bp, 25 predicted proteins | sample CryGeyCG2114_020_2_FD_183969 | JGI IMG/M metagenome (GOLD analysis project Ga0210019, IMG submission 183969) | Groundwater microbial communities from aquifer - Crystal Geyser CG11_big_fil_rev_8/21/14_0.20 (SPAdes) (version 2) | ecosystem: Environmental > Aquatic > Deep subsurface > Groundwater ...
AGCCGTATCAAATGATGTTCCTGTTGTGGTCGACCTCAAGGGTCCTGAGATGAGATGCGTGCTGAAAAATCCGCTTTCAGTCTCAAGAGGCACAACCGCATGGTTCGGTTTCTCCGCAAAGGACGAATTTTCATTCAACAGGGATTTCTATTCTAATGTGAAGGTAGGTTCAAAAATATTTTTTGAGGACGGCAGGTGCGGTGCAAAAGTAATTGAGAAAAAAGACCGCAAACTGAAGCTTGGTTTTTCAGGTTCATTCGAGCTCAAAAGCAATAAAGGGGTTAACGTGCCGGGTGTCGGCCTTGATTTTCCTGCCCTTTCAAAGAGGGACAAAAATATAATTTCGTGGGCAAAGGGGAAAGGGCTGCATGTTTTCGCGCTCTCTTTCTGCAGATCCGCATCTGATGTGCTTGCATTGAAAAAGGTCCTTGGTGACGAGCCCATAATAATCTCAAAAATAGAGTCAAATGAGGGTGTGAAAAATTTCAGGGAAATCCTTTCTGTTTCTGACGGCATAATGGTTGCCCGCGGTGATTTAGGGGTTGAGGTGAAAAAGGAAAGGATTCCGTTGCTGCAGAAAAAGATGATTATGCGATGCCTTAATGAAGGTAAATTTTCTATTGTAGCTACCCAGATGCTTGAATCAATGATAAAAAATCCTTACCCTTCGAGGGCTGAAGTTTCGGACATCGCAAATTCGGTTCTTGACGGAGCCGACTGTTTAATGCTTTCCGGCGAAACCGCAATCGGCTCATATCCTGTAGAATCTGTTAAAGAAATGCGTTCCGCGTGTGAGGCTGTTGAGGAAAAGGTGCCGAACCTTGTGGACATGAAATTCAGTTCAAGTACAAGTGATTCTGTAACAAAAACAATTTACAGGCTGAGCCATTATCTGAAAGTGAACAGGATAATTGCGTTCACAAAATCAGGTTATACCTGCCAGATGATCTCAAGGTTCAGGACAAAAGTTCCTGTTATAGGCGTTTCGTGGAAAAAAAGGACAATGAATCTGCTCGGCTTTTACTTTGGCGTTGTTCCGGTTGCCGTGAAAAAGGAGCCAAGATCCTCAAGGGAAATAATTTCACTTCTCATGAAACAGAAATTGCTGAAGAAAGGGAACAAGGTTATACTTACAGGCAACATGGCTTCAGGGAAAGAACAGCATTCAAACATGATTGAGGTTCAGGAAATAAGATAATTTTATTTTTTTTCAAACAAAAAACAATGCCCTTTATGGTGTTTTATTTTTCCAAGTAAGCATTCAGAATATTCTTTTTCAGTAAAGCCATTTTTAGAATAAATTTTTTTAATTTCTTCACGTGTCCTGAAATTCATTTTGTTTCCGAAAACGCCATCCGCTTTTCTTTTCAAATTATCTTTTTCTGAAAAACACGCAAGTAATATTTTTCCGCCTTGTTCAAGGAGCTCTGCACTGCATTTTGCATGTTTGCCGAGCTCTTCATTTGGAACATGGTGTAGGATGCAGTAATCAAGTATAAATGAAAATTGTTTTTTTGTTTTTTTTGAAAATTCTTGTATATTTCCGTTAAAAAAATTTATTTTGACCTTTGCTTCCTTTGCCTTTTTCTTTGCAATGGAAATAGCTTTTTTTGAATAATCTATTCCTGTAACATCAAAACCGTTTTTTGCAAGGTATATTGAATAGTTGCCAGAACCGCATCCAATGTCAAGGCACATGCCATTTATTTTTCTTTTTTCAACAAGATTTTTCAACTGCATTGGCGCATCATTTATTTCCCAAGGTATTTCATCCAAAGGCATTTCGTACATTCTGTCCCAAAATTCAGGAGTAGATTTCATTTCAATTCACCGCTGATTTTTTTTGGGTGCAAAGTTTAGAAAAAGTGTTGTATGGGCCAGGGAGGAATCGGACCTCCGATCTCCACGATGTCAACGTGACGTCATAACCACTAGACCACTAGCCCATCAACAGGATATTTTTTCCTTGGAAAGCTTTAAAACAGTAGCTTTAGGCATTTTTGAAATAGTTGCCTATTCTGATTTTTTTGCAGGAGAACGTTTTGGTTTTCCATGTTTTTTAATTTGTCTAATTGGGTGCTTTGCCATAAATGAGAATTGGTTCTTGTGCTATTTAATCCTTTACATATTTTTTGTGTCAACGCATGTAATCTTCGATTTCTTTTTCAGGCTTTTTGAAACCTTTTTCTGGGATTGCATTTTCTCAAGCTTTTCAAGCTGGATGCAAACATTACAGACAATTCCCCTGCATGGGCTACCGCATTTTTCACATTGACTGAACTGCGGTTCTTTTTCAAGTTCCTTTTGCACAAGCATCGGTTTTAATTCCCTGAAAGTTGAAAGAATGGAATACTTTGTTCCAGGAACAGATTCTTCTAATTCATTAATCATTTTCCTGTAGTGATTGCGCTTTGCCATCCATGAGTATGGGCAGCACTCCGCACTGTAATGTTCTATTCCATTAAAGGCCGCGTATGAAATTATTTCCTTTTCAGGGGTTTCATAAAGAGGCTTTATTCTCGGAACAAATTTATCATGTTTTTTCACTCCTGCAATTTCTCCAAGGCCCGCGATTCTTGCTAATTGGTTTCCAAATAATGACATTGCAATGCTTTGTACCTCATCATCAAGGTTATGCCCTGTTGCAAGTTTATCTGCCTTGATTTCAAGCGCCTTTGAATTCAAAAATTGCCTTCTGAAAACTCCGCAAAAACCACACGTACTTCCTAACTTTTCATCTTGCTGGATTTTTTTGAAAACTCCTTCCATGTCAACTCCGAGTTCTTTTTCATAAGCAACAGCATGGTAAGGTATTCCATTTTCTTTACAGTATTTTATGCCGACTTGCATTGATTTATCTCTGTAGCCTTTGATGCCCTCATCAATCATTATTACCTCAATTTTATTCTGGTTTCCAAGGAGCTTGTTTAGTAAGTGTAATGTAACCATTGAGTCCTTTCCGCCAGAAACGCCAACAGCAATTTTTTCTCCATAGGAAATCATTTTGCTTTGTCTTATTGTGCGCTTTACTCTTTTTTCAAAAAAATCGTTGAAATGCTCTTTGCAAAATCTGTGCGGTCCGTAGCCTAGGAAAATCTTCGCTTCCTTTCCACAACGCTCGCAGCGGTTCAATTGCAGTTCTTGCATTATGTTTAGTTTGCTCGGAAAAGATTAAAAATTACTTTTTTGGAAAGAATCCAAGAGATCTCAAATTATTTGAAGCTGAAGAGCTGTATTCAAAAACATGGGTTCCTTCTACCCCATTCCTTGTCTCAGGTACTGAAACACGTTCTCCTCTTTTCAAAACTCTGCCATTAAGTTTTGTTATTGCTTTTGTTCTTAGAGGATCTATTCTGTGCATTTCCAGAATAGGGTCTCCTCTTCTTTTTGCAAATGGGCTTTCTCGTCTTTTTGGTGCTGACCTAAAAATCCTCTTTTTATTTTAGGGATATAAGCCCAAGGTCCTATTTAAAAGATACTTTTATATAGCTTCTCTAATAGTAAATTAATTCTATTAAATAGAGAAACCTCATTTTTTTGAGTGGATTTTTATGAGTTTAACAAAGCAGATTAAGAAAACAATTCAGAACGAAGCCAAAAAGACCAAAAGCAAGGATTATCCTTTTGCTGAGCTTTTCAGAAAGAAAGTTCAGGAACAGAGACAGCATAATGCTTCTGTTGTAAGGCTTGAAGACCCATCAAATCTTCCAAGGGCACGCTCTCTTGGTTACAAGGCAAAAGAAGGCTTTGTTATTGCACTTACAAGAATCAGAAAAGGTTCAGGTATGCACAAAAGGCCTGTCCGCGGAAGACGCCCTAAAAGAATGGGTGTAACAAAACTCACCAGAAGGGAAAACAGACAGCAGATGGCTGAAAAAAGAGCAGGCAAAAAATATCCCAATACCGAAGTCCTAAACTCATACTGGGTTGGAGAGGACGGAAAACACACTTATTTTGAAATAATCCTTGTTGACACAGCATCTTCTTCAATAAGAGCTGATAAAGAAAGAAAATGGATTGTTTACAATAAACACACAAAAAGGGCTGAAAGGGCACTCACAAGCGCAGGCACAAAGAGTCGCGGTTTGAAGAAAGGCAGAGGTCATGAGAAGAACGGTTCTAGTTTGAGAGCAAATAAAAGAACGGCAAAGTAAACGCCGTTCATTTTCTTATACCTGCGGTTTTTTTAACTTCTTTTAACCCTAATTTTTCACCATGAACTTAAATTTAATCAAGTTTGCTTCTCCTGCGGTTGTTGAAAAATATTCTGTTTTATTCAAGGATGATTGTGTAATACTTTGCGCGGATTTCACCGAGCAGGAGCTAAGGGAAATTAATTCCAAAAAAAGAAAATTCAAAACAAATTTTTATTCATGCAAACTTATTTCAAAAAAAGATAATGCTGTTTTGCAGAAATTCCGAAAGCTTGCCGATTTTATTGCAGTTGATGGAAGTTCAATTGAAATGAATTCATGGGCTGCAAATCAGGGGAATGTAATTTTGCTCCAGCCTTTTGGTTCAGGAAAAAATTACTTGGATTTTTCAACATGTAATTTATTGAAACAAAGCAATGTTGTTGTTGCTTTTCTTTTCAATGATTTTCTGAATTCAAAAGGTTTTTTTCAATCGCAATTATTCAAAAATGCCATGTTCTGTTTGGGTCTGCTTGAAAAATCCAAGGTTCCTTTTTTCTTTGCTTCAGGTGCCGAAAACGAATTTGAACTAAGGGTGGCAAAAGATCTTGCCTCAGTTCCGTTTTTGCTTGGCATTAAAAAGGAATCAGCAGTACGCTCAACAAAATCCGCTATTGAAATTCTCGGGGTGGGAAAATGAAGCTTCCAAGTATTGATGAATGCAATTCCATTATAAAAAAATACGGTATGCCTAGAAATATTGAATTGCACACACAAAAAGTCAGGGGTGTTGCGAATTTTCTCGCAAAAAAAATTTTGGAAAAAAGATTTGTTGATTTGGATGTTGTGGACAGAGGTGCTTTAATGCATGATTTTATGAAAATGCATTGCATTGAAAATGACTGCAGGCATGCAGCAGAAGCAGGCAGAGTAATGGCTTCTCTTGGTTACCCTGTATTCGGAGAAATTTTAAAACTGCACGGCCTTGAGGAAGTGCTTAATTTTGATGCAAATGTTTCAATTGAGGCAAAAATAGTTTGGTATGCTGACAAGCGTGTGAACCATGATAAAGTTGTTCTGCTTTCAGAAAGGTATGCTTATTTGAAAGAACGCTACGGTTCAAAAAGCACTGAAAAAATGAACCAGATAATTTCCACTGAAAAGCCTGCTTTTGATCTTGAAAAGGAACTCCTTTCCCTTGCAAATGTATCCGAAAAATTAGGTGAATTTAATGGCTGAGCATAAAAAAGCATTGAAGCCAATTCCTCCTACTCTTAGGGGCAAAAAAAGGTACATTTCCTTTTACCTGCATTGCGAATCAAATTTGGATGAAAATGCGGTGAAAAAGGAAATCTGGCGGGTTTTTGGCGGAATTTTCGGTGAAAAGGGCATTGCTGAACAAAAACTCTGGCTTGTAAAATGGTATCCTGAGAAAAACAAAGGCATCCTCAGGTGTTCGCTTAAAGAACTTGAAAATGTGAAAGCAGGTTTGCTTTTCATAAGCTCTGTTTCAGGTGTCAAAACAATGCCATTAATAGACTCGGTTTCCGGTTCAGTCAAAAAACTTCGTTAAAAACAAATTTAACTGCCTTAAATTGGCTCTTTTTGGCAATTAACACCTTATAAAGTTGCATTTATATAATTTACTGTTTAGTAATGTATTAATTAAGAGATAAATAAAGAGTTGATTTTTTTTGTATCCAGGTTCTCAGTCAGTAAATTACGATAGGGCGGCAACAATGTTCAGCCCTGATGGTCGCCTATACCAGGTTGAATATGCCTCAAAAATCGTTTCACAAGGCACTTTAGGTGTTGCATGCAAGTACAATGATGGTATTCTTTTCGGCGCTTACAAGAAAATAACCTCAAAATTGCTTATTCCTGCTTCGGTTGAGAAACTTTTCCTTATTGATAACCATGTGCTTGGATTATCGGCAGGGCTTGTTGGAGATGCAAGGCGCATAATCGGTGTTGCAAGGCAAAAGGCACAAGAAAACAAATCATACTATGATGAGCCAATCCAGATTGAGACCCTTGTAAAGGAAGTTTCCAATGTCAATCAGATTTTTACCCAGTATGGTGGAATGAGGCCATTTGGCGTTTCACTAATAATCGGCGGCATTGACAAGTCAGGTAAAAGGCTTTTTGAAACAGAACCTTCAGGTGCACTTGCGGAGTACCATGCAATTGCAATCGGAAAAAACAAGAACAAGGCAATGGAGTTCTTTGAAAAAGAATGGAAAGAAAACCTTTCAAAACAGGTTGCATCAAAACTTCTTTTGAAGGCGCTTAAACTTGGTCTTGATGAAAAGGAAACTTTCGATGCGCACAATCTTGAGTTTAAATTTATTGATTCTGCCCAAAAATTCAATCCTATTTCTGAGGAAGAATTGAATGGTTTGCTTAACAACAAAAAGGAATAGTTTGAAATGGTAAGAACCGAAGACGCGGTCATTGCTCGGTATGAGCATGCTGGAGAAAAATTTGAAATGCTAGTCGATCCCTACTTAGCCATGGATCTGAAACATGGTTTGAAAATTAATTTTGATGATCTTCTTGCAATAGACACCGTATTCAAGGATGCGCATAAAGGAGAAGAGAAAAACCCCGAATCGCTTGCAAAAGTTTTCGGTACAACAGATGCATTCAAGATTATTGCAAAAATAATTGCCGAAGGAGAAGTGCAATTAACAACAGAACAAAGAAGGGAAATGACGGAAAAGAAAAGAAAGGAAATTGTACAGTTCCTTGCAAGGAATGCAATTAACCCGCAGACAAAAACACCGCACCCTGCTCAAAGAATTGAAAATGTTCTTACAGAAATAAAATTCCATGCAGACATTGGTAAGAGTGTAAATGATCAGGTAATGGATGCATTAAAGGAGATTAAAAAAATTCTCCCAATTTCACTTGAAAAACTCAAGATTGCAATAAAGGTTCCTGCACAGTTTTCAGGAAAAGCACCTTCAATCCTGCGCAAGTATGATATTCAAAAAGAAGAGTGGCTTAACGACGGGAGTTATGTGGTTATGGTGGAAGTGCCTGCTGGTGTAAAGCAGGATCTTTTCAACGAACTCAATAACCTGACTCACGGCGATGTTGAAACAAAAATTCTGGACAACTGAGTTTTTTTTTAGGAATCAAAAAAATAATTTAATGGATATTTAAGAGGTGACAAAACTAATGGCAAAAAGATTAGTGGTGCCCGGAGAACTGGTTACTGAGGAAAGAAAAAAACTCGGTTCTCACGTGTACATAAGTGAAGGAAAAATATATTCCGACTCCATCGGTTTGGTTGATGATGAATCAAATTTTGCGTCGGTAGTGCCGCTTGAAGGCAAGTACCTACCACAGGTCAATGACCTTGTTTTAGGAGTAATTAGCTCAGAAAAATTTGCGGGATATGTTGTTGACATTAACAGCTTTTATCCTAGTTTCATATCAAAAAAAGAGCTCAGGGAAATGCTGAAACCAGGTAGCGTTGTTTCTGCAAAAGTTTTGAAAGTAAATGAGCTCAACGAAGTTGATCTTGGAAGCATAAGAACATTTTTTGGCGGAGAAATACTGACAATATCTCCTGTAAAAATACCAAGAGTAATTGGCAGGGATTGTTCAATGCTTAATGTTCTAAAAGCAGGAACCAAATCTAATTTAATTGTCGGTAAAAACGGCTGGATTTGGGCAAAAGGCGGAGACACTGATTTGCTGAAAAAAGCAATTGATAAAATAGGCGCCGAAGCTCACATGAGCAACTTAACTCAAAGAATGAGCGATTTTTTGGGTGTAAAACAGCAAAAAAATGATGCTGAATATATTGAAGAAACTGAAGAAATGGACGAATATGAAGGTGAAGAATAATGGCAGGAAAAAAAGATGAATTGGTTTATGTTGACTCGAAAGGAAAAAGGGTTGACGGAAGAAAAGTTGAAGACCTTAGACCTATAAAAATAGAAGTCGGGGTAATACCACAGGCTGATGGTTCAGCATATCTCGAATGGGGACAGAACAAGGCATTCGCCTCCGTTTACGGTCCAAGAGAATGTTTGCCAAAGCACTCGGCATCGCCTTACAAGGCAGTTGTGAAATTTAATTACAGAATGGCAACCTTTTCTGTGCCTGATAGGAAAAACCCAAGGCCAGGAAGAAGGGAATATGAAATATCAAAAGTATGTGGAGAGGCACTTGAAAGGTCAATCTTTGTTGAAAGATTTCCAAACACACAGATTGATGTTACAGTAGAACTCTTCGACTCAAACGCAGGTTCAAGGATAGCAGGATTGTGCGCAGCATCGGTTGCTTTGGCTGACGCTGGAATACCAATGCGCGGACTTGTCTGTGGAACAGGAGTCGGAAAGGCAGGTGGAAAAATAATCGTCGACCTTGACAAAACCGAAGAGGATGCACCTGATGCAGTTGATATTCCGCTCGCAATAATTTCGAACACAAAAGAGGTTGTCCTGATGCAGCTTGACGGAATACTCTCTAAGAAAGAGTGGCAACAGGCAATGAAAATGGGAATTGATGCCTCATTGAAAGTGCACGAAATACAGAAAGCGGCACTCAAGGCAAGGTACGAGAACGTGAAAGGAGATGACAAAAAATGATGACAGAACTCTGGGATTTAAGAGTTGACAAAATCGTTGCCGATTTGAAAGAAGGAAAAAGAAGCGACGGCAGAAAAGTCGACGAAATGAGAAAAGTGGAAATAACCCCTGAAATAAGCAAAAATGCTGAGGGATCCGCTAGAGTAAAACTTGGAAACACCGATGTTATTGCAGGAGTAAAAGTTGTTCTAGGAACACCTTACCCTGATTCACCTGATGAAGGAAGCATAAGCGTTGGCGTTGAATTATTGCCATTGGCTTCCCCTGAGTTTGAATTCGGCCCTCCTTCATGGGATTCAATCGAACTCTCAAGGGTAGTTGACAGGGGCATAAGGGAAAGCAAAACAATAGATTTCAAAGATCTTTGCATAACTGAAGGAGAACTTTGCTATGTTGTCTACATTGATGCATACGCAATCAATCACGATGGGAACCTCTTTGACGCTTCAGAAATAGCTGCAATGGCCGCCTTATCACAGACAAAGCTTCCAAAAGTTGAAGATGGTGCAATTGTGAAAGGCGAGTACGCCAAAAAGCTTAATCTGAAATACAAGCCTATTCTCAATACTTTTGCAAAAATCGGCAATGTTATTGTTGCAGATCCAACTCTTAGCGAAGAAAAGGCAATGGCTGCCAGATTCTCCGTTGCAGTAATGGATGACGATAATATTAGCGCAATGCAGAAAGGCCTTGGCGGTTCTTTTACCGTAGAGGAGATAGATAAGGCAATAGATGTTGCTGTTAAAAATAGCAAACAAATAAGAAAGTTACTATAGGGGTATAAAGTATGGGTCAAACAAAAAAAGTCGGAAGCGCAGGCCGTTTCGGCTCAAGATATGGAGTAGGCATTAGGAAAAAACTCCTAAAAGTAGAGGACAAGCAAAAAGAGGCAAAAGAATGCCCTAATTGCGGTTCCCCTGCTGTGAAGAGGAAAAGCGCAGGCATATTCAACTGCTCAAAATGCGGTCACGAATTTGTTGGCGGAGCTTACTTCACAAGAACCCTTACAGGGAAAATAATTTCAAAAATTGTTTCCCAGAAAAGCTTTGCATCATCAACAAAGGATTTGCACTTGGAAACCCCGGTTGCGGCACCTGCTGTTGAAAAACCCGCAAAGCCTGCCAAAAAGGAAAAGGGTCACAAATCAGCAAAAGCTGAAGCAGCTGAAATAGAAATTAAAACAGCTGATGAAATAGCTGATGAAGTAACCGAACAAACAGAGGAGGAAGCATAATGTACATGTGTCTGAATTGCCGAAAGGAAGTTTCAATGCTTCTGCCAGGAACAATTAGATGCCCCAGCTGCGGATACAAGGTATTCAGCAAACTAAGGGAGCCAATAACAAAAACCGTAAAGGCAATCTGAATGCTTTCAAAGGAAGTGCAAATAGTTTTTCCGAGCGAATTGCTTGCAAAAATAGCTTCCAAAGCGGTTTCCCCGGAGCTCTCGAATACATTCGAAAAGCGCTCCAAAACCGCCATAAATACCAATAAAAATGTTGTTTCACTAAAAGTAATTGCCTCTGATGAAACAGCGCTGAAGGCTTCCTTTAATTCTTACAGGAAGCTTTTGGAATTTTCAAAGAGGCTTTGCATTGGAGGAGAATAAAAATGGAAAACATCAACAAACTAATCCAGGATTTTGAAAGAACAAGGGTACAACTTGGTGCTCTTGAAAGCCAGAGCCAGTCGCTTAAAGTGCAGAGCTCCGTATTGGGCGAAGCCGTGAAAGAGCTTGAGGAAACAAAAGAGAAAAAAGTTTACAAGGCAATAGGAAATATACTAATACTTACAAATGTTTCAAAAGTCAAAAAAGAACTTTCTGACCAGAAAGAATCACTTGATTTGAGGGTTAAAACAGTTAAAAAACAAGAAGAGACAACACTCAACAAGCTTAATACACTCAAATCTGAGATAGAGGATTTTCAGAAAGGCTCCAAGGACGAGAAGAAAGATAAAGAGGAAAAATAAATGGCTTTGGCCAGTTTGGCCGGTATATTCGGGAAAAAAGTTCTCCTCCTAACCCACGCCGGCGCAGATGTTGATGCTTTTGCAAGCGCTGCTGCCATTCACCTTTCTCTGAAAGGTAAATCAAAAACAACTATTTGTGTTCCTGAACACATAAACCTGAATGCAAAAGCACTTGCATCAAAACTCAATATTTCTTACCAAATAAATTGTTCTTTCACTGGCTTTGATGCTATTGTATGCCTTGATTTTAATAAATCAAAAATGCTTGGCGCGCTTCAGCAATCTTTTTTGGATTTTCCCGGTGAAAAATATATTATTGACCATCATTCCTTTGAAAAGGAAGTAATGGCTCAGCAAAAAAATTCTTTAATTGATTCGAATTCTGTTTCCACAACCGAAATTGTTTACCGTTTATTGAAAAAAACAAAACTCAAAATACCCAGGCACGCATATGCCTGTCTTGCATTAGGAATAATAACCGATTCCTCATCTTTTTTGATTGCCGACCATAATACATTCAGGGTAATGGCGGATTTGATGGAGCAAGCCAAAATGCCTTACTCTGAATTAGTTGCCTTGTTCAGAACTGAAAAGGATTTTTCTGAAAAAATTGCTGCATTAAAAGCCGCAAAGCGTGTTAGGATTTACCGTGTTGGTGATTCAATTATCGCAACATCAGAGGTCGGTTCATTTGAGGCAGAAGCGGCTTCCGCTCTAATTAGAATTGGTGCCGATGTTACATTCTGTGGTTATGCTGACAAAAAAATCAGGATTTCAGGCAGGGTAAATAACAGGTGGCTTGGAAGGAACAGATTTGATCTTGCACGCGATGTTTTCAATCCGCTTGAAAAATTCTTTCAAGGAGAAGGTGGAGGACATGCGGGTGCTGCAGGATTCAATGGTTCCGGCTCAACAGTAAAAAAACACCTTGAGAAATGTGTTGAGCTTGTTCAGAAATCAGTTTCCAAAAATAAATCAATGCAGGTAAAAGAGTACGCTTAGAAAGTGTAAACAATTTTTCTGTGTTTTATTTTTGCAATAAGAATCCCTTGTTTTTCTATTGAATAAATAACTCCGTATTTCTGAAGTAGTCTTATCCAGCTTTGAAATTTGTTTTTTTTGCATCTTCTGAAAATAGCAATTCATAACTCATATTTTTATGCCAAGTTTTTTAGCTAGATTCTGCTCGCTTATTGTTTTTCCTTCTCTGTGTTCTTTTCTCGCTATTCTTATGCTTTCCAGATCATCCGCCAATTCAAGCGCATCCATTTTTTCCTCAAATGCTTTTCTTGCAACTTCGCTCCACTTAAGCTCTTTATGTTCTTTCATTTGTTTGTACAATTTGTCCGGTATTGCAAGAGTCATATTAGCCATAAAAAACACCTTATTTGTAATACGTGTATGCACATATTTATATTTTTATTATTTTTTTTTGCTTTTAGATTTTGCCTGTTTTTTCACGGATTGTTTTTTAGTTCTTTTTTTCCCTTTGCTTTTTTTCGGATTTTCTTTTTTTGTTTTATTTGATATTTTTTTCATTTCTTGTTTTGCCGTGGCTTTCTTTTCTTTCCGGTCTGTTTTTCTTTTATCATCCAGTTCCTTGATTTTTTCAAGCTCCTCATCAGTATATGGCTTTGCGTATTTCCTGTACTTGGTTTTTGCCCAGTGTTCAGGTTGTTTTTTTCTCAGTTTTAATTCTTCTTCAAGGAGCATTTTTCTTAGTTTTTCCGTTGGTTTCATCACATCTTCCATTTTAATCATTCCATATTTTTTATTTTTAGAAAACAATTCTCGCAGACAAATTTATCATTTATTGTCATGCCGTTCGGCATTTCCTTATCGCAGAGAATGCAGTCTGCACCCTTTGCATTAACTTTTAGTGTCTGGCTCCACTCATAAAGCGTATCCCAATCCATCCAATGAGCCAGCACAAGATCCTTTTTCACACTCTTATCATTTTGCTGAATCCTTTTTATCTGGGAAGGCAATACTTTTTCTTTCAATGATTCAAGGTATTCAACTCTGTTCTTGTGGCCGCGCCTAATCATATCCAGTTTGCGCCTTTCCCATTCATCCATAGAAGAATCTAGGATTTTCCGCTTATTTAATTTTTTGGTATGCCAAACAGAAACAATAATTATGTAGCAGTTATATGTTGTATAGTTTTTCCATGCGTTCTTTGGTTTCCTGTAGTTTTTCTTTGGTTATCCTGTCTGGCCTGGAGAGTATTTTTTGCTTTGTGATTGTTACAGGAAAATCCGCCACTATTTTGCTGTTTTTTTTCAGGGCTTTTTTTATAGTTGAGTCATTTGTCAGTCTTATGTGGTATTTTGATGTTCTTGCACTTGAGGTTACTTTAAGCACAATAATGTCGGTTGATGTTCTGTTGTATTCGGTGCCACTGATTACGAGTGCAAGCCTCCGTTTTTTTGCATCCTGTTCTGCAAAGATTATGTCCGCGACAACCAGTTCGCCTTGCTCAATATTCGATAAGTTCATCTGCCTCATCCCAGTCCTCAAGAGCGTGCTTTAATGCATATTTTCTCCAGGGATCCTTTTCAGTTTCTGTTATTGCCGCTTTATGCTCTATGGCCTGTCTTGCAACTTCACTCCATTTTATTTCAGGGTGTTTTCTGATTTTCTTGTGCAGTTCGGCCGATATAGCAAGAGTCATATTCACCACAAAATCACCTTATTTAAGTATAATAAGTGAAATATTTAATGTTTTGCTTTTAATTAACTGCTTGCCTGATTGTGCAATTTCAGGTTTTTTTTTGAGTAGAATTATTGTTCCACTATTTTTTTTGTTAATTCGTATGTTTTTGGACAGTAAAAGATATTTATTAAATTGTCTATTATATGCATTATATTGCTTTTCTTAACCACATTTAAAAATTTATACTGTTTTTGGGCAGTAAAATAATTGTTTTTTTGGTGTTTTTGGGCGGTATTGCAGTAATTCAAAAATCAACCATTTGGTTGATTGGCAATCAACCAAAGGTATATTAATACTCGAGCCAGGTTTCTGTATAGTGAATTTTTTGTTCACTATTAGGTGGGATTAAATGAATAAAGCGGGTGTCATAAAACAAGAGTTAAAACAACTTAGACCGGCTATTGTTTTGCTTGTATTGGGTTTGTTTCTTTTAGGTTGTGTTTCTCAACAAAATGGCAATCAAGACAATGCTGTTGAAAATACTAAAAATACTATACAACCCACAAAATCTTTTAATTGTGATTTAAATGATTTGCAATTAGACACTTTGGACTGTTATGCGGATTACGCCATTAGTAATTCGGATATAAGGTTATGTGATAAAATTCATGAAAATGAAAAAATAAAAAACTCTGAATTTTTAGGAGATGTTTCATCTGCTAGGTGCAAGTTTGTTTATGCCCGAGTAAAAAATAATGTTAATTTATGTCAAGAAATTAATCCTGATAAATCAACAGATTATCTATTATACAATGCAGAGTGTTATGCTTATTTTGCGGCTCTTGAAGATAATTCGGACTATTGTAATAATGTGCCGGATAGTCATGTTGATTGGTGCTTAAATAATAAATTGCGCGCTTGGAAAACTCAAATAACTTTATGTAAAAATGGAACAATAAATTGTAAAGAGGGATATCAATTAGCCGAAAATTAAAAACTGAATCAAAGAAAGTAATGATTTTGGGGGATGTGCAGTGAAAGTGGGTTTCCTTTTTTTTAGCTTATTGTTGCCAAATATTATTTTAGGGGGTTTTTTGGGGTGAAATTGAAGTTAGTTGTACTAGTTGTATTCTTGCTAGTTTTAAGTAGTTTTGCCCTTTCCGAAAAGTCTTTTGGTATTGAGCAGGGTGATTTGCCTTTCTTTTTGGAGAAAAAATCCCAGTTGCTGAAAGATTCCTGTTTTGGCTGCCAAAAAACTTCCGAGGATATTTCATTAGGGGAAGGTTCTGTATTGTACTCCGGTTCCAATGACATTTCATTGCCTCTTGGTTCTTTGGAGAAGGATTTTGCCATGGCAAAGGTTTTGGGTGATTTTTCATTCAATTCCTCAAAAATGCGGAGGGTTATTGTCTCTTCAGCTGACGGTTCCCTATCTGGTGTTGCTTCAGGAGTAAATGCGCTGGGTGGTACCAATGAATTTGTTTCAAAAATCGGGAATGTTATTGTTGCAAAGGTTCCTGAAAACATGATTCTGAATTTGGCTTCTATGGGTAATGTCAATTTTGTTTTTGAGGATGTTCCTGTAAAAGCTCTGCTGATTGATTCAAAAGAACAGGCAAATGTCTCCGATGCATATTTTTCCGGTTTTTCGGGTTCGGGTATAAGGGTTGCGGTTGTTGATACTGGAATTGATTCACAGCATCCAATGTTTGCGGGCAGGGTTGTTGCAGAGGCCGATTTTTCAGGTGAAGGTACTGCAAATGATTTGAGCGGGCATGGGACACATGTTGCGGGAATAATTGCGGGCTCTGCCTCGGCAGGGGGGCAGTTTAATGGTGTTGCGCCTGAGGCCTTATTGATTAATGCAAAAGCACTGGATTCAGATGGTTCGGGTTATCTTTCTTCTATAATTGAGGCAATTGCCTTTTCAATTAACCCTGATGGGAATCCGGAAACAAATGATGGTGCTAGGGTAATTAATTTGAGTTTTGGTGCTATAGGTGATTTTGAAGATTCTCCTCTTGAAATGGTTCTGCAGGATGCGGAATCACTTGGTGTTATTATTGTAACTTCTTCAGGTAATTGTGGTTATGAAAACCCGGATTTTTCTTGTGGCGGTTATGCCGGTTTGACTTACCCTGGTTCTTCTTCAAGCGTAATTACTGTTGGCTCTGTTGATGAAAATAATTTGTTTTCAGAGTTTTCATCAAGGGGTCATGTTTTGGATTATGGGGTGAAGCCTGATTTTGTTGCACCTGGGGAAAATGTATCAAGTTCCTGGTTAAATGGCGGGGTTAAAAGTGCAACAGGAACATCTGCAAGTGCGGCGATTGCTTCCGGGGCAATTGCTTTGCTTTTGGAAAAAGATCCTTTCATGTCGCCTGCAAATGTAAGGTTCCTTTTGTCAACTACTTCAAAAGATCTTGGGGTTAAGGGCAGGGATGGTTTGTATGGTTTTGGTTTGATTGATGTTAATGCCGCGCTGAATGAAATTGATTTGATTGAATCAAACCTTGTCACATTTACCCCGAATCCTACTAATATTACAATTGGTTTGGAAGATGAAAATTTCTCCAAAAAAATCAGGTTGTTCAACAATACAGGTAAAGTTCAGGTTGTAAGGGATTATATTGCGCCTGAATGGCTTAACGTTTCCTATCCCCAGGAAATTTCAATTGGGAATGAGTCTTATCTGCAATTGTATGCGAATCAAAAGCAAATGGGTTTAGGAACCCATTTTGGTGAACTGGTTCTTGCTGTCGGGGATCAGATTATTGTTCATGAAATTACTTTGGATGTTGTTGAGGGCACAACCGATTATAATTCGGCTCTTGGTGATTTTCAGATTGAATTTTTGCTGGCATCCACTGCAGTGAATGCCACCATTGATGGAAAAAAAGTAAGCAAACTGGGCAGGGGTTCCACAGTGAAATTGAGTACCACTTATTATGAGTATGATCACCCTGGGACTTATTATGGTTCTCTTGAGTTAGATTCAGGTTCTTATTCGTGTGATACTGCGCCCCAAGCATTTGATATAATATCTAATGGAAAAATGGTAAATTTTTATTACACTGTTCCAGTAAATGCGCCTTTTGGTTATTATAATGTAACCAATAATCCGTGGGAGGAATGTTCTGGTCAGCAGTATGATGGTGCGTGTTATCCGTCCTCAAGTTATTCCTGTTCGAGGCAGCCGGAAGTCATTAGCAGGACAACGTCCAATATTTTTGAGGTTGTTCCTGGTTGTACTAATGGTGTTTGCTGTGATTTGGGTTTGAATATTCCTAAATCAAGTTCAACTGTTTGTGAGCAACAGGTTGCTTCTGAATTTGGTTGTCCTAATGGCAATGGTACTGGGGCAGATGTTTTTGTGAGATACTCTGATAAGTATTGTTCTGGGAATTCCGGTTCTTGTGATGGTGCTGTTGAGTTTGATGAATGGCAGGTTTATGAGGAATGTTCAGGGTTATCCGCGTGTGGTTTGGATGAATCCAATAATTATGCTTGCATCAATACGGGTGTTGCGTGTTATTCTGATTTGGATTGTGCTGATGGGTGGGTTGGTCAGCTTTCGTGTTCTGCGCTTGATGCGAATGTGCTTCAGGATTATAAAATTGGAACCTGTTTGGATGCCGGTACAACAAATAGCCAGTGCCAGTATGTTGCTGAACCAAATAGGGTCAAGGCTGAATGCGCAAAATATGGTTTGATTTGTAGTGATTTTGATGGTGTTGCTTGTATCCAGAAAGGAAGGGATGAGTGTGCTCCTGAAGATGCTGGTAAAAGTTCCTGTAATGTAGTTACTGGGAATGTTGAATTATGTTATTTTAATTCTGCTGAAAGCGCTTATAAGTTGAATTATGAGTCCTGTGGGACTGGATCCTGTATCGAGGAGAATGATTCTTACGCTTATTGTGACAGTACTTCTTCAAATTTTGGTATTGAAGTGGAAAAAACGCCCAAAGGGTTGCCGATTTATAAGCGTCCAGGGGATAAATTAAAGGTTAATTTTTTTTCAAAGCTTGAAAACAATTCGGTGAACCTTGAGTTTGACAGCAATGTTTTTATTGCATCAGGTACTGAATGCGAGCCTGGAACCAAAGTGCTTTCCCTTGGGGATAATTATTGTGATTATGTTGTTAGTGAGAATGCGGCAAGGAAACCATTCAGGTTTGTTTTGTCAAAAAGCAATTCGTGGTCAACAAGAATAATCAATGTTGCCTTGCCTCAAACAATTTTTGTAACCGATTCGGTTGCATTGAAACAGAGGTTTCCAAACAATGATGTAAGGGTGGATGCTAATATGCGGAATCTTTACCTCAAATCCTTTGACGTGCAGGGTGTTGTTTATGATTTGAGTGACTATTATGGTGTTTTGCCACAAAGGCCTTGGGTTAGTTGGGGTGAGTATAATGAAACTTTGAATAATGTGACTGTTGCGGGTGTGAATGAGTACGTGCAGGGGGTTTCATCATTTGTAAAGTCCAGGTGCCCGATAGAATACTGCAAGCATGTTACTATTGTGGGTGATGATTTTGTTGTGCCTTTGTATAGGGATGTTGATGTTAGGTATGAAGGTGTATTTCCTGCAGGGTTTTTGAGTGAGAAGAAAGAGTATACTATATTTGGTGATAGGTTATTCGTTCCTACTTCTTCTAAGTCATTTTCTGACTCTAATGTTTTTTTTAATAAATATGAGCAAGTTGCAATAGTTATTCCTAGTTTTGTTTCTTCTGAGTTGAGGGAAGATATTGATTATTTTAAACAGGTTATTCAGCAAAAGTATGGTACTTCTCAAAATAATATTTTTGAGTTTAATGAGAGTAAAATAAGTTGTAATTCTTATTTAGGCCATCCATTGGTTGGCAGAACTGCTGTTTTGATTGGCACTAAAGAAACCAATCAAGCTATTAGGTGTGTTAGGAATTATCAGGAAACTGGTGAAAATACTTTTATTGTAGATAGAAATCCATGGGGGGACATAATAAAGCACAATTCTGATGTTTTGATTGTATATTCGGATGATTCTAGGTCTGTTCAGTTGGCTGCGAACATGCTTAAGTATGATTTGATGCGTTCTCAAGATTATACTTTTGCTGAATTTTTTAATGATGGGCTTGATACTTGCAGTATGTTAGGATATATTCCTGGCATTGATGTTGTTGGGGATGTTTGTGAAGTTGGAAAATCCTGCGGTCATTTTGTGAGGGAGCTTGCGGGCTTGGAAGAGGGTAGTGATAATGGTATTTGGTGTTCGGTTGGAGGGGGAATTTCCATTGTGCTTCCTGCTTTATCTACAAAGTGGGCAAAAGTGTTTGCAAAACATATGGATAATGTGTTTTTTGCCCGTTCTGTTGGACGGTTTGGTGGTGCGTGGGCAGAGGAATTATTTGAGCGATTCGGAAGGAAATTCAGTAAATTAGGGAAGGATGGTGCTGAGGAAGTAGCTCAATTGACCATTAAGGCTACAGGAAAAGAAATAATTGATGGCAAAAGCAAAATATTAGTTGATAAAACAGGGGATTATTTTAGTAAGCTTCCTTCGGATAAAAGAGATTTAATTGAAGCAGGTGGAGACAATCAATTAGTTAAGGCATTTAATGCAAAACAAAACTCAGTAACAAAAGACTTGTTCGGGAACACAATAAACAAAATAGACAACTTTGCTGTGCTGATTAAGGAAAGGTTAAGACATATAAAAAATAGACATTGGTTTGGGGCTGAAGGTTTACCCAGTAAAACAACATCTTTCCTTCCGGGGGGTCAAACAATAAGAGTAGAATTGCCGGATGGCACAATTAAAATCAAAGAGTTACCTAATAATATGAAAGAAAATCAAATTGAAGGATTAGTTGATGAGACTTTAAAATCAAATCCTGTTTACGATAGTAGTAAAGATTTATTGGTGTATCGAAAAAAAGTAGATAAGTATGGAGTTCGCAATATGGAAGTTTGGGTAGATTCTTCAACAGGTAGAGTGGAAACTGCTTTCCCTGTGGATGGAGGATCTGTTTGGAGATGGAATAAGAACTTAAAAGATTTTGAACTTATTGGGTGAACAAATGGATGTAATAAAGATCAAAATAGAAAAAAAGAAATTAAATTTGTTAAGACAAAAAAAATGGGTTTCAATTCATGATATTTTTGGGGGGATTTATTTTTTTGGAGATGATAGCGAATATGGTGAATTCATTGCAGGGGATTTAAACAGTTTATTAATTGCAACTATTGAAGCTGTTAAAAATATGAAATCTAATAAATATCGTTTAGGTACTTTGGAAGAATTTGAATTATTTTATAAAGGCCATAAGATTGAAGTTCATTTTATCGATTATGCAAAAAATAAGGTTTTTAAAAAACTTGTTTTTGATAAGAATGATTTTGTAAATTCTTTGTTGCGTGCAGTAGATTTTTTTGTCGAAGAGTTTCAAAAAACCGGGATGTCTTTTTCTGATACTGTTTTAGGGGAGAAAATTTTAAAGAACAAAAATAAACTGGAGAATCTTCAATCTGGAGGTAATTAATGATGTCTGCACTTGTTTATGAAACGCCTCAGAAAATTCGGGATAAATATGGTATTGACGAAGTTAGAGTTTGGATTTCAAAAAATGAAGTTGACTATGGTCAAATAGTTACAGGGTTTCCAACAAAAGGAGTTAATTGGAGAGAATGGTAGGGGGATAAATGTATGGGAAATGGGATTCAGGTGGATTATGAAATAACTGATAAAAGATTACTTGAAGGGCATCCTAAAAATTCTGAAGAGTTTTATCTGATGGATGTAGGTGTGTGGGTAAAATTGTTTGTAGGCGGTGAAAATGCATCGTTTGCGCCTTGCTCAGTATTAGATTTAACAGAATTTTTTGATCAGTTTTTAGATTTATTAAAAAATAAAAAAAATGTAGCAATTGGCTATGAAACAACAGGCCAAGGGTATAAGTCTTATTTTAAAATCAGAGGTAAACATAATATTTTGTTTTGGTATAAGATTCCTTTTCAAGATTATCAAGGTTTCGGAAAGCATGGCGGCTATGTTAATGGTGAATATAAGGATTTAACCCCTGAAGAGTGGTTAGCCGAGAAGAATATTTTAGAAAAAGAGTTTATTGTTGACAAAAAAGATTTAGTTATAGAATTTAATA
>Ga0210019_1002009_pt1 | contig 20504 bp, 22 predicted proteins | sample CryGeyCG2114_020_2_FD_183969 | JGI IMG/M metagenome (GOLD analysis project Ga0210019, IMG submission 183969) | Groundwater microbial communities from aquifer - Crystal Geyser CG11_big_fil_rev_8/21/14_0.20 (SPAdes) (version 2) | ecosystem: Environmental > Aquatic > Deep subsurface > Groundwater ...
AGCGAGTAAAAAGAAGCATGATCACCATACAACATAACCCCTTTTATGGTAGTAAACGGGGCCATAAACCGGCTCATCAGCCAAACTCCCTGGTCATACAACCCCACATCATAAGCGCTGGTAGAAAAATTCATTTGTGAGAATATGGAGATTAAAGAAAAAACAATTGCATAATAGGCCATGGCCAATCCCAGCAACCACCAGGCAAGCCTGTCTTGTTTCATTATCGCTCCAATAGCCAGTCGAAAGTCTTAATGATCAAAGCATTATTACTAGCATCAAAGAAATTATTCTGCCCCCAAACAAATATTTTTGCTTTCCCCTTTGCCCCTCTGGCCATAGCTACTTTTTTATTATCAACCAAAATAGCCGAGAAAACACCATCATCAGAAGGCGCGTCAGCATATTCAGCAGTCAAAACTAAGCCAAACTCCTTGGCAATCTTATAAAAAGATAAATCTTTAATTTTTTTCTTTTCATAAGACTCATAAACCCAGGCCGGGCAGGCTAAGAGGACGCGACCACCGTTATCAATGAATTTTTTAACAACTTTGAAATCGTTGGTCGAAAGTTGTTTTTTGCGCATCCCGTAACGCATAACCAAAAGGCCAGAGCGAAAGAGCTTATCTTTGTTTTCAGTAAAGCTATCGTAACCAGTGATGACTTTAGCCTTAGTTTTTGTAAAAATATTTAAATCGGCCGGCGCGTCTGAATAATAGTCGTCAAGATAGATAAACCGGCTCTCTACCCCATGGACAATTGACTCTGTAATTTCTTCATCCGGGGGGATAAGAAGCCCGCCCCTCTCCCTCTGGGAGAGGGAGATAAAGAAAATGCTAAAAGCAAAAACGACAACTAGGGTGAGGGTCAAGGTGAGGGCTAAGAGCGAACTTTTCATCAAAAACCTATTTTTTTAGTAACAATATAAAGTGGCCGCTTTTTGGTCTCATCAAAGACCCGACTTAAATACTCGCCAATGATGCCGAGAAAAACCAACTGAATAGAACCGATTAAGAGAACAGCCACTAACACTGAAGTCCAGCCGGCAATTGCCTGGCTGGTAAAAAAACGGATATAAAACGCGTAAATAATATAAATAAAACTAAAAAAAGCCATCAACAATCCCAAGTAGGTCGCCAGCCTTAAAGGAACAGCAGAAAAAGAAGTTATTCCATCCAAGGCAAAGCCAAACATTTTGGAAAACGAATATTTAGTCTGGCCAGCAAAACGCTCTTCTGCCTGATATTCAACAAAAGCCTGTTTAAAACCGACCCAACTGATCAAACCGCGGATAAAACGGGCACGCTCTTTCAAGGTCCTTAAAGTAGCCACGACTTTTTTATCAAGCAAACGATAATCCGCTGTGTTAGCTTTTAAATCTATCTTAGCAATTTTATTGATCAGCCAGTAAAAAAACCTGGCAGTGATTTTTTTAACAAAACCAGCATCTTGGGCTTCCTGCCGCACAGTATTGACGATTTCCGCCCCCCCCTGCCACTGTGCCAAAAGCTGCGGGATTATTTCCGGCGGGTGCTGGAGATCAGCATCCATGGTTACTACCGCGTCGCCGCCAGCATAGTCCAAGCCTGCTGACAAGGCAATCATGTGGCCAAAATTACGGGAGAAGCTGACAACCTTTACATTGTGGTCCTGGTCATGGAGTTTTTGCATCTCAAGCAGAGAGTTATCAGAGCTGCCGTCATCAACCAGGATAATTTCGTAGGCTAATTTTTGTTGGTCAATTACTTGCTTGAGCCGCTCAAAAAGCGGGAGAAGATTAGCTTCTTCATTATAGACAGGGACAACAAATGATATCTTGATTTTTTCTTGCACTGGTAAGATAAATTATAGCAAGGTAATCACATAATCTCAAATCTTGAAGTCACAAACTGTGACTTCAAAAAATTTCCTCTTCTTTCCCCAGCGAAGCAAAAATCATTCTTTGCATCAGAGCAATCATTTCCTTTTGGATGCCCTTTACTCGTTTAACTTCTTTCTTGGTCAGTTTTGATTCTTGAAACAATCGCATAATTGCCCTTGAGTGAGTAGAAAGCTTTTTTAAAACATCAGGACTTTGGAACGGTTTTCTTTGCTTTGACGAAAGTGTTTCTTCAATCGTTGTAAAAGCTCGTATTATTTGAATGGAACGCTGAATGGCAATGGGACTACGAAGGACGGAAGAAAGCATATTGGCACCATTTCTCGCAAATGCATAAGGGTTATATCCTCCCAACCTTTTACGAGGTGGTATCGCATTTTGCGATACCATGAAATCCACTTCCTCATCAGTAAGCTGAAACATGAAATCATCAGGAAATCTTTCCATATTTCTCTTGACTTGCTCTCTCAAGCGAAACCTCCTTGATTTTTGCGGTCACAATTTGTGACCACAAAAACAACGCAGCAAGTTTATTGCCTGAAGGAAATCACAAAAAGTGTCGAGATCTCGACACTAGAGAAGGCTTCTTACCACATCCCGATCATCAAAAGGCTCTTTTTCATGGCCGCGGCCGGCGATCAAAACAGTATCCCCTTTCTTCGCCAGTTTTAGGGCTTTAGCAATTGCTTTCTTCCGATCAGCTATCGGCTTTTCTGCTTTTCTGCTTCTCATCCCCTTTACAATATCTTCAATAATCTGCGTTGGATCTTCTTCATGAGGATCATCGGTAGTAACAATGACAGAGTCAGCAAGTTTTTCCGCGATTTGTCCCATTATCGGCCGCTTCTCCCTGTCACGCTCCCCTGGGCAGCCGAAAACTAAAATAATTTTCCCCTGGGTTAGCGGGCGATAAGTTTCGAGGAGTTTTTGCAAAGCATCAGGAGAGTGGGCAAAATCAACAATCACCTTAAAGTTTTGGCCGCAATCAATAGATTCAAACCTCCCTGGGACACTCTTTAATTTTTCTATCCCCTTAATAATAGTTTTGGGGAGAACATGAAGATAAGCCGCGGCATTGTAAGCCGCTAAAATATTATAAACATTGGGCAGACCGATAAGTAATGTTTTAAGTTCAAACGAATTAATTGACAGGGACATATGATCCGGCCGAATTAAGATGCCTGAAACCTCGGCATCAAAGTCATTATGCTTGACCGAACGTAGCTCGCGCCGCGCCTGGCTTAGGCCATAGGTGATGATTTCAGCTTTTGTCTCTTCCATAAAAAATTGACTGGCCGGATCATCAACATTGATAATGGCTAAATCATCACTCTCAAGCATTTGGAAGAGTTTGAGCTTGGCCTTAAGGTACCCTGTCATATCTTTATGAAAGTCGAGATGATCGTGGGTTAAATTAGTAAAGATGGCTATGTCAAAATCACAGCCAAAGACCCTATCCTGCGCCAGCGCGTGCGAAGAAACTTCCATGACTACATGGGTTAGCCCCTCCTCCACCATTTGGGCCAACAACCCCTGAAGCTCAAGTGATTCTGGGGTGGTCAGAGAGTTGTCAATTGTCCCAATAATACCAACTTTATAACCGGCTGTTTCCAGAATTGATTTAATTAAATAAGCAGTTGTAGTTTTCCCATTAGTCCCAGTGATACCAATTAATTTAATTTTTTGAGACGGGTTATCATAAAACTTACAAGCTAGATGGGCTAAGGCTTTTCTGCTTGATGGAACCTTTTCAAACTTTACACCAGTCAAAACCGCATAATCTTTTTCCGCCACAATTACGCTGGCGCCATTTTCAATAGCCTGTGGGATATAATCATAACCATCTACTTTTAGCCCGGAGATGGCGACAAAAGTGTCGCCAGGCTGAACTTTCCTAGAATCATATGTTATTTTTGGCTTATTCATATTATTAATGACTAATTAAGAAACCAGAATGATGAAATAATTTCCCAACTAACAATTCCCAAGTTGGAATATTCTGATTTGTTTATTATTTCTTAATTCTGGCTTGGTCATTCCTCATTCTCCCAACGAGTCAACAATTTTGCCTCTCGTTATCAGGCTGCGAATATTTTTAAACCAGACCACCCCATGCTCAAAGACGTTGTAAAAGAGCAAGCTGTAAGGGAAATTATACGCCCCGATATATTTAACCACTTTGCCGTTAAACCCTTTTTTAAAGCGATAGACGCCAAACAAGGGGTGGCCGACAACAGGCTTAACCGGAATACCCCAAAGATCGTAAGTGGTAAGTCCTTTAGCCTTAGCCCATTTGATAATCTCCCAGTGCAAAAGATGGTTGGGCATGACATTCCTGTGAGCAATTGACGAAGCCCCGTACATGTACCAGAGCTTTTTGCCAAAATTAAAAACAATAACTGAAGCAATCGGCTCATCTTTGTAATAGGCGATAAAGTTACTTCCCAACCCTTGCTCAAACATAATCGCCCTGATCCGTTGGTAATACTTGAGCGGATGGATCAAAAACTTATCCCGCAGCGCTGTTTCCTGATAAAGCTTGTAAAAAGCTTCAATCCCCAAAGAGCTTGGATCTTCTTTAATCACAACCCCCTTTTTGGCCGAGAGACGGACATTATAACGGGTCTTTTCATCAAAACTGGCAATAATCTCATCAAGGGTTGGCTCTAAGTTTAATATAATTGTGGCGCGGGGCTGGATTTGGCGCGGGGCTTTGATAAAGCCCAAGCGCCGCAGCTCACCCAAATTTTTCGCATCGTCTTCTACAATATCAGGATCAACTTTTAAAAGGATGGCTCTTTGTTTGTCAGCCTCTATTTCAATGGATTCCAGTAAAAAATCAAACAGTTCCTTACTGCGCCAATCAACTACCGGCCCGCGAGGTGCATAGAAAATCGAATGTTTGATATAAGGGATGTTTTTTTTAAGGATAGAGACCCCGGCAACAATCCGGCCATTATCCTCGATTGCGAGACGCATAGGCTCCCAGCCAAAATGGCTCTTAAGCTCCCCCCATTCAAATGATTGGAGGATTGGAGAGTCAGGTGAGCTGGCGACAAAGTTGTTCCAAGCTTCACGATCGGGATAAGTTATCAAACGAGCTTTCATGTTATAATTATTATAACATGATTTTAATGATCGATAATTACGACTCATTTACCTACAATCTCGTCCAATATTTGGGGGAGCTGGGTGAAGATTTGCAAGTATTCCGTAATGACAAAATTACGATCAAAGAAATTGAAAAATTAAAACCGAATAAAATCGTCATCTCCCCTGGCCCAGGGACTCCAAAAGACGCAGGGATCTCTATCAAAGTGATTAAACAGTTTGCCGGAAAAACCCCGATCCTGGGGGTCTGCCTTGGCCATCAAGCCATTGCTGAAGCCTTTGGGGGCAAAGTAATTAGGGCCGGCCAGCTAATGCACGGCAAGACATCAGAAATCCACCATGATAATAAAGGGGTTTTTAAGGGTTTACCCAACCCCTTTACTGCCACCCGCTATCATTCGCTTTTAGTTGAGAAAAAAAGCCTGCCAGATTGTTTTGAGCTTTCGGCTTGGACCGATGAGGGCGAAATAATGGGACTGCGACATAAAGAGTTTAAGCTGGAAGGGGTTCAGTTTCATCCGGAATCTATTTTGACGGATTCGGGGAAGCAGTTGCTTTCGAACTTTTTGTCTCTGTAGTTGTAGGCTTTATCTCTTCTTTCTTATCCGATTTTTGATCTGCCACAGCTGCTGGCTGGCTAGTGCTCGCGGGGTTTGAACTTTTTTTATAATCCGTCACATGAAAGCCCGAACCTTTAAAAACTATTCCAGAAGCCGAAATCAAACGATGAATTTCGCCTTTGCACTCTGGACATGTTTTTAAGGGCTCGTCCATCATCTTCTGCTGGACCTCAAAGATATGGCCGCACTTTTTGCATTTGTAGTCGTAAAGTGGCATCTATCCAGAATATCAGAAAATCAGGGGTTAGACAATAGAGGAAGCGCTGTTATCGCCAGGAATAGATTGTGGATCAACAACTGTAATATCAATTTGGCTCGGCGGCTGAATACAAAAGACCCCTTGCATCCCCGGCACCTCTTGCAAGCGGCTGGTAACATCAGAAAATACTCTGCCCAGCTCACCATGAAAATCAGGTTGATCAATATCACCATTGGAAGACAAAGCAGGAGAATTTGTCGCTTGTAGGGGCAAAGAGACATTTTGTAAGTTAATGCCATTAACCATGACTACTATTTATATCGGTTTAAATGGACAAAAACTTGCATCCGTTCATATATGGTTGAAGGGCTTTAGGAACCTCAACAGTCCCGTCATCTCGCTGGAAATTCTCAAGAATAGCGGCAAAGGTGCGGCCAACTGCCAGGCCCGAGCCATTTAACGTGTGTAAGAATTCTGGTTTAGCTTTAGGATTAGCCCTGTAGCGTATCCCTGCCCGTCTCGCCTGAAAAGATTCAAAATTTGAGCAAGAAGAGATCTCACGGTACTGATTTTCCGAAGGGAACCAGACCTCAATATCATAAGTCTTGGCTGAAGAAAAGCCCAAATCACCCGTTGAGAGCTCAACCACTCTGTAAGCTAAGCCCAGCTTTTGCAGGACAGATTCCGCGTCTTTAGTCAATTTCTCCAGCTCGTCATAAGATTTATCAGGCTGGACAAATTTGACCAGCTCAACTTTATTAAATTGGTGTTGTCTAATAATCCCTTTAACATCTTTACCGTAAGAGCCGGCCTCGCGCCGAAAACATGGGGAATAACACACATATTTGATTGGCAGCTTATCCACTTCTAAAATCTCATCAGCATGAAGATTAGTTACCGAAACTTCAGCCGTGGGAATAAGATAAAACTCATCATCGCGGCATTTGAAGAGGTCTTCCTCAAATTTTGGGAGCTGGCCTGTCCCAGTCATGGCTTTGGGATTAACCAAAACCGGGGTCATAACCTCTTTGTAGCCATGTTCTTTCGTATGCAGGTCAAGCATAAAGTTGATAAGGGCCCGCTCAAGCTGAGCCCCCTGTCCTTGATAGACAACAAAACGGGCACCGGAAATCTTGGCAGCTTGTTCAAAATTAAGAATGCCTAAATTTCTGCCAATCTCATCATGAGCTTTGGGAAGGAATTTAAAGCTTGGCTTTTTGCCATGAGCGCGCACCTCACGATTATCACGGCTATCCATCCCCTCGGGAACAGAAAGGTGCGGCAAATTCGGCATCTCCAGAGCAATCTTTTGGGCCGTGGCTTCAAGTTCTCCTTGTTTATCAGTCAACTCTTTTACCCTGACGGAGACCTCTTTCATCTGAGAAATAATACTTGAAGCATCCTGCTTGTTCTTTTTCATCTCGGCAATTTCATCAGAGACCTTATTGCGCTTAGCCTGCAGCTCTTCAACCTCAACAGTGACTCGGCGCCACTCTTCGTCAACTGCTAAAAACTTATCAACCAAAGAGGCATCACCCTGACGCATTTTCAAGCCTTTTTTGACTGATTCCGAATTATTTCTGATTAATTTTGGGTCAAGCATAATTTATGAGTTTTCGAGGATAGCAGAAATTTGCTTCTTTAATTCTGGCAATTTCGATTTTACAATATCCCAAACAAGATCCCAGTTAACACCAAAATAAAAGTGGATTATTTTATCTCTCAACCCGGCCAGCTTTTTCCATTCAATCTCTTGATTTTGTGATTTTATTTCTTCAGATATGTTTTTAGTCGCTTCACCAATAATCTCAAAGTTACGAACCACCGCATCCTGGGTTTTTCCATCTTTCAAAAACTCCTCAAGGCTCATATTAGCCGAGTATTCAAAAATCCGATCAATTGCTTCAAGAATATCCAGCAAAAGCTCTTTTTGGCCTCGTTTAGACATAAACTATTCCCCTTTTGATATTCTCTGCCACTTTTTTTATTCGAATACTGTCTATGCCAATAGGCGTTAAAATGTCCACTTTTCTACCAAAAAGATCCTCAAGATAAAAAGACAGATCCATAAAATTATCAAAAGAAGGCTTTTCAAACTCAACCACAAAATCTATGTCACTCTTATCAGTTTGATCGCCTCTAGCAAAAGAACCAAACAATCCAATCCGTTTCACCATGTACTTTTTTAAGACGCTTTTTTGTTTTTTTAATGTTTCTATTATATTATTTAAAGTAAGCTTTTGCCCTTGCATAGTATTAAAAGTATATCATAACCAAAATTTTGGGCAAAGGGTGAAATTTCCGAGCAAATTTATAGATAAACCTATGAGATGAATTACTCAACAATTATACCCGTACACGAATTTATCCCTCGCGAAGTTAGAGCTCAAAAATGGGGACGGGAGAATCATCACAGGCCTCCAAACTTTGAAATTATCAAAAATCACTTAGCTTTGATAGAGGCTTACTTCAATATTGTTAAGTCAGATGAATATTATTCAATAACACAAGCAACTGATGACCCAGTTGATGAATTTATTGCCGTATTAATAATCTTATTAAACAAAATACCTGGTATAGAAACAGAATATTCTTGCCAAGGCTGTGATCATTCTCCGGAAGCTTCCATATATCCATATATCGCAATTAATATGCCATATTCAGAATTAACATCTACATATTTAGGAGACCTTAATAACGAAAGAGTAAAAGGGGTTATGTCTGGTTTAGAAAAAGTTGCAAAATTCATTAGGCAAGGACCCCAAGACACATATCTAGACTGGAGGCTCTGCAGCACCGCATCACGCACTTCAATAGTACTTAGACCAGTAAATTTTGAGCACAATGTTCCTTGGAAAGCTGTACGATTAGCAGAACTAGACATTAATTGTTTAAGCTTAGGTTTGCTATTGCTGCAACAACGTCACGGCAGTGCTCTAACTGGTTTTTGACCACCGCGTCCCCTGCGCTGTGTCCTCAATCAATACTCCCATTTTCTGCAATTGATCCCGTATTTCATCAGATTTCTTAAAATCTTTGTTTTTGCGTGCAGTTTCCCGCTCGGCAATGAGTTTTTCGATTTCCTGACCATCAACTTTTCCACTCTTTGCCTTTTCAACTTTCATTCCAAGTATTATCAACAATTTTTTAACAATAGACTTAATTTCTTTTGCATATTTTATTTCAGCAAAATCCAAGTGTTTTTCATGAGCCGTCTTAAAAAACTTATGAATGATTTCAAAAACAACAGATAACGCCCCTGCTGTATTAAAATCATCATCCATAAATGCTCTAAATTTATTCTCGTATTCCTTAATATCACAAAGAACGTCTTCCCATGGTCTCTCTCCAGAGATTGAAGCTTTTGTGGGATTATCCCCTTCCCTAGTTTTATCAATAATAAAATCAACTTGATCAAAAAAATTCAAAATTTTTCCATAGGCCTCTTTGGCATTATTCAGTTCCTGGTCAGAATAATTGATCGGGCTGCGATAGTGGGTTGAAAGCAAAAAGAACCTGACAACCATAGGATCAAACTTTTTGAAAATATCTTTTAGAGTAAAAAAGTTGCCCAAGGATTTAGACATTTTCTGCTTATTAATATTAACAAAGCCGTTGTGGAGCCAATACTTAACCCAGGGCTTACAGGTTTTTGCCTCGGTCTGGGCCAGCTCATTCTCGTGATGTGGAAAAACTAAATCTAAGCCGCCGCCGTGAATATCAAACGACTCACCAAGATATTTGGTCGACATAACAGAGCATTCGATATGCCAACCCGGCCGCCCCTTCCCCCAGGGACTATCCCAAGAAGGTTCCCCTTCTTTAGCTGTTTTCCACAAAGCAAAATCAAGCGGTGATTTTTTACGCTCATCAACAGCCACCCTGGCTCCTGACTGCATATCATCAAGTTTACGGTTAGAGAGCTTGCCATACTCCTTAAACTTTGCCACTTCAAAATAAACATCCCCGTCTACAATATATGCATACCCCCCAGCTACCAAACCTTCGATCCATTTAATCATTTCTATAATATGTTCAGTAGCCTTTGGATACCTATCCGCCCTCCCCACATTTAATTGATCCATCACTTCAAAATAAGCTTGTGAGTACTTATCAACAACTTCTTGGCATTTTGTAACCAACTGGTCATTAGACATTATTTCATCATTCTGGTTTCGGCCTTGTGCTTTTTTAATAATTTTATCGTCAACATCCGTAATATTCTGCACATAGGTAACCTTGAAACCAGATTCAATCAACCACCTACGAACAATATCAAAAGTCACATACGCCCGACCGTGGCCAAGGTGGGTTTCGTCATAAGGGGTAATGCCGCAAACATACATTTTGACGCTCGGAGGATTAAGCGGGACAAACTCCTCTTTTTTGTTTGATAATGTATTGTGGATTTTCAGCGGCATCTATTTTACTTTCTCTTCCAACGCTTTAATCCGGCTATTGAGCTCATCAATCGCCTTATGAACTGGATCAGGAAGTGAGCCGTGCTCTAAGGGATCAAGACGGCGGCCGTCACGTCGCACAATCCAGCAGGGGTTGCCAACAACCGTGGTATCAGGTGGAATAGACTTGGTAACAACTGAACCGGCGCCGATCCTTGAGTTATCGCCAATCACAATCGCCCCTAAAACAATCGCCCCAGCCCCAACAACTACATTATCGCCAATCGTCGGATGGCGTTTCCCTTTTTCTTTCCCTGTGCCGCCAAGAGTTACCCCCTGATAAATAGTGACATCTTCGCCAATAATAGTAGTTTCGCCAATCACCACCCCTGCCCCATGGTCAATAAAAAAGCGTTTGCCGATTTTGGCGCCGGGATGAATTTCTATTTGGGTAAGCAATCTCGCGATTTGGGAGACAAGACGCGGCAGGAGAGGAAGCTTTAAAATAAAAAGCAGATGGGATAAGCGATAAAACCAGATCGCCCATAAGCCCTGGTACAAGAATACTTCAAATATATTTTTAGCTGCCGGATCCTTGTCAAAAATTACTTTTATATCATTAAACATAACTTTACTCCTGCCTAAACCATTTTTTCAAAAAGCTCTATCTGTTCTCGCGTCCCCACTGCCACCAAAACATCCCCCTTATCAATCATTGAGCCGGCCAGCGGCTGGAGATTAAAACCGCCATCCATTTTTCTAATTGCCAGCACCGTAGCCCCTGATTTTCTGCGGACTTCTGCTTCAGCCAGAGATTTTCCAATCAACTTTGATTTTTCAGAAATATGAATCTCCCGTAAAGAAAACTCCAAATGCTCACCGCGCATCACCATATCCAGAAAATCACTGGCCACCGGGCGCAAAGCCAGAGCCGCCATCCTGCGGCCGGAAATTAAATAAGGGGAGATCACTTTATTCGCTCCGGCCATTTTGAGCTTGCTTTCAGCGTTTTTGCCGCTGGCGCGAGCCACAATAAAAACAGACGGATTGCTGGCCCGAGCCGACAGCGTCACAAAAACATTTTCCATATCAGAGTCAGCGCAAGTAACGAGCCCTTTGGCTGTTTTAATCCCGGCAATCTCAAGGTTGCCATTAGCTGTAGCATCACCAATAATATAAGGGACTTTCAGCTTATCCAGCTCTTCTTCTGATTCCGGCTTGGTGTCAATAACCACACAACCTATCCCGGCGCTCGTCAGCTCTTCAAGCACTTCGTGCCCTACCCGGCCGTAGCCGCAGATAATAAAATGGTCTTTCATCTCCTGCAGTTTTTTCTTCATCTGTTTTTTCCTCCTATAACCGAATAATTGCCCTTCAACAATCATCTCTCCCGCCTGGCCGACTGCATAAACAGCCGTGCCAACCCCGGAAACAATTAAACCCATAGTTAAGAGCCTTCCCAAATCAGAAAGCGGATGCACCTCGCGAAAACCAACAGTAAAAAGAGTGATAACCAGCATGTAGATTGAATCAAGGAATGACCAACCCTCGATATTCATATAGCCAGCTACACCAATAGAAGCAATAATCAAAAGGGTCAGAAACGCCGGAACCAATCGTCGCAAAGGGTTCATAAATCCTCCCTACTTGAGCAAAAAAACCGTAAAGTCACTGGGATGATAATCATGCCGCAAAATATAGCGCCGGCAGAGCTTGCGGCACCAACCAAGGACCTCTTCCGGCTTAAAGAAAAAATAGCGGCCAGAGTTAAGGTCATCCTGGTTACTGATAGGGATAACGTCTTCACTTAAGAAGTTTATTGCCACACCTACGTGTATTAAATCATACATTTTTTCCAGCATCAAGCGGACATATTCCAGGTGCGATTCGCGGTCTCCGGTGCGCATATTAAAGACCCCGGAGGCAAAAATATAGTCAAAGCGCGGCAATTTCTTTTCTGCTAAAAAATCCTTGTACTCAAAGCGGGCTGCTGGATATTTTACCTCTGCCGCGGCCAAAAACTTTGGGGAAATTTCATAGCCGGTATAGCTGATCTGCCTTTTTTCCAAAACCTGATATTTGTTAAAGTAGCCGTAGAGGTCGCCAAGACCAAAACCAAGGTCAAGAAGAGAAATATTAGACTTTTTCCTGGCATAGGTAAAGATCTCTTCAAAAACCTTAAAACGGACCTCCTGGCTCTCGAGGCTGTTCCAATCAAGGGCCGCAAAATTTGGGCCGTGCCTCTCCAGGAGGCTTTCAAAATATTCGATCTGTTTTTGTTTGTCAATCATCCTAGCCAAAAGCTTAACATATAGGTAAATATTTTCAATTGGAAGTGAAATTTATTCCCGGATTAGTCGATAAAAATACAACTATGACAAGAGCACCAACCAAAACAAGTTTAGTTAGATATTTATGCTATCAAATGCATCAAGGCGGCCCAGAGCTGCCAAAAGAAAGATTTCCAAAGCTGTGCGCACTTTTAAGTAGAAAAAAGCTTTCAAGAGGAGTTATCAAAGCAATATTAGCTGATTCAGCGCTAGCGCCCTCAATCGAAAAAGCCCTAAAAACAAACAACAACACCCTCCTCCCCAATGGCCTAACCTGGCTAGAAATTCCAACATCAAGGGGGACCCGCACAATATTAGCAACCATAGATGAAGCAGAAAAAACAACAAGAAAAAGTAACTCTGCTGGAAGTGAAAATTCTGTTTCAATTAATCCACAACAAGTTTATACTCCAACCATACAATTAATTAACAGGACAGCACCAACAACCAAAGGAGGGCTTATTACCGCAGGGAAATTCATTCTAAAAGTTGATACAACCTACCCAAATGCCCCTTGTCTCAAAATTAGAGGGAGAACGGCGGAAGAAAACTTAAACATAAAAATCAAAGAATTCTTGTCTAACGGTGATGTCCCTCAAGAACTGGAGATTGAGGTTCAAGAAGGAAAATTAATTATCAGCTACCCAGAAGGGCCAAAGCTTACTCAAATCCCATCAAATAACCCAAAAGGACTAGCCATTGCCTCCTTGACTCCATATTTATTCCATATCAGCAAGTTATCTGGTTATATTCACAGGAAAGTCGGGTCACGGGGGTTATTTTATATTGGCACTGAAAAAATAGTATTGGAGGCAAAGTGGGCCAACACCAATATAATTGTTAATTTTGCTGGGACCCAAATTGTAATAGCAGACGAAACAGGCAACGAGATAACCAGTTGTGAAATTACTCCATCAACAACCCCTCACAAGATAGCTTCCAGAATTTCCCGGGATAACTTGCTAACGATTTGCGACAAAGTAACTAGAAAAACATCTCCAGAAGGGGCCTTTCGATTGGCAAACACTTACTACTATCTTGGTGCTGAATACGGCGGACAAGAAATAACAATCTCTATCGATCAGGGAATAATTACCGGGATTGAAGACGAAGCTGGGTCACCAATTCCACTTTCTGAATTGCACCTGTTACCAATTTATAATAATCAAGGCGAAGTAAAACACCTGATCCCGGCAAAATTTCACTGTTTGCAAAACCACTTTTTTGGCACTTCAGGCTGGTTAAAAATTGAGCTGGATAAACCAAGCGAAGGCGGTCGCTGGCATTTTGCCGGAGAAGAAAAAAAACTACTGTCCGGCTACGATGCGCTTTATGCGAAAATCCATAATGGTGTAGTCCTTGAAGTTCAATATTTTAAAGAAGCTGACAATGCCCCCTGGAATGCAAGCTATGCTAAACAGGAAGTTTACAAGAGAGTGTATTCACTTCGAGACAGCAGAGGTACTCTGCAAAAATCATTTGTTCAAATCAAAAAAGATACCCTTGCCTGGTTAAGAAAAAATAACGGCAGGGTCAGCCACTGGAAAACAGGCAATCATGCCATGATCATGATTAACCGACACCATCTTACCTTTAAAAAGGGATTGGCTAACAAATATTTAATCCTCGATTTTTGTGGAGATATCGCAACTTATTACGTATATGACAAACCTCTGGTCAGGCCAAATGACTACCCCTTGGAAAAAGGAACCATCAACCTGGAAACCGGCGAGATACTCAGGATTATCAGATGATCATGCTATAATACCATCCATGAAAAGACTTATTAGCACGCTATGTTTAGTCTGTTTTTTGGCCACAATTACTTTAGCCCAAATCAGCGATCAACAATACATTAACCAGCTCAAGTATAAAAACAATCGTTTGCAATTAGTGGTCAAAGAGCGCAAGGTCAATGAGCAGCGGAATTACACTTATACCGACATTGACACCACAACTTACTCCCTGGAGGCTTATTCTTTTAGCAACACTGATATCGCCACCGACTCTCTCTCCCGCTCGGAAGTCAAAGATATTACCGAGTGGTATATCCTTAAAGGCGGTGTGCGCAAGCTGAATGATTTAGAATTTTTGCAATTGATTGGTGATCTAGAAACCTTAAGTGAAGCGCAATCTGTAGCTAACCAAAAAGCAGGAATGAGAAACACCGGCAATATTATGTTGGGGACCGGGATTTTAATTATGCTGGGAGGGGTGGCAGGTTCAGCTGGCCAAGCTGTGGTAACAGGAGGAGGGATCGCTATGGCCGCTGGACTCTTTTTTAATGCCTTTAACCAGGATCCCAGCCACTATATCCAGCCAGATTACGCCCAAGCCAAGATTGATGAATACAATATCATGATGAAAAAAGAGTGGGGCTTGCCGATTAATTTTGAATAACTTTTTCCGCGATTAAAACAGCATTGAGCGCCGCGCCGCGGCGCAGGTTGTCAGAGACAATCCACATCTCAATCCCATTTTCTTGGGAAATATCTTCGCGGATCCGGCCAACAAAAGTTTCATTTTTACCGGCACAATCTATTGGGGTTGGATAATCACCATGGGCGGGATTATCAACCACCTTGCAGGTTGGGAAAGCTGCAATCAGCTTGCGGACTTCTTCAATGGAAATCTTCTTTTTAGTTTTGATATTAACGCATTCACTGTGACCAATTGCCACAGGGACACGGACACAGGTTGCCGTAACTTGAAGGCTGTCATCTTCAAAAATTTTCCTGGTTTCGTTAACCATCTTCATCTCTTCTTTGGTGTAGCCATTATCAATAAACTGGTCAATTTGCGGCACCACGTTAAAAGCAATCTGCTTAAAGATATATTTAGGGGTAATTTTAGCTTGAGGATCCGCCAAAATCATTTTTGTTTGCTCATACATCTCGGCAATCGCTTCTTTCCCCCAACCAGAAGTTGACTGGAAAGTTGAAATAACCAATCTTTCTATTCCCACTGCGTCATAGATTGGTTTCAGCGGCAAAACCATTTGCGCGGTTGAACAATTTGGGTTGGCAATAATCCCTTTGTGCCTTTTAATCGCGTGAGCATTGACCTCTGGCACAATCAAGGGGACCTCCGGGTCCATGCGAAAGTGAGAGGTGTTATCAATAACCACACAACCCCTTTTCGCTGCTTCTGGAGCAAACCTCTCGGAAATCTTGGCACCCGCTGAAAAAAGCCCAATATCCATCCCCTCAAATGACTCTGGTTTGGCTTCTTCAACAGTGTATTCTTTCCCTTTGAAAGTGACTTTTTGTCCAGCTGTGCGTTCGGAGGCCAGGGGCAAAAATTTATTGACTGGAAAATCGCGCTCTTCCAAGACTTTCATCATTTCCTTGCCTACCATGCCGGTAGCACCGAGGACGCAAACATTGTATTTCTTGCTCATAATATTTAATTATATCATATTTATGTTATAATTTAAAAATGCAAGAAATAATCAAGAATGACCTCAAAGCCAGCATTGCTACCAAACAGGCTGTTTTAGAGACTTTGGTGCCGCAAATTGAAAAAGCTGCCCAATTAATGGTTAAAGCCCTGAAAAATGGGAACAAAATCTTGTTTTTCGGCAACGGGGGGTCAGCGGCAGACTCACAACATCTCGCCGGTGAATTAATCGGCCGGTTTTTAAAAGAGAGACGAGCCCTCCCTGCCATTGCCCTGACCACAGACACTTCAATTCTAACTTGCTTGGCAAATGATTACTCCTTTGACCTGATTTTTGCCAGACAACTCGAAGGTTTAGCTAAACCAGGTGATATTGCTTTTGGTATTTCAACTTCCGGCAATTCCAAAAACGTACTGGAGGGTTTTGCTAAAGCCAAGGCAATCGGCTGCCAGACAATTGGCTTACTTGGCTGCGGCGGCGGAAAAATTGCTCAAGCTGCTGATTTGGCCATTACTGTCCCTTCTAATGAAACACCCAGGGTGCAGGAAAGCCATATCACGATTGGCCACATCATCTGCAATCTAATAGAACAGGAAATGTTTCCCGCATGAACAAGGCAGTTTTTCTAGATCGCGACGGAACAATTATTGAAGATGTTGGGTATTTAAATAATCCACTCGATATTAAATTTATCCCCGGGACAATCGAAGCCATAAAAAAACTCAATCAAGCTGGTTACAAAGTAGTGGTTATCACCAACCAATCAGGGGTAGCGCGGGGACTAATCCGCGAAGATATGCTGCAAACAATTGATAAAACAATTCAAAAAACTATTTTAGCCGGCGGCGGCCATCTAGACGCAATTTACTACTGTCCCCATCATGCTGAACACGGCCACTATCCTTATAAACGAGAGTGCGACTGCCGCAAACCAGGACCAGGAATGATCTTAAAAGCGGCAAAAGACTTAAAACTCGACCTATCACAATCTTTTATGATTGGTGATAAGATCTCTGATATTGAAGCAGGGATAAACTCCGGGGTTAAACCAATTTTAGTTTTATCCGGTCGCGGCCAACATGAACAAACCAAGCTTGACAACAAAAAAGCTGGTATTTGCCAGGATTTAAGCCAAGCAGTTGGTCAAATACTGGCGGGACAGATCTCACTATAAGCGCAGTAATTGCAGGTAAAAGCTGATGGTTTTGGTTTAAAATTACCAGCGCGAATCCCCTCTTCTACGGTTAAAATCTTATCCCAGGTACTCCCTACCCCTTTTTGAGTCGGAGTAATTGCACCGATTAAGCCGCTCTCTAGAAAATGAAGCTCAACCTGATGCGGCAGCTCGCCAAATTTTTCCTGCCAAACCAGGGCGTAAATATTGAGCTGCATACTAGTCTTAGCCTTTTGGTCAGCCTTTTTCTGCTCTTTAACTTCTGACGACTTATAATCAACAATATGAATCTTGCCAGCCACCTCATCGACCCTGTCCCAGCGGCCCCGCACAATTACGTTTTCTTTGGGGATGGAGAACTCCTCTTCAACATATTTAATTAGGCGATTAGACGCCAACTCTCTTTGGTGGAATTCTTGCAAAGATTTTTTCGCTACAGCCAAGCGCTGCTCTTCATGCTCGCGTGAGATAAAGCCCTGCGGGGACCAGCTCTTTTCTAAAACCTTTAACAGATCCTTTTCAGTAAATGGCTGCTTGTTAAGCTTGGCAACACTATAAATCTGGACGGCTTTATGCAGGGCGCTGCCATAAATAATGGCATGATTTGGCAATAAGGGGACCCTAAGTATATGGACATATTTATATTTTAATGGGCAGGTCAGGTAATCATCAATTTGATAAAAACTTAAATGCAGGATTTCGTCTTTGCCTATTTTTTTCAGGGCTGGGATTGCTACTTCGGTTGGGGCAAAAAGCTCGATCTGATCTTTAGCTGGCAATTTGATCGCAGAAATATCCGCTTTAGGCAAATCAAGCGCCTCTAAAACAAATGGGGAGACTTTACGCTGGCGCTTGCCACCATAATCATAAGCAGAGGTAAAATAAAGCTCTTCCTTGGCCCGAGTCATAGCCACATAGAAAAGCCTTCTCTCTTCTGCCAGGTGCTGATCACTTCCTGATAAGCTCTCGGCAATCAACTCTTCTGGCAGCTCAATTGGCTCACTGCGCCGGCGCGCCGGAAACTTCTCATCAACCAGCGAAACCATAAAGACAACGCGAAACTCGAGTCCCTTGGCCTTGTGGACAGTCAAAATATTAACCGCGTCAAGATCAGCGTCAGTATTAACTGTCTCAGGGTTATCACCGGCTTCTTTTAAGATGTTAATGTATTTAACAAACTCAGCTACCCGATCCAGCTCGGCAATTTCGCGAAACTCCATAATCCGCTGAAAGAGTTTTGATAGGTTCCTAACTCGATGTTCATTCTCCGGGCTCTCCTCTTTCGTTAACTTGGCTAAGTAGCCGGAACGTTTCAAAAACTGATACAAAACCTCACCAGTTGTTCGCTCTTTGGCAAAATCAACGTAATAATTAATATCAGCCATAATCTTATTGATCGTAGCCTTTGACTCTGCTTTTAAGTCTGCTAAAACTTCGAATTCTTCCCCGCCATCATCAAGATGAGAAAAAACATGGTGCATTGTGTAGTTTCTCCTCTTGGCAAAGGTGTTGATCTTTTGCAGGTCCAGTGGGTCAAGCTGATAAATAGGTGAAACTGAGAGTTGAAAAAGCGAGCGTGAATCCGAGAAGTCACCAACCGTGCGCAAGAAAGAGAGCAAAAGCTGGATTTCAAGAAAATTATAGAGACCAAAATTACCACTCGCCTGGTGGGGAATATTTAACATATTCAATGATTGCTTAAAATGTTCCGCGTCAGCATTGGCGCGAGTCAAAATTGCAAAATCAGAATACTTATACCCTTTTTCATATTTCTTTTTTATCGCACTCGCTACCCAGTCAGCTTCTGAAGCGCGCTGGTCAAAATGCCAGTGTTCAACTTTTTTCTCGGCTAGCTTAACCTGAGACTGCAATCTTTTATCAATCCCTGACCTTACTTCCAGTCTTTCCGGATTATTATGCTTGATCAAACGATATGAAGTATCCAGAATAATTTGGGTAGAACGATAATTACGAGTTAAAACAACTTTTTTCGTCTCCGGATAAGTATCTTCAAATCCCAAGATATTTGAGATCGCGGCGCCACGGAAGGCATAGATAGCTTGGTCATCATCCCCCACGACTGTAATATTGGCTTTTTTGCCAGCCAAAAGCTTCAAGAGTTCAAACTGGGAATAATTGGTATCTTGGAACTCATCAACCAAGATATATTTGTATCGGTTTTGGAAAGTTTCCAAAACCTTAGGCCGCTGGCGAAACAACTTTAAGACTAATCCAACTTGGTCCGCAAAATCCACAAAACCTTTTTCCGCTTTAAGCTCCTGATATTTCTGATAGATCTTCCCCACCTCTAACACCCTCTCCGTCTCTTTGCCATCTTCCTCTTCTGACCCCTTCTCAACTCTTCTTATCCCTTCTTCCGCCTTCTTAACCCATCTCTCTGGACTGACATCCTCATCCTGCGCCCGGCTAATAACTTTTAATAAGGCCTCAATGTGCTTGGTCGGGTCACTAAGCGACTTGTAATAATTAAGCGGGAAGTCAAAGATATGCTCGCGGAAAAAGACTAATTGCTCTGCAGCTGATAAGACTCGATAATCTGGGGTTAAGCCCAGGTCAATCGCATGGTCACGCAAGACCCGATCGCCAAAAGCATGAAAAGTTGAAATTGCGACATCGATGTAGCCGTAAGGGACTAGCCTGTCAACGCGTGCCTCCATCTCTTCGGCTGCTTTGTCAGTAAAAGTTAAAGCTAAAATTTCTTCAGGCTTAGCTTTTTTAGAGGCGATTAAGTAAGCAATCCGTTTGATTAAAACCGAGGTTTTACCTGTCCCCGCACCGGCAATGACTAAAAGAGGGCCCAAGCCATGTTTAACTGCTTTTTTCTGCTCTGGATTTAAGCCTTCAAGGATTTCATTTAATAACAACTCTGTCTACCCCATCAACCTCAAAAACCTCAACGCGCACATTTTCCGATTTGGCCGTGGGGATGGTTTTGCCGACAAAGTTTGGCTGGATTGGGAGCTCTCGATGGCCGCGGTCAATTAAAGCTGCCAGCTGGACCTTGCTTGCCCGACCGTAATCCTTAAGCCCGTCCAGCGCTGCCCGGACAGTGCGGCCGGCATAGATAACATCGTCAACTAAAACAACTATTTTATCGGTCACTGTAGCCGGCATCTCAGATTTTCTCACTTCAATATATTCGCCTTTTTTGGTCAGGTCGTCACGGTAAAGAGCGACATCAAGCTCACCCACCGGCACCTCAACACCTTCTTCACTTTTAATTATTTCAGCCAAGCGCCTGGCCAAGGGAACCCCGCGCTGGATAATCCCGACCAAAACAATATTTTCAGCCCCTTTGTTAAACTCCACCAGCTCTCGCGCAATCCTCTTCAGCGCCCGCGTCACCTCCACATCAGACATCACTATCTTG
>Ga0210019_1002011_pt1 | contig 20484 bp, 17 predicted proteins | sample CryGeyCG2114_020_2_FD_183969 | JGI IMG/M metagenome (GOLD analysis project Ga0210019, IMG submission 183969) | Groundwater microbial communities from aquifer - Crystal Geyser CG11_big_fil_rev_8/21/14_0.20 (SPAdes) (version 2) | ecosystem: Environmental > Aquatic > Deep subsurface > Groundwater ...
GAGATATTTTTGTGTAGGAATTGTGGCTACACAGAGGATGCTGATTTAAATGCATCTAAAAATATTCTTTTGTCCTATTTAGCCCAGCAGCCTATGGTCGCTGGAAGCATAAAAGCTAATAATGGAATATTTGTCCATTAAATTGGCAACTATACATGTTTATCAAGGAGAATTACGAATCTAAAAAACGCAAGAACGTTTCTTGCGTTTTTTTATTTTACTTTACGATTTTTCCGTTCTTTATAACTCTCTCAACTAAATTCATTCCAAACCAGTAAGACAATTGCTGATGATTTGGAATATCCAAAATAATAATGTCAGCCTTTTTCCCGGCCTGATCCTCTGATTGAACGAGATATCTCATCGGCAATTTTTTTGTCTGTCGTTTCCAGATTGACATTGTAGACTATTAAAAACATCCTGGCTCCAATTACGGTAGCGCCGCTTTTTCTGTTAAAAATGGCGGGTCCGTAATCCGGCTCCCATTGGGGGTCTTTTAGTTTCTCTTCCAGCCCTTCGTATTCTCCTGACCTGATAACGGCTAAATTCTTTCTTTCGGGAACCCTTGCCGCTTCTTCATAAAGGTAAACCGGGATTTTCAGTTTTTCCCCCACTTTTCTCCCCAGCTCTTTAGCTAAAACCACGCACTCTTCCATACCTACATTTTGGATGGGAATAAGAGGACAGACATCGCAAGCTCCCATTCTAGGATGTTCTCCTTTGTGGCAGGACATATCAATAACTTCTGCCGCTTTAGCGATAGCGTTAAATGCCGCTTTTTTGACGTAAGCCGGCTCTCCAACAAAGGTAACCACTGTTCTGTTGTGGTCTTTATCCGGAGCCACATCTAACAATTTCACGCCCTTAGTGTTTCTAATCTCTTGGAGTATCTGGTCTATTTTCTTTTGATATCTGCCTTCACTAAAATTTGGCACGCATTCTACAATTTTCTGGCGAACTTGTTGAATCATTTTTTCCATAGTTCCTCTTTCTTTTTTTGCCTTCCGATGGTTTCCGGACAAAGGAAGACTTTAAATGTTCTTTTATATACTGGCACCATAAAGATAAAAAATCAAGAAACCGGGTCGCAGGGGCCCGGTTTGGTTCTTAATTGCCGTCAAGCATATCTGTTTCAAAAAAGAAAACTATGCCGGTGGTTTTTTTAACTTCGTTTAAAAATTCATTCTCGTTCTGGTATTCATTGCCGCAGTTATGGATAAGACTAAAAATCTTTTCAATATCTCTATCCAACTTTCTATCTCTCCCAAGGTGAGGGACATAACTTCTCACAATTTTATGAATCTTTTTTATATTCGATTCTGGTAGAGGTTTTCTGAAATCTAAAGCCTGAGTAGCGCAAAGAATCTCAATAGCTATTGCATACTCTGTATTTTTACAAATTTCCCAGGCTTTCCTGGCTGCTAAAGCGCCCATACTGACAAAATCTTCTTGACCAGCTGCTACCGGAATCGAATGGATTGAGGCAGGATTGGCCAATACTCTGTTTTCAGCAACTAAAGCAGCTGCGGTATAGTGGGCTATCATCAAACCTGTATTCAAGCCGCTATTTTTGGTCAGAAATGGCGGCAAACCACTCAAGCTTGGATTTAAAAGCCTTTCAATCCTTCTTTCGGAAATCCCGGCCAGACTAGTTAAGGCAATTGAGAGATTATCAGCGGCTTGGGCCAGAGACTGGCCGTGGAAATTATTGCCTCCCTGCTCAATCTTTTTTTCTTTTGAAAAAATCTCTGGGTTCCCGCTAAAATTATTTATCTCTTCTAAAGCTACTTTCCAAACATGGTAATAAAGAGTTTCAAGAAAATTACCAAAAACTCGAGAAGCACATCTTAATGAATAAGCATCTTGTAATGATTTATCTTCATTGGGCTGAAAAGCTGTAGTTTTTTTAGATGAAAGGAGTTCGGCAAGATAGGCAGCCGAAACTTCCCTGCCGCGGTGATAGCTTAATTTCTGGGATTCTTTAATGAATGGCTGAATATTACCTTTTAAGGCGGCAATAGACATGGCAGCGGCAATATGGGCTGCTTTAATTAAATTATCAGCATGATGGGCAGTAAAAGCTAAAAGACTGGACATTAAAGCAGTGCCATTAAGCAAAGCAATTGCTTCACCGATTTGAAGTTTCACTGGTTGGATTTTGTATTTCTCAAAAACCGATATTGTTGACAATCTCTCACCCTGATGCCATACTTCACCTTTTCCGATAAGAGCCAATGATATATAGGCCTGAGGAACTAAATCACCGCTCGCTCCCAGAGAACCTTTTTCCGGAACAACGGGAATTATATCCTTGTTAAACATCTCAATTAAAAGTTCGAGGGTCTCCAATCTTATTCCAGAGTAACCCCTTTTGAGGTTTAAAATCATATGAAGCATCATTCCTTTGACTGTTTCTTTCTCTAAGGATAGACCCACTCCGCAGGCATGACTCATAATCAGATTTTCCTGAAACTCTCTTAACTTTCTTCTGGGAATGCGTTTTTTAAGAAGGGCGCCCACGCCCGTGTTAATCCCATAATATACTTGATCGGGATTTGATTTTATTAAACTTTTCAGGGCCCCTCTGGATTCCTCAACTATCTTTTTCTCTTTTTGACTCAAGTAAATTTTTTCTTTTCCTCGGCACAGAGTAACAAAGTCAACAAAATGCATCTGATCTTCCATTTCTTCCCCCGAATAAATTTTAATGAACTTTCTAATAATATCATAAAAGTAAAATTCTGGCAAATATTATTTTTCAATTAATTTCCTAGCCCTTAATGTCGCTTTCCTTATTATTTCTTTCTCGCCATCAATCTTTCTTTCTCTCATTAAAATTTTCCCATTACAAATCGAGTCAGAAACACAATCTCCTGAAGCGCAATAAACAACATCGGACAAAAATCCATTTTCTTTAAATTCCAACCTAATATTATAGCTTTATTCAATTTTGAATAATTTTTTAGCATTTTGGGTGGTAATTTTAATTATTTCTTCAAGAGTGATATTTTTTAGCTCAGCAATTTTTTTAGCAACGTATTTTAGATAAAGGGGTTCGTTTCTTTGACCTTGATAGGGCGGGGGAGCTAAATACGGACAGTCAGTTTCAATTAGAATTTTATCTAACGGAACTTTTTTTATTATTTCATCTAAACCTAACTTAAAAATTATTCCATTGAAACCCAAATAAAAACCCATTTCTAAATATTCGTTGAGCTGTTCTGTTGTTCCAGTAAAGCAATGGATTACACCTTCTATTTTTGATTTTCTTGCCCCGTTAGATAATTTCATATCTAACGAGGTGAAATTTTTGATTTTTGATTTCAAAACCTCTATGAGATTTTGGTGGGCCATTCGGCAATGAAAAATTACTGGCAGGCTTAATTCTTCAGCTAAATTTAGTTGCTGAGAGAGAACTGTTCTCTGTTTTTCTTTGAAGAGTTCCAGTTTTCTTTTAGTTTTTGGTTTCCAGTAGTAATCCAAGCCAATTTCACCAATTGCTACAACCCTTTTTGACTTTGCTAGCTCTTTGTATTTTTTGTAGTCAAAATCTTCTTCTCTAACTTGAGACTCTATTTCTTCTAAGTCTTTTTTAATTTTTACTAATCCCGTTTCTAAATTTATGGGATGTAATCCAATTGCAGCATAAACTCCTTTTTCGTATTTTTCAGCAATTTCCATTGCTTTTTTTGAAGTTTCATATTGTGAGCCAATATTTATCATCCAAACATCATTAACAAGAGACCGACGGATAACTTCATCAGCATCATTTTTATACGCGTTGAAATTTATATGGCTATGAGTATCAAAAATAGGGACGTGCACCATTTTATTTTATTCTATTTATTGTTTACGATTTACTATTTATCGTATCAAAATTTCGGCAAAATAAAAAGGCGCGGAAATGAGAAAAATAGGGACACGTCCAATTGGCCCTGCTCTCGCAGCCTTTTTATTTTCTGCCCTTTGAATTAAAATAAAAATGATGAAAGTTTTTAAAATTAAAAGACAGAATTTAGCCCCGGTTATTAGAGAAATTGCGAAATCAATAAAGCGGGGAAAAGTTGTAATTTTTCCGACCGATACCGTTTATGGAATTTGTTGTGACGCTACCAATAGAAAAGCGGTTGAGAAACTTTTTAAAATTAAAAAGAGACCGAGGAGCAAGCCGGTTCCGCTTTTTGTCAAAGATATAAAAATGGCAAAGAGGTTTGCTTGTATCAATAGAAGTCAGGAGAAATTTTTGAAAAAAGTTTGGCCCGGGAAAGTAACTGCGATTTTAAAAGCTAAACCCGAGGCTAAAAAAATATTTCCAGAAGGTATTATAAGCCCGGAAAATAAAGTAGGTTTACGCATTCCTCGTCATAAGTTAGTTAATATTTTGCTCAAAGAACTAAATCGACCTTTAACCGGAACCTCGGCTAATATTTCCGGCAAACCCGCTTCAACCAAAATCAAGGAAGTCCTGGACCAATTCAAAAATCAACCCCTCACCACCTTTGACGCCAAAAGTGATGGGGGGCAACCGGATTTGGTGATTGACACCGGTAATCTAAAAACTCCAGACCGTCAAGAGTAATAGATTTAACCGGTAAAGCTCCGAAAATTTTAAGAGAATAAATAATATAATAATAAATATAACGGTGTCAGACTTCGTTGCATAATCAGAGAACAGTTCTCTGTTAGCTTATGACTAAAAAGCTAAAATTAGCGGTTTTAATTGGTCGGGGAGGAAGGTTGCCAGCGATTTATAAATGTTGTCAAAAAATCAAGAATCTTGGTTTGGTTTTGGTTGTTTCGCATAAAAAAGAATCTCCTGGAATTGATATGGCTAAAAAATGGGGGATTGAGGCTTTTTATTTCCGGCTTTCGGATTGGGCAAAACAGGGCAAAAGCCGCAAAAGCTACAATTTAGAGTTAGTTAAAATTCTGAAAAAGAGAAAAATAAATCTTATTGTTATGGCCGGCTGGGATTTGATAATGTCGGCTGAATTTTTAAAACAATTTCCAATGGGAGCAATAAACATTCATCCTTCTTTATGCCCGGCCTTTCCCGGTATGAATGCCGAAAAACAGGCAATGGATTTTGGGGTGAGATATACCGGCTGCACTCTCCATTTTGTTGATAAAGGAGTAGATACCGGTCCTATTATTTTACAGAGAGTAGTAGAAATAAAACCGGAAGACACGATTCGCTCTTTGCAAAAAAGAATTCACAAAGAAGAAGAAGAGATTTTGTGCCAGGGAATTAAATTATATGCCTGGGGAAAATTAAAAATTAGAAAAAGAAAGGTAATGATTTTGGGCAAATAAAAAATCCGGCTCTGCCGGATTTTGAATTTTCGCGTCCTAAATCGACTTTGTCGATCGGGTGTTCGACAGTTTAACTACTATCTCCGAGTGGGGATGGAGGGAGTCGAACCCACACGGACTTGCGTCCAGAGGTTTTTGAGACCTCTTTGTCTACCAAATTCCAACACATCCCCATGTTTTCTAGCTTCGTCACCGCGGCTCTATTCTATTTTACCAAATTTTTATTTTAACCTAAACTTTCCTTACTTCCATTATTTCTTCTATTTGTTTTAATTGGCCGAATAGTTTATCTAATTCTTCTAATCCCGAAATTTCAATTTTAGCATTAAGAACGGCCGATTTTTCTTGCGATTTGGGTTTAGATTTAATATTAAGGATATTTATTCTCAATCCGGAGATCACCGAGGTTATATCTCGAAGCAATCCTATCCGGTCTTTGGCTTTTATTTTTAAAGTGACCGTATATAATTTTTTTCCAGGCACTTGCCAATTAGCCTCAATAATTTTTTGAGGCCATTTTTTTTGAGCTCTTTCTAAGTTTTTACAGTTTATTTTATGAATAGTTGCTCCCCGGGTCTTAGTGATATAAGCTTTAATTTCATCTCCGAGACAGGGCTGGCAGCATTTAGCTAAAAAAATTTGAATTCCACTTTGACCGGCCAAAGAGATTTCTTGTGTTCTGGATTCAGGTTTTAGAGCGCTTTTCTTAGGAAGAAGTTTTTGGGCAAAGACCTCCTTTTCTTTAAATAAACTTTTAAAAATTTCTTTTGGAGAAATCTCTCCTTCTCCTACTGCCACCACTAAACTTTCTAAATCTTTATAGGGAAAAATTTTAAGGAGTTCTTCTTTTTTATTTTTGGGAACTTGTCGGAAAGATATTCCCTGGATTTCTTTAAGTTCTTTATCTAACAATTTAACCCCCCGGCTGAAATTTTCTGGCCGGGATTCTTTCTTCAGCCAGTTTTTAATTTCAGAACGAGCTAGACTGGTTTTAATAAATTCCAGCCAATCTCGGGAAGGTTTTTTAGAAGGATCAGTAATAATTTCTACTACATCCCCGTTTTTTAGAATTTGGGAAAGCGAACTTAATTTCTCGTTTATTTTTGCTCCGGCGCAATGATTTCCAATTTCGGTATGAACTCCGTAAGCAAAATCAACAGAGCAGGCGCCCTCTGGAAGGTCAACAACATCCCCTTTGGGAGTGAAGACAAAAATTCGATTTTTAAAGAAATCTATTTTTAAACCTTCCCAGAATTCTTTTGATTTCCTTATTCCTTTTTGCCAATCACTTAGCTGGGCAATCCAGCCGAACTTTTTGGTATCTATTTTTAAATTTACTTTTTCTTTTCGGGCCCAGTGAGCGCAAATTCCGTATTCGGCTTCTTGATGCATTTGAGGAGTTTTTATTTGAAATTCAGTAATTTTTCCATCAAGGCAAAAAACGGTGGTATGGAGGGCACTATAACCGTTTGGTTTGGGCAAGGCGATATAATCTTTAATTCTTCCGGGCAAGGGTTTCCAGTAATTATGGATTGTTCCCAGAACCTTGTAGCAAGTTTCTATATTTTTAGTAATTATTCTTAAAGCGAGTAAATCATAAATTTTTTCTAAATCCATATCATATCTCAAAAGTTTTTGGTATAAACTCCAATAATGTTTTGCTCGAAAATCAATATCAATCGGTTTTATTTTCTCTTTTTTTAAAATTTCAATCAGGATTGGTTTTACTCTTTCTAAATATTTTTTCCTTTCTTCATATCTTTCTTTTACTTTTTCCTGGAGCCATTGATATTCTTTGGGGTAAAGATGGGGAAAAGCCAGATCTTCGAGCTTACCTTTTATTTCTCCTATCCCCAATCTTTCAGCGATAGGAGCAAAAATTTCTAATGTTTCTAAAGCAATTCTTCTTTGGGCTTGAGGCGGAAGAGCGCTCAAAGTTTGCATATTATGCAATCTGTCTGCCAGCTTAATTAATATCACTCTTAAATCCTCGGCCATGGCAAAAAACATTTTTCTTAAATTTTCGGCTCGGAGATCAATCGGCGCCTCAATCCTTTTTTTAATCGAAGGGAGAGAAAGACCCTCCTTAGGATAACGGAGCTTTCCCAGCTTGCTTACTCCTTCTACTAAAAAAGAAATTTCTTTTCCGAACTCTTTTTCAATATCTTCCAATGTTCTTTGGGTATCATCGGGGACATCGTGCAGCAATCCGGCCGCTATCGTTTGGGAATCAAGTTTCATTTTAGTTAAAATTTCAGCCGTTTTTAAAGGATGCCAGATAAAATCTTCTCCCGATTCTCTTTTTTGCCCCCAGTGAGCAGCTTCGGCAAATTCAAAAGCCCTTTTAATTAATTTTAAATTAGAGCTTTCTTTAATAATTTGATGAAGTAAAATATTTTGATTTTGATTTGACATATTTTTAATTGCCTTATATTATAACCAGAAATAAGCACTTTTACAAGGTCTTATTCCCTCGGTTTTTAAAAAGGCTGAGAGACGACCCGATCAAATTTTCAAGAAAAATTTGGTATAGGGAGGTGAACTAATTGAATAATCCTTATGTTAAGACCCTGGAGCCGGTTTGGAAAGATCTTGATTATGTTGCGATAAATGAAGAAAAGCTTCAAGAGTTAATAGAGAAGCTTAAGAAAGGAGAACTAAAAACGCCGTCCTGGGCAGTTCCCAATGTCCATCCGCTGATTGATTGCAAACCTGCTTTGTGGATTGATTTTATTTGTTGGATAAATACGGTAAATTTCGCTTTCACTAATTTCGAACCGCCCTATAATAAGTTTACCATAGAATATCCAGAAAGAACTTTTTGGTCAGGCGCTTTTGCTATGAAAGCTAGCTTTTGGAGAGCCTATAATGAAGGAAGTCCTATTTTGAGTCCAAAAGATTATCGAGGAACAAAATATATTGACCCGGGCTATATGAATAGAATATCCATGAAAGAGGTGAGGAAGCTTTTTCAATCAACCGATTCTTGGCATCAAATTCCAATGATTAGAGAAAGATGGAAAATTTTCCATGAAGTCGGGAAAGTATTATTGGAGAAATACAATGGCAGTTGGGGAGAGTTATTTGTTAAAGCAGATTTTAGAGCTTTCAACAATGGAAAAGGAATTGTTGAGCAGTTAGTTACCAATTTCCCTTCTTTCCGGGACGAAAGGATGTATAAGGGACATCGTTTGCAGTTTAATAAGAGAGCCCAGCTTTTAGTGACGATGTATCACGGCAGGGCGATAAATTCCGGCGGTGGAATGCCTTTAATTAAAGACATTGAAGACATCGGACCCATTGCCGATTATACTGTTCCTAAAGCTCTTAAGTTTCTCGGGGTGTTAGAATACAGTCCCGAGCTTGAGAAAGCCATTCAAAGTCGTAAGATTTTCCAACCCGGCGAGCCAGAGGAAGTAGAGAACAGATTAGCTATGAGTTATGTTATGAAAAGAATATGCGATGAGGCGGGCATTACTATGGACAAAGCTGATTTTTGTATCTGGAATATGGGCAGAAAATCCAAAGAACCTCACATTTTAGTTCCAACCACTGATTACTAAAAAATAAAAACCTCCGGGATGGCTTCCCGGAGGTTTTCCTTAAGGAACATTTAGATAAGGTAGATAAAGAAGAATTATAAATCAAAGCGGTTCGGCAAAGCCGAACCGCTAATAATGTACAAGGTTTAATCCGACGGATTAAACCTTTACGGATTAAACCTTTTTGAATATGTTTGATGTTTGAAGATTGATATTTATAAATCGCAAGCGACCGCTTATGATTTATAAATAAAATTTAATTCTCTTTTTCGTGATTACGCTTTCGTGATCACGCTCTTTATTTGAGTATTTGATTTACCTGTCCCCTAGTACGAAAAAAGAGGTCAACTATTTTTTGTAATCGCAATCCCTATTTGAACATTTAATTTGTTTCCTTTTTGTTTCTACCAGCAAAGAACCGCATTTTGGACAAATTTCTCCGGTTCCTGCCTGCCAGCCAAGTAGGGGTTTCTCCCATAAAGCGAAATCGCATTTAGGCCAATTAGAGCAGCCGTAAAATATCTTTCCCCTTTTAGTTCTTTTTTCCAAAATTTCTCCAGTTTTGCATTTTGGGCACTTAATCCCCAAAGTATTTTTTTCAAGAGGTTCGGTATATCTACATTTTGGGAAGCCGGAACAGGCGTAAAACTTCCCAAATTTACCAAGCCGGATAATGATGGGAGCTCCGCATTTCGGACAAATTTTTTCGGTTGGCTTTTCGGTAAATTCTTTTTTAGAAACTTCCTGGTATTTTTCTGAAAGATTTTTCTCAAAAGGTGTATAAAATTCTTTCAAGACCTGAACCCATTTTTTCTGGCCTTGAGCAATTTTATCTAAACCTTCCTCCATTTCGGCCGTAAATTTAATATCAACAATTTCAGGGAAATGTTTTACCAAAAGACTATTAACCACGGTTCCGATTTCGGTTGGTCTGAATTTTCTGTTTTCGTCTTTTTCAATATAATTTCTTTCTTGAATTGTGGAAATAACGGGAGCATAGGTTGATGGTCTTCCAATTCCATTTTCCTCAAGCGCTTTAATCAAAGTAGCTTCGGTGTATCGAGAAGGGGGTTGGGTAAAATGTTGAGAGGGGATTAGTTTTAACAGTTTTAAAACTTCATCTTTTTCAAGAGACGGCAATTCATTCTCTTCAAACTTGACCGGGTAAATTTTCAAAAATCCATCAAATTTTAAAACCTGTCCTGTCGCCCGAAACGTATATTTTGAATTTTGGAATTTCGAATTTAGAATTTGTTTAGGATTTCGAATTTCGGATTTAGGATTTCCGGCTTCGATTTCTACTACCGTAGAATCGAAGACGGCTTGGCTCATCTGGCAGGCGATAAATCGCCGCCAGATTAAATCGTAAAGCCGGAATTGGTTTTCGTCCAGCTCCTTTTGAATTTTTAGTTTTTCGGGAGTTTTTTCTGCAAAAGTCGGTCTGATTGCTTCATGGGCTTCTTGAGCTCCTTTTGTCTTAGTTTTATATTTTCTTAAAAAACCGGCCCAATATTCTTTACCGTAATTTCCTATAATAAATTTTTTAGCGGCAAAAAGAGACAGGTTGCTTAAATTTAAAGAATCGGTTCTATGGTAACTCGTTAGCCCTCTCTCATAAAGTTGCTGGGCTACCCGCATTGTAAATTTTGCCGGAAAATGAAATTTCTTCCAGGCCTCTTGCTGTAATGTTGAGGTGGTAAAAGGCGGCAAAGGATTCCTTTTTGTTTCTTTCTTTTCAATATCCTGAACTCTGTATTCAGCATCTTTTAAGTCTTTAACAATTTCATCAGCTTCTTTTTTTGTTGTAATTCCTAGTTTGGAAATAGTTTCACCATTTTTTTTCACTAATAAAGCCGAAAATTCCTTTTCTGCGTGGTCCAGCGTTTTGTTCTGCCTAGTTCTGCGTGATTGAAGCAAGGCTTTAATCAGCCAGTATTCCTGTGGGATAAAGTTCTCAATTTCCCTCTCTTTATCTACAACCAATCTTACGGTTGCCGACTGGACCCTTCCGGCCGATAACCTCCTGGCTATTTTTTTCCACAAAAATGGAGATAATTTGTATCCGACAATTCTATCCAGAACCCTTCTTGCCTGCTGAGCGTCAACCAAATTCATATCAATTTTTCTGGGATTCTTTAACGCTTCTTCAATTGCCCGTTTTGTAATTTCGTGAAAAACAATTCGTTGGTAATTTTTAATTTGCTTGCCCCCATAACAAATTTTGGTATGGGGGTGAAATTTTTCATTTTTAATTTTGTCCAAGCCGAGAGCTTGGACAATGTGCCAGGCAATTGATTCTCCCTCTCTATCCTGGTCCGTACCCAAGATCACTATTTGTGCTTTTTGAGCGTTTTCAATTAAACCTTGAACAATCTTTTTAGATTTTTCCGGAATTATATATTTTGGCTTAAAATCATTTTCAATATCTATTCCCAATTCATCTTTGGGCAAATCCCGAATATGACCATAGGAAGCAAGAACCCGATATTTTGGGCCCAAAAATCCTTGGAGAGTTTTTGATTTAACTGGGCTTTCTACCAGAATTAAGTGCATAAATATTATTCCCTAAGTTTCTTACTTTACCTTTTATTTCTAAAATGGCAAGGGTTGAGGCAACTTTTGCCGTAGGCAGCTTGGTTTTTTCAATAATTTTATCAATGTATAAACCTTCTTCTTTCAGGGCGTCTAAAATTAAATTTTCCTCGAGAGTTTCTCCGGCTGCTACGAGTCCGGGTCTCGTAATCTCGAGTAAATTTAATTCTTTTAGAATATCGTTGGCTGATTCAACTAATTTCGCCCCCTGTTTTATTAGACAATGGCAGCCCCTGGAGTTTGAAGAATGAATCGGTCCGGGAACGGCAAAAACTTTTCTTTTTTGTTTTTTTGCCAAATTGGCCGTGATTAAAGCTCCTGATTTTTGTTTAGCTTCAATTACCAGGACTCCCAGAGAAAGTCCGGCAATAATTCTATTTCTTTTGGGAAAAGTAAATCGGCTTCCCGAAGTTCCTGGAGAATATTCAGAAATTAAGCAGCCGCCGGACTCAATAATTTTTTCTGCCAGTTTTAAATTAGATTGAGGATAAATACTTTTTTCGTCTAAACCTGTTCCCAAAACAGCAATTGTTCTTTTCTTTCTTTCCAGAGTTGCTTGATGGCAGAAAGTATCAATACCCGGAGCCAAACCACTAACAATAGTTAAACCGGCTTCGGCTAAATCTCCGGCAATTTCCAGAGCAACCTGTTTACCGTAAAAAGAACACATCCTGGTCCCCACTATTGCGAAGCAATCCTCTTCAGGCAAAATCTTTCCTCTAACATAAAGAATTTTTGGTGGATCAGAAATTTTTTTAAGAAGTTTTGGATAATTTTTGTCATTTATTGAGATTTCCTGGGTCTGGGTTGACATTTTTTTTATTTTAATATAGCACTACGAGGCCCAGCCTCGTAATGAGGCCGGGTCTCGTTTTAAGTTTCATTTGACTATTTCCCTGATTGTCTCCAAAGTTTTCAAAATAATTATTGCTTTAGCTTTTTTTCTTTCTTTTTGAGGGGGGAAATAAATTTTTTTTATTAATGTTTTCTCTTTAAAGATTACGGCGATGTTCGCCTGACCCACTTTCTTTGAGGGGTATTTTGGGTCGGGTCTGGACAAAATTCCGGTAATTCCAATTCCAATTTGACTTCCTTTTATCTCCCGAATTATTTGATGGGCCATGGCTGTCGCTACCTCCGGACTATAAACAGTATATTTTTCAATTAATTTTTTGGGAACCCCGTGAACAATTTTTTCCTGGTCCGAATAAGCAATCAGTCCGCCCTTAATAACTTCTGAAGCCCCGGGAATATTAGTAATAGCATTAATTAATCCTCCGCTGGTACAGGATTCCATCGCGGCCAAAAATAATTTTTTCTTTTTCAATTCAATCAGGAGTTTTTTAACCAATTCATCAATTTTCCTATCCAAATTTTTAAATTCAGATTTTGAGATTTTAAATACCTCTAAATTTTTCTTACCATTTTTAATTAAATTCAATAGTTTTCTTTCCATAGTTGGAGCTACGAGACCCGGTCTCGTAGAACATAAGGCAAATTTCTTTTTCCTTCAGCTTTTTTAGCTTTGTTTAGAATTAGGTCAATGATTCTTAAGGAGATTTTGAATTTTTGGTTAATTTCATCTTTGTTCAAACCCAGGTCTTCTTTGGCTGATAAAATGGTATCAATTTCTAAATAATTGACTCCAATTTCTTTTTCATCGGTCTGTCTTTTCCAGAGCTCGGCTGAGGGAACTTTGTTCAAAATGCTTCCGGGAATTTCGGGCAATTTTTCAGATAGATAAAACTCTTGAGTTTTCCATAAATCTAAAATCGGTTCTATCCCGGAACAATGGTCTCCGCCAATAGTAAAATATCCCAATCTTTCTTCGGTTTTGTTTTCCGTTCCGATTACAATGGCTCCAAGTGCTGAGGACAAGCCAAATAAAATTTTCATTCTTTCTCTTGCCATAAGATTTCCTTTTCTGATTTTTTCTTTTTTCTTGAACTCCCCATCACTTTTTTTCAAAAAGTGGTGGGGGGTAAATTGACAGAGCTTTTTCCAGTTTTGATCTACCTGCTGATTGATTGGAATGGTTATCAAATTTTCTTTTGGAATTTTTAAATTTTTAGCTAAAATTTCAGCGTCTTTTAATCCTTTTTTACTGCTTATTCCGTAATAGGGCATTCTTACCAGATAAATATTTTTGGCATTTAGAGCTCTTACTGCCAGCACAGCGCTCACTGCTGAATCTAATCCTCCGGAAACTCCGATTATCGCTTTTTTAAATCCGGATTTCTCAAAATATCTCCTCAACCTCTTTGTTTTATTCAAAATTCTTTTTTTGATTTCTTTATCTGAAAGCCTTAAATGATTTGGGATTTTCTCTTTTTGAATGTAAAGCTTTCTCATATTAATATTACAAACTAACAGAGTCCCGCACTCTGTAAATATCTCTTTTTCTGTTCAGAAAAAGGGGCAAATTTTAAGCCATGTACAACCCTTTTTCTTCAATATATTTTAACACTTTTTTTGGCAGAATTTTATTAACACTTTCCCCTTTTTTTATTTTTTTTCTAATTTCGGTAGCTGAAATGGGAATGTTTAATTTTATTAATATCACTTTTTTTAAAGCCAGATTGGCAGCATTTTTAAATTTAGGATTTATTTTCTTTAAATTAAAGTGGTGATAAGGCCTGGTTATTACTACAAATTTTGCCTTATCCAAAATCTCTAATCCCCCCTTCCATTTTTCCTCAATGATTTCCCTGAAAGAATCCTCGCCAATTATCCAGAAAATTTCAGAATTTTTAAATTTCTTTTTCAGATATTTTATTGTTTCAATCGTGTAGGATTTTTTCCGTTTTTTTGCCTTTTTAACTTCGTAATCTAAGACAGAAAAATTTGGATATTTTTTTGCCATTAGTTTTGTCATTTCTAATCTGTCTTTGGCCGGAGCTAACCCCCTTTTTTCTAAAGGAGGAAAACCAGAAGGAATTAAAAAAAATTCATCCAATTTTAATTTCTTCAAAACTTTATCAGCCAAGATTAAATGGCCGTAATGGGGAGGGTTAAATGTTCCTCCCAGAATTCCAATTTTCTTTTTCATATTAATCTTAGACCGTTGAATAATTCAGCGTAGTTCTGCGTATTGTCCGGTCTGGTTCTGCGTTAAAATAGTTTTATCGCTAAACTACGCAGAACTTTACGCGAAACAACGCCGAAAAATAATTGTTTAACACCCTCAATCTATTATATAATTAAAGTAATGGTATGACAAAAGTTTTATCCAGGCCAGAAGCCAAAAAGAGAGTAGAAAAACTGCGCAAAGAAATCCGACGCCATGATTATTTGTATTATGTTTTAGATCGGCCGGAAATTTCCGATGCCGCTTATGATAGTTTAAAAAGAGAGTTGGTTGAGCTGGAAAAACGTTTCCCGGAATTTATTACTTCGGATTCCCCTACCCGGAGAGTGGGAGGGGTGCCTCTGGAGGGGTTTAAAAAAGTAAAACATAAAACACCGATGTTTACTCTGCAGGATGCCATGGATGAAAAAGAATTAAGAGATTGGGAAACAAGGATAAAAAGACTTTTGAGCCCGGCTGAAATCAAAAAGCTGGATTATTTTGCCGAACTTAAAATGGACGGTTTAGCTATAAGTCTTATCTATAAGGACGGCGTATTGCTTCGGGCAGCTACCAGAGGCGATGGTTTCACCGGAGAAGATGTTACCAATAACATAAAAACCATAAGGTCAATCCCTTTAAGGTTAAGAATAGAAGCTCTTCCTTCCAAAAAATGTCAGGCCCTAAAAGAAATTGAAATCAGGGGAGAGGTTTATATGAAAAAGAAAGCATTTGAAAGTTTATGCCAGGAGCAGGAGAGGAAAGGAGAATCTCCTTTTGCCAACCCCAGAAATGCGGCTGCCGGTTCAATAAGGCAGTTGGATTCCAGAATTACCGCTCAAAGAAAATTGGATTTTTTTGGATATGCTTTAGTTACCGACCTGGGGCAAGCTACTCATTGCCAGGAGCATCAATTAATTAAAATTTTAGGTATTCCCGAAAATCCTCATAATAAATATTGTAAAAATTTAGTCGGGACAGCCGAGTTCAAGAAAAGAATTGAAGAAACAAGAGAAAAACTCCCTTATGAAATTGATGGAATAGTAGTTAATGTAAATGATAATTCTCTCCGGGAAAAATTAGGCCAGATAGGAAGGGCTCCCCGGGGGGTAGTTGCTTTTAAATTCCCGGGCAAAGAAGCAGCGACGAAAATTAAAGACATAATTTTACAGGTAGGAAGAACCGGGAGAATTACCCCGGTTGCCGATTTGGAGCCGGTAAAAGTAGCAGGGGTAACAATTTCCCGGGCCACTTTGCATAATGCCGATGAGATTAAAAGATTGGGAATAAAAATTGGAGATAGGGTTATAGTTCGGAGGGCAGGGGATGTAATTCCAGAAATAGTAAAGATAATTCCTTCTTTAAGAAGCGGAAAAGAAAAAAAATTCGAGATGCCCCGGAAATGTCCTTTCTGTAAAGTAAAATTGGTTAAAAAACCGGGAGAGGTAGATTATTATTGTCCTAATAAAAATTGTTTTGCTATTCGAAAAAGATTTCTTCATCATTTTGTCTCAAAAAAAGCTTTTGATATTAAAGGATTGGGACTAAAGATTCTCATTCAATTATTGGAAGAAGGATTAATTAAGGGTCCTGGCGATATATTTTTGTTAAAAGAAGGAGATTTGATTTCTCTGGAAAGGTTTGCTGAAAAATCGGCCAAAAATTTAGTAAGAGCAATTCAAAACGCAAAAAAAATTCCTTTAGCTAAATTTATTTACGCTCTGGGAATTCGCCAGGTGGGAGAGGAAACGGCAATTGATCTGGCAAAGCATTTCGGTTCTATTGATAGATTAAAGAAAGTCAGTCAAGAAAATTTAGAAAAGATTCCTGATGTTGGAGAAATTGTGGCTAAAAGCATATATCTGTGGTTTAAAGACAAGAAAAATTTAAAACTAATAGAAGATTTATTGAAAGCCGGAATAAAGATTATTCCGCCAGCTGGCGGAATTGAAGCCAGATTAAAAGGAAAAACTTTTATTTTCACCGGTGCCTTAAAATCTCTGACCAGAGAAGAGGCTAAAAATAAAATAAGAATGCTGGGGGGAGAAGTTTCTTCTTCTGTTTCCAAAGAAACAGACTACTTGGTGACAGGGGATTCTCCGGGTTCCAAGTTAGAGAAAGCCCAAAAATTAGGAGTAAGAATAATTTCCGAACAGGAATTTCTAAAAATGCTAAAATAAAATTACGGGGCGGATTTAATCCTTTTCAATTTTTCTATGCTTTCTGAAAGCATTTGACAGTAAAGGTTAAGACCAACTTGGTTTATATTTCCTGACTGCTCCTTGCCCAAAATGTTTCCAGCTCCCCGGATTTCCAGATCTTTTAAAGCAATTCTATATCCCGAACCCAATTCTTCGGCTTGTTTTAGGGCTTTCATTCTTAATTCCGCTTTTTCAGATAAATTCTGACCGTATAAAAAATAGGCAAAACTTTGGATATGTGACCTGCCGATTCTTCCCCGGATTTGATAAGCTTGAGTCAGGCCGAGCCTGGTAGCGTCGGCTACAATTAAAGTATTTACGTTAGGAAAATCCAGGCCGTTTTCAATAATAGTTGTAGCCAGCAAAACATCGATTAATTTACTCTGAAAATCTTCCATTACCTTAATCAGTTCCTTTTCGTTTAGTCTTCCGTGGGCAATGCCGATTTTAGGTATGCGAACAGCGCGCCTTGGGCCTGCGGCTTTCGGCAATGCGAATGAGTCCATGCCAATAAACAAATTTTCTAAAAACTTTCTCGCAGTTTCGATAGTTTCTACTCGATTGTGTAAGAAATAAACCTGGCCTCCTCGGGCAATTTCTGTTTGAATTGCTTTTTTAATGACTGTTTCTTGCCAGGGCAAGATAAAAGTTTCGATCGACAGGCGGTTAAGTGGGGGAGTTTGAATTAAACTTATTTCTTTTAAAGACGACAGGGCCAGATAGAGGGTTCTGGGAATAGGAGTGGCAGAAAGAGACAGGACGTCAAGAGAGGCGCGTATTTTTTTCAATTTTTCTTTTTGCTTTACTCCGAATCTCTGTTCATCATCAATTACCAATAGTCCTAAGTTTTTAAACTCAACATCAGAAGATAAAATTCGATGAGTCCCGATTATAATATCTATTTGTCCCTGTTTTAAACTCTGGATTATCTTTTTTTGTTTTAGTTTTGGGTACAAACGGCTCAATAGATCAGTTTTTATCGGTAAATTTCCCAATCTTTGTTTAAAATTTTGATAATGTTGATTAGCCAGTATAGTGGTTGGGCAAATCATTGCTGCTTGATAACCGGAGTTTACCGCTTTTACCATTGCTCTTAAGGCAATTTCAGTCTTCCCAAAACCAACGTCACCGCAAACAATTCTATCCATCGGCTCTGATTTTCTTAAATCTTTTTCAATATCTTCCATCGTCTGAATTTGGTCCGGGGTTTCTTCAAAAGGAAAAGTAGAAGCAAGCTGCCAGTCTATCTCTTGATTAAAAGAGTAGGGAGACCTTTTGCTAATTTCTCTTTTAGCGTAGATTTCAAGAAGCTCTTTGGCCAATTTTTCTGCTTCTTCTTTTATTTTTCTTTTAGTTTTTTGCCAGAGGGGAGATGAGAGGCGAGAAATTTTTGGCTCAACAAAACCAATATAACGGGATAATTTTCTTTCCAGACCAACCGGTACATAAAGCTTATCGCTTTGAGCATATTCTAAAACATAATATTCTTGTGTTTGGAGTTTTGGAATTTGGTAATTGGAATTTGTTTGGCTATAACCCGATGGGCTCGCCCATTTAGGGAAATTGGAAATTGGAAATTCGGATTTCTCAATCCCAGAGAATCGAGCTACCCCGTGGTCTAAATGGACCAGATAATCACCAGGTTTTAATCCTTTCAGGTCGGAAAATATTTTTTGGGACCTTAATCTCTTTTTTAATAGTTCTTTTGATTTTTCTTCGTTATCAATTTCAATCGGCAATCTTTCAATGTTCTCAATTAAATTTCCGTAAAAATCAAAACGAATGGCGTAATTCAGATTAATCGGGAAAACTTCAATTATTCCTCCTTTTTTGGAAAATTCTCCGGGTTCCGTCAGCCGGAGCACTTTTTCATAGCCCATTTCATCCAGTTTTCTTAAAAATTGAGAAAGTTTGAAATCTTGACCTTTTTCTAAATACAAAGTGTTATCTTCAAAAAAAGATTGGGTTTTTCTAACTCGTAAGATTTGTTTTATATTTTGCTCGAACCAAAGAAACCCCTTTTCCAAAAAGTAGGGGGTGATGCTTACAATTAAAACTTTGTCGATAACCTGCCTTGACAGTTCCATTAATTGAAATATAATGTGGTGTTCAGTAAGTTGTCAATATTTTCTAATTCCTGATCTGCTCATCCACCAAAGTTTTGTTCCAAAATTTAGGCGAACTGGCAGTTAGATTAGGGGATAAAAGTTTTCTTTGTTATTTTAAAAATTCTAAAAAGGAGAGCAAAAGATGGAACAGGTTAAAAAAGACTGGTGTGTGACCGTATTGATTATTGATGAAAAATCTAATAGGGTTTTCTTGATAAAGAAAAGGAGAGGGATAAAAGTGCTTCCCGGTAAAGAGCCTTTTACCATACCCAGCAGGTGGGCTATGGTCGGGGGACGGAGAGATCCGGGAGAAAAAGATAAGATTGAAACTGCAATAAGGGAGGTAGAAGAAGAAATTGGGCTGTCGGTTGGAATTAACCCCGAGCTAAGAGTTGCAGATGATAGAGGAGATCACTTAGACGTTTCTTTTATAGGTTACCCTATCGGAGGAAAATTAAAGATTAAGAGCGATGAAGTGATTGATTACCGCTGGTTTCCAATTAAAATATTGGAAGTTCCGCGGCTTTTAAAAAGCTTCTTAAGTGACAAAAATGCCGAGATGCATCCGAATCATTTATGGAGAGCTCAAAGGCTTCTTTAACTTTTGGAAAAACGCTTGAAAAGAAACTAATTTGAAAGAACCAGAGAACTGAAAGCCGGGACATTTGCCTCGACTTTTTATTTGTTAAACTTACTCATTGCTTTTTCTAATCCCTGTTTCAAATAGAATTCAATTGCTTTAACTGTTTTTTGAATAACTTCTTCAACGGCTGCTTTTTCGTCTTTAAAAAATTTCTCTAAAACGAATTCGTCTAATTTTTGATTTGCTTGCCTTCCACCACTTTTTTCTAAAAAGTGGTGGGGGGTGATTTTTAGTTTTTGATTTTGAGCGAAGCGATTAATTCCGATGCGGAAGCGAACAAAGTTTTTAGTTTTTAACTCATCAATTATCGATTTCACCCCTTTGTGACCGGCCGCTCCTCTATTTTTGACAATCCTGATTTTTCCCAATGGTAAATCAATATCGTCGTGAATTATCCATAAGTTGTTAGTTGTTAGTTGTAAGTTATTAGTTATTTTTTTTATTGCTTTGCCGGAATTGTTCATAAAAGTTTGGGGCTTGGCAACAATGATTTTCTTATCATTAAATACACCTTCGGTAATTAGAGAATCACTTTTTTTAAAAAATTTAAAACTGGGAAAATTATTTTCTTTTCTAAATTCATCAACCACTCGAAAGCCGATATTGTGGCGAGTTTTTTGAAATTTTTTACCGGGGTTACCGAGACCAACAACTAAAATCATAGATTTTGGAAATTCGAAACCCTAAGCACGAAATCCTAAACCCCATAGTATAACTCGCTTCGTTCGTTAACTACGGGGCAAGCAAATTTAAATTTAGATTTGCGAAGTCACTCTTTGAGTGACGAAGCCCTGAAGTGAACACGAAGTGTTCTACTTCATGGGTTTAGAATTTCGGATTTAGGATTTTAATTCATTATACCACCTCTCTTGTAATAATAGAAAATTTTAGATATAATCAAAAAAGCATGAGAAATATACTTTCTTTCATTTGGGAAATTGCAAAAATTGTAATTATTGCCCTGCTGATAGTGATTCCCATCCGTTATTTTATTTTCCAGCCGTTTTTGGTCAGGGGC
>Ga0210019_1002015_pt1 | contig 20465 bp, 21 predicted proteins | sample CryGeyCG2114_020_2_FD_183969 | JGI IMG/M metagenome (GOLD analysis project Ga0210019, IMG submission 183969) | Groundwater microbial communities from aquifer - Crystal Geyser CG11_big_fil_rev_8/21/14_0.20 (SPAdes) (version 2) | ecosystem: Environmental > Aquatic > Deep subsurface > Groundwater ...
TTACCCACAAGGCTTAGGCACGCCGGCCACCTTCGGCGCCGGTGCCTAACCCTTATGGATAACTTTTTAGAATATTCTTATCTGCTAAGCGACTTCCCTTCAAATCGCTCGCTATGCAGCGGGTTTAATATGGGAGCGATAAGTATGACTACGTTGCCAGCATGTTGGAGAACATGAGGTCGTGGATAGAAGGCGCTTCAACTGCCAACAAATATTCGCCGCCCAGAGGCCAGATCTATGACCTTATGAGCACGTCATTTGCAAATTCGTTCGGGAGTACAAATACGTTGCCGGCGGTCTTTTTCGATTTTCTGGACCAGAGGCTTTTTGAGCACAACAACGCCTCCCAGTTCGGGCGTTCCGGCGAAACGACCACCGGATTCGCAAGCAACTTGATGCAGGCGAACACGGTAGACGACGCGCTTGATTCGCTTACCGAGATACTTGTGGATGCAAGCGCGTGTACTCTTAACTACGCGCAGGGGGGCTTTGCCGACATGGCTCCCTATGCCGCTCGAGGCTTAAATATAACCCCGAGCAATACGGCTACCGGCGGAAAGACGATAACGGTTTCGCTTGTTCCCGGAACGGGGAGCATCGGTCCCGATTGGAAGGGTTATAATTTTATGAACAATGCGGTGACCGGGAATGTCTCTGCAACGAATACATTCAGCGGATTCGGTCAGTTCATGACCGATCAGGCAGTTGTGCTTTTTGCGAATATTACCGGTTCTTACACGCAATCGTTCGTTGAGTATACAATAACGTGTCAGTAAAAAAACACAGCCCGACGCTATAAAGGCGACGGCAAAAGGAGGCTATATGACAAAGAAGGTAATGGCGGTAGTGGCGGTCCTGATGTTTGGACTTGCTGTGTCGTGTGGAGGAGGCAGTAGTTCTAGCGGTACTACCGGGACCGCGGATTGCACATCCGTAAGCGGTCAGGCCCTTGTTTGCGGTACCGTTACCGCCGCCGATCTTACGCCGGTGGTAGGCGCGGAAGTGAAGAATACGACCAGCGGGGCAGGAACGGCTATGCCGGGTTATTACAAAGGTCTCCCCGACGGCGTTTCAAAGTCGGTAGAAAAGAGCACAACGACAACGTGTTTGACCGATGCCAACGGTTCGTTCGCATGTGAAGCTGGCACAGCTTCTGGGAGCTACACGTTCTCTGTGACCATGACCGGTTTCTCTCTTACCTTTGCGTCTGATCTGACGCTTGATTCAACAACCGCTGTCCCCGCGGCCGATACAACGGCAACCGGGGCTAATATCACAGCCAAGTGGCTTGTAATAACGGGAAGCTGGGACGGTGTTCAACTGCTCCTGTCGCAGATGAAAGGATGTACATTGACGGGAAGCGAGAGTGTGCCGGAGGATATGACAGGCAGCGCCGCATGCGAAGCGGTCAATCTTGTAGTGCAAGACGCAAGTTTAGCGAGCACAACATTCTCTGATATCGCTAATCTTACACCTTATAACTCCATATTTATAAATTGCGGAACAGACATGTCGGCCTATAGTACAGTGATCCAGGAATATGTGGCAGCAGGAAATAATATCTATTTTTCTGACCTGTCAGACCCAGGGGTAACAGCGGCTTTCCCGGACAAGGTTACATATGGGACCGGTTCTACCACCACCGGCACCGTAACTGCAAATGCGGACAATGCCGATCTTCAAACATATCTGGGTAAAACTACGGTTGATATAGATTTTAACCTTGGGAGCTGGATGCCTATCGCAAGTGTTGCCAGCGGTGTGACAACATTTGTTAGCGGTGACACATCGAGTCTTGGAGGTACGGTCGGTGCGCCTATAACGGTAGGATGGACACAGGATGCAAAAGGTTGTGTGTTCTATACATCATACCACATTGAAACGGGCGGTTCTGCAACGGCAGATCAGGCTAAGGTCCTCAAATATCTTATTTTGAACGCCGAATCGGTGTGTGAATGATCTAATTTAGGGCGCCTCTAAAAACCTGCTTGTTCTGTCATTGCGAGCCCCGAAGGGGCGCGGCAATCTCCCGCAAACACTTGATTTATGGAGATTGCTTCGGTCACTACGCTCCCTCGCAATGACACGCCAATGGGTTTTTAGAGGTGCCCTTTAGTAAGTAAGCCAAAAGGCCCTGCGTGTAAAAAGCGCAGGGCTTTTTATCCTTTGGCTTCAAGTTGTCTGACCTTTACACCCGCTTCGCTCAAAAGAGACATCGGTATCTTTTCCATTGGATAGGCAAGACTGTAGACGGCCTCTGTGATGCCGGAATTGATTATAAGTTTGGTGCACCTAAGGCACGGCGAATATGTTGTATAGATAGTGGCGCCCGCTATCCTTACTCCATGATATGCGGCCTGCGCAATGGCGTTCTCCTCCGCATGGGCGCAGAGGCACTCTTCCAGATGTTCGCCTGATTTTCCGAACGTGTGACAGCGCGGGCACCCCCCTTCATTGCAGTTTTTTATCCCGCGCGGTGTTCCGTTGTAACCGGTTGATATAACGCGGTGGTCGAGAACGATGACGGCGGCCACTTTTCTCTTGATGCAATTGGAGCGAAGCGCCGCCACCTGCGCTATCTTCATGAAATATTCGTCCCATGTAGGCCTTACCAGATTTGAGGCGAGGGCCCTTAGGACCTCGCGAACGTCTTCGTGGATCTCTTCTATGGAGTTGTTGTTCTCAACCTTGGCGTCGGCCATCTCTGAGGTGCGGTTAAGCTGCTGGGTGTTGGGGTCGTTAGAACCGGCCTCAGCCGCTTCCAGTACTAAAAAGGCCTCATAATCCTGCGGGTCGTTCTCGCGCGCGCGGGCCTTTAGGCGTTCGAACCTTACCTTGGGGTCTGCGTCGACCAAGAGGAGAAAAAAATCGCTCCTGCGACGAAGGGCCTCGACCTCAAAGGGATTTCTTACGGAATCCACGATGTAATTCTTTTCGGGATCGAGTCTTGAAATGACCCGTTCGGCTAGGACAGAAGGGCCGAAGTTTGTGCGGAGCTCATTGGCTGTTACAATAAGGATGTCGCGGGTAACTTGTTGTTTTCTATTAAGAATCTCTTCGCGAACGGCGTCAGAAAGCGAATGGTAGTGATACCCCATCGACTTTAAAAAATCTGCAACAACCCCTTTGCCGCTTCCATTTTTTCCCGTTAATCCTATTATCATAAGAGTTGGAGTCTATATCAAGGCGGGGCACCCTTGACAAGGGTTTACTATAGAGATAAGTAGTTGGCCCGCCAGCCTTCGCTCTTTGGAGCTACGGCGAGGCAAGGGGGCGAAACAGATTCGACGGAGATTCGCATTCGCGCTTTGTTGTCATGCCGACCGCTTCAGTCAAGTCGTTAAACTGATTGGAACAATTAATTGCCAACTACGAACCGTTAGCAATCGCTGCTTAAAATAAGCAGCATGCCACCCGTTGATGCCTGCTAGGCGGTAGTGGCAACGACAGTAGGCTGGCTGGGCCCGGCGCCTGTAACGGACCTGGCGAGACAATTTGCAGGATAGCAACTTTGAGATCCCGTCTGCGGGAGCAAGAAGGAGCGAAACCTAAATTCGCAGAATAAGCATGTAGAGGCGAGCGTGATGTATCTTCGGACGCGGGTGCAATTTCCCGCCGCCTCCACCAGCCTTCGCTCAAGTAGTTAAAACTACTTGAGCTACGGCTTGGCAAGCCTCAATTGAGCGAAGGCGGAAAGATATGTACGTTTACATATTAGAGAGGGCACCTCTATAAACCCATTGTTATGTCATTGCGAGGAGCGTCCAGCGACGAAGCAATCTCCATAAATCAAGTTTTTATGGGAGATTGCCGCGCCCCTTCGGGGCTCGCAATGACAGAGTGGGTAGTTTATAGAGGTGCCCTAAAAAGTGGTTCTGGTAGAGCGTTCTCTAAAAGACATTTTTAGAAAGGGATTACTATGGACAATACAAGATTGGCCGCAATGATAGACCACACGATATTAAAGCTAGAGGCCACAAAAGATGACGTGAAGAAGGTCTGTAAGGAGGCCATGGGCCATTATTTTGCCACGGTATGCGTTCGCTCAGAATATATTCCGCTGGTTGCGGAAGAGCTAAAGGGTTCCGAAGTCAAACCGATATCGGTAATAGATTTTCCGAAAGGTCTTGGATCGAGCAAGGCCAAGGCAGATGAAGCAAAGAAGGCGATCGCTGGCGGAGCCAAAGAGATAGATATGGTCGTGAACGGCGTTGAACTTAAAAATAAGAACTATTCCTATGTGCTGGAAGATATAGGGGCGGTTGTTGACGCCTCGAAACCTTATCCGGTGAAGGTCATACTTGAAACGGGGGAGCTTAATAACGAAGAAAAGGTGATAGCCTGCGCACTTTCCAAGGCGGCAGGAGCCGCATTTGTAAAGACCTCCACCGGATTTGGAAAAGGCGGGGCGACCGTGGAGGATATATCGCTCATGCGAAGAGTGGTTGGCCCCGAAATGGGGGTAAAGGCCTCGGGTGGAGTTCACACCAGAGAAGATGCGTTAAAGATGATCGAGGCCGGGGCTACAAGGATAGGAACGTCTAACGGAGTTGATATTGTCACCGGCGGAAAGTCCGGCACCTCAAGCCGTGGCGAGTAGACGCCAAGTCCTCCGACTCATGTAGAGCAATATTCTTAGTGTCGTGAAATGAACATTAGGGCACCTCTAAAAAACCATTGGCGTGTCATTGCGAGGGAGCGTAGTGACCGAAGCAATCTCCCTAAATCAAGTGTTTGCTTAGAGATTGCCGCGCCCCTTCGGGGCTCGCAATGACAGAACAAGCAGGTTTTTAGAGATGCCCATTATGTAAAATGAAGAGGGGTTTGAAAAATAAGGCGGATATTCTCTCAGAGACTTTTTTACTATCAGCAGCTCTTCACCTTACCGCTTGAGGTTATGAGAAATTTGTTCTTGTCTATTCTAAGACTGATGTTTCCGCACGCTGCCCTGGTGAGGCCTTTTTGTTCGAGGAGCTTTCCTGTCTTGATGATCTCTTTTCTTGGGTCAATAATTGTCTGATGGTGAGGATGATGCCGTCGGCATCTATTCCGTAACGGGCGCGCAATATGTTTTGCGGGCCCTGTTCTATAAACTTGTCGGGCAACCCCAGTATATTGATCGATATATTGTTCGCCTTATTCTCGTTAAGCCATTCGCTGACGGCCGATCCGAAACCTCCGGCGATGGCGTTTTCTTCGACCGTTATCCAGCGCTTGCACTTGTCGGCGAGCGAACCCAGCATTGCCTCATCCAGCGGCTTTACGAAGCGGGCGTCTAGCACGGATGCCTTGATGCCCTCTTTTTCAAGAGAGCGCGCCGCTTCAATTGCGCTCCAGACACAATTCCCCACGGCAATTATCGCGATATCGGAGTTTAGGTTGCCGAACATTAGTTCCATTTTGCCCAGCTCTATCTTTCTATAGTTCTTCTCTATCGTAACTCCTTCGACGCTCCCTCGGGGATACCTTACCGCCGCCGGTTTTCCCGAGTAGATGGCGGTGAATAGCATCTGTTTTAGCATGTTCTCATCGCGGGGCGCCATGACGACCATGTTAGGCATCTGTCTTAAATAAGAAAGATCGAACACCCCGTGATGGGTCGGACCATCGTCTCCTACGAGCCCCGCCCTGTCGACCGCAAATGTTACCGGAAGATTTTGCAGGCAGACATCGTGAAGGATGTGGTCATAGGCCCTTTGCATGAAGGTGGAGTAAAGCGCAACAACCGGTCTGAAGCCTTCGGTAGCAAGCCCTGCAGCGAATGTCACCGCGTGTCCTTCGGCAATGCCAACATCATGGAACTGCTCTGGCAATTCTTTAGAAACGCCTTCCATTCCCGTTCCGGTCGACATGGCAGCCGTGATGGCAGCGATATTTCCATCCTGCTTCGCAAGCTCAAGAACTGTCCCTCCGGCGACTTGTGTGTATGTCTGTTTTGTTGACGGAGGGGTTTCCCCGGTCTCTTTGTCAAAAGGCCCTGTGCCGTGGAATTTTGTAGGATTCTCTTCCGCAGGTTTGTAACCGCGGCCCTTTTTGGTGATGACATGCACAAGGATAGGGGATTCTCCAACAGGTGTTTCCTTGATCGCCCTGAATACGCGCGTGAGCTCTGTCAGATTATGCCCGTCAAGAGGTCCGATATATAAAAAGCCGAACGACTCGAACATGAAACCTGGGGTGAAGAGCCCGGTCGCAACCTCTTCGACCTTTCTTGCGAGTTTCCAGAGGTCTTTACCGCGCTTTGGCAGCAGAGTGAGCAATTTATTCTTGAACCAGCGTCTTATTTTAACGCAGCGCTTGCTGTAAAGATGCATCGAGAAGAACTTTGAAAGGGCGCCCACGTTCGGAGATATCGACATCTTGTTGTCATTCAGGACGACGATGAGATTTCCGGTTCTGAAACCGCCGTGATTGAGTCCTTCAAATGCAAGGCCTCCCGTCATTGAGCCGTCGCCTATGACGGCGATCGCTCGGTTATCAAGTTCACGTCTCTTAAAGGCCTTGGCAATCCCTAAGGCCGCCGAGATAGAAGTTGAGGCGTGTCCGGCACCGAAGGGGTCAAAGATGCTCTCTTCTCTTTTTGTAAAACCGGAAAGTCCGCCAAGTTTACGGATCGTCTTAAATTGTTCGCGTCTTCCGGTAAGTATCTTGTGCGCGTATGACTGATGTCCGACATCCCAGATAATCTTGTCGTTCGGAGCGTCAAAGACGTAGTGGAGCGCTAGCGTCAGGTCAACGACACCGAGACTCGGCGCCAAGTGCCCGCCGTTTGTACTGACAACGTCGACGATATATTGCCTTACTTCCGTGGCTAGCTGGGGAAGCTGCTCCGGCGCGAGCTTCTTGAGGTCCGAAGGGCTGTTTATATTCTCTAAGATCGTCATTTTTCGCCTACTTTTGACACTTTTTTCTATTTGTCAAGGAGGCAAATTACGATATTTATGGTTGAGAGCCTAATGATTATTTGTTATCCTCCGGAGCCTGTGAAGAGAATAAACCTTATAGTCTTAATATTATTAGCTTTTTCATCCGTTGCCGGCACCGCAGAGATAATCGTGACCGATGCCGGCCACCGGACAATCGGTTACATAAAAGATGACGGGACGGTGACCAGCGCGGGACGTTCAACGGTTGGGCATATAAAAGATAATGGCACGGTTGAAAATGCGCACCATGGGATTGTAGGCCGCATTAAGGATAATGGAACCGTAGAGAATGCACGTTATTCAGCCATCGGTTATCTAAAAAATGACGGCACGATAGAAAACAGAAACCATAGTACCATCGGACGTTTAAAAAAAGACGGGAGCATAGAGAATGCCGGCTATTCCACCGCGATGAGGCTCAAAAATTTTGACGGGAAAAGGAAAAAGGCCGCCGACCATATCTTCTTTTTCAACTCCTTGATATCAGGTCCTTCCTCTCCTTGAAAATTCGCGTGAAACCTCTCTGTTAATATCGCGCTTCTTTATGGAATCGCGCTTATCGTATGATCTTTTCCCTTTTGCCAGTGCTATCTCCAGTTTTGCGCGGCCGTTCTTAAAGTACATCTTGGTGGGGACTATGGTGAGCCCTCGTTCCTTTAGCTTTTGCTCGATTTTCAGTATCTCCCTTTTATGAAGAAGGAGCTTTCTGTCTCTCTTAGGTTTGTGGTTCAAATAGTTGGCCGGCTCATAGGGGCTTATGTTGGCGTTCACGAGCCAGATCTCGTGGGACTTTACCATCGCGTAGGCCTCGCTGATGTTGGCGGACGACTCGCGCAGTGATTTTGTCTCGCTTCCGGTCAGAACAAGCCCCGTTTCAAAGCGATCTTGCAGTATATAATTGAAGGAGGCCTTGCGGTTGGTTGCTATGATTTTCTCGCTCATATTGCTATAAAAGACCGCCGCTTATCACAAGCTTGGAAGCCTCTTCAACCGACATGTTGAGTCTTTTTAGCTTTCTTTCCGGAACGATCAGTAAAAAACCCGATGTCGGATTTGGCGATGTGGGAACAAAAACCTTCAAATATTTTTCATTGATATCGGGTGATATGTCTGCGTCTACATCCCCGGTGATGAATGCAATGGCAAATGAGCCCTCTTTCGGGTATTCAACCAGCGCAACTCCTTTGAACTTATCTTCTTGAGAGGTGAACGCCGTCTGAAGGATCTGTTTTAGGGCATTATATATAGACCTGCCAAAAGGGAGCCTGTTGAGAAGCGAATCGCCGAACGCTATCAATTTTTTACCGAGATAGAGTCTCGTGATAACTCCGACAAGAAGTATGATGCCTACCGTCAATACAAGTCCGGCTCCGGGGATCCGATCGAATGACAAAAAAGAAGGCTTAAAAAAATCGGGGAGGAGTGATATGAAGAACCCATCGGCCCACTCAATTATCGACTTAAGTATCCAGAGGGTGACGGCGATCGGTACTATGACCACGGTGCCTGCTATGAAGTATTTTTTAAAGAGGTCTTTAATGGCTTTGAGGAACATTAGCTTTTAAGTATCTCGCCGGCCACCACGACCTTCTTAACGTTAATGGGCCTGGTGTGGCGTATCATTACATCATAAACAAGAGAGGCCGTGGGGCATTCCGGGAGATCGGTTATTATATAATCGGCCTGTTTCCCTTCGGTCAGGGAGCCCGTGATATGCTCCAGCGACAGCGCGCGCGCGCCGCCGATGGTAGCCATTTGCAGAAGTTCTTTTGCCGTAGGCATGGGGGTGATGGCTGTTTCGTGCGTGAACCTCATCTCATCCCACAAGTTAAAACCTTTGGCGCCGTTGAGCGTATCTGTGCCGAGTCCTATCGGTATTCCGTGTTCGCGGAGCTTTCCGAAGGGGAAATCCCCGTGGCCAAGGAAATGGTTCGTACGCGGGCAATATATAGATCGGCACATATTGCGTGCGACGGTCGTAAAGTCCCTTATGCCCAAATGGAGGCCGCCAACTATAGCCGGCGAGGAGTCCAGAAAACCGATCTCGCCTAGGTATTGAATAGGGGTCTTGTGATGCGGCGGAGGGAGGTCGTCCGTCCAGCCAAGGGCAGGGAAAAGAGTCGTTGCTATGGAGCCGCGCGAATCATAGAAAAATTCCATTTCGGTGAACGATTCTGCGGCGTGGATCTGAACCGGAACGCCCATGTTCTTGGCGTGCTGGCTTACTATCGAAAGAAGGTTCCTTGAAAGAAGATAGGGGGCAAATGGGGCCAGACCTACAGTTACAAGTTTCAAGTTGGCGTCGGTATATTTTTCAACAAGAGCGAGAGCTGTTTCGAACCTGTCCTGCACCCCCTCGCCCGCGCCCGCATATATCTCAGGGTATATGACCGCACGGATCCCCATTTCATCTACAATGTTGAATATCCCCTCGAAGCAGGTCATATCGCCGACACAGGTGGTGCCGGAATCGACCAGAAATTTCACGGCTCCCTGGAGCGAGATTATAGTATCGCGAATATTGGCCATGTTCCGGTGGTTCAGCATGGTCAGGAGCCAGTCGATATAGTCTGGGTTTTTGGAGAGGTTCTCTTCCTGCCCGAAGCTAAACGAGCCGGTAAGGTCTAAATGGGTATGGGCGTTGATGAGTCCCGGCATTATGACCGAGTCTGGGTTCTCGATAAGTGTGACGTTTGCGTATTTTGCCTTGAGATCGGCGGCCTTTCCTGCGGCGCATATCTTGTCAAGCTCAACGGCTATTGCACCGTCCTCGATGGCCTCGGCGTCCATAGGCAACACATATTTTGCGGTTATTAGTTCCATGATGGCGTGTAAAATAGCACAACTTACGGCCTGTGGGCAAATAAATTTATCGTCCTATTTTACCTCGAAATGATACCCCATAATGGAGTTAAGGCCGGACGGGTCGGGAGAGAATTCCAGCTCAAATATTATCTTTTGGCCCGCTTTTACTTTTTGAGGCGTGCGAAGCGGCAGGAACCCTTGCTTCCAGTGTGTGGTGAGATCATTTGGGGAGGTGGAGAACGATATTTTACCGGTAAGTCTGGCCTCGAACCAGCTCGCAAAACCGGACAACAATCCGTCGCGGGAGACATTAAACGTCACCAAATTGGCGGCCGTTTCGGACCTTGCCTTTATAATATCGATGTCGATAAAGACCCTTGGTTCCGAAAGAAGGTCGGCGTTCTTAATGATCATGCTTGGGGTTCCCACATCGATATCCGGCAGGTCCGGCAGAAGATCAAAGCCGTCCAAATTATGGAGCGCGGTCGTTGTGAATTCCCAATCCCTGTTCTCGCACGGGGCAAAGAAGACCTTCATGCCGGAGGGGATAATGGAACCGCCGTTCTTTAAGAGGCGTTTGCGAGCATCGATCAAGACCGGAAGGAGGTTTTCGTTAAGGCATAGATTACCAAAGAGCTCCGAAACGATCAGATCGACCCTCTTTTTTAGCCTTATCTTGGTCGAAAGACCCTTATGAAAGGTCATTTTCTCGGCCAGACCGTTGTGTTTTGCTACGAGACGCAGAAGCGTCCATGTTCCGGGTTCTACTTCAACGACATGGACATGTGAGGCGCCAGCTTTTAGCGCCAAAAATGAAAGTATTCCAAGCCCCCCGCCAATATCAAAGACAGTATCACCCTCTTTTACGGACGAAAATATGGCCTTTTTGTAGGCCTCCATCCGGACCTTGTCTTTAAGCAGTATTGCGTGCTGCTGAATAATGTTTTCCATGTTAAATTATGGTTTACACTTTGTTTTTTACGGTGTAAACAGATAATTAGCAAGCAAAGTTCAAGGCCAGCAAGGCCAGCAAGGTGTGTGATATGCGGCCCGAGTTAATAGAAGATCAGACATTTTTACGCTATTACGAAAAGTGGCAGAAGGATCCTACGTCCGTCGTCTTTGCCGCCATCTCAGAGATATTTCGCTCGTACGGGATGATAAGTGAGGCGATAACCGTCGCAAAAGAAGGCCTTAAACACCATCCAGACCTTATAAGCGGCCAACTTGCCCTTGCAAAGGCCTACATGGCAAGCGGAGAGGCGGTCCTTGCCAAGAGATATGCGGCTCTTGTCCTTGAAAAGATGCCGACAAATCTCGAGGCAAAAAAGATTCTCTCCTCCGGCGTAACAACGCAGGTAATGATCGTGCCGGATAGGACGGCCGAAGAGATAGAAGAAGAGATAACAGAGGATATGCCGTTGTCGGCGGTTGCCGGCAATACCGAACCGAAGCCGGCCTCCCATTCCAAGGCAGATCTCAATAAAGAACATGGACCTACCGATGACAGCTTGGTGTTCAATACCGACGTATGGCATACTGTAACAATGGCCGATATACTTAAATCTCAGGGCCATTTTCAAAGGGCCAGAATGATATATAAAAAAGTCCTTGAACGCGAGCCCGATAATAACGAGGCGCTGAGCGGACTCCGGATGACAGAAGACCAATTTTGATTTTTTGCTGAACTTTCATGATGGACATTATCAATAAGGAAAAGATACTGGAGCTGGCGAAAAAGCTCACTCAAGAGGGAAGGCTTGACCGTGCCATAATTGAATACGAAAGACTGCTTCAGCTGGACCCGGAAGACCTCCGCATCAAGATAAAGATAGCGGAGCTTTTCGTAAAAAGAAAACAGATACAAGACGCCATTCGCTTATATAAAGAAGTGGCATCTGCCTATGCCGACGGCGGCTTCTATCTGAAAGCGGTGACCGTATTTAAGAGCGTTTTAAGACTTAACCCGTCACTGATAGATGTGAATATAGCTCTTTCTGAACTTTACGAAAAGATGGGGCTCGTTCAGGACGCGCTTTACCAGTATCAAATCGTTTCATCCGCCTACGATCAAAAGAACGATCAGGCGGGAGTTCTTTACATCCGAGAAAAAATGATCTCGCTCGATCCGAACAACGTTTCGCTTCGCGTAAGGCTCGCCGAGACATATCAACTTCAGGGAATGGTGGATAAGGCCATAGATATATACGAGGGCCTTGCGGACCGGATAAAAAAGAAGGGTGAGACGGGGCAACTAATAGAACTTTATAGCAAGATACTTTCGCACAGGCCGGAAAGGACGGAACTGGTCAGAGAGATCTGCCGCATGTTCTTCAAGCGCGGCGAATGGAAGGAGACACTTAAACGCATGGAGGTAGCGAAATCTTTCGTGGAAGAGGACCCGGAGCTTCTTTCCATGCAGGCAGATATCTACACAAAGCTCAATCAGATAGAGACCGCAAAGGGGAAATACCGCGACCTGGCCGAAATCTTGTTGGAAAAAAATGACATCGAAGGGGCGTTAAGGGCGTACGAAGATGTTCTGTCCTTGGGTCCCGAGGACGAGGCAGAGGTTTTGGAGGCCGTGGAAGAGGTGAGGAAAGGGGCTTTTAAAGATGTAAAGGCTCATGTAGAGGAGAGAAATAAAAAGATATCTGACGAAGAAGAAAAGATAGAGGCGGAGGTAAAGTTCAAAGAAGAGGCTACGCTCAAGACCGAGGAGATGGCAAAAAAGTTGGGCGTAACGCCGGACGAGATATCTATAACTTCTACCGACGCCGTAAAGCTCGGTAAAGACGCCTCAACCAGCTACGACCTGGGAGCTATGTATAAGCAGATGGGGCTTAAGGACGAGGCAAGGAACGAATTCTTGAAGGCCCACAAGGCCTATCAGAGGCTTCTTGTGAATGGTGCGCTTGATGATAGTTCGCGCGCGATATTTGAAGAGCTCGACATTATGTTCACAGACAGAACAAAAGAAGAGCCTAAGGTAAGACCGGAACCTAAACCAAAACCGGAGGTAAAGATCAGGGCCAAGGCGGCGCAAGGATCAGAGGAAAAGCCTCCCTCAAAAAAGAAGATATCGTTCATCTAATTTATGGACTACCTAGATTTTTACGGGCTCGACCAGGAACCTTTCTCAATGATGCCCCTCAACCGTTTTTATTATCACAGCGAGCAGCACGACCGCGCTCTTGAAAAGCTTCAGTACGCCGTTTCCACAATGAAGGGGCTTGCAGTGCTTATAGGCGATCTTGGCACGGGAAAGACCACGCTAGCCAGGCGGCTTTTAGAGAGCTTTCCCGAAGATGAGTACGAGGCGTCGCTCCTTGTAATAGTCCACTCCGATATAGATTCAACATGGCTCATCAAGCGCGTAGCAATGCAACTTGGCGTTGCCGAGCCGGCGAACGACAAAGTTGAGATACTGGGCCAGCTTTTCAAAAGGCTTGTAGAGATCGCGGACGCCAACAAAAAGGCGGTCATCTTGATAGACGAAGCGCAGATGTTAAAGAACCCGCAATTAATGGAAGAGTTCAGGGGTCTTTTGAACCTGGAGTTGCCTGACAAGAAGCTTCTGTCTTTCGTATTCTTTGGTCTGCCGGAGCTCGACGAATGTCTGAAGAGCGACCCGCCTCTTGCCCAAAGGGTCGCCGTGAAGCATAGGCTTGAACCATTCAAACCGGAGACGACCATGGCATATATGCATCATAGGCTATCATTGGCCGGCGTTGACGACCCGATCTTTACGGACGATGCGTGTTACCATGTCCATGAGCACTCAAAGGGCGTGCCAAGGCTCATAAATGTTCTCTGCGACAATTCCCTTTTTGAAGGTTATATAAGAAAACAAAAGCACATCGGCACCGAAATCATTGAAACCGTCTCAGGAGATCTTGGAATCTAAGGGGCGTTCGTTACCGCCGGTTCGTCTTCGGCCCTGTTCCTGTAAAATACGAAGCTGGGCCTTCCGTCACTAAGCAATGCGATAGACGGATGAATGAGCACCTGAACAGGTTTGAAAGCAGGATAGCTCTCGTCCCCCGGACCGCATTCATAGGGAAGATAAGCGAGCCCGAGTTTGAGCGTTTCCGCAAGACATTCCGTCTGACCGGCCGTTGGTGTCCTGAACGCAAATGCACCGTTCGTCGGGTCTGCGGCATCGATTCCGAATATCTTTGCCGCAGTAAGAACGGTCTGGTCGTAGGCTACAAGATATTCGTTCTGCGTAAAGTTATCCCTCGAGGCCGATGCCAAATATAATTTGTTGCTCTCGTTCTCGGGGTCAACCGGTGAGAACTGGTAAGTACCGCTGCTTTCGGCGGTGATCACGGCATCCCAGTGAGAAGCCGGAGAGTTCGAATCCCAGACGTTCTCATCTACTATGAAAAGACTGAAAGGCTGTCCGGCATCGATCAGATCGACCCTGTTCTTTACTACATATGCCAAGGCGTTCCCGGTGGGGCTGTCGCTCGAGAGCCCTACTGACCAGTCGGCAACTTGAGCCTCGCTATAGATCTGCCCTATTGCCTCACCCATAAGTATCTGAATGAGGCTCTGCGGTGGGACTATAACTTTATATCTGTCTTCGCCTTCAACGCCATCCACAAAATATCTGATTATTGTCGTCCCTACTTTTTGGGGGGATATCCTTGCCCCGCTCCCGGACATATAATCATCAAACCCCTCGCGAACGACAAGGACTATATTGTCGTTATTCGTCTCAAAAGTGAGGCTATGATCGCTAAAATCGACGACATTCTCCTCATCGTCGTAGACAACAAGTTCGTCCCGTCCTCGCGCGACCCCTCCGAGAGCCACAGAATAGGTAGATGTTGCCTCTACTGCATCATCCGCGGATTCCGAACTATCGCTGTCGTTCGAATCGAACCATTTTGTTGGGTTCCAATAGTCGGCGCTGCATGACGCCATGAAAAGGCCCAAAACAATGACAGCCATGACCTTTATTACTTTCTTCCCTTGACCCATTTGGCCATTGTGTCATAAATGCCGGTCAATAGCTATATGAAATACACATCTATCAAGGGTATGTCCGATATCATGCCGCAGGATATGGATCTGTGGCACAAACTTGAAGATACCGTTCTTCGCATCTTTGTGGCCTACGGGTACCGTGAGGTGAGGACGCCGGTCCTTGAAAAGACGGATCTTTTTGTGCGTGGCATCGGTAAAGAGACGAGCGTTGTCGAAAAGGAGATGTACACGTTCAAGGACGCCGGCGACGACATGCTCTCCCTAAGGCCGGAGGGTACGGCTTCCGTCGTCAGGGCGTATATCGAATCGGGTGCATACCAGACAGACCCGGTCGTAAAATACCTTTATATGGGCCAGATGTTTAGGCGCGAACGTCCCCAAAAGGGAAGATATCGCCAGTTCCATCAGATAGGGGTTGAGGCTCTCGGGGTTGCGGACCCCTCTATCGATGCAGAACAGATAGCGATGGGAGAGTTCTTCTTTAAAAGTTTGGGTCTTACAGATTTTTCTACCGAGATAAATTCGCTGGGATGTCGTGAATGCAGGCCCACGTACAATAAACTTTTCGGCGATTTCTTAATGAAAAAACAGGCGCACCTTTGTGCAGATTGCCAGCGAAGGGTGACAAGAAATCCGCTTCGCGCCTTTGATTGCAAGAACCCGCAGTGCCAGGAGTCGATGAAAGAGGCGCCCCTTATCGGTTCGCATCTTTGCAAGGCATGTGAGGAACATTTTGGAAGCGTTCAGAACTTCCTAAAAAGTCTGGGGGTTAAGTTCACGGTCAACCACAAGATAGTTCGCGGCCTTGATTATTATATGCGCACCGCCTTTGAATATACAACGGACAAGCTTGGCGCCCAGAACGCGCTTGGCGGCGGCGGGCGTTACGACGGTCTTGTTAAAGAGCTCGGCGGGCCCGACGTTCCCGGCGTCGGTTTTGCAATAGGCATGGAGCGCGTTATTCTTCTCATGCAGGCGCTGGGGCTCGATAAATATCCGCCCAGAGACATGGTCTTTTTCGCGCTTTTGGGAGACGCCGCGCGTGAGAAGGGACTGCCACTCATAAACATGCTCCGGCAGGACGGCGTTTGTGCAGAGCTTGATAACGAGGGCCATTCGCTCAAATCGCAGATGCGGCGCGCCGACAAACTGATCGCACATACCGTGGTGATTATCGGTGATGAAGAGCTTAAGAAAGGCGTTGCGGTTGTAAGAAACATGCACACAAAGCATCAGGAAGAGGTAAAGCTCGATCTTCTCCCGATGCATTTTGTAAGGGTCGAAAACTAAATATGAAAAGAACTCACACATGCGGGACTTTAAGGGGCGGCGATATCGGCAAAGAGGTTGTTTTGAACGGCTGGGTCGGGAGCGCACGCGACCATGGAGGCCTCGTCTTTATAAATATCCGCGACCGTTACGGTGTCACTCAGGCAGTGTTTGATCCGGTGGCCACACCCAAGATAATGGAGACGGCAAAAGCGCTTCATGGCGAGGACGTTGTGGCGATAAAAGGGAAGGTGAGGGCACGTCCCGAAGGGCAGACCAATAAGAATATGCCTACAGGTGAAATAGAGGTCTTGGCAGGGGAACTAACGCTTCTCAATCGCGCAAAGACGCCGCCCTTTGAGATCGAGGACGATACGACAGCGGCCGAAGAACTTCGTCTCAAATATCGCTATCTGGATCTAAGGCGCCCGGCCCTGCAAAACATATTGATGCTTAGGAGCCGTGCCGCCCAGGTGACAAGAAAATATTTAAGCGATAACGATTTCATTGAAGTTGAGACGCCCATGATGACCAGGAGCACGCCGGAAGGGGCTCGTGATTATCTGGTACCGTCGCGTATCTCAAAGGGCCATTTTTACGCGCTCCCTCAGTCGCCGCAGCTTTTTAAACAGCTTTTAATGGTCGCAGGGTTTGACCGGTATTTTCAGATAGTAAAATGCTTCAGGGACGAGGACCTTCGCGCCGACCGTCAGCCGGAGTTCACTCAAATAGATATCGAGATGAGTTTTGTTGACAGAGAGGATATTTACAGGACTATGGAAGGGCTCGTCGCGCTCTTGTGGAAAGAGATAAAGGGTGTAGAGCTTAAGCGGCCGTTCGAGCGCCTGACATACAAGGATGCCATGGAGCGATTTGGTAGCGACCGCCCCGACAGGCGCATTCCGTGGGAGCTAAAGGATGTAACGACCGCGTTCAAAGGTTCCGGTTTCAAGGCGTTTGCCGGAGTTGTTGAGAACGGCGGAGTAATAAAGGCGCTCAACCTTAAAGGGCTTGCGGAAAAATTCTCGCGTAAAGAACTGGACAACGCCGGAGAGTTTGTGAAGGCCTATGGCGCAAAGGGCGTGGCATCGCTCAAAGGGATAGACAAGTTCCTGTCCGACACGGAAAAAGAGACGTTTGGGAAAGAGCTGGGGATAGAGGCAAATGATGTTGTCCTTTTGATGGGTGATAAGGCAAAAGTTGTTAATGATTCACTTGGCGCCCTTCGTGTTGACTTGGGCAAAAGATTTAAGGTGTTCGATGAAAAGAAGACTGACGTTCATTGGATAACAGACTTCCCGCTTATGGAGTACGATGAAGGTTCAAAGAGGTATGTATCTCTTCATCATCCATTTACATCACCTAATCCTAAGGACCTGAATCTTTTAGACAAGGACCCGTCAAAGGTAATGGCGCTTGCATATGATCTTGTTGTTAACGGGAGCGAACTTGGCGGTGGTTCTATACGCATCCATGACCGTGAAGTTCAACAGAAGATCTTCGACCTTTTAAAGATATCGAGAGAAGAGGCAATGAAGCGCTTCGGGTTCCTTCTTGAAGCCCTTGAATACGGCGCCCCTCCTCACGGCGGGCTCGCATTCGGTCTGGATAGAATTATAATGATACTTGCCGGCACCGATTCAATACGCGACGTCATCGCTTTTCCAAAGACGACGAGCGCATCGTGTCTTATGACAGACGCACCCGGCGATGTTGACCCTGCCCAGCTGAAAGAGCTGGGGATAAAACTATCTTAGATCTGTTAGAGGCCATATTTAGTCTGGCCATATCTCAGCGGTAAAGAGTCAATAGGAAAAGGAGATAAGCAATGACGCCCGAAGAAAACATCACGTGGTGGGATTTTGACACGGTCGAAAAGTTCATGCTCGACGGCTTTAAGACGATAGGCGTTCCGGAAGAAGAGGCCAAGATATGCGCTAACATCCTTATCACCGCCGATAAGCGCGGCATAGATTCCCACGGTGTCGGAAGATTTAAACCAATTTACTTAGACAGGATCTGGGCCGGCACTCAAGAGATGAAGACCAAGTTTGAGATAGTGAAAGAGTCGCCGACCACAGCCGTCATAGACGGGCATAACGGTATGGGCCACTATATCTCTTACCTCGCGAATCAGACGGCCATCGATAAAGCGAAGAAATACGGCATGGGCATGACCGTTGTGAGGAACTCAACACACTACGGCGCCGCCTGCTACTATCCGCTGATGGCGATAAAAGAAGGCATGATAGGCATAACGGGAACGAACGCCCGACCCTCGATAGCCCCAACTTGGGGAGTTGAACCGATGCTTGGGACGAACCCTCTCACGGTAGGCATGCCCACAGATGAAGAGTTCCCGTTTATGCTCGACTGCGCAACCTCCGTTACACAACGGGGAAAGCTCGAAGTATATGATCGTCTCGGTAAAGATCTGCCTCTTGGCTGGGTCATAGGCGAGAACGGGGAATATAGGACCGACACAAAACAGGTCCTTATGGATCTTACTAAGGGCAAGGCTGCATTGACACCTCTCGGCGGGCTTGGCGAAGAACAGGCCGGTTACAAGGGATACGGTTATGCATGTGTGGTCGAGCTTCTCTCCACCGCGCTTTCTCAGGCAAATTATTTGAAAATGCTAGTTGGCGTAGATTCCGCCGGCAAAAAGGCCCCCATACTCCTTGGCCACTTCTTCATAGCGATAAGCGTCGACTGCTTTGTGGAGCTTGAAAAGTTCAAGAAACAGGCCGGTAACATCATGCGTGATCTTCGAGCTTCCAGAAAGAGCAAGGGGGCCGAACGCATCTACACCCCCGGCGAAAAAGAACACGACGCATGGGAGTTCCGCAAAGATAAAGGAGTCCCCTTTAACGAACCGCTCAAAAAAGATTTCCGATTTATAAATGAGAAATTGAACCTGGGCTACAAACTTCCGTTTTAAGATCAGTTCTTGCTCTTCTGCATGAATCGCTCGATAGCCTTGTGCCCTACAGAAAAAAGATTGGTGAATTGAATGGCCAGCTTTTTTTGTGAACCAGGGTTTACACGGATTATTCTGCCTCTCACGCTTACATCAACTTCGGCCGCAGAAAGGTCGAAAATAAGCTCAACGTCGTCCTCTCCCGCCACCTCCGGACTATCTGTGGCAAGGCACATCCCGCCACAGCTCACATTTAAAGCGGTTGCCGGGATAAGGCCACCACGATAACGCATCGTCACGGGCAGATCAATATCCAATCTCCTAAATCGTCTCCTGTCCTGCATCGTTTAAAACCCCTTTCCCCGCCCGTTATATGTTTCGGCAGAAATCAAAAAAAGTTGCTAAAAAAATGATCTTGTTTTTCTTAGCAACCTTCTTGCTACCATTTTTGGTCGGCTCTTTGCCAGACAAAAATTTCCTTTGCGGGGCGAGTTATGCTGATGTATATAAAACACATGTCAAAAGAAGAGACGGACGGTCTCGATGACCCGCTTATACAGGGGCTAATTGCCGCAAAAGGAAAACGGGTCGAGGTATTTGCTTTCGGGCTCACCTATATCGGGGAGCTCGAGTCGGTCGATACCGAGAACGGATTTATTTCGGTCAAAGACGGCGAAGATGCGGCCGTTCTGGAGCTGGAGAGGATAGAGAACTTCGGAATTTCGGAGGAATAAAGATGAAAAGAACTATTATTGTATTCTTTATGCTGGTGGCCATGTTCGCATCGCTTAGTATTGCAAGGGCCGACTTGACAGACGGCAACGCCACGCGCTTCAGGATAACTGTCCTTGGACTCACTTCACATGACGATTACGATTATGTCTATAACGGCGCTTCCAATCTTAACGGCGTTTCAGATTTTACACTCGATAGGATCGCCAACGGATATGTGGTTTTTACCGGTTACATCTCCAATAATGAAGACATGTTCAAGAGCGACATTCAGGACATGGTCAGCGACCGATTCTCATACTCCGACAGCGATGCAGGGAACACGTTAGAAATCACTCTGAAGAAATTATAATCCACTCTCCAACTCACGCACCCCTCGACTACGCTTGGGGCCCTTCTTCTACAATGTCGCTCGGTCGTAAGCGCCCAGCGAACCTTTCAATTACCCACAAGTATCCGTTGAATATACCATGAATGAGGTAACCATGTTATAATCCCCCACCAAAAGGGGGTAATATGGCAAAATCAACAGGGGACTGGATCGATAATGAGCGAGAAGGATGTAAATTCAATGATGTTCGCTTGGAAAAGAGATTTGAGAAGTTGTTGGGACAGCTTTCAGATGGAATTGGTGAGAGCATGCCTTTGAGCTGCCAGGATTGGGCGAATACGAAAGCGGCGTACCGTTTTTTTTTGAATGATCGTGTGAGTGAAGCGGATATTTTGGCAGGGCACTTTCAAGCGACCGCTGATCGTTTTTCAGCAACGAGCGGGTTGGTTTTGGTTCTTCGGCTACGATAGAGATTAAATACCGTCGT
>Ga0210019_1002016_pt1 | contig 20454 bp, 20 predicted proteins | sample CryGeyCG2114_020_2_FD_183969 | JGI IMG/M metagenome (GOLD analysis project Ga0210019, IMG submission 183969) | Groundwater microbial communities from aquifer - Crystal Geyser CG11_big_fil_rev_8/21/14_0.20 (SPAdes) (version 2) | ecosystem: Environmental > Aquatic > Deep subsurface > Groundwater ...
ACTGCCGCCGGCAGGACCCAGAGACATCATATTTTTATTGAAAGCCACCGCCCCTTTTCCTCCGGTCCCGGCTGTCGCCCGTATTTTTACATCATCAATCAACATATATCGAGTTTTTAATTTATTAAAAATAAAGATGGATGAGAAGATGAGAACCTCGTTCTCATCGCCCCGACTTTATTTTAATCCGCATTAAAAATCAAATCCCGCCGGAAGCGGGACTGATTTTCATTTATTTGATCCTGCAAAACCGATTCTTAAATACGGGCTACGTTTGTCGCATTGGGTCCTTTTGGAGAATCGGCTTTTTCAAAAGAAACTTTGTCACCTACTTTTAATTCTTCGTAGGTTACACCCTTTAGCTCATTCTTGTGAAAAAACAAATCTTTTTCTTCGCCTTCAATAGCAATAAATCCGAATCCCTTATCTGTAAGATTTTTAATTGTTCCTTCCATGGTTTTAAAGATAAATTAATTTAATTAATGTTTTAAGGTTTTATCCTAAAGTTTAGTTCTCTGAATAAACTCGACTAAATTTTTATTAGACAACTATCTTGCTCTGATAGCTTACCATTTAAAAACCGATCTGTCAACTAAACTACCCGTTACCTTCAAAATTCCCTTCTCATGGAAAGTTGTCTTTAAATCTGTTCACTTTTTAAAAAACTCCCGTCAACACAGCTTCTATAACCCTTCGAAGTTGCGCAACTTCCACATAAACCGATCCCGCATTTTGTTAAGAAATCTATTGAAGAATAAATTTTCTCCGGATTTATATATTTGATTTCTTTTTTTATAGCTTCTCTTACCATAGGTTCCGGACCACAATTAATACAGTACTCGGGTCGTGTTTTTTCTATAACCTCCTCTAATTTATCTGTCACTAGGCCTTTATACCCCAGCTCACCATTTTCTGTGGTTAAAAAAAGTTCTTCACATACCGATTTAAACCTTTCAATACAAGGCAAGTGATTTTTATCCTTTGCCCCTAATATCGCGATCATTTTCTTATTCCTTTTAGCAAACAGGTAAAGCGCCGCTATGCCACTTCCTCCACCTACCAATAAGACCCTCCCATTTATGGTTGGAGAATTTCCATACGGTCCCCTTACGTATAAATTATCTCCCCTATTTAATTTTGATAACTCATTTGTAAAACAACCTCTTTTTTGAATAAGCAGGGTCAGAGGATCATTATCAAAGACAGAAAATGGTTTTTCCCCTATTTCCGGCAACCAAGTGAAAATGAATTGCCCTGATTCTGCGTCTATGCCACCATCTAACTTTAAAATAAATAAATCTTCAGTTATTCGTTTATTTTCTGTTACTTTGTATTTTTTATATTCCATTCTCAGTTTATCTTTTAAAAGGGCTGCCGCATCGTTGGTCCCTTTTTCTAAATCCAAAAATAGTTGATGGAAATACTGTTTTATTTCTTCTGTATTCATCCCCGCTAATGCAGAACCTACTCCGAAGAAATTTGCGCCCGCTTGCTTGTAGTTTTTTATATCTTTGGCCGTTGAAATGCCAGCGCATGCTATGATGGGCAAGTTTGTAATTTTTCTTATCTCTCTTACGCTTTTTAAACCAAGCTTTAAAATTGCTTTCCCAGAAATTCCACCTGCTTTATTGGAAAGAACTGAAAAATTATTGTGTGAAAATAATTCCGGACCTTTGGTGTTTATCGCTGTTATCCCCGAAGCATTATTTTTCACAATGCATTCCACGATCTCTTTGATGTTTAAATTTGCTGAAATTTTAACAAATACCGGTTTACCAAGAGAAGCAACGCTTTTTGTTATCTCCCCCACTAATTTTTTATCCTGACCTATAACTTGACCGTATTTTTCAGAGTGTGGACAGGAAATATTTAATTCAAAACCATCTGCCCAATCATATAATTTTTCTGCGATTTTCCTAAATTCATTAACACTATTTCCGAAAATTGAAATTAATAAAAATTTATTTTCCGGGATTTTTATTCCAGATATTTTTTTGGCGAATTTTTCTACTCCGGGATTAGCCAAACCAACAGCATTGATAAAAGAAAAAGGGGCGTATTCGGCAATAATTGGCTCTTTATTCCCTTCCCTCGGCTCTAGACCAATGCTTTTTGTAGTGAGTATACCGATTTCAGGAATCTCTCTGGCAATTTTCTCAAGCACTGATGTTTCGGTGGCAACAATACCAGAAGGTATTGTGAAAATTCCACTAATCTCTTTATGAAAAAAATTATATCTCATTGGTTTTAATAAATTCTATCAAAAAAATCGCTTTTTGGCGATTAGTCAATGTCTAATCGGGGTACCGGAATAGTTTTCTCGAACTTTTCTAAAAATGTGAGGCGGATAGGTCTCTCGAACCGCATTCAAGGTAGCTGGTATCCTCGGTCTAGAACCAGAGTTTTAAGGGTATTTTGGGCGGTTTTGGGCGTGTTCCATTGACGCGTCTCGGTCAGAGTCTTTTTAAGCTAAAATGAAACAAATGAGACACTAAATAATGGTGTCTCGCAGTGTCTCATTTTTAATTTATTCTATCACATATCGGAGTTATTCTCCAATTGCCTTAGCTAATAGATGAAAATGAAGGTAAGTGACCGTCTGGTAATAAGGACCGTTTGTATATATTTTGTACTGCTTGAGATTTTCTTCTCTGACAATCTCTCCGATGACCGCATAAGCGTCGATAAGATATTCTTTGTCTGATTCGGAAATATCGCCAGCATCTTTTATATCCTTTTTGGGAATTATCACGTAATGAATGGGGGCTTCGTGTACCGGGGAATCTATAACTACTGTTTTATCCGTTTCTTTTACGACAAACGGCATCAAGTCGGGTAAGTTCTGGATACCGACCGAACCAATCAATCCCAGCAATTCATTCGGGTTCAAGCAGTTTTTATCGCAAGCGTCGATTTTCAAAAAAGAACGGGGCTGAACGTCTCTGAATAAGTATCCCCCAACTACTATTCCGGCAACAAAAATAATCAATAAAATTGTAGCTTTCTTAAAATTCATTCTCTAATTTTAACACAAAAACTGCCAAAATGGCGATTTTCTATTTAGTTTTGTCTGGCCCTTATTTTCTTATCGCAAAAGCAAATCCGTAGAAATAATTTTTCCAGACTTTTTCGGACGATAAGTGCTGATTTCCACCAATGAAATAATCAGCTAAAGACTCGCGGATTCTGGAAATTTCTCTCAAGCGCTTACGATTTTTCGTGTCTGCCATAGTCAAATCAATAAGCTCTAAGGCCCTTTCAAAGGCCATTCTGCTGTATTCTTCGTCTTTCTTCTTTTTCCAATTTATCGCTCTTTCCACCTCACTGCCGATATTGGCCATCTGTTCAAAGAAAGAAAGTGCCTTCCATTCGCCACGGCTAAGTTCTTTGTGTTGAAAAGTCATCTTTCTATTAATTTATTTATAATTTCTAAAATTATTTTTTTAATTTCCGGATTGTCCACACCTCGGCTACGGTTTTGCTGAGAAGGTCTAATATTGATAACCGAATCGAACTCAATGAAATCCTCCCCTGTTTTATCGGGATAAATATTTATCCCCCAAAGATTTTCTTGTTTTGAATCGTTCTCCAACAATAACGCTTGCTCATCGGCATGAAGTTCTCCGTCAACCGCCATTATTTTTTTCTCCACATCAACCACTGCCTTGACCAGGTTGCCGAACATTCTTTCAGCCATCTTTTTTAATTTTGTTATCGTAATCTTTTCTTTTACTATTTCCATAATTATTTACGGTTTATCAGAAAATTATTTATCTATTCTATTATATCAAAAAAATCGCTTTTTGGCGATTAGTCGATGTCTAATCGGGGTACCGGGATATTTTCTCGAACTATTTTGCAAAATATGAGGCGGATCGGTCTCTCGAACCCTTCAATAAAATTCAGGGCAAGACCGCGCTCAAGGTGGCTGTCTGTCCTGAACGAAATCCGAACTTTTCATACATCTTTTTGTAGTAACTACAAGAAACCTCTTTATTCTTCCATTGCTTAATAGTATCCCAAGTATGATGTAATACTATTTTGTCAATTTCTCTTAGTACCTTTTTCTTTTCAATATATTTCTTAAACCCCTCTTTGGTTAAACATTTATTGATAATCTTCATAGATTATTTATTTTACCACAATAAAAGGGGCTCAACCAATTTTGGCTGAGCCCCTTGTTTTCCAAAAAGAACTGGGTGACTACCACCCTTTCTGAATTTCAGCAAGCATTGCTTTGGCTTCTTCGGCGTAGGCAACATTTGGGCTGGAGGAAAGCGCTTTTAACGCCATGCAGTGCATGCGTTTCCCATAGCCCGAAACTATTCCTTTGCCGTCAATTCCCTTCTTTTTGTCTGCTGACGCGAAATCTTTTGCCAGCTTCTCTAGTTCCTCTGTGGAAACCAAGATAGTTTCTCCTTTTGTGGGCGATGACGAAGTCGTAATCGGCGTAATCACGGCTAAATCGTATCCGGCGGGGCCCTTGAAAAGCACTGCATACAGCGGCGCCATCGGGTCTACGGAAATTGGCATGCCCACTTCTTCGTCAACCTCTCTGGCAAGCTCATCGAGTATATGGTTATATGGAATCTTTTCCATATCCATTACTCCACCGCCCGGCAATTCCCAGTTGCCCCTGAAAGACTTCCCAGGAATTATGGAATCTTCTTCCACTCTTCGCCTCAAAAGAAGCTTTCCCGTGGTCTGATCAAGAATTCCTGCGAACACTCCTACGGTCGTACTTATCTTTTCCACTTTTTCACCTCCTATTTTTTTTGTGGATACTATTATCTTATCAAAATAACTTAAAATAGTCAAGGGGACAAATGAAGAATAATGTCAATTAAAAAATTTTACCGCCTTTTTCATTTTTCATCTCTTTTTCAGGTTTCTTTTTTTGCTTTGGTGGATTAAATTAGGTAAAATAATGGTGAAAGTTTGTTGCTGTTCTAATTCGGCAGCAGTTTTTGACGATACGAACTCAAAAACTGCTGCGGGGATGGGACATAGTTCGAACTTGGTTTTGGGAACAGTTTCCAGTGGTTGAACCAATAAGACTTCTCACTACCAGTTAATTGATACTACTCCACCCTGCTACTTACTGTTTTATTTAATTTTACTTAAATCTTCATCTGCCCGACAGTTGTTACAATAACTTTTATTATTTTCCCGAATCCAAAGATTTTTTCTGTCTGGCTATTTTCAAAAGCTACAACATCGCCTTTTTTAAACTTATGATCTCTAAGTCTCCAGGTGCTTATTTTTCCATCAAAAACTTGCGGCACAACACTCTTGTGAAACCCCATTTTGGGGTAAATAAATTTTTTATCAATTAGCTTTGTCATATTCTTAATTCTACCAAAAAACCGCCCCAATTATAAGGCGGAATTTACGAGATCTCCACTCGGGTTCAGAACCATCTTCTGACAGGGAAAATCAAGGCTTCTCCTGACGCGGACGGGTCTAGGATGGTATTCAAACGGATAAACCTGTCTTATTTGTTTTCAAGAACTCATAAAATTGTAATTCTTATTCGCAAAAACAGAAAGTGTTGGATCTATCTCTCAAAAGAGAGGCGAGCAGAAAGATAAGAAATAGTAGATTCTGCGCCTTGATTCAGATTAATAAATTTTTTCCCAATCCCATCATAGCATCCTCCGGTTGAACGATCGTATACGGCCTGCCCAAGGACATTATCTCCCAGAAACCAGTTAAATGCGGCGTTCGCTAATTCCTTGTAACGATTGTCGTTCGTTACTTGAAACATCGTATTAAGAAGCTCAACGGTGGCAGCGACATCTTCGGGCTGTTGGTCAAAATATTGTCTTTCCCCTCCCTTGAGAAACCAACCACTTTGGCCAATAGAAATGTACATATTATCTTTAAAAGTTTGTTCAATTAAAAAACCGAGGGTTTTTTTAGATACTGCAAGATATCTTTTCTCTCCGGTTATTTTATATCCGAGGAGAAGCGCTTCTGGCAGGATAGCATTTGAATATGTTAAATAATGCTCAAACCATTCCCAGTCTGGCGAGTGGCTTTTCTCGTACAGATCTACAAGCTGTTCGCAGCACGATCTTAATACGGCGAGAGTCCGGGGTTCTTCCCATTTTGAAAGCAAACAGTAGAGAGCCTTAATATAAAAAGCTATAGCGCGAGGCGAGGAAAAAGCAATATTTTTTTGGAAACTTTGCTCAAAAAGAGAATGGGCTTGATGCCTCATGCGTTTGGGAATTTGCCCGGTGGTTGAGACTAAGGCAAGAGCATATAGGCCCTTGGCGCTTGGATCTTCTGAATTTTCATCGATATTTCTTTGCTTATCGACGTCTCGGTTTGAATTGACGTAATTGTCAAAATAACCATCGGGTTCGATCACCCGGCAGACAAAATTGAGATATATGGGGACAAGTTTTAGCGCAGAATTAGTTCTGAATTTTTTATAATGAATTGCTGTCACAATTAAGGCCCGGGCATTATCATCCAAAGTATATCCGGAAGAGATATCTGGCTCAGTCAGTTTAGCAAATTGGATAATGCCAAAATCATCAGTCAGTTTGACAAGGTGCTCAAGTTTTACGGGCGGAAGTTTTTTCTGCCCCGAGATTAGCTCCGGCGCAAATTGCGAAAAATATTTCATATAGGAATGGGCAACATTTTCCCATGTCATATGCCTGGTACGGAAATAAGCGTTTTTACCCATCTGCAAGCATAATTCATTATTACTTATTAATTTGATGATGGCATCGGTAAAAGCTTGCGGATTTTTGAAGTCAACCAATATGCCAACCTCATTTGTAATGTCTTCTTTGGCTTGAGCGAAGGATGTAGATATGACCGAGCGACCGCTGCCAAGGGCGTAAGATAAAGTGCCAGAGACGGCCTGATCCCGGTTTAAAGAAGTGGAAAGATATATATCAGTAGCCTCTAAAAATTGAAGAAGTTTATTTACATTTAAAAAGGTATTATAAAAATAAACGTAGTTGCTTAAATCAAGTTGACGCACCTTTTGAGTAAGAAAATTACGGTAGGTTTCGCCTTCCTGCTCTAAAACAACAGGATGAGTGGGACCGGCGATAAGAAGGCGGACATTGGGGAATTTTTCCACCACTTTCGGCAAGGCCTCGATTATATACTCAATCCCTTTGCCCGGGCTGAGAAATCCGAAGGTTGAGAGGATTATTTTATCAAAAAAGCCGAGGGCAGATTTGGTTTGCTTGCTGGTCCCATAGGATACGTGATGGATTCCGTGAGGAATAACTTGGATTCGATCGGGATCTAATCCATAATCCTTCTCGAGAATTTCTTTTGAAGAGTTGGTCATAACGATTATTCCTTTAGAATATTTCATTATAACTTGAACGATGTTGCGCATTTTTTCATCTGGAGCCGGAAGAACAGTGTGCAAAGTAGTAACAATCGGTTTCTGAAGTTTTTCCAGAAAGAGAAGCAGATGCGAGCCATATTTCCCTCCGAAGATACCGAATTCATGTTGAATATTAACAAGCTTTACCTCTTTGAGCTGGTTGAGCTTGTTGGCAACGTTAATATAGTCCTCTTCGCGAGGCTGGCTTATCTGGAGGATTACTTTATTGGAATAAGGAAAATGGCTTACTTCAGTAAGATTCATCGCGACAATCTTTGATTTAACCGACGGTCCAAACATTTTATCGATGGCATCGGTAAGATCGGCTGTAAATGTAGCTATACCGCACTGTCGTGGCGTGAAGGTAGAGAGACAGACAACCCAAGATTTGTTTTGTTGATCGATGTTCATGGTTTTAAGGAGCCTTTCTTGATCTCAGTCAACAGTTCTGCAAGGTCAATGGATTTCGCGGCGATTAACTTGTCAGCAGCCCCATAATAAATATAAAGCCTTTTATCTCTTACTACCGCTCCGGTAGGAAAGACGACATTATTTATAATGCCGATTTTTTCCCAAGAAGCCTTCGGAGAAAACAGGGGTTCTTTTAATCGCCCCAAAACTTTTAGAGGATTTTTGAGATCAAGCAGGGCGGCAGAGACATGATAGATTTTTCCAAAAGGAGTATTCTCCACTGCGTGATAGATAATAAGCCATCCGGCTTTTGTTTTAATAGGGGGGCAACCACCGCCAATATTACGGTTTTCAAATCGAAAAAGAGGATCGAGTACAATAAAATCACCTAAGTTTTTAAGATAATCACGCCAGCGACCTTCAGTAAGTTCGGAGAAATTGTTAAAGTAGATAATTTGGATTCCGGGCAGAATGCGGTGGAGAAGAGCAAATTTATGTTTGAATTTTTGGGGGAAAAGAGAAGCGTCTTTTTCAAACAACAAGACGTCTTTTCCATAGTTCTTTTTATAAAGCGCTTCAAATGCAATATATTTTTCCGTAACCTTTGATTCGTGAAAGATGTCTTCCGCTTCATCGTAAGAAATTTTCGGCGAGATAAGTCCTTGTTTGGTAAAATTGATAAGGTCTTTGCTTGTGGCATAGGAAGTGAGGGAGTTTTTACCGTCATAGGCAGTGTAAAAAAGATAGTATGTTCTTCCTAAAAGAGTGATTCTGGGATCTTCTACGCCCATTTTCTCGTAATCATATTCGGGGAAAAGAACCGGCTCTTTAAGTCTTTTTACAACTTTATTGTCTTTCAGCTGGCAGTAGCCTATGGAAGAAATATTATTATTACTAACTGCCCGATAAAACATATGAGTAATACCATCCTTCTGAATGCAGGCAGGGTTTAAAACAGCTTTGTTTTCGAACTCCAGGTTTGTTTTTTCTAAAATTATACCTTCGTTTCTAACAGTGATCATAATTTTTAGGAGTGAGCCAAAAGAAAAATTACAATTAAATATACAAAAATAGGTTTCACGTTAATCTAAAAACTAAAAAATCAATCCAGGTCTTTTTATTGGCCTATTTTTTATTCCTATTCCTTTTTCTTCTTTTTCTATCTCGTCTTTTTTTGTTTGCCCAACCAATTCCCATATTTTTTTCTTTTTTATTTTTTTATTTTACGGTACTGTGTACACCGGTCTAGAACGGGATCCTTAAAGGGAAAATCCAGCTCATTTCGGCTCCCCCGCTGACGCGTCTCGGTCGGGTCATAATTTTCGCGTTTCAAGAGGATAGAGGTCATACGCGATCTCTTCGTATGGGTGAACCTTCTTTAAGGCGGCGAGAACATCGTTAACTGCTTCAGCGTCAACTTGGCATTCAATCCTTTCCTCTTCTATCTCTTCAAACTTTCCAACTTCTCCAATGGCTGGTTTCGCTCCTTTTTCGGGCTTAAAACGGCCGATTCCTCGAGTAGTAAAACTACAGAAAGAATAATTCCCTAATCTTCCAGCGCCAGCTTCGCCGATAGCTCTTCTTGCCTTTTCGGCATACGCCGGAAGGATCGTAAAAATGAGTTTATATTCAGACATAAATTAATTATAGCATTATCTTGCGAGCCGCCTCGGTCTCTCGATACCAGGTACTACCGATTCATTAGCGCCAATTTCTTTTCTCTGCGCCAACCCTTGATTTCGGATTCCCGGCGCCTGGCTTCTTTTAATGTTTCAAATTCTTCCGAGTATTTCAAAATAGCAGGTCGGCGAATTTTCGTATAATGCGCGCCCCACTTTGAATTATTATGCTGCTTTATGCGTTTCTCGAGGTTAGTGGTGCAACCAACATAAAAAGAACCGTCGGCACATTCAAGGATGTAAACGTAAAATACCATACTGTTTGTCACTTCGTCGTTTTACTCCTCAGTGTCTTCAATTTTCTAATCTATCATACTTCAAGTTAGAAGTGTCGAAATTTTCTCGCAAGAAAATGCAGACTCTGAAATTTGAACGAAGTGAAAATTGAAGAGCTGCCGGGTAGGGATTCGAACCCCAATAGCCAGGACCAAAACCTGGAGTCCTACCGTTAGACGACCCGGCAATATTGACAGATACCCTTAATCCATCCTGTAATTTTTCGATTTAAATTTGTGCTTCTTCTTACACGCACCATTATCAATCCATAATAATCTTTTCCAATGTTTTTTCTTTTTGTATTGATTTTATTATGTTTAAAATAAACTCTTATTTTCGAAGATGGGATAGAAATAACCTTGCCCCAGTATTTTACAGCACTTTTCCAATTAGCCGTTTTGTGAATATATAATTCATAAATAATGTCTCGCGGAGAAATTAGACAAATTTTTTTTAACCATTTTAAGAAGAAACTAATCATTATTGGATCTGAATTACTAAATTTCAAGCCTACTCCACTATTCCACTTTTTTTCTTTTGCGCCTTCCGCCCAATATAACGCTGTTCCAATTAGCCACAAGTCTCTTTTAGTAATTTCTTTTATCTCTTTCTTGGCATTATTTTTAATTAATTCAGTAATATTTAATCTCTTCTGGTGGCAAGCTTCCCATCCTCGTTTCATTGATGCCAATTTCTTTTCAGTAAGTCGTTGTTTTTGTCTTTTACTCAATCCAACGCTTCTTAGCCATAAAGACAAGGTTGATTTGGCTACCGGAATTTCTTTTAAAATTTCGGAATAAGACAACCCTTTCTTTCTGAATTTTATTGCTTTTTCTTTCTCTTTTAGCTTAGACATATCGAACCACGATTAGTATTTATTTTATATTACCATCGTGGTTCAAAGGTGTAAAGAACTATTAATTATGCGAGTTGGCAAGATTCAATAATGGCTAGTTCCAAAGGCAGCTGGGGTATGGATGAATATCTGATTTTATTTTCAGCTTCCAAAAAAAGATTTAAAATCTTTCTCAAATCTTCTTCTTTAAAAGCAGCTGCCTGCGTTTTCAGTTTTTCCAAATCTTCTTTGGTAAAACCAGTGATTATAGGATTTTTAGTTTCCAAGCCCACAATTTTAAGGATTAAAACCTGCCTTAAATAATTTATCAAACTCTTGCTGAATTGTTGGAGGTCAGAACCCTTTTCTGTTATTTCGTTCAAAAAATCGATCGCCTCTCCTGCCTTTTTTTGATAAATAAAATCAGTAAATTTACTAATCACTTCTATTTCCACCAGCCCCAGTAAGTCCTTAATATCTTCTACTTTGATTTCTTTACTTTTTTCTCCAGAAAAACTCAAGGTTTGATCCAATAAGCTTTCCCCATCTCTGATGGAACCGCCGGCGTTTAAAGCAATTAGCTCTAAGGCGGGTTTTTCGACCTTGACCTCTTCTTTTTCACAAATCATTTCTAATTTTTTAACAATTTCGGGTACCGTCAATTTTCTGAAATCAAATCTTTGACAGCGGGAAATAATTGTCGGAATCATTTTATGGATTTCGGTGGTAGCCAAGACAAAAATGGCGTGGGAGGGCGGTTCTTCCAAGGTTTTCAAAAGAGCATTGGCCGCCTCTTTAGTCAATTGATGAGATTCGTCAATAATGAATACTTTATGTTTTGATTTGACTGGCGCGAATTTAATTCCGTCTCTTAACTCTCTTATTTCGTCTATTCCGCGGTGAGAGGCAGCATCAATTTCAATTAAGTCCAGCGAACGGTTTCCCATAATTTCCAGGCAAGAAGAGCATTTATTGCAGGGTTCCGCTGTCCCCTCTTTTCTGCCTGAACAATTTACTGATTTGGCTAAAAGCCGAGCTATGGTGGTTTTTCCGCTGCCCCTCGGGCCGGAAAACAAATAAGCATGGGAAATCATCCCAGATGAAATGGCATTGGTCAAGGTTTGAACTACGTGTTCTTGGCCCACTATTTCAGAGAAGGTTTGTGGGCGGTATTTTCTATATAAAACTAACGGCATACTTAAACCTTAAAGACGATAAATTTGTAGCCAATGAAATTCCAAACCATAGAAATAAAGGTAGCAGAAAGTTTAACTACGTTAACCCAGGCACCGGCCGAAAGGACGAATGCCGGGGCAAGATACGTTGTTCCCAAGACCACAATTCCGGTATTAATTCCCCAGCCGATAACGCTGATTATTAAAAATTGCAAAAATTCCTTACGCCTTATCCCCACCCCGCTTTTAAATGTCCAAAACTTATTCCAGTAATAAGAATTAGTGGCGGCGCAAAGAAAAGAAACAGTATTAAGGGGCGCCAAATAACCGCCAGAAGTAATTCCGGTTTGCCAGACCAGCAGATTCAAGATGCCCAGATCAATGAAGGTATTTAAGATTCCAACTTCCAAAAATTTAACGACCTGAGAAATGACCTTAATCAGTTTTGCTACGAGATTTCCAATTATCACCCCCAAGGAAAAAATTACCGGCATAGCAATCAATAACAGCCAGACCATATTTTCTATTTTTGCCAACGCCCCCAACTCTTCTATGTAAGGATTTTTGATGATAAAAATCAAAAACCAAGAAGTTACTTCTCCGCAAACTAAACCAAGAATAACGTCTCTTTTTAAATTACTCATGATTTTTTATTCTTTAATTTTTTTAATAACCACCAACTAAATAATGAAATGATTATAATAACTATTGCCCAGTCAAACTTTCGCACAAGAGAATCGATACTTTGCCAGTTTTCTCCGGCTATAACTCCGACATAAGTTAAGAAAAACGACCAGGGCAGAGAGCCAAAAAAGGTATAGGTGGCAAACTTCCAAAACGGCATTTTTGCGATGCCAGCTGGCAGCGAAATAAAAGTTCTGACTACCGGCAACATCCTTGAAAAAAGCACGCTGACGCTGCCATATTTTTCAAACCAATCTTGGGCGTGAGCTAACTCCCCTTCTGAAATAAAAATATATCTACCGTATTTTTTTATCAATGGTCTCCCGCCGTAGAAGCCTGCCAGGTAAGCAATTATAGAGCCGATTAGGTTGCCGATTGTTCCCCATAGCACTACCGAGAAAAAAGATAATTTTTCTAAAAAAACCAGGTAGCCGGAAAAGGGCATAATTATTTCTGAAGGGATGGGGATACAAGTTGACTCCAGGGCCATTAAAACCGTAATTCCGGGATAACCAAGAGTAGAGATGATATTAACAATAAAAGAACTGACCAGCGATAGTAAATCAGCAATCATAGCGTTCAGCTATTTTACCAAAAATTTCCTAAAAAAACAACTTCTTTAACTTGACAGAAGTTTTTAGCTTTGCTAATTTTAATTTGTCTTATGAAAAGCCGAATTAGCCCCACATTTATTGCTTGCTGCGACTGTTGTGCTTCTTTGAAGGAAGGGGTTAGCTTTGTGTAATTTCTAATAACTAATTTCTAAAAAACTGGCCTCTTCCGAAAAAGAGGTTTTTTATTTATGAACCCCGTTAGAAATCCCAAATCTAATGGGGATAAGAAAATAAATTAATATGATAAAAAAAGCAACTAAAATTTCTAACGGGGTGAAAAACATTCTTAACACAATTGGTAACACCCCTCTAATAAAGATTGGTAAGATTTATGCCAAATTAGAAACCGTTAATCCTTCGGGCTCAATTAAAGATAGAATGGTAAAATATCTAGTAGAAAAAGCCGAAGAAGAGGGAAAATTGGAGCCCGGCTATACCATAATTGAAGCCACTTCCGGAAATACCGGAATTAGTTTTGCTATGATTTCGGCGGTAAAAGGGTATAATTTTATTGCCGTGATGCCAGAAAATATCGGGAGAGAAAAGAGAAAATTGATGAAGCTTTTTGGCGCTAAATTTATTCTAACGCCCGAAAACCACGGCTTAGCTGAAGCAATTGAAAAAACGCGAGAATTGGCGAAGAAATATAAAAAGGTTTGGTTGCCCAGGCAATTTGAAAACCCTGACAACGTTAGAGCTCATCAAAGAGGTTTGGGCCAAGAAATTTTAAGAGAAATGGAAAAGATTGATGTTTTTGTGGCCGGTATTGGAACCGGAGGGACTTTAATGGGAGTAGCCAAAGCTTTGAGGAATAAATTTCCGAGAGTAAAAATTTTTGGCGTAGAAGCTGCTGAATCGCTTCACCAAATAGAAGGGATTTCGGATGGAATTGTGCCTAAAATTTTAGATTTTAGTTTAATTGATGGAATGATTAAAATTAAAAGTGAAGATGCTATAAAAATGGCTAAAAAATTAGCTAAAAAACAAGGTTTGTTAGTGGGTATTTCTTCTGGCGCCAATGTTTTGGCTGCTCAGAAATTGAGCAAAAGATATAAAAAAGTAGTAACTGTTTTGCCAGATAGAGCTGAAAGATATCTAGAATTGTGGTAAAATAATTTAACATGGGTTTTAAACTATACGATACATTAACTAGAAGAAAAGAAATCTTTAGACCATTTAAAACAAGATGTGTTAGAATGTTCGTCTGCGGTATCACCCCATATGACTTCGCACACATTGGCCATGCCAGGACTTATATTGTTTTTGATATGATTGTGAAATATCTGAAAGAAAAAGGTTACGATGTTTTCTATCTTCAGAATATTACCGACGTAGATGACAAAATCATTAACCGAGCAAAAGAAAGAAAGATTACCCCTAAAAAATTAGCTAGAGATTTTGAAAGAGAGTATTTAAAAGACATGAGGGGTTTGAGAATAGACAGCGTTACCAAATATGCCAGAGCAACAGAGCACATTGAAGAAATAATCAGCCAAGTGAAGCGTTTGTTTAAAAAAGGATATGCTTATCAAATTAAGGACGGCGTTTATTACGATATTTCTAAGTTTAAAGAATATGGAAAATTATCCAGAAGGACAATTCTTCAAGCGGAAGATGCGGTATCTCGGATAGATGAAAGCAAGGAAAAAAGAAATAAAGGCGATTTTTGTTTATGGAAATTTTCTAAAGTCGGAGAGCCAAAATGGAAAAGCCCTTGGGGTTATGGAAGGCCGGGTTGGCACATTGAAGACACCGCTATTACTGAAAAATATTTTGGGCCCCAATATGATATTCACGGTGGAGCAAAAGACTTGATTTTTCCTCATCACGAAGCAGAAATTGCCCAAATGGAAGCAATTTCAGGTAAAAAACCCTTAGTAAAATATTGGCTTCACTCCGGCTTTTTAACAGTAAAAGGGCAAAAAATGGCAAAATCTTTGGGTAATTTTATTACCATTAAAGATTTCCTAGAAAACCACTCTCCTTGCCTTCTTCGCTTCCTTGTTTTAAAATCCCACTACCGTTCCCCTATTGATTATTCAGAGAGAGCGATTTTACAGACAAAAAGAGAGATAGAAAAAATAGATGAATTCGTAGAAAAACTTAAAAATTTAAAAAATAAGAAAAGAGTCAAAGAGGTAAACCTCTTTTCCACCTCAGTTTACGCTTCGGTGTTTGATAGGGTGATGGATAACGATTTTAATACCCCGAAAGCCTTAGCTGTAATTTTTAATTTGGTGAACAAAGGGAATTTTCTAATTGCTCGAAATAAACTATCCCCTACTGATGCCAAAAAAATATTAAACTTTTTGAAAAAAGTTGATAAAGTCTTCGGATTTATTTTTTGGGAGAAACCGAAAGAAAAAATCCCACCGATTGTGCTAAGCTTAGCTAAGCACAGAGAAAAGTGCCGTCAGGAGGGGCAGTGGCAGAAGGCTGACGAGTTAAGAAAAGAAATCCAAAGAAAGGGCTACTGGGTAGAAGATACTAAAAAAGGACCAAAAATAAAAAGAGCTGGGACTTAATTCGTTTTGACGAACAAACCTCAGCTTTTTTGTTCCCTTCTAACCTTTGAGTTTAAAGATATTAAGCAATTGGTCGATAGAATTTCGCATTTTGGTAAATTCTTCTATTGCCTTCTGGACATCGCTTGGAGTTAATCTGCCACTGCTTTTCAGGAGGGGCGGGTAACCAAACAGAGCTAACAACTCATCTTCACTAAACTTTAATGGTTTGATGATTTTTCGCAGGACATTAACTGAGAGGGAACGTTCCCCCTTCTCTACCCGTCCCAGATGTGAAGCAGATACTCCCGACTCGGTAGCTAATTTCTGAAGCGTTAGTTTCAGCAAAACCCTATGCTATCGGATTGTTTCACCAATATTATTTTCCTTAGACATTCACAATCACCTCGCTTTCTTTTTAAAATAACTATTTTGGCTCAAGCCAATATTTTTATTATACATTCTGTTGAGTATTTTGTCAATGTAAAAACAATTTCTTTTTTATCTAAGTTTCTTTAGCCAATTGATGACATCTCTAACGTCTTGATTGTATATTTTATTAAGGATTTTGTCCAAGAAAAACTCATCTCCAGTTTCTCTTTTTCCTCTTTCTTTTAGGCATAGTTGATAAAAATCCAAAACTCGGTCAGCGATTTTACTCCAAGAATAGTTTTGGGCTTCCTCTATCCCCCATTTTGACATTTCTTTCCTCATTTTTTTATTCTTTATTAAAATTTCAATTTTTTTTGCTAAATCTTGATAACTTCGATTTTGAGCTAAAAACTTTCCTCCTCTTTTATCCTTTAAAAACGCTTTATAGCCCTCATTGGCAAAAGCCACTACCGGAGCTCCGCAAGCCATGGCTTCCAGCAGGACCAAACCAAAACTTTCTCCAAAGATTGCCGGGCTGACAAAAATATCACAACTCCGATAGTAAGAAACTAGTTTTTTACCTATAATTTGACCTTCAAAATATATTTCTTTGAGGTTGTTTTTTCTAATATAGTCCTGACACTTTTCTTTCAGTTCTCCTTCTCCCACCACATATAATCGCAAGTGAGAGAACTTTTTAGACAAAATCTTATAGGCTTTGAGTAAATAAATTAAGCCCTTTCTTTCTTCAATTCGACCGACAAAAAGGATATTGATTTTATCATTGATAAACTTTTCAAGCTTCGGCACTTTAGAATTAAACTCGTCTAAATCTATCCCATTGGTAATAACCGCTTTTGGTCCAGTATATTTTTTGAAGACTTTTATGTTTAAGGGAGCTACGCCAATCACTCCATCTATTTTCCATTGAGCTAGTCTATTAAAGACATAGAGAAGACTCGGAAACCTTTTAAAAAATTTACTTCCTGAAATATTGGCGTGAAAGGTTAAAATGTTTAATGCCTCGGATTTCTCTAAGATTTGATAAGCTGAAGGGAAGCCAAAATTGTGGAAGTGCAAGACGTCAAATTTTTCTTTTTTTAAAACTCTTTCTATGGCTAAGGGGTTAAAATTGATATCGAAATCGGCCTGGCTGCCGCTGAAGCTCAAAGGAAAAGAGGTACCCAAAAGAATGACGTCTTTGCCGTAATCTTCTGACCATTTCCGCCGGGGAGCAATGATTTTTGAATAAATGCCCCGCCTTTTGAATTCTTTATGCAGCCCTAAAACATGCCTCTTTACTCCGCCCGGTTGATAAAATGAATGAAATGAAATAAGTCCTATGCGCATGTTATTATGAATTTTACCAGAAAAAACCGAGACTTGCCAGTTGAGATGGGCTATGTTAGATTATATTAGTATGCCAGAAGAACTACCCGACAAACTGCCTCCTCAAAGTATTGAAGCTGAACAATCTCTGCTCGGCTGCCTGATGTTGGACAAAAATGCCATTACCAAGGTGGCAGATTATTTGCTGCCCAAGGATTTTTACCGAGCTACCCACCAAGAAATTTACCAGGTTTGCCAAGAGCTTTTTGAAAAAGGAGAACCAATAGACCTTCTTTCAGTTTCTACCAAGCTCAAAGAGAAAAACTTGTTAGAGGAAGCGGGAGGAAACAGCTATTTAACCGAACTTATCAATTCTGTTCCCACGGCAGCCCACGTTTCTCATTATGCTAAGATTGTTCAGCGGAAACGTGTTCTACGCGATTTAATTGACGCTAGCCACGAGATTGGCGTTTTGGGGCATAACGAAACTGAAGATACTGACATTCTTTTAGATAAAGCAGAAAAGAGAATCTTTAGCATTGCCCAAAGGAGTCTGACCCAGAATTTTCTACTGGTCAAATCAACCCTAGAAGAGGCTTTTGAGCGAATTGACAGATTGTCCAAACATCAAAAGGGGTTGCGGGGGGTTTCCACCGGTTTTGCCGACTTAGATAACATTTTAGCTGGCCTTCAGTCATCCGACCTTATTATTTTAGCCTCAAGGCCCAGCCTGGGGAAAAGCGCTTTAGCTCTCAATATTGCCAGCAGCATCGCTGTTAATGAGAAAATCCCGGTGGGAATATTTAGTTTAGAGATGTCAAAAGACCAAGTAGTAGACAGATTGATTTCAGCTTATTCTGGAGTAGATTTGTGGAGATTAAGAACGGGTCGTCTTTCAGGAGACGGAGACGAGAACGATTTTTCCCGGATTCAGCAAGCTATGGGCATTTTGTCTGAAGCGCCTATTTATATTGACGATGCGGCTATTTCCAATGTCCTGCAAATGAGAGCCATGGCCAGACGCCTTCAGGCAGATAAAGGGCTGGGGCTCATTGTTGTTGACTATCTACAGTTAATTGACCCAAGAAGCCCTGATGAGCCAATAGTTAGGCAGGTAACCGAAATTTCTCGTTCTCTGAAGAGTTTGGCTCGAGAGTTAAATGTGCCAGTTTTAGCTTTGTCTCAACTATCAAGAGCAGTTGAAATGCGGTCTCCTCAAAAGCCGAGACTGGCCGATTTAAGGGAATCGGGTTGCCTTACCGGTGATACTCTAATAACTCGAGCCGACACCGGAGAAAGAATTCAAATAAAGGATTTAGTTGGCCAAACTGACATTCCAGTTCACAGTTTAGATGAAAATTGGAAAATAAAAGAAATGAAAATTTCTAAAGTATTTCCAAGTGGAAAGAAGATGGTTTATGAATTACAAACGAGAAGTGGTCATAAAATTAAAGCTTCAGCCAATCACCCATTTTGGAAGGTTAGCGGTTGGACAAGGTTAGAAGAGCTAAAGATCGGCGATCGCATTGCCACGCCTGCCAGCTTACATTTAAGCGCCCCCGAAAACCAACTATCAGATGATGAAATCATTTTGCTGGCTCATTTGCTTGGCGACGGATGTATTTTGCCTCGTCAACCATATCATTATACAAGCGCTGACAAAGAAAATATTAATACTGTAGCTAAAACTGCCAAAAAGTTGTTTAGTATTAAACCAAGAATTATCCGACAAAAAAATTGGTGGCATGTGTATTTGCCGAGTCCTTATCCTCTCGCCAGAGGAAAATATCATCCAATTACTAACTGGTATAAAAAATTAGGCATACAAAGGGTTCATTCTTGGAAAAAACAAATACCAGAAGCTGTTTTTCAGTGCAATGAAGAAAAAATTGCTTTATTTTTAAAACATCTTTGGTCTACTGACGGAGATATTGGAATTCGCCAATATAAAAAGAATGGAAAATCTATTAATACAATTGCTGGTAGAATTTATTACGCTACCACTAGCCAAAAAATGGCAGAAGGCATAAAATACTTATTGTTAAGATTTGGCATAAGAAGTAAAATTTTCCCTACCCATAAAGGAAATTATAGAATTTGCTACCATATTAACATTGATGGTACCAAGCATCAACTTGTGTTTCTTAACCAAATCGGGTGTTTCGGCGCTAGAGGAAATAACATTCCTCCCATCATACAAAAATTAAATAATATCAAACAAAATACAAATCTTGATGTTTGGCCCAAAGAAACCTGGCAACTGATTATTAACCCGATTAGACAGGAGAAAGAAATTTCCTGGCGAGAATTTAGCAATGGTATTAAAACAAAATACTGCGGAACCACCCTATTTAAACATGGCATTGGCATAGGTCGACTTAATAGAATTGCTACTTTCTTGCACTCTTCAGAAATAAAAAATATGACGCAATCTGATATTTTTTGGGATGAAATTGCTTCGATAAGGCCATTAGGAATTGAGGAGGTTTATGACGCAACTGTGCCGGGCACTCATAATTTTGTTGCTAATGGCATTATCGTCGAAAACAGTTTGGAGCAGGATGCGGACGTAGTTTTGTTTATATACAGGGAGGACAGATATCGACCGGAAACTCCGAGAAAAAATATTGCTGACATAATTATTGCCAAGCACCGAAATGGCCCGGTAGGAAGCGTTGAATTATATTTTGATGAAAGAATGGTAAGCTTTAGAAATTTAGAAAAGGGGTATGGAGAGGAGTAAATTTCTAATTTCTAATTTCTAATTTTGGATGTTTTCACCAACTATTCAAAAACTCATTGATTTATTTTCTAAATTCCCGACTGTCGGGCCAAGGACAGCTGCCCGCTTTGTTTTCTATTTATTGAAATCATCAAAAGAAGAAATTGAAGAACTCATCAATTCTATTTCTGATCTCAAAAAAACTGTTAAAATTTGTTCTTTTTGTTTTAATACCTTTGAAGGAGAGAGCGAACTTTGTCCAGTTTGTTCTAACTCCCGTCGTGACAAATCTCTTCTTTGTATAATTTCCAATGAAACCGATTTAGTAGCTATTGAAAAAACCAAAAAATATAATGGTCTCTATTTTATTTTAGGCGGAACAGTTTCTGCTTTAAAGCGGGCTGACATCGAGAAATTAAGAATTAAAGAATTAGAAGAGCGAATAAAAAATCATCCCGAAATTAAAGAAATTATTCTTGCCACCAATTCA
>Ga0210019_1002018_pt1 | contig 20436 bp, 18 predicted proteins | sample CryGeyCG2114_020_2_FD_183969 | JGI IMG/M metagenome (GOLD analysis project Ga0210019, IMG submission 183969) | Groundwater microbial communities from aquifer - Crystal Geyser CG11_big_fil_rev_8/21/14_0.20 (SPAdes) (version 2) | ecosystem: Environmental > Aquatic > Deep subsurface > Groundwater ...
GCAGCAGCATGTAGAGGCCCAGCAAGCTGTCCTTGGCAAAGACCGGCGGCTCCTTGACCGGCCAGAGGCGGGAAGCGGCCCTCGCATAGGCCCTCCGCTTCTCATCCCACAGGTAGACCGCCGCGTGACGGACACGCACCGCTCGGGTCAAGAGATGCACGATCAGCTGGAGCAGCCGGTCCAGCTCCCGGATCAGGGTCATCCCCTGCGCCGCCTGGCGAAGGACCGCTTGATACCGTCGCTGCTCGGCCAAGAGGCGGGCTTCGGCGCGGCGCTGGAAAAACCGATTAACATAGTGAGCGAAAACAGCCAGAGCAGCACACGCGATCCAAAGCCAGATCCACCACCGCCGTCCAAAAAACAGCTGTAATCGCTGCTCCATCGCAAGCGCTCCAAGCAACGGAACTCCGAGAATGGGGATGTAGACCAAAGCGAAAATCGTTCCCCGAGCCATTGCAACCGTAATATCCATGAGGCGATAACGGACTACAGTCAGTGCGATGACAGAAAGAAACGAGAAGATCGAAATGAATCCCAGAGGATAAACCTCGACGCCGAATGCGGGCAGATAATCAATCGATCCCGTATAAGCCAGAAGAAACGCCAGGAAAAGATACTTGATTTGATTGCGGCGGACAGCCTGATGAACCGTTCGATATTCCGCCAGAAGGAGATAGAAACTGGATGCCATGTAGGAAAAGAAAAAAGCCAAAAGAAGTGCACCAAAGAACAAGCCCCACTGCGGGAAATAACCCCATGGATAACGAGCAACCCCCTGAATCAGCCAATCCGTAGCCACTGCGATAATCCCAAAGAGAGAAGCGACGGCATAACCGATCGGGATAAACCGAGAAGGCGACCGATTCAAAAACACATTAATGAAATGAAACACCGTGACAGAGATGTAGGCAACACCGAAGTTATCCCATTTGAACCAGAACCGGGCCAAGGATGCCTCGCGGGAAAAATAGCCGAGCGCCGTCGGGATAAGCCAGACAGCCACGCACAAACAAATCAGTGAGAACATCCTATTGACCGACGAAGCCGGATTCTTTCCGAGAACGAAAACCCCGCTGACAAGCATGGCAAGGCCGGTTATCAGAACCGGTAAGGCGTGGGGATTAAAAATGTAGTTATTCATTCCCGGCCAAGCTGCCGCCCTGAACAAGAGGGACGATGCGCGGCGTGTCGCCGCCATGTCGAATCCGAACAACTTTTTCAAGAGCAGCCGGTTCGATGACCGCATGGCTGGAGCGAAATGCCGCGGGCTCCACCGAATAGCTGTCCATGGAAGACATCATCTGCCGGTAATTATCCAGGTCAATGTCCCCGATCGTGGGACGCAGTGTTTTCCCCTTGTCGCAGGCCAACAAATATGCTTCGGCCAAACAGCCGAATACCTCCTCGTGGCTTCCGAAACCAAAATCATAGCTCTGTCGAAGCCCTCGGATCCTCATCAACCCTCCCTCCATGACAAAAATCCCCCGTTTGCGGTCGCAGATCCGGGGGATCGCTTCGGGCCGGGAGTCATCCAGGATCAGGGTATTGGGAGGAATATCGTCCGGACGAAGGAGTCGACGAAGATTGGAGGTCGTGCAAACGCATAAATCGCTCGCCTCAAAGATATCAGCCAAAGTTCCCTTATTCGATAGTGCACGAACGCTCGAGTCGCCGCGGCCGTTCATCTCTTGAAGAAGCCGCTTCTGTTTGACGGTGTTCTTATCAAAAATGACCAGCTTTTCAACTCCTTCTTCTCTGAGCGCCTTAACAACGGAAGAGCCCATTTTTCCCACACCAAGAACGGAGACGGTCAGATTGGAAAGAGGAACGGCACTGATCTCCGATATCTGTTTGACAGCCAGTATGAGCGAACACAGTGTCCCGCAATAGCCGGAAGTCGCCTGGAGCCCCCTTTGAAAAGCGTATTTTTGGATCGCTTCGCCGCGCTTGGTGAGAAAAGGCCACCACTCTCCCAATCCCACATAAGCGTTCTTCCGGGAAAGCTTGGCCGAAAACCGGATACACCTCCTGGCTTCCCTGAGCGCGTGTTTGCGCCGCTCGATCAAAGCTTGCGGCAACCATGTACTGGAAACCACAACCCCGGTCAAACCTGAAGTCGTCCGAATTACATCCAGAATGGTCGGAGGCATCCATTGAATAAATCCGTAGAACCGCTTGCGCAGGAGAATCCGAAGAGGGCCGATAAAGGGCCAAGCAATGAAAACATCTTCTTTCCGGCGGGGATGCACAAGAAAGATAAAATCCGGATCCGCGCCGATCAAGAAGACACGAAGAAACCTCGGCATCCGAGGAAATGGATAGAGGGCAATCATCAGATCGCGCAAATAGCCGACCAGAGACTGCGTTATGTCCTTTTTCCAAGGAGTCCTATAGATGTGCATCCGGACCTAATCAGTCCCATCTTCCACATTTCCCTCCGACAGTTTTTTGGTCGCACATCCGACAAAAACAAAAATACGGCCCCCAAAGAGACAGCTTCGGGGAGCCGCAAGCTAAGTTTACCCAATCCAATCGGTTGGAGTCAAAAGAAATGCATTTTGATTAGTAGTAACTTATATTTTAGATCAAGAAACCGAAGCCACACCTGGGGACGCTCCGCAGAGGGACACACCTGCACCCAACTCCTTGCGAGGACTGTCCCTACCCGGAGCGTCCCCGATTTCCCCTTGCGAGGACTGTCCCCACCCGGAGCGTCCCCGATTTCCCAAGCAGATCAGGGCCAGAACCCGGGTGGCAGGCCTGTTCCCGAACAAGGCCTCCTGCCTCCGGCTGGTCTCAGCGGTGCTTCAGGAGATCCACGAGGAGTGGATCACGGGCAGGCGACACCTGGATATGTCGCAATTGGACGGGGAGAGTGTTGACCGAATTTACAGAAAAAGAGTTGCGTAACCCTCTTCTTGGACCGTTCTCCATATCTCATCCAAATCAACCTCGAAATAGCCATGGATGAGCCGGTTCCGCATCCCAACAACCTGCGGCCAGGGTATGCCTGGATAAGATTCCCGGCCTGGTTCAGAAACTTTTCCAGCGGCCTCTCCAATGACCTCCAGCAATCTGGTTAGGGAAAGGGCCAACTGTTCATCAGAGTCCAAATCACCTCGGTTCCGACCTTGAACAAAATCAACAGCTTTTTGAGCTGCGTTCAACATGTGTCGAAGCCGGGTGAAATCGTCAGGCAGCGACATCGTATCTTACTTCCGCAGACTCGATCACCCTTTGCCGAAAATAACGGCTGAGCTCAGCCGGGGTCCTCATGTCCGCTTTTCGGCCCATGATTTCCGAGAGCTCAATCTCCATTCCAGCCAATCGAATCAGGCCCGGCACACGCCCCGATTCGAACTCGACCAAGACATCCACATCGCTGTCCGGCCGAAAATCATCCCGGAGCACCGACCCGAAAAGAGCCAGCTTCCGAATATGATGCCGCCGGCAGAATTCAGTCATCCTCATCTGATCAAGCTGTATTTTTGATCTCATCTGATTCCAGAATATCCGATTATTGATTGCCAGAAGCAACCTGCGCGCAAACGGCTATGACAACTCCTCCCCCGCCAGGACTCGGCGCCCTCCGTTCAGCCGAGATGGAGGAGGGAGTCCTTTGCCTCGGCCTCACTTCGGGTCGGCCACTCGCCCCGACGCGGAGAGGGTCGGCCCTCAACGGTTCGGGCCGACCTGGATGTCCGCGCCGCGGAGGTCGGGGCTCTCTTCGAGCCCTGGCTCCTCCGCGTTTTTTCTGTAAAAAGATTCGAAGGAAAACGCTCCCCGTACTGGACGAGTTTCGCAACTGCTTCCTGTACGAGAATACCCTCGAAACCAATCCCCACTTTCAAGCACTTGAGCTTGCCCTGGCTAGCTTATAACACCCTCCCGCCGCTTCGGGTAACCCCTTGGTATCATGAGCGGCGATGTTGTTTCTTGCCTCTAGTCTTAGCATGGCGCTCCGCCCGTTCTAAAATTTCTCCCAGCACCGCGAGGGCGCTTTGTCGCTTAGCATATGGGGTCTCTGTCATTTTCTCGGTCTGTCGCGCAATCTTCCCATCCCCATCCAACGCGTAAAGAAATCCGTTGCCTTTCGAATATACATAGAATCTGAGGTTAAACCGACACCCGGTTTGAGCTATTCGCATCGGCAACTTTTTGACAAATGTCGCGTGATTCATCGCAACCTCCAATCCAGCAATCCCAGAAACGCTGATAGCACCCCGTTCAACCCCGAAAGAAATGTCGCACGCCGCGAGCAATCCGAACAGCGTATGCACCTGGCAACTGGGCAAAAAGCCCGCAAAAGAAAGCGATAATTACTCTTCGCTAAAGTAATCTGTATCAATTCGCTTGATGTGGTAGGTATCTACGACATTTACTCCGAGGTCGTGTCGAATCATCAACCTGATCAATTCCTTCCCGCTGATAAGAACGATTTTGCTGTCAATGTTCGCGGCATAAGTCTTGGCATCGGGGGAGAAATCTGCCGTTGTAATGAATATCCCCTTCTTAGCTCGGTGTCCCTGCAATGCCCCGGCGAATTTCTGTATCTCCGGCCTGCCAACGTTACCCTCCCAACGCTTCGCCTGGATGTAGACCACATCCAACCCCAGCGGGTCTTCTTTGATAATCCCGTCAATGCCGCCATCGCCCGATTTTCCGATAGCTTGCCCCGCATCTTTCCGGCTCCCGCCGTATCCCATCTTTACGATGAGGTCAACCACCAACCTTTCAAAAAACTCTGGTGTGCAGGAACGAACCTGTTGGAGCAAATCGCCTTCAAGACCCAGCCGCAAGCTTTCAACGGCGGCCTCCAATACTTCCTCAGGCGTATCTTCATGCACATCGCTAAGATCACCCAGATCAATCCCGTTCGTCTTTTCCTTTTTGTCAGCCCCCCCATCAAGAAACTCCGGGAATTGCTTGAGGTACTTCGCGTCAATCCTTGTAAGGTTCTGGCCGAGAACATCTTTGCCACGATTTGTGATCTGCCACAACCCTCGTCGGGGTGTTTCCAGCAAGCCCGCTTTCTTCAAGTAGCTTCTGGCCCAACCTACCCGATTCGCAAAAACTTCCTGCTTGCCGCTCGGCAAGAGCTTCCCGCGCTCTTCCTCGGTTAGCTGGAACCGATCCCCCAAGAGCGGAGCGGCTTCCCGCGCCTCCATCTCTCCTTTTTCGTCCAGCAACTTTAGAAGCGGGAGCATCAACGTTTGAAAATCAGGTATGGGCATCTATCTACTTCCCCTTTCTACTCATTAGAGCCAACCTGAATAACTATTTGGGTATTCCTGGTCAAGATTTTGATTCCGTGGTGAGGAAATGCCCAAAGGGTCGGATAAACGCCCTCGACCTGGCGACCGCGCTCAACCAGATATTGCTTTATCTCTTCGGCATATTGAAGCGCCTCGCTGTTACCAAGTAGAGCTTCGATCACTACCGGATTATTCGCACCTTCCGGCACATTGATCTCTCGATCCAAATCCACGCGTAGTTCATCTGTCAAATGACGAGCAGGTACGCTAGGCACAACCACCGTATGAGCTGTTACACCGCCTGACTGATTGAAGCTTTGCACGTTATGAGTTTCAGAAGAGGCAGAGCTTGTTTTTGCACGCAAGGCGCGATAGGCCGGAATTGCGGCCAGGGCCGCAAGCAAGATTGTAACGAGTAAACCGATTACCCACCTTTTGTTTTCAGTCAGCCAAAAGCGAGACTTGTTCTGCATTTCGTATAGAAACTTATGACCATTCGGGGTTACTGCGATTTCCTGCAAGCGTTCAACGTTTTCTGCATCTCTAAAAACCTTTGCGGTTACATCTCCTAACGAAAGAAGCCGTTTGATGTCCTGAATCAGCGCGGACTCTAGAATAGCTCGTCCTTCTTCGGAATAAGCTCTTTGGACTTCAACGGCGTTGACAGGGCGCCCTTCCGGAATCTGGGCTTTGTTTACTGCGCGAAGTGCGTTATATCGCCTGCGCTCATCCATTGCCGAATACCCGTTCCTTTATGTGGCCTTTCACGCTATATTATGTTTAAAAGTGCCTCAAGCCAAGCAAAAGGTCTGTTGAGATGCCGCGCGTACCCATCTATGAGCGAAGCCCATTCCCTGAGCACACCAAATGCCAGTGGGTACTGGATGCCCTTATCCAGGCGACTGAAAACCCTGGGGCGTCAAGGATCGTCCTTCCGATAACTGATGAAAACCACCTACGTCAACTCTTCCGGCATGAGATTATCTCGACGCTGGAGAAAATCAGGCGGGAGAATGGAGCGCCATTTCTCGTGGATACAACGCCTTACCTAAAGATGACGGAGACCTGGAAGTCCGGCGACGAGGTGCTTTCCAAGCGCACATTGTCGACAGAAGACATACCGATCAAGCTTACGATTTTTGAGGGGTTCAAAAACTGGCGAAGCGCCTTTCTCCATAGCCAAAGGATCAAGCTGTCTGATCTCACTCCCAAAAACAGGCAGAGAATCCGCGAGGTCGTTTCGGACATTGACGAAAAGTTTCAGCTTAGCTCGTCCCCCATCATCAAAATAGACTGGATTCCCGCCAGTTCAACGAGAGATGCCGACGCTCGAAGGGGTGCGCTCGACTTCATGAAGAGCAAGGGCGCGGTCAAGAAATACGAGTTTCATCATTTCGGTTTTGGCGGTGGCTACATCGAGGTCGAAATAAACGTTGAACAATTCCAACTATTCAAGACCGAGCTTCTGAAACTACCCCAAGATCAACCCAGCTCCGACACCCCGGAACCGAAAACAACCGCGTCAGAACAGAAAAAAGAAGCGCCCAGGCCATTCCAGCATTTACGGTGGGAAGCCCTCACCATTCAATTCCTGGATGGCAATAACGCAAGAATCTCTGCCGAAAACATCAAGACGCCCGCAACCGTTCACTACAAGGAGATGGGCTTCGAGGATGCCAGAGACCGCAAACCCAACCAACAATGGGAGTTTCTAAAGCTTCTCGCCATGAGAGGCGGGGAGTTCTCCTGGGATGACTCCGAAGCGAAAGACATCCTGAAAAAGAAGAAACAGCTTCTCTCGAAAACCCTGCGAAACCACTTCGGCATCAAAGGCGATCCGTTCTATCCCTACAAAGAAAACAACTCCTACCACATCAAGATCAACCTGACCCCCGAATCTGATTCTCGGTGATTTTTCGCCGCTCTGGGTGAATATTCACCCGCGTTGGTGATTTTTCACGGACTTTTTTTAGCCCTGCCCCTCATCTCACAGCTCCGTTTTCCCTAAAGAAATCGGCTCTGGTTGGTGATTTTTCGCCATTAGTCATAAAGGGCATTGCGCGGCACCTTATGGCTGAGTTTAGCGAAGAGTTCCTTCAACGGACGATCAAGTTCTGGCAACCCCGCTACCCGTACCCCCTCACTCTTGAGGATGCGCGGGAGATCGCCGAGAACATGACAGGGCTTTTTCGGCTCCTGGATGAACTGGACAACCACGATGCGGACGAAAAAGAAGCAGACGCATAACGGACGGCTCTTCAAGGCCAAGCGGGCTTACTCCTTTGCCGAAATCGCCGAGAAGCTGGAAACCCATGAGCGGACGGTTCAGAGATGGCACAGAGAGGGGTTGAAGACCCTGGAAGACCACGCCAGGCCGTTCTTGGTCATGGGACAAGCCCTGCGAGATTTCATGAAAATGCGCCGCCAAAGCCGAAAGAAGCCCCTCAAGATCGGGGAGTTTTACTGCCCCAGGTGCCGAAAACCCCGCAGGAGCCGCTCCGACCGGCTGATTGCCCAAGCAACCCAGCGGCGGCTTGGGAAGACCCATCAACAAGTCCTGCTCCGGGGCGTCTGCGAGGTCTGCGGCCAGCCGCTTCTTCTCTTTTCCTCCGACCAAAAGGCGGCGGAATGGCCGAAAAACGGCCTGATCTTCACGGAACCAGCAGAAAGAATAAACGGTAGTGAAACTGGCTCCATGAATGTTGACATCCTGAAAGGACGAAAAGATGGCAAAAGTAAACGCCAAGAATGAGCGGGTGAAGAGGTCGTTTTTCAGGTGGTTGAAGGAGGCCGACGGCTGTTGCGATTCGACCGTCAACAACATCGAGAACGCCATCCTGCTTTGGCAGGAGTTCTCCAAGAATGAGGATTTCGCCCTCTATGGCTCCGATAAGGCGATTGACTTCAAAAAGTGGCTCGGAAAGCGGGCGTTCCGGGAGAAGCCGATCTCCCTTGTTACCTACCATGCCTATCTGCGCTACCTGCGGAAATTTTTCGGCTGGCTCGTTCGGGAAACGGGCTACCGAAGCAGAATCAAGCCCAACGCGGTGGACTACCTCAAGACCACCGAGAAGGAGGAGCGGATCGCCACTCAATCCACCCCGCGCAATTACCCCTCTCTGGATTACGTCAGGAAGCTCGTTGATTCCATCGAGCCGAAGACGGAAGTTACCCAGCGAGACAGGGCGTTGATTTCCTTCACGCTTTTGAGCGGGATGCGGGATAAGGCCATCGCTACCCTCCCGCTTGGGTGCTTCGACAAAGAAAAGCTGACCATCCTCCAAAACCCGCGAAAGGGGGTCGAAACCAAGTTTTCTAAGCTGATCCCGACCACCCTTTTTCCTTTTGACGAGAAGATGGTGAGCTTCATCCTCGGCTGGGTCGGGTGCCTTGAGAAGAAGGGGTTCGGTTCTCAAGCTCCATTGTTTCCCCGCTCCAAGTTAGACCAGGGCGTGGACAATCTCGCCTTCGAGGTCTCTTCGGAGGTTGAACCCGTTTCTTGGCAAGGAACGGGCAGAATCCGGGAGATTTTCAAGAGGCGATCCCAAGCCGCGAATCTGCCGTACTTTCCACCGCACACATTCCGGCACCTTGCCATCAATCTGGCGTTCAAAGCGTGCAGGAATGGCGAGGAAATCAAGGCCATCAGCCAGAACTTCGGCCATGAGCATATCGCCACAACCGTATCCGTGTACGGCAACTACACCCCCTTCCGGCTCACGGAGATCATCAAGGGTTTGGACTTCTCAGGCAAAGAGCGCATCACATCGGACGACACGCTGGAAAAGATCAAGAAACTGCTTGCCGGCAAAGATAAGGTGCTATAAAATGCTAAACACAATGGATACGATAGACCGCCTCGAACATTACCGCCTCGAACACAAAATCACTCAGCAAGAGCTTGCCAGAAAACTCGGCGTCGCCTTCACTACCGTTAACCGCTGGCTAAACCGCCGAATCAAACCCAGCAAGATACAGAGCTTCCACATCGAAAAACTCTTAAAAACAAAGACACGAAAATGAAAGTTATTAAAACGCCTGTCGTCAAAAACACCACGCCCGATCAACTCATTGTTCGTAGGGAAAACGGGAAAATCTGGAGCCACATTCGCAGGAAGTATTTGGAAGAAACGCCCGAAGAAATGGTTAGGCAGGAATATCTCTGCACCCTCATTAATGAGTATGGTTTCCAAATTGACCAAATGGACGAGGAGCGTGAAATCACCGGACGCGGTTCAGGTCATGCTCGTGCGGACTTTGTTATCTGGCGAAGCGTTCAAGAAAAGCGCGATGGAAAGAATCCCCTCATCATCGTTGAATGCAAATCCGACAATATCACTATCAAACCAGCCGACTACAAACAGGGCGACAATTATGCCCGGCTTACTGGTGCTCGATTCTTTGCGACCCACAATAATCGAGAAACAAAGCATTGGCGTGTTCGGCACGATGAAATGCCAAAATCGCTGGAGGAAATCAGCAATATTCCCCATGCCAATGCCAGCGATAAAGAAATTGAAGAATTGATTGCCAAGCTTAAAGTTTTTAAGGAGGACGAGTTTGCCGATCTTCTGCATCAGTGCCATAACGTCATTCGCAACCGCGAAAAACTAGACCCCGCCGCCGCTTTCGACGAGATTGCCAAGATCTTGTTCGTGAAGGTTTACGTTGAGCGCGAGCTTCGCGCTAAACGCCAGCGTGAAAACCTATTTACCGCCGATTTTCTGGACAGGCAGATTGGCAAGCATCCACTCAATACGCTTTTCGAGCAAACAAGAGAAGCTTATGCGGACGACAATATTTTCGAGAATGACGAGGAAATCCGCCTCAGGCCAGCGACGGGGCGTGAAATCGTCAAGCTCTTGGAGCGCTATAACCTATCGGATACAAGCGAGGATATTAAAGGCATAGCCTTTGAGCGCTTTCTTGGTCGCACATTCCGGGGAGAGATTGGCCAATTCTTTACCCCTCGCACCATCGTCGAGTTTATGATTCGCATGATGGAGCCAAAAGAGGGTGAAATCATTTGCGATCCTGCCAGCGGTTCGGGTGGTTTTCTTATTCGTTTTTTTGAAATTGTCAGACAACAAATCCTCGCAAATGCAGATGCCGAGTATCGAGCATTCAAAGCAGAGCTAGAAAAAAGAGGGGTACCAGATACAAGAAAAGCCGAGGCTCTAAGAGAAAAGTTTGGAGAAATTCAAAGCGCCCTAGACCAACAAACTCCAGGCTCGCGCCTCTGGAAACTCGCCAACCGTTGCATTTATGGGACGGATGCCAACGAACGAATGGCACGAACAAGCAAGATGAACATGATTATGCATGGCGACGGACATGGTGGCGTGCATCATCACGACGGTTTTATTAATGTAAACGGTATTTTTGAGGGACGCTTTGACAGCATCCTTACCAATCCACCCTTTGGGGCATATGTCGAGACTTCCGATATAGTGTATGAGGCAGAAATCAGTCCCGAAAAATTAAAACAGTACAAAGAAGAACACGGAAGACTCTATACCGAAGCTATAGGCCGTGTGAGAGCAGCCGTTGGAAAACCTATTGCAAGTCTATTTGAATTACCAAAAGGCGAAAGAATTAAAACCCAAATCCTGTTCATTGAACGATGTCTAGATTTACTAAACGGAAAAAATCCAAACGCGACTGTAGGCATGGTTTTGCCAGATGATATTTTGTCAAACAAGAGCTTTCAATTTGCTCGCGATTATTTATTATCCAGAGGATTTCTGAAGGCGATCGTCAGCGTTCCGTATGAAGCATTTAAGGCTAGCGGCTCAAACACAAAGTGCAGTCTCGTCTTCTTCGGAAAAAAACCCGAGCAAACATTTGACGTATCTTCTCTGCCAGTTTTAATAGCCACCTGCAACTCTGTTGGATTAGACTCATCCGGCCGCGCAATCGATAGCAATGATTTACCTGCCATCCTGGCTGCAAAAAAGAACAAGAAAGTTCCCTTCGGGATTCTAAGCAAACGTCCGGGGATATTAATTGCGAAACATGCCGTTCTAGATCCCAAACGCCTGCTTCCTGAATATTATCTTGCCGAAGAATATAAAAACGAGAGCGGGCGCATCGCATTGAAGGAGTTGTGCACTCTGCGCAACAAAGTTATCGAGCCGAAATCAAACCCGGACAAAGAGTATAAACTTCTCTCGGTGCATTTTGATGGCACAGTCTCCCTGAGAGAAACAAAGCTCGGAAAAGAATTTAAGTATAAGCAACAATTTGAGGCACATGCGGGCGACCTCGCTTTTGCGAGAATCGACGCCATCAATGGAGCAATAGGCCTTGTTCCGAAAGAACTTCATGGTTCAGTCTGCTCCCAGGAATATTACATTCTTAATCCGAAGATAGATTCTTATCTTCTTTGGAAATTGTTGCGGGAAGAAGGTGCGCTCGCGCAGATAAGAGGCCTAGTTTCTGGCATGACGGGACGACGAAGAATCAAGCCCGATGACGTTATGGACTTGCGTGTGATAAAAATCAGTTCGAGCAATATGAAAAAGGCTGAGAATGCACACGCAACAGCAAGGGATGCCTATCATCGCTGGAAAGATTCGGAGGTTCGGCTCCAAAGATTGATCGAAGGATTCATTGGCGAGTAGCTCACAAAGACGATGAAAGCGCTTCTCTACATCAGAGTATCAAGCAAAGACCAGCGGGATGGTTACTCTCTCGATGCTCAAGAAAAGCTGGGACAGGAATACGCCCAGCGGAAGAATCTCTCCATCGCCAAAAGCTGGAAGGTGTCGGAATCGGCTTGGCGGAGCGAGCGCACCGCCTTCAATCTGCTTGTTGAGTACGCCAAGCGGCACGACGAGGTGAAGCACATCATCTTTGATGTTACCGACCGCATGACGCGGAACGACTTCGATAAGCTGAAAATCTATACCCTCATCAAGGAGTACGGGAAAACCATCCATCTTGCGCGGTCGAACAAAATCTTTGACCGCAACTCCGGCTCCGAAGAAGAGTTCATGCTGGATATTGAGGTGGCGGTTGCGAAGAAGCAATCCAACGACATCTCCCGAAAAACCAAGATGGGGCTGATGGAGAAGGCCGAGCAAGGGCTGTACCCTTCCGTCGCCCCGCTTGGGTACAGGAACAACCTCGTTACCCACCTGATCGAGGTAGACGAAGACCGCGCCCCCTTCATCCGCAGGGCGTTTACCCTCATGGCTTCTGGTTCCTATTCGCTGGACATGATCGCCAAGACGCTCTACCAGGAGGGCTTTCGCGGCAAGAAAGGCCACCGCGTGGGTAAGAGCGGGATTGAATGGCTCTTGAAGAACCCGATCTACTACGGGGCGTTCCGCTGGCGGGGACAGCTTCTGATGGGGAGCCATGCGCCCCTTATCACGAAAGACCTGTTCGACAGGGCGCAGGACGCCTTGCACGGCAAGGCGCGACCCCATGCGAGCCGTCGCGGGTTCGCCTTCAACAACTTGGTTGTCTGCGGGAAGTGCGGATGCAAGGTGCTGGGCGAGATCAAGAAAAAGCGGTTCGTTTATTACCACTGCACGTTTTCAAAGGGGCGGCATGACGGCTGGGGCTATGTCCCTGAGAACCGAATCGCCCATCTTTTCGAGCCGTCGGTCAGGGCGGTAACGCTGGATGACGGAGTGGTGGACTGGCTGAAAGACGCCTTGCGCGAGGCCGACAAGAAAGGCGCGGGATTGCGGGAAAACCGGGTTGCTTCCCTTCAAAGAGAGTTGGAAAAGGCCAGCCAGCGGCTTTCCCGCCTCTACGATGCCCGAATGGACGGAGAGCTAGACGAAGAGGCGTTTAAGGCCAAGGAGGGCGAATACAGGGCAAATATCGCGGAAATCAAGGCCCTCCTGAACGGCCTAGGGAAGGTAAACCCGAACTGGTACGAGAACGCTTCCAAAACCCTCGAACTCTCTAACCGCCTGTACCCGCAATACCTTAAATCGAAGCACGAAGGCAAGGCCGCCATCCTCAAGTTCGTGGCCTCGAACTACACCTTCGTTGACGCAACCATCGTCCCCACATATAGAAAGCCCTTCGGCATACTCGCCGAAGGGCTTCTTCGTCCAAAGTGGCTCCCCCGCCAGGACTCGAACCTGGGACACGGTGGTTACACGCTGACTCCGATTCCTCGGAGAGTCGGACTTTCCCTTTGCCCTCGGCTTCACGTTAGGGCAGCGGGTGTCAAGTCTCTGCACCTTTCCGCCAGAGGCGGACTTGGCTCAGGATTGCCCCGCCGTTACCGGCGTCGGGTTTCCCTGAATTTACCCGCTGTTTCACCCACCCGTTTCCGGATGGGGCTGCTAACCTGTAACAGCCACCTGCTCTACCAACTGAGCTACAGGGGAAATGCTTATTTAGAAATAAGCCGGTCTTTCAAAAATTCCCTGCCAACACCTATACAGCTGATGATCTTTCTCGCTCTGAATCGCATAGACTTGATAAGTCATATCGAACAGCCATCTGCTCTACCTCCGCCGGAGGCGGATCAGCCTCCGGCTAAAACTGAGCTACAGGAGAATACGGGCTATTCTACCGCAGAGGGCGCGGGAGAGCGAATGGGATCTCTCGCCCCTGCGCCTGCCCCCGCTCGCCCAAGTCGCTCAAGCGAGGCGGGCGGGCGCCGGCCTTGCGGCGGGGGCTCGAGATGACGGGCGGATTAGAAGGCGGGGCGGCCGGCCAGCTCGGCGATCATCTGCTGATAGGCGCTGATCGCCCGCTGCTGGGCCTGGACCAGGTCGTAAACGCTGGAGAGCTCCAGGTAGAAGGCCCCCAGGAAGATCAGCAGGACCCCGATCGCCAGGGAGGCGGCCACCACCCGGCCCCAAACCACCGGTTCCCGTTTCTTCTGAGCGGCCAGGACCTTGGGGTTGGTCAGGGGAGCTTTGGTCTGCGTGATGAGGAAAGCGTTGAGGCGGGCTTGGGAGACCGGATTGAGATCCACCCATCGGAGGCCGGCTTGATACTTGCCCGGGATCCCTTTGGATTCCCCGCACCAGGCAACCAATCCTTTGAAATGCACCTCTCCTTGCGGAAGAGTGAACCGGACGGTCACCTCGCTGCCGGTGGGGACCGGCGCATCCTGCTCCACCCGCATCCCGCCGAGACTCAGGTCCATCGCCTGTCCGCCCATCGGCGTGTAGACCCGTTCCCGGACCTCGTAGGTGGTTTTCAGATCCACCGGTACCCGGATGTAGGCGCGTCGTTCCTGCATCTGTACCTGCCTTATATTTAACTAACTGGCCCCAGTCCAACTATAGCACATGGGGGGTGCAAAATGGGTAAATGCGCAGAAATTTACCCGGTGGATTTCATGCCGTAGGCCACCCCATGGATCGTCAGCCGGGCCAGCTCCAGCCAGTCGGCCTGAGGAGCCTTCTTCCGGCGGCGGGAGGCGGCCTTGTCCAGTTCCTTCAAGGCATGGACCTGCAGGATATGGAGGGGATCCACATAGGGGTTCCTCAGGCGGATGGAGTCCCGGAGGATCGGCTGGCGCTCCAGCAGGGTCTTGTGGCCGGTCACCTCCAGCACCCCCCGGACCGTCCGGTTGTGCTCTCCCTGGATCTGTTTGAAGACCTTATCCCTCAGGGAAATCGGGCGGACCCCCGAGGCGTAAACGCCGGCGATCCCCAAGTCCGCCTTGCCCAGAGAGGCCTCGGCATTCTCCCAGAGGACCCGGGCAAAGGGCCACTGCTGAGCCATCTCCTTGAGCTCCTTCATGCCGTCGGGGTGTTCCCTGCAGAAGGTCTCGATCGCCGAGCCGATGCCGTACCAGGCCGAGAGCATGTAGCGGGACTGCACCCAGCTGAAGACCCAGGGGATCGCCCGGAGACGGTCCAGCGGAATGGCCTTGCGTTTGTCGCCAGCAGCGTCCTCCGGCCGGGCGCCGGGCCGAGTGCCGGCGATCGGGTTCTCCAACACCACCCGGATCGGGGTGGCCTGAGCGTAGTAGGGGATGAAGTCTGGGTCGTCGAAGACCAGGGCACGGTACGCCTTCTTCGAAAGCTCCGCCAGCTCCCGCATCATCTCCTCCCAACGCTCCCGGCGGCGGGTGTAGGGGTTGCCCCGCTGGCGGTCGAAGTTGGCCAGGAAAACGCCGCTGACCATCTGTTCGACATTCCGGCGGGCGATCACCGGATGGGAATACTTGGCGGCCACCACCTCCCCCTGCTCGGTGATCTTGATCCGGCAACCGGGGGCGGCGTTGGGCTGGGCCAGGATCGCCCGGTGGCTGAGGCCCCCGCCCCGGTCGATCGTCCCCCCCTTGCCGTGGAACAAGATCAGGCGGATCCCCCACCGCTCGGCCGCCTTCGCCAGCCGGGCCTGCGCCTGGTAAAGGGACCAATTGGCGGCGAGATACCCCCCATCCTTGTTGGCGTCGGAGTAGCCCAGCATCACCTGCTGGCGGCTGCCCCGGGCGGCCAGATGCTGCTGGTAGAAGGGGTCCTTCCAGAGGGACTTCATCATCTCCTCCGAGCGGGTCAGGTCGGTCACCGTCTCAAAGAGGGGGACCACATCCACGCGGGACTCCGTCTTCTGGCCGTCGGCTGAAAGCCGGGTCAGCCCCGCCCATTGGGCCAGCACCAGCACCGCCAGCAGGTCGCTGGGGCTGCGGGTCATGCTGACCAAGTAGGTGCCGGCCATCTCCGGGTCCACCTCCTGCTGGATCCGGCGCATCGTCTCGAATTGGGCCATCAGGTCGCGGGCCAGCGGCGAGGCGGGAGCCGCCGGCGCGGCCCCCTGCGCCAGCAGGCCGGTCAGCCAGGCCCGGCGGCGGGACTCCGGCATCTCCAGCACCGAGCCCTTCCGCTTGCCGGCGCCCGGCGGCGGGGCCATCTCCGCGACCGCCTGCAGGATCCGGTCCCGGTGCTCCCGGAACTCCAGCGACAGCAGCCGGAAACCGAAGGTCCGGACCTTCAGGATCAGGTCCTCGAAGATCTTGGCGACATGGGTACTCTTCTGCTCCAGCAGGGAACGGTGCACCACCTCCAAGTCCTGCTGGAACTCCCCGGGATTGGCGTAGCCGTGGAGCTTGTGGTTGAGGGCCCGAATCAGGCGGGTGTGCATGTAGGAGAGTTTCTTGCGGTACACCTCGGCCGCCTCGTACTGGGCCAGCTGTTTGGTGGCCTCCTTGAGCTGTTTTCGGTCGCGGGCCAGCGACTCCAGCAGCTCCTTGCCCACCGGCACCAGGTTGTCGGCCTGGGAGAAGCGGCGGATCAGCACCTCCAGCGCCTGGGCGTAATGGATCAGGGCGGCCCGGCGGTGGGTCAGCGCCGTCTCCCAGGTCACCTCCGGGGTAACCGAGGGGTTGCCGTCCCGGTCGGCCCCGACCCAGGAGCCGAACTGCAAAAACGGCGGGATCGGCTGTTTCCAATCGGGATAGAGGGTCCGCGCCATCGCCAGGAACTTGTCGTGGAAAACCGGGATCATGTCCCAGATCGTCCGCTCGGCGAACAGCAGGGTCTGCGACACTTCATCCGAAACCTTCAGCTTCCGGCGGCGGGACTCGTTGCTGGCCCAGAGGATCTCCAGCGTCTCCCGGATCCGATGGTCCGCCTGTTTGCGGCGCTGCGGCATGTCCTGGCTGAAGTGCCACTCCTCAAGCGCCTCGGCGACCTCGGCCAAATGTTCAATCGTGGTGCGGCGGCGAACCTCGGTCGGATGGGCGGTCAGGACCGGCATCATCCGGGCCTCCTCCAGCGCCCGGGCAAAGTCGGCCTGCGGAACCTTCAACTCCTTGAGCCGCTTGCCGGTCCACTCCAGCGACATCGTGAGCTGCTGGCCCGGGGCCGACTCATAGGAGCGGATCCGGCGGACCCGCTGGGCCTCCTCGGCCAGGTTGACCAGCTGGAAATAGACGGTGAAGGCCCGGGCGATCTTCATCGCCTCCCCGTACGGCAGGTTCGCGATCAACCGCCGCAGTCTCTGCAGCCCCTTCCCCTTGCTGGAGCGGGTGGAGATGGCGGTTTTTCGGATTTCCTCGACCCGCTGGAAGAGATTCTCACCCTCCTGCTGAACGATGATCTCCCCCAGGATCGAGGTCAGATACCGGACATCCTGCCGCAGGGCCGGGTCCAGCAGATGGGAGGGAGCGCCGGTCGTCATGTGAGGATCCGCCGTCCTTCCAGCGCCCGGGTCAGGGTCACCTGGTCGGAGAACTCAATGTTGGAACCCATCGGCAGGCCGGAGGCGATCCGGGTGATCTTCAGCCCCGGCAGGCCCTTCAGTTCCCGAACCAGGTAAAGGGCGGTGGACTCCCCCTCCATGTCGGAATCGGTCGCGACGATCAGCTCCCGAACCGTGCCGGCCCGCAGGCGGTTCCTCAAGGCGTCGATCGTCAAGTCCTTGGGGCCGATGCCGTCCAGCGGCGAGAGGGCCCCCAGCAGACAGTGGTACAGCCCCTTGAACTGGCCGGCCTTCTCCAGGGCAATGATCGCCTTAGGATGCTCCACCGCGCAGACCACCGTCTTGTCCCGGCCGGGGTCCTGACAGACCGCGCACAGTTCCGCCTCCGCCAGGTTGTAGCAGACCCGGCAGAAACGGGTGGTCTCCTTTAAGCGCATCACCCCCTGGGCGATCTCCTTGGAGACGGAGGCCGGCTGGGTCAGCAGGAAGAAGGCGAACCGCTCGGCGGTGCGGGGACCGACCCCGGGGAGTTTGCGCAGGGCGGTGATCAGCGCCTCCATGGACTGGGTGAAGCCGGCCACCGTTTACGCCTCCCCCGGCAGAACCCGGCCTTCGAACAGATCGGCCACCGACTGGACCCAGTCGGAGGCGGGGGCCGCCTCCCCGTCGGATGAGGCAGGCGCGGCCGGCGGGGATTCTCCGCCCGAAAAAGCGCCCGAAAGGATGAGCGTGCATTCCACCCGGCGGTCCAACAGCTCCCCCATCATCTCGTTGATCAGGTCCCGGTTGGGGGCGCTGTCCAGCGCCTTTCTGTGGAACTCAAATCCCTTTGAAAAACCGATCTCCAGCAGAAGCGGATCGGCCCCCTCCGCCCGGACCGGCTGAGCCTCGTTGAGATAGGCAAAGATGGAGGCCTTCCGTTCATGCATCTTGGAGAGAAAGATCGCCCAAACCTGCCGGACATTGGCCAGCGGGCTGCCGGGAGCCGCTTCGGCCGGGGGGGTCTCCCCCGCCGGAGCCGGCTCGGCCGGTTCCGAGGGGGCGGCATTCATCTGCCGGGGAGCCGGGCGGCTCGCAGCCGAAGCCGGCCGGGCCGCAGGGGCGGCCCCACGAGCCGGCGCCGAGGGGGCGGCCGGGCCATCCCCCGCCGCCAGCCGCTCCATCCGGTCCACCAGCTCCGTCAGCGACTCCATCGGGGTGCCGCTGGAGAGCCGCACCAGCGCCACCTCCAGCGGGATCCTCGGCTCCGAGCTGCGGCGCATCATCTCCACCGTCTGGGCCAGCACCTGCGCCATGCCGGCCAGCCCCTCCGGGGAGAACCCTTCCGACAGCTTCCGGACCGATTCGATCTCATCCTGGCTCAACTCCTCGAACCCCAGCGGGCCGGCCCCCACCTTGGCCACCAGCAGGTTCCGCAGGAAGCCCAGAAGCCCGGTCACCCACTGGAACAGGTCGGTGCCGGCGTCGGACGCCTGAGCCACCAGCTTCAAGAGCGCCACCGGCTCCTGCTTCTGCAGCGCCTGGGCGGCTTGGGCAAAGACTTCGGTATGGATCGTCCCCAGCAAAGTCTGCAGGTCCTTGGCGGTCACCTTCCCGCCGCCGTAAGCGGCCGCTTGGTCCAGCAGCGATTCGGCGTCCCGCAGGGAGCCCCCCCCCGCCCGGGCGATCGCCAGCGCCGCCGCCTCTTCCAGCTTCAGCTTCTCCTGCTTGGCGACCGCCTGCAGCTTCTCGGTGATCAGCGCCACCGGCAGCCGTTTGAAGTCGTACCGCTGGCAGCGGGAGAGGATCGTGGCCGGCACCTTGTAGGCGGCGGTGGTGGCCAGGATGAAGATCACATGGGCCGGCGGCTCCTCCAGCGTCTTCAGCAGCGCGTTGAACCCCTCCGGCGTGATCTGGTGGACCTCATCAATGATGTAGATCTTGTAGCGGCCGGCGCTCGGGGCAAACTTGGCCAGCTCCCGGAGACTCCGGATCTGATCAATCCCCCGGTTGGAGGCGCCGTCAATCTCCAGCACATCCAGGGAACGCCCTTCAGCGATCTCCACGCAGGTGGAGCATTTGAGGCAGGGCTTGAGGGTCGGCCCCTTCTCACAGTTGAGGGACTTGGAGAAGATCCGGGCGGTGCTGGTCTTGCCGGTGCCGCGGGGCCCGGCAAAGAGGTACCCCTGCCCGATCTTCTTTAAGGTAATCGCGTTGGAGAGGGTCTGGACAATCGGCTCCTGCCCCAGCACCTCGGCAAAGGTCTGCGGCCGGTATTTCCTGGCAAAGACAAGGTAACTCATGGGAGTACCTTATTATGCCAGAGAAAGCCGGGCGGGGCTACAGGGACCGGCCGAGAAAAGGAGCGGGATCAGGCCGCCTGGGACAGCGGCTGGAGCGTCCGCATAATCGCCTCCAGGCCGGCGGCGGAAGAAGCATCAGCCTCCTCTGCCGGCTTTAGGGCCTGTTCCAAACCAGCCAGGGTGGCGCCATCCACCCCCTGAGCGCGGAGGGTGTCACAGACAGGGTTGGGATCAGCCCAGGCGGTAGGAGGCAGGCCGAGCGCGAGGCTCAGCGCAAGCGCCAAAATTCGAGACCCATCAGGTGTTTTTATGAGCATAGCCGTTTGACACTAAAAGTCTACCTGATTCGGATAGGAATATGGAAGAATTATCTAGATATGAGTTACTTTAACTATGCGTGGGGAGCCGAGGCAGCTTTAAGTTCGGAGAGGCTGGGATTCGGCGCCCTCCGCCCCGCTGCGCGGGGCTCCGGGTCGGCCAGCCGCTCCTCCCGGGGAAGTCGCCGCTCCTGTCCGTCGCGGCTCCCCAGATCCGTCGGAGCCCCCTTCGAATCCCAGCACAGACGATTCAAGCTCACGGAGAGGCTGGGATTCGAACCCAGGAGCCCGGTTTCCCAAGCTAACTCATTAGCAGTGAGTTGCATTCGGCCACTCTGCCACCTCTCCAGCACTATTAACAGTCCGGGATTCTAGCCCAAATCCCTCCGGAGCAAACTATGATAAAAGCGCGCTCGGAGGGATTTGAACCCCCGACACCTAGCTCCGCAA
>Ga0210019_1002019_pt1 | contig 20418 bp, 19 predicted proteins | sample CryGeyCG2114_020_2_FD_183969 | JGI IMG/M metagenome (GOLD analysis project Ga0210019, IMG submission 183969) | Groundwater microbial communities from aquifer - Crystal Geyser CG11_big_fil_rev_8/21/14_0.20 (SPAdes) (version 2) | ecosystem: Environmental > Aquatic > Deep subsurface > Groundwater ...
AAGTGGCAAGCCTTCGGCTACCGCGACATGGATTATTTCATTCTCAAAATTCTCCAAAAAGTCGGCTATCTAAACTCCCGATATTGTTCACATTTATTCAAATGACCCACAGAATCGGGAAAAAGACGCTCCTGGGCACAAAGAAATAAAAATGATGCGAAAGACGATGATGGAAAGCCAAAGATGAATAACAGCACCTTCTCTGGAACGTTTCTTGCATAAATCATCAATATGCGTTGGCTTAAAGCATTTGGGTTAAACTTGGCTTTTTTCATAGCTGCGATACTTTCTCTCGATCTACGCGCCTCTCCCTTATCGCAGAATTCAGGTGGGCCTGGAAAGGGTATTGTACAGAAATGCCTTTCGCTCCTATCAAAAATACCACCCCTTTTCTTCGAAAAAAAAATAAAGCCGGAGATCGATCTGTCTGAACCCAAACCGTCAGTGCTCGATCGAGAAAGGGAGTCTTTAATGACTCTCATACAAAAGAATGATCGGGATGCTGTTATATACGCCTTGAAGAGATTAGAGTGGAGGACGGCCCTCGGAACTGAATTTGTCAATAGACTAGAAATCGATATCTTCAATTTTTATATAACAGAGTCGTATAAAAATTTATTCCCCCCGGATCGAACCATCATTGCAAGAATTCCGGATCCAGGAGATATTGCTCGAACTCTCATCCAAGAGACCAATGGAATTGAAAAGTCTCTTAAATTTCTCGACAAGGAGAATCTTTCGCCGGAACAGTTTTCTAAACGTCTTCTTGCAATATTGAAGGCTCGAATGCTCCAAGCTCGAATACTCCAAACTGGAACGCTCGAAAGAACTTATAAGGAAGATTGGGAAGCCCTAGAAAACCATCAAAAATTGATCCTTCTTGAAGCGGGATTTAATGAAGACCAAATTACCACTCTTCGACAAAAAACAATTCTTGTAACAGATATCGTTTTTCGAGATCGGCGAGCCGCAACCCTGGAAAATGAAAATCTTCAGAGAGCCCGAGAGATTTTACAAAAAAGGCGAACAGAGATGATCAATCAAGCTAACGAAGCCATGCAAGAAAAACGCATAAAATCACGCGCCGCAAGAGCGAGATCTGTAGAACAAGAACTCTTGAACCGATATGGACAGAAGGCGGTGGCCGATGTGAGTCGGCTCCTTTCAAAGTTCATTCAGATAGATTATGAGCACACAGTCATTTTAGATCAAATGGCAGAGCAAAGACTATCGTTGGACGATCAAATTCTTTTTCAGTGGTTTCCTCCCGAACTTTCAAAACTCATTCTCAGTACTCATGAAGAATTTAGAGAACTCCCAGAACCCGAATATACGGATAAAATGCATCGTTATCTTTACGACTTTTTGAAGAAGCACTATGGAACGAATCGAGTTTCCCCTTATCCCGACCGCTCCTTTCAAGGGGCGCAGGGCGGCTTCATCTTAGCTATTCCCAAGCCCCTGTAAAAATTTAAGAAACCCTCAAGCAAGAGGAGGTGTATCTTGCCAACTACGAAACGTATTTGAATGTGATTGAGAACTTGCCTCGATTCATCGAAGAAGTTTATAATGAAAAAAGAATTCATTCGAGTATCGACTATTTGACGCCAAATGAATTAGAACAAAAAATAAAAATGAAACCCGCTGAATCAGACCGATTCAAGCTCGAATTCTAAGCCACTCGGTCTCCAGTTTTTCGCCCGCACTCCACCCGCTCCAGAACGTATCAAAGAAGGCTCTAGTTTAAGTGATGAGATGATGGTGGATGTGAGTTTAACCAAGTACTTGGATCTGATTCCTGTGGAGCGTTATGCTTCGATAGCGGAGCGAGCCGATCTTAAAGATCTGCCTCCTCAGAGTCTGATTGAATCGACTCATTATGTAGCTGACTTTGTCAAAGGTGCTTATGACCAGCTCAAAGAAGAGATTACTCGAAGTAACGTTCTTCATGCGGATGAAACTCCTCATCGCATGCTGGAAGGCGATAAAAAATCGAATTGGTACTTATGGGGATTTTCAAACGAAAAAACAAGTTTCTTTGAATATCACGATACCCGATCGGGAGATGTGGCGTCTAAGCTTCTCATTCCTTCTCAATGTGAATATCTGATGAGCGATGTATTTTCTGGCTATAGCAAGGCCGTCAAAGACACGAATGTCAAACGACAGGAGCAGGGTCGGCCTAGCATCCAAAATATTTATTGCAATGCTCATGCGAGGCGAAAATTCAAAGAGTCTGAAGATAGTTTTCCAGAAGAGGCCATATTTTTTATCGATGGTTATAAGCAGATTTATCATTTGGAGAATGAGGCTGAAGGTAAACCTCCCGATGAAGTGATTGAAATCCGAAAAAAGATGATTCCTTATTTTGAGGAGATGAAGAGCCGCGCCATGGCGAACCTCGCAGCCTATTCATCAAAAAGTATGATAGTCAAAGCCATGACCTATTTTTTAAAAAATTTTAAAGAGCTCACGCTGTTTATTAAAAACTCAAGCTTGCCGATTGATAATAATCCGCAGGAAAGGCTGCTTCGTAATCCCGTGATCGGTCGAAAAACATGGTATGGAACTCATTCGAAGCAAGGGGCTAAAACAGCGGCCATTTTATTCTCCCTAGTCGAATCTTGTAAACTCAACCAACTCAATCCCAGAAAATACTTTAAAACTTTGATCCAGGATCTCCACGCTGGCAAAGCCCCCTACACCCCAGCCAACTTCAAAACTCAGTTGGCCCCTCCTACGGGCTAGGTCGACGATTTACATTATTTCATTCTCAAAATTCTCCAAAAAGTCGGCTATCTAAACTCCCAATATTGCTCGCATATGTTTAACTGACCAACAGAATCGGGAAAAAGACTACTCGAGTCGCAGACCCAAATTTGACACATTAGCGTTCTTAAGCGATTTCAAAGCCTTGGGCGTAATATCTGCTCTGGAATCATGGCCGAAAACTTGCTTCCAATTGAGACCTGAGGCGATTGATGCTTATTGGCGTGGCATTACAAATTTCATTCATTTTCATTGCTCTGAGCGTAGATCCTACAGGCTCAAGACTTTGTGATTTCTCAAGTGCAAACTTGAGGCCATCGGAATCCCTTCTAGATCAAATCGTTCAGATGCAGAAAAGAAGTTCATCAGATGAAATAGCGTTCTCCAGCTGCGCCTCTGATTCAAAAGTCTGCTTTTATGATTCTGATGCCGTTCAGACAGAAGTTACAGAAAACAAAGAGCTGGCTTCAAAAATTGCTGAGGAATTTAAATCTAGTCTCGAAGCCATCGAGTTTCGGGGCTTTAATCCCGATCAAGTCTTGGTAGCCAAAGTTAAGGATTCATCGCCCAAATCTCTCGATACCCAACAAACCGATGACCCCGTTTATATCTATTCAATCGATCCCAACGAAAGAAAAGTAATACGATTGAATCCCGAGACAAATGAAATTTCCTATCTTGATTTAAGTTCAGGCAAGCTTGAGCAATATTTCCCTTCAGAGGCCGGTCTCCAATTTAGCCCGGATGGATTATATTTGAGCCCAATCGTAAAAGACGACTTTAAGGAAGACGGAATGAGCGTGTCCCTGGAAGATTTATTCGAAACTCATTCACAAGTTTGGACGCCTCCCCCATCGACCCCAACAGCTAGGATCATGGAGCCCACTTTCGAAATGGAGTCATTGGCCGAACTCAACGCGCAATCTAAGGCTGATCTTCTTTTATTTTTCACACCCGAAACGAGAAATCTCCGGAATGAAGATTCTCAATCAAAATCTCAAACTAAGTCCAATGGGGCTTTTGATTTTGGGTTCTTTAGCTCACAACATGGTCAGGCCAATTTCTTTCGTACGCGAGCGACTCCCATCGGTTTTATTCGAACGAATCATTTCTCTTTTCGGCGGTCATCGATTTCGAATGCCTCAAGAACTAATTCAGGTTTCCGCATCTCTGCTTCGCGAAATTATGCCTTCAAAAAAGTAGGGGAGAGTTCCTATGTCGCCCTAGCTTTGTCGACTCATCCCACAGAAAAGGCAGTCGTATCAGGCCCTGTCAATCAAAGTCTAGGTCTCGGCGAAACCAACGGCGGCAGAATTTCGACAACGGCAGATGAGACTTCATCAAGCTTCGGGGCGGGCTCCGGATTAATGGAAGCTGAACTCTCCACTCCCCAGCTCTCTGACTTAGACGAAGCAATCAATAGCTCTGCCGCGCTTAACCCGAAATGGGAGATCGATTCTGAACCAGATCCAAGTTCTATGGAAAGGCAAGAATGGGATCTAGCCAACCTAGTCTTTGCGTCTGTAAAAAACTTTGAACCAACAAATGGCAAAATGAGAATCAGAAATCACGAATCTGAAAGTAAATCCCCTATTATTTCAGAAACTCAGGTCGCGACACTCTCAACCGCTAGATCCAATCAAAACTCTCTTGAAAATTCCGCAACGCCATTTAACAAATCAAAGTCCAAGTCCATGCCTAGGCCCTATCCGAACTACGAAGCTGTGCTGGAAAGATTTGGAATTCGAATTCGTGACGCATCACATCGCCGCACCGCATGATCACATTTTAGATTCTCTTGCTTAAGTTTTGTGCACCGCCCAAAATAAGTCGGTAAAACTAACTTACTACGTGGGGGTAAAATGAGATTAATCGGATTTGTTTTGTGCGTCAGTTTCTTTTCGGCCATGGCGGCTAGCCATACAAATGCACAAGAGAAAAAAGTCAGATTTTCAATTAAAACAGATGGGGTCGCCGTGCTTTCCGATGACTTCCGAGAGACGATGGACATACCTGGATTTTCTACAGAAGACAAAAGTGTCGATGTTATTGCTTCCCAAGAATACTTTGAACGTCTTAGAGACCTCGGCTTCGACGTCAAACTTATTGAAACACAACGATCTGGCCCGGACGCCGGTTATTTAAATCCTGACGAAGTGGTGCAAATCATCAGAGCCCTTGCCTCTCAATACCCTGACATTATTCATGTCAAAAAAATTGGAGAGAGTTTGATGGGGCGACCCATCTATGCCGTCCGGCTAACTACGCCCGAAAACATTTTGGCCAAGCCATCGGTTTTATTCAATTCGATGCACCACGCTCGAGAAGTCATGACTCCTGAAGTGACGGTGGATCTTATGATTTATCTGGCGAGCAACTACAATAACCTTGAAAAACCTTGGGTTAATGAATGGCTTGAGAATTTATCGATTTGGATTGTTCCCCAAGTAAACCCAGACGGAAACGCAATTGTTTGGGAACAAGACTCCTGGTGGCGAAAGAATGGCCGATCCGAAAATGCTCGACCCTATGGTGTTGATCTCAATAGAAACTATCCCTATGAATGGGGTGCATGCAACGGTAGCAGCGGAAGCAGAAATTCTGAGACATACCGCGGGGACTCGGCTGGCAGCGAACCCGAAACTCAAGCTCTCATGAACTTTATTAAATCTGAAAACATCCTTTTGGACATTTCGTACCATTCTTACAGTGAACTGGTGATTGCTCCATACGGTTGTCAGGGTTCTTATACTCCCGAAAAAGGCGTCGTCGATGAGATCGGCCAAAAATTAGCTGAAGTCCTTGAGCGCGATAACGGAAAGCCTGGTTATACCTATGGAACGGGCTGGGAGATTCTCTACCCTGTCGATGGCGACGATATCTCTTGGATGTACCAAAATAACAACACCATCGGATACGTCATAGAAGTAAACTCTTCATCACAAGGATTCCAGCCTTCGTACGAAAAATGGAGAGATAAAACAGTTGAGAGGCAACGCCGTGGATGGAAGTATCTCTTACATCGCGTGATGAAGGGCCCGCAAATACGCGGACGAATCACCGACGCCATAACAGGAAAGCCAATCGACGGAAATTTCAAAATTGCCGATGTAGAGTATCAAAAAGAAAAAGCCCGCCGCAGTAAAGACGGCGTTTTTTATAAACTGCTGGCACCTGGCTCCTATGACTTGATCTTCGAAGCCGATGGCTACGAGCCTCAAACTATCTCAATCAGCATCGGCGATAGCCCTGTGATGTGGGATGTCGCAATGATACCCGCAAGTCTTGGAAATGAATGGGGATTTTAATGGGATTGGTTCGCCGCAGTAGACTCGTTACACTAATAGGATAGTGGAAGCCTGCCCCTATTGTGGCGAATCGATCAAATCCGAAGCTCGGCTTTGTCGTCACTGCAATCGCAATGTCCTCTACGAAGTTTGGCTCGAGGATCATCTCAACGATCGAGGTGTTTACGAATTCGTAAAGTCTTGGAAAAAAATTGAAGAGCTTCAAGTCAATTGCATAGTCCTTCCAAAGCTTTCCGAAGCCAAAGATCAGATAAAAAAGACGCCATTACTTTTGGCTTGGAATCTCAATGCCGTCCAAGCGGGAATAATCAGCAGGCAGCTAAGGGATTTTCCTATTTCAAAACGATTACAATCTCCGCTCACATCGGCTTCACACGCAAAGCTGGATAACTGCGAAATTGAATCCCACACTCGCGGCTGGATATATGGTGCGACGGCCATTGTTATTTTGGCCGTTGGAATTTACTTTAGTATTGAACGCGATAAATTTGCCTTTTTAAATTTCGATGGACGGAAAGATTCGAAAAACACGGCACAAGCTTTGGACTTAAGTTTTGATGGTCCGGAACTTCCTAGCTACCAAAGGTCCGCGCCAGAACCCGCAAGAATTCACCATGAAGATGGCTCTAAGCAACAAGCTCTAACCAGAGAAGATGTCCAAAGACTTTTGGAAGCAACGGTTTTCATTCAGGAAGGAAACACCCTGGGCTCTGGATTCTTCATTAGTTCGGATGGCTACATTCTAACCAATCACCATGTGGTTGCAAAAATGTCTCACCCGGATGTCCTCCTGATGGATGGGCGTATTCTCGAAGGCCAAAAAATTAAAGAGGATCCGGCAGTTGATCTTGCCCTAATCAAAGTTAATATTCCTCGAGCTAGCTACCTTGAAATGGGAGACGCCAATGAACTTTATGCGGGCCAGGATATTCTAACGATCGGCAACCCATCTGGCCTATCATTTACAGTAACTAGAGGTATTGTCAGCTATGTTGGGCGTCCACTGAACAATGTAAAATATATTCAGACGGATGCTGCAATCAATCCTGGCAATAGCGGCGGGCCAATGATTACTCATGACCTAAAAGTTGTCGCCATAAACACACTGACGGCAAAGGTTGAAAAGGGAATTTCATTTTCTGTTCCAATTAATTACGCGTATCAGACAGGCGGTGTGGCCCAAGGCATCGGCGATAAACCTGGTGGTGCGGGCAGCTTTATGCCGAGCGTAGATGTTGGTCTCCAAATGGCCGCCTTGGACTCTACTGAGCCCGAGCGAGATAGCTTACCTATCGATCATTTTCAGCAAGAAGCGCAAGCCTTAAAGGCGGAGCTGCAAAGAAAAGAACAAGACTGGAAGCAACGCTTAAGCGAATTTCGAGATGAAGAGACAGATCTAACTGAAGAGATGAAATCCGCATCATCAGATCTATCCCAACGGGAACGAGTACAAAAAAAACTCGATCACCACAACAGAATGGGGCAAAAACTCAATAAAGATCTCGTCGATATTCGAGTCCAATACATCCGAAGGGTCATAAACCTCCTCCAACGCCAAAAGACCGATTCTAGATTTGAGCATTTACGTGCCCAGATCGACTCCCAAATCGAAGATCTTCAAATGCAAAAAAAGCAAATAGAAGAATCCTTCAAGCCGTAGTAACCATTGAAGGTGAGCAAAAAATCGGGTTTTTTTATTAGTTTCGAGGGTGCAGAGGGAGTCGGTAAATCCACACAAATTCGGCGTCTTTATAAAGCTCTTAAAAAGCTGGGCTACCCCGTTGTAATGACTCGTGAGCCAGGTGGTACACCACTGGCAGAAGCACTTCGAAAAATTCACAAATCAAAAGAGGTCGGCATTTGGACCGAAGTCTTTATAATTTTGGCCAGCCGAGCCGACCACGTTCAGGAGAAAATTCGCCCCTGGCTAGAACAAGGTAAAATTGTCATTTGTGATCGATATCAAGAATCAAGCTATGTCTATCAAGCTATGCGACACGGCTTGGAGTTAAATTTGATTCGCAAACTCAATAAATTAGCAACCGGCAACCTTCAAGCAGACTATATTGCTTGGCTTGATGTGCCCGCTAGAGAAATTAAAAGGCGTCTCGAAAGCCGCGGTCCGTCAAAAGACCGCTTCGATGGAAAGGGGCTTGGCTTTCATATGTCGATCGTGGCGGCTTACAAACGCCTCGCCAAGATTCAGAAAAGACCAAAATTAAACCGCTACAATGCTTGTCTTGACGAAGGCTTCGTTCATCATCAAATTCTTGAAAGTGTTTTAAAGGCGATCAAAGCCTCTAGGTAAAAAATGGATTTATTGAGCTTAGTCAAACCTGGTTTCGCGGCATCCCCCCTTCTGCTTGAGTCGGAACAATCTCCAGTACTGATTGAAAAGATGGCAAAAAAGATTTTTGATCGTACCGAAGACTCTAAGTCTTTTGCTCATCCTGATTGGATTCAGCTCGATGGAGATAAATTGAAGTTGGAGAACTTACGCGAAAGCCTCATTGAACTTAGACGTCGCCCTTTCGAAAAATCTTTTAGGCTTTTGACCATTGAGAACTTTGAAGCCTGTAATATTCAAATTCAGAATGCTTTGTTAAAAACCCTTGAGGAGCCTCTTGCCCATTGGATTATTTTGCTCGGCGTCATTTCGAGCCATGGCATTCTCTCAACGATTCGATCACGATGCCTTGTTTATCACGAGCCTCGCCAAGCAAACACTCTTAGTGAACTCAGCAATCTCTCGTTTATTTTCGAAGCAATCCACGAGCGGGACGAACTTCGAATTCATGAATTAACGGACGCCTATCTTAAAAATCGAGATGAAACTCGAAAGCTATTGGTCGCTCTTCTCACGAAGGCCTCTCAGCTTGGATACCCAGGCCATTGGTCCGAATTTGCTCCGCAGTTATTGGAAAGTTTGAAATTTCTTGATCGGAATATCAACCCACGAAGCCTTTGGGACCAAGCCTGGACTCGGAGTATGGCGCCGTGAAAATTGTGGATATCCATACACATCTATCATCAGAAGAATTCAATGATGATCGTGAGGCTGCTATTCAGAGAGCCCTAGTGCCCTGTGAGGCCCTTATTGATATCGGCTCCGGCACAAGCGAAGAAGCACACAGACGCTCGCGCCAACTTGCCGAGTCCCATTCGTCTATTTATTTCACGTCGGGCATTCATCCGCATGATGCCTCCAGTTTGGGCTCGCAACCAAAGTTGCGTGAAGAAATTGCTTCATTTCTGAAACATGAAAAATGTGTAGCCGTCGGCGAGGCCGGATTGGATTACTACTACGACCATTCACCGCGGGAACCTCAACTTGAAGTTTTTAACTGGCAGATCAACCTAGCAAAAGAAAATGAGCTTCCGTTGATGATTCATACTCGCGATGCTGAGGATGACACGATGGAATGCCTCAAGGATTTTGAAGGCAAGGCTGTTTTTCATTGCTTTACGGGAAGTCAAAAACTTGCTGATTTTGCAATATCGAAGGGATTTTATATCTCGTTTTCAGGCATCGTGACCTTCAAAAAGGCGGACGAGCTTCGACAGGTCTTTTTGAGCTTGCCGCTCGAAAATGTACTTATTGAAACTGACTCACCCTATTTGGCTCCTGACCCCTTAAGAGGCAAAAGAAACGAGAGCGCATTCATCATTCATACGGCTGAACGCCTCGCAGCCTTGAAATCTCTTCAGCTTCAAGAATTTATTGATCAAAGCTCTGGTAATGCCTACCGACTCTTTGACAAAATGAAGCCATGCAGATCTGGAACCATCCAAGCTTAACTCATCCTGATTACACGACGATTTTGTTGAGTTGGCAAAATGGCGGACTCGAATTTTTGAAGCCTCTTTCAAAGGGTGGCTCCTCTTTTATTATTTTGGATACTTACTATTTCTCGTATTTTCTGTGCTTTGCTGTATCGACTTGGCTTGTTCTTTCTTGGCAGAAAAAACAGGAACTCCGCGTTCTTAGACATCAGGCAATAGACTTAGTCATTATTTCCATTTTAGGCGTGATGTTGGGTGCCAAAACTTTTTATGCCCTCTTTTATAACTTAACCTATTACTTGGAACATCCCTTAGATTTTTTTCTTAATTGGTCGGGCATGGCAAGTCATGGCGCCATGGTCGGCGTACTTGTTGGTATCATTTTGTATGCCAAACGAAGCAAACTCCCCCTTTGGCATCTCCTCGACTATGCTAGTCTCTGCGGCGCGCTAGCACCCCTCTTTATACGACCTGCCAATTTTTTGAATGCCGAGCTTTATGGCCGATCAGTCCCTAACTGGTTTCCATTTGGAATGAGGTTCCCAATGCGAGATGGAGCTGGCCACAGTCTTTTTATCGATGAAAGCCAAAATCTTTATCAACTATCGGGAGAACTTTTGAAACCCTTCACATCTCCCATCCCTCACGCCTACGAGAGTTTTGAAAAAATTACGCAAATTCTTCCACGTCAGGTTTTCTCAGCGGCCGTGGAAAACTCCGCCGAAGGCTTTATACAAGTGGCACGACTCGTTACAGATCCAAGTCACCCCGCGCAAATCTATCAAATGATTCTTAGTGGCTTCATCCTTTCTAGTTTTCTTTTTTATCTTAGATTCAAAAAACTCTTCGATGGCGCAATTTTCTCGGCGCTCTTGATTGGTTATGGCTTAACTCGCTTTCTCACCGAGTTTTTTAGACAGCAGGATTTTCAAAGGTCGGCCGGCGTATTTGAATGGATCAGCATGGGTCAGCTCATCAGCTTACTTGTTATAGCCGCGGGACTTGTTACTCTAAAACTTCGCCTTCGCGCGTCGGCGACTTAGTTTAGGCGCGATAAACACCCGCAATAGAATCAAAGCAATTCCTACACTGATGGCAGAGTCGGCAATATTAAAGGCCGGAAAAGAAAAATCAATGGGATTGTAAAAGACGTGGATAAAATCTGTAACCTCTCCAAAGCTTACTCGATCAATTAAATTTCCAAAAGCCCCGCCAAGAGTCATTGAAAGAAAAAATCGAAGAGCTCGTTCTTGAACCGGAGTCTTGCCCAACCATTGAACCAATAGAAAAACACAAACCACAGTTACCAAGCCGAAAAACACTATTCGAAACGCGTTACTGGAATCGTGAAAAATTCCAAATGCAGCCCCTCTATTCTTGATATGTGTGATCTCTAAAAATGGAAGCAAAGGAATCCTGCCGCCCAATTCCAATTTGGCCTGTACCAACCATTTACTCAACTGATCCGCGATCAGAACAGTCCAGAAAGTTGCCTGGCAAAGAGGGCTAGTTAGAGTTCTCCAAGAGAATTTTACTTCTTCCATCATTATCTTTATCCTACAAGACGACTTTCCATATTCAGGCTATTTAATACAGTATCTCTAAATTTCTCACGAATTTGTAGCCAGTTCTTTGACTTATCGAAGGTCTTTGACGTTCCATCGCTCCATTTGATTTCTGACACCGGGACAACTTCCTTTAGGGTCGAGAGGGCAACAATCTCCGTAGCTTGACGCAGATCATCCTCACTAAAGAGCCCCTCCTTGAGCAAAGACTCTTTGATCAGAAAATGTCGAGTCGTTCCATAGAGAATTCCAGACTCCATATTCGGCGTTTCCCAACTTGAATGTCGAAGCCAGGCGATATTGCTGGTTGTTAACTCTGTTAGAAAGCCCTCGGGGTTGAGCATCAGAGCATCGTCGTATCCGGATTCAATAGCCTCTTGAATCGCCATCACATTATTCAAATAGTTTCCACTTTTGATACTTGGATCCATCGACAATCGATGGTTTCGTCGCATCTTGCAAATCATGATGCGAATGCTAGACGGAGCCGAAGAATGATCAAACTCCCAAACCGCCATATAAACTTGAGGTTTTCCGCAAGACCTAGGATCTATATTAAGTTTTCCCACACCTCTCGTGATGACAATTCTTAGAGCTGCATTGGGTCTTGAAAATGATTGAAACAGCTCACGCATTCTATTTTCAATATTTCCAATTTCTGACTCAATTTTGATTTGAAGTCTTTGGCAGCTCTTAATCAATCGATCTCGATGCTCTTTCCAGCCAAAAAGCTTGCCGTCATAGAGGCGAACCACTTCGTAAACTGAATCACCAAATAAAAATCCGTGATCCAAAAAACTAACAGACGGAGCTTGATCCGATATCCGCCCTTCAATATCCGAAAAAATCATTCGAACATCCTAACTTTCAACACGAGGCAATTCTAGAGGAATTAACGACTATAGCGTGCCAGCAGACGGCGGACACCCGCCTCAAACTGCACGGGGCTTTTTTCCATAACCACCCGCTCAAGCTCTTCGACAGGAATTTGCTCAAAAGCCGAGGCATTATCTGAGGCTAACAGCTGCTTAAGACTCTTCAATCGACCATCAATCTCCGCCAGAGTCTCGGCATCTGTAAAGAAGTGATATTTCCACCGCTGGCGGCCAAAAATATCAGCATGGATTGTGGAAAATCTTGTGCGAAACTCTCTGGGCAAATCACGATGCCGGCTTATTGTTTTCTCCACAGTCTCTACAATTCGCCGGATTCGGGCCAAACGATTCAAGACTGTATAAGCCTCCCCGGCAGATAATTCGGGTTCATTCAATTTTGTCGTAAGCCTATGATTTCGGCCCTCAACATAAGCCAAAATATTCATAATATGTTCTAGATGAATATTGGATCCTCTCTCCGACTCTTCCCATAGATCAAAATTCAACTTAAGAATGCTTTCCAGAAATTGAGTAGCGGCCAAACCTCCTTCCGTAACTTCTGCATCATTAAGTTTCGCCAAAACTGCGACGGCGCCTGCTTCGGTGCTAACACTTCCCTTTGGGGGATAGATATCTTCACGGAAATCATAGTATTCCCAGCTCAAAGATCTAGCCTGAATAAAGGTATCCAAAATCTTACTAAACTCGTCTACATCAAGATCAGGCTTGATCAAGCCCATTATGCCCACCCTATCGTCTACCGAAAAAAAATAAAAAACGCGGAGACGTAAAGCCCTAAAATTCTTTGCCGACCCAGCCAATCGATCTAATCGCTGAATCTGATTCAGCGCTCTATAATAATTTTTATAGGCAAAAAACCGATGATGAGAACTTCTCGATCGGAAAACAATATTCAAAGTCCAAGCGAGGTTCTCCAAAGTGGCGCTGATTAGCTGTTTCTCATCTTCGATCTCCCTCTCCCGCTGCTCAGGCGAGAGCTTTTCAAGGTCATTTAAAAAATGATCAAATCGATCTAGGCCGGCCATAAGATTCTCAACCGCTCGATAAAAATCACTCGGTAGGTTTAGACTGGAGGCCGTATTCAAGGGCCCATAAACTCGACCGGCGAGTCGATCGAGATTTCGATCGACGACTGAAACGAGATACTTTAATTTATCCGATCTCCGCAAATATCCGATCCACTCCCCGTTTAAATCGGCCAACTCCTGAAGTTCTGTTTGGTCTGGACTTACCAAAGGCAATCTTCCTTGAATGTCCTGAAAAATTGTCGCAACAGATCGACCCGACACCACGGCTACGTTGTCTTCCTCACTGCCCCGAGCGCCTTCTTTGACTACAGAGGAGAAAATTCTAGATTCTAATTCAACTAGACGATCCTCGATTTCACTCCTAAGAAAAATTAATGCACTACTCTCTCGGCTCAAGACAAAATATCGGTACCAATTCAGAGAATCCGAAAAGTCGGACAACGAAGACTCCGTAAGATGGCCCTGGTTCCAAAGATTGTCAAAAACCTCAACCGCTACTTCAGCCAAGCGACGCCCCCGAGAGGTCGAATGATAAACTTCAGGATGGCTCAACAATTTTTTAAAGCGCAAGGGGGACTGCAAAATCTCAAGTTGGATGAGTGATTCTAACTCTGGCAAAAGTTCAAAAACTTCCGAGTCGGTATTTCGGCCATCAAAATAAGCTCCAAAAACTAAATCCTCAATCAATTTCACAGACCTTAAACCCACCCCAGGATCGTTAACCTGTTGAGCTGCAACTTTCATAAGCTCACGTCGAGCCTTCCATCCAAGATCGTTAGCTTCGCTAGAGTTCAAGGCTTCAGAGATTCCCTGGGAAACTTCAGAAGCCGACTTATTTCTAACCCGACGATAAAGAGCATCAACAAAGTCTTGATCAGAACTTCGATCCCCAGGTTTGTCATTTAGATAAGATCCAGTGACGAGATACTTCAAGTCGTCACAGCCGGCGCTCGCGCGTGGAGGCAAGCCAACGAATATAAAAACGAAACTTAAAATGAACACCCCGAACCCCATGGATTATGAGTAATCCTTTAGCAAAAGTCGGGCTTTTCAGAAAGTGCCAGCACTCTCTTAGCAAAAACTTAATGATTTCCTGCCCTTAATCTTCGACTAGACGCCCAATTTCTTGAATCCGGTAAAATACTGAATTAGCTATGAACGTCATTCCCGCTCAAGCCGATGAGCCCGAAATCATTCTGTTTTCTAGCCTTTCCGAGTTAACAAGCTACCTCGGTTATCCTTGCACGCACGGCCTCTTCGACGCCAAACAAAACAAAATATACGCTACAAAGCAATCCTTGGCCCACGAGATTGCTCACTTCAAAGATTTTAAGTCGCGTCGAATGAAATCGATTGGAGCTATGAAAACTGAGGAAGATAAGATTTCTGCCGTCCTGCGAAACGAAATGGTCGCCATTCTTTATGCCTGGTCGCGCAAACCTGAGCCTCAAGATTTTTTAAAACATGAGAAAGAACTTCTCGAGGCCTTCTACTATTGCAAAGATAATCAGATCATTGAGGGTTTAAAAAAAGAACTCGAAGATATGAGTTTTAAAGAAATTCAGGCCTTGGCTGAGACTTTAAGCTCGCCAAACTTCGAGCTATATCCAAAATTCAAAACGCTCTTCCATCACTATATGGATACAGCCGAACGTGAACTTCAGGTCGCCAGCCGACTGCTCCTAGATTCTCATGGGTAAATGATTCTCAAGGGTAAATTTTGTCCATCATTCGTGGAAAAGGCGCCGTCTCGCGAACATGGGGAACCCCAGTAATCCAACCAACTGTTCGCTCTAAGCCCAATCCAAAACCAGCATGGGGAACGGAACCATATTTTCGTAAATCCATATACCAATCAAAGGCTGCGGGTGGAAGTTTATGCTCTTCAATTTTTTTTCTTAAAATTTCGAGATTTTCTTCCCGCTGACTGCCTCCAATGATTTCTCCGACGCCTTCAGGGGCGATCACATCCACACAAAGACAAAGCCTTGAATCCTCGGGATCTTCTTTCATATAGAAAGCTTTAATATGCTTTGGATACCGATGAATCATTACGGGCCTATCGAATTGCTCCGAGATCACGGTTTCCTCATCACCGCCAAAGTCATCGCCAAACTTCGCCGGTTTGTCTTTCTTAAGCAAAATATCAATCGCCTCTTCGTAACGAATTCTTGGAAACGGCTTTTTCACATTTTTTAAAACACTAAGGTCTCTCTCCAAGATCGAAAGCTCATAGGCTCGATTACGAATTGTTCGCTGAACCACATATTCAACAAAATCTTCAGCCAGATCCATATCTCCCTTAAGGTCCATAAAAGCTACTTCAGGCTCGACCATCCAAAATTCCGCCAGATGCCGCCGCGTTTTCGACTTCTCGGCACGGAAGGTTGGGCCAAAGCAATAAACTTTGCTCAAAGCCATCGCGCTGGCTTCGGCATAGAGTTGCCCGCTCTGAGTCAGATAGGCTTTTGAATCAAAGTACGGCGTCTCAAATAAAGTTGAAGTACCCTCACAAGCATTAGGGGTAAGAATGGGAGAATCTACAAGATAAAAACCTCGACCATCAAAATAATCGCGAATGGCCCGAACAATTTCGGCTCGGACCCGCAGAAGAGCTACCTGTTTAGAGCTTCGCAGCCACAAGTGGCGATTCTCCATCAAAAACGCGACCCCATGCTCCTTCTTTCCAATGGGCCAATCTTCAGTCTTATAAATAATCTCAATGTCATTCAAAATAATTTCGAATCCTATTTTTGACCGATCATCCTTCTTTACGCTTCCCTGAATGACCAAACTCGACTCTAAACTTAAAGTTTTTAAATGCTCAAATTTAGCTTCGCCAACATCATTGGGCGCCGCTACACACTGAATCGTTCCCGTCCCGTCACGTAATTGCAAAAAGGCTATTTTCCCTGAGCTACGAATATTTTGAACCCATCCTCGAAGGATCACCTTTTTTCCTTCGAACTTAGAAATGTTCTCAATGGTCGCATCGTCTGGGTTTTCAGCGCCCGAATCGATTGGATTTCTTAATATCTTCAAACTCATAACTAGTTGCTCCTAAACTCGACCATGCCGGCATCATGCAATCTCTTTAAAATTCTTAAGGACTCTAATTCTCCCATCGGTGAAATCATAATCAGGCTTTTAACATCCCAATCTCCATTGATTCGAGAGGCCAAATAGCCCTCCTTAGAACTATAAACCTCTTCGTTTAGATTATTAAAATCACCAATCATAGTCGGAACCGAGTTGGCTTCACATATATTATAAAGTGACGCAATGAAAGCCTCTCGAACAACCCGAAATAAAGTCTGAGCCTCTTCGTTTTCGGGGCGACTTGCTAAGAAGATCTCTACAAGATCATACGCCTCATCATATTTTTTGGATTTGTACAACTCTGCGGCTCGCAAAAGGTCAGACTGAAGATCGCGAACCACTTCTTTTTTCTGAGATCGGGTCGCTTTTTTCGCATCAAGGTAACCCCCTAAATACAGTTTCCCGAGAGCTTCGTAACCTCGATAGTCGGGAGCGTGGGTGTCCAGAAGAATCCGCTGAACATTCTTATCGCCCGTCACATTTTCAAAAATCTTGGAAATGATAGGATCCTTGCTTAAAGCCAGATCAAGTTTTTCTTTCCCTTTTTTGACAACAAAAATGACATCGTCTGTCGGAAATTGCTTACGAAACTCCCGCCACTCATCAACCCGGCGAGCTCCTTCGAAGATAACTTGATCAATCGAAATCGCCGTTTTCAGCCGATCATGCTGCTGAAGACCGGCGATGCCTTCCGTATAAATGAACTTTCCGTCTTCCCATAGAAAAATTCCATAAATCGTTTCTTCGATTTTGACTTGCAAGGATTTTAGAATCTGTTTCTCAGGAATGCCAAAATCCTCTTTGAGAACTTTTCCTAAAAGCTTCTTGGCCTTCTTTTGAATCTGAAAGGCCTGGGTAAGCTGTTCTTCTGTCAGGTCACCAAAACAAACCAAAATCTGCCCAAGATATTCGCGTGGATCATTGGAGCTCGCGGAAATAATAAGGCCTTCTTCGATGAAAACCTTTTTTACAACACCTGTTTTCTCAAAGACGACGGTGCCAGTCTTTCGACCGTATTGAATCCACTGGAGGATTTCCGCCAACCCCATTGTTCTGAGAGCTCCTGATACTGACACTGGCTACAGGTAATCATAAGGATCTAGCGAGTGGCAATAACTTCAATCTCCACCAATACATCCTTGGGAAGACGCGCAACTTCAACGGTTGAACGAGCTGGTTTGGTGGCGCCAAAATACTTGCCATAGACTTCATTGAAGTCTGCAAACTGATTCATGTCCTTCAAAAAACAGCTGGACTTAAGCACTTTGCTCAAATCCGTTCCTGCCGCCTTCAAAAGGCCTTGAATATTCTTACAAACTTGCTCCGTCTGCTCTTTGATTCCGCCACCCACCAAGGCTTGAGTCTTCGGGTCCAAGGGAATCTGGCCAGAACAAAATACGATCTGTCCAAAGACCTTTGCCTGAGAATATGGCCCAATGGCTTGAGGAGCCTCTTGGGTTTCGATTGTTTGAATTTCTGACATAACTTCTCCTTAATTTTCTTCGAAAATGACAATGTCCCTGAGCTGTCGAAATCGCTCATCGACATCCAAGCCATAGCCAATAACAAATTTATCTTCGATTTCAAAACCCAAATGATCGATGTTTACTGCAATTTGATTCCGGGAGGGCTTGAAGAGCAGACTGCAAAGTCGCAAGTCTCTAACTTCCATAGCCTGAAGGTGCTCTAAAATCTTGCTCATCGTAAAACCCGTATCAATAATGTCCTCAACTAATAATATATGACGTCCCTTAACTGTGGCCCTCAAATCTCGAATGAACTTCAGCTGCCCCGTGCTTTCTGTTCCCGAGTAAGAAGAAACCTCTAGAAAATCAATTTCGATAGGAAGTGAAATTTGGCGGACCAAATCAGCTAAAAAAATAAAGCTACCTTTCAAGACGCCAACAACCAAAAGATCCTCATCAGAGCCCAGACGATTTTGGTAGTATCTCTCTATCTCTTTTGCCAAAGCTTTAATGCGCGTTTCAATACTTTCCGCACTCAATAAAACCTTAAAAGCTTGATCCCTCATAGAAAGACACCATAAACGCAGCCCTCTGAGGGATCCAATAAAATTCGTGAAAATTCTCTAACAATCTCGGCCTACTAGGAGAACTCCCCAGCAAGCAGTGTTTTGTGGTAATTTGCTCGGCATGCATCTCGAATTTCTTAGCTTGGGAATGCTTGGTGGGGGATTATTAGGGGGCGCCGGAATTGGCAGCCTCTTTTATAAACGCCTCCAAAAGCAACTTCGCAAACAAGGTTACCAAATCAACACGATCGAGCAGCTCTACAATGAAGTGCAACGATCTTCGTTGCGACTGGATCAAAATTATCTAGAAACCATTGAAGCTCTCGTGCGCGCGCTTGAAGCTCGCGATATGTATACAAGGGGTCATTCGGATCGGGTGAATCAGTATAGTGTTGCGATCGCAAAGAAATTGAATTTGAGCGAAACAGAAATCGAAGAAATTCATCATGGAAGTTTGCTTCACGATATTGGGAAGATTGGCGTTTACGATCATATTCTATTAAAGCCTCAAGCTTTGACCGATGAGGAATTTGAGATGATGAAATCGCATCCTCAGTTGGGAGTTGAGATTCTAGGAAGTGTTGAATCCCTGAAGAAACATGTGCCCATCATTTTGCACCATCATGAACGACAAGATGGAAGCGGCTATCCTTTGGGCTTAAAGGGAGATGAGATTCCTTTAGGAGCTCGAATTGTTCAAGTTGCTGACACTTGGGACGCGATGCGAAGTGATCGCCCTTATCGACGACGCCTTGATCTGGAAATCGCCGTAGGCAGACTACGAGAAGCTTCTGGTACGCAATTAGATCCAAACTGTGTGGATGCGTTTTTAGCCGCTGTAAACTCGAAGACCGGTCGAGTACTTTCTGCCTAAAGTCTCCGGCAGTTTTGCTTTAATTAGTTCTGTTACTTATGAATCTTGGTTTACTACAAAGTCGACCTCGCAATATTTTATCGAGAGGCAATTTGAATCAGATTTGAAAAACAGTTTGCCGCATCAAGGTTCTCTCGATTTACCGCACCTAAAGCAAAAGTATCTCGAGCTAGATGTGGCAAAGAAAGCCCGACGCTAAGAGATCTAATGGAGATGAGAGCGCCAAGAATGCCTATGCCCAGTATTGAATAGCCCACGAACGGTGGGCCTATATCCCACAATATAGAATTGTATTCAGTTAAAGTTATTTGCCCTTGCATCAGGGCGTCTTGAAGTCCCGAAACGAGACTTGGCCGACGCTCAATAGCTTTCGCTAATTCTTGCATTACGAAGTAGCTAAATGAGCCGGACAGCACGAACCCTATCGTGCCGATAATTGTGGCCGGATTCAAAAGAAAGATCCAATTGGGTGTAAGTTCGACAAGTTTTTCGTAGATCAAATTTATTTCGATTTCGGATAGATTCATTCCTCTAAGAAGCGCACGGGCATGATGGGCTCTCAATTTTCTTGCATTCAATCGCTTTAGCGATAGGTTGGCCGCCCCGAAATCGAACTTGGATCGAATAAATTTTTCCACAGCCGCTGGATCCGTGCCTGAAGCTGTGCTTTCCAATGGGAAAGTTTTTTTTAAGAATAAGAAGGCCTCCTCAAAGCTTTTTGTAGTCAAAAATTGCCTCAGAGGATCAGCCTTTACGGGAGGCTGAGCGAAGGACATTCCAAGCAGAATTGTTATCCCCATGATTCGTCGGAAAAAAAACATTGCACTGCTCGTACTTCGACGAATTTTGAGAAGCAAATATAAATCATGAGAGACTGAAATTAAGCCTTGAAGTGTTTAGGCAGCGTTTTGACAGCCCGCCTAAGCAGAGAGAATGATGTTATTCCCAGGTGAAAGTGGCCCCTTAAGTACCACGTGATTATGAGCCCTAGCTTTCGGCATACCAGGGGAGAGCCTTGAGCCCTTTCTTGATAATGCTTCGCGGCATCTCTTCGCCTCTGTAAA
>Ga0210019_1002024_pt1 | contig 20401 bp, 17 predicted proteins | sample CryGeyCG2114_020_2_FD_183969 | JGI IMG/M metagenome (GOLD analysis project Ga0210019, IMG submission 183969) | Groundwater microbial communities from aquifer - Crystal Geyser CG11_big_fil_rev_8/21/14_0.20 (SPAdes) (version 2) | ecosystem: Environmental > Aquatic > Deep subsurface > Groundwater ...
TCGCAACTTCACCGGAAATAACAGGACCGTAGTTAAAAATGAAAAGTAATGAAATAACCATACCGTATAACCCTTGGGAACCCGGAAGAACCTCCAGCGTGATGACCTTTCCGGCAAGGTCGGGCTTCTCTGTGAGAAGACCTGCGCCAGATTGACCCACAAGGCTCACGCCAAGAATGGAACCGATACAGGAAAGAAATGTGGCAAGTCCTGCACCAAAGAAGGCCCAAACCAGACCCCACTCTGCCGCAGCAGTACCTGCATCCTGAGCAAGCGCAAGAGGAGAGAGAAGGTCGAGGAACAGTGGGAAGATAGTGCTGTTCATAGAAAAAAGGGGGAAAGATAATTATTGGTAATAAGAACGACGAAATGGACGAAACTCTCTGCCACCACCTTCGAAGAACTGACTGAAGAACTCAATAAACTGTAACCTTCCTGAGTGAATGAAACTGCCCAGCGTGTTGAGAGCGATACTGACAAGGTGACCACAAAACGCCACTACGATAATGGTCGGAATCGCAATCCAGAGAGGAAAGAGATTGCCAAGTTCCACAGCAACCTGATTGACGGCGAGAGCCAGTGCGCCAGTGACAAGCCCAAGAGCAAGAATACGCAAATAGCTCAGCACATTACTGAGCATACTGATGGCAAAATTCACAACGCCAAGCAGGCCCATGAGGGGACGTACATACCATTTCGCTCCATATCCCTTTCCCCATATCATAAGCAGAGTGGCAATGTACAGTACGTACTGGGCGCTATCAACCAACATATCCGGAGCCAAAAAACGCAGAAGTACTGCTCCAAGAAGAATGTGACTCGTAAAGTCCTGCCAGAACGCCGCGATCTTTTTCCCATGAATCCACTTATGCCACCCTGCAAGAAATATGCCAAAGAAAAGATGTGTAAGTCCAAGGGTGAGAGCGAGATTCTGCAGGAAAGTGATACCCGATTGCTGACTCAAATTCCATATCTGCCCCTTAAACAGCAGTGTGCCATCGGCTGCCTGCTTCGTCAGAACCGTCGGAACCTGCTCAGGAAGCAAACCAAACCATCCTCCAAAAGGAATGCTGACAAAAAACGTCACCACACCACTGATGCAGAGTAACCAGAGAAGCGGAGCCTCTTCCACTGTTTTGCGAAGTTTCAATAACGCAGTACCAAAAAGCAACGCGATGACCAGACCGTACCCAGCATCAGTTAAACAGAGCGCAAAATACAATGCGAAAAACGGACTCAGTGCCGCAGTCGGATCAAACTCTGAGGGTAAAGGTAAACCATACAACGTCGTCACGCTCTGAAACGGCGTCACATAGGGAAGATTTTTGAGAAGCACAGGTGGCTGTTCCCCTTCTTTCGGTTGCAATCGAATCACCTCTACGGCCGGATGAGTTTCATGAAGTGCACGCTCCAACGATGCTAAACGTATACGCGGGACCCAGCCTGTTAACACAAAAGACCCCCAACCCTCATCAAGAGATGCACGCACACGGTAGCGCTCTTCAAGCCAGCGCATATAGACTTGAGCAAGAAGAAGCTGAGGCAATTCCGCAGCAAGCTTGGTGCGTTCTTCTTCGTGCGTTTCTTTTGTGCGCATCAGTACTTTTTCCTGCAACGATGCATTCTGAAGAATCGTCTTGGGTGTACCAGCCACTACTGGTAACTCCACTTCATTCCAACCAAAACGCGATCCGCATTCTTCGAATCTATCACGATCCTCTTTCCAGAGAAGGACGCTGGAATATGTATTATCCGGTGCTGTATGCACAGCCTGCACATCTGCACGCACGCCCTGCAACTCCAATTCCTCCAAGAAGCCCGCATACTGTTCAGTGGGAACTGAACCAAAGAAAAGAACGGTTGATGTGGTTTCACGCGATTCATCTAACGATAATTTGAGTAGCTTCCATGGCTCGAGAATCTGACGCAATTGACGCTGCTCTTGTATGAGACGATCAGCCTTCGCGTCCTCTTCAGAAAGTTCGTGCAACCGATCAATGATCCCTCGCACATCTGTGTGCAATGCAGCATGAACCACTTGCTCCTTCGTCAGTAATGCATCAGATATCTGCAACGCATGCTTCGGAGCATATTTCTTGAGAACCTCGATGGCAAATTCTAACTCTGCTCTGCGAAAGTTCACTTCTACAGAAGATTCCTGCACACCCTCTCCTGCAATAATCTCCATCACACCCTGCTCATGCAATAGATCAATCAACGTCTCACGAAGAGAGCTGTGGGCGAGAACGGCCACCTTTTGCATTGCCACTACTGCCATAGATCACACATGAGTAAAAAAGGCAGTATCCATGACACGGGCAATGAGCGCATCAGCGAGAGGTTTGGATGTTGATGTGTATGCATCCTCTAAAGCCTGAACTGCAGCGGAGACATCGTGGAGACGCCTTTGCGACTCCTGTTCCAAAGAACGCTGTTCTTCCGCTTCTCTTTCTGAGAGTGTCTGCGTTTCCTCGGAAAGAATGGTTTGTCTCTTTTTTTCAAGTAAGCGCCTATGTTCCTCTTCTTTACGGGTAAGAGCTGAGCGCTGCTCCGAAACACGCTTCTGCTGTTCTTCTTCTAGATCACGAAGTGAGGAAATCTCTGGATGAATTGCATGTGAGGCTGTAACTCTGCCCATAGGACAAAAATAGGAAAAACGCGCGGACTGTACTCATTAAACCAAAAAAAATCAAGGCTCCTTAGGCCTCATCTTGCCCGACTTTCACTTTTGCCGGACGCAGAATGCGATCGTGCAACATGTACCCATCCTCAAAGACCTCCAAGACGATATTGTTCTTGCCTTTCCCTGTTGCCAGCACTTCACATTTCTCCGGATCAAGCGGTTTTCCGCACACATCCATACGTTTTACTCCCCAGGAGGCGAGAAATTGCTCCTGTGCCAGCATCGCCGAGGAAAAACCTTTCACCCATTCATGGTCCTTCAAATGATCTGGCAATGCTTTCTGAGCACGCTGAAAGAAGTCCACAACAGGTAGAAAATGCCGTAGTGCCTCCTGTAGTGCGTGTTTGCGATGTTCCTGTCCCTCACGCTCAAGTCGCGCACGCATATTCTGTACATCTGCCTGCGCCCGCGCCGCGAGATCTTTGAATCGCTCCAATTCTGCCTGCAGATCGTGATGAGCCTGTTTTGGCTTCTGTTGTTTAGACACAAAAACAGTGTACCAGGAAATAGGTCATTTGTAGATCGTTATCTACACTGCAATTCTGCATGCTTATAGCAATCGGACTCATCATTGCAGGATTCATACTCGTCATTAAGGGAGCAGAGTGGCTCGTTGACGGCAGCGCCAATCTCGCGCGCCATCTCTATATATCCGAACTGACTATCGGCCTATCCGTTGTTGCATTTGGCACATCACTTCCAGAACTGGTGGTGAATATTTTTAGCACTCTCGATGGAGCGAATGATCTCGCCATCGGAAATATCATCGGAAGTAATATCAGCAATATCCTTCTCATCCTCGGTACTGCAGCCACTATTACTCCACTATACGTACAAACATCCACTGTGTGGAAGGAACTCCCGCTCTCCCTGCTGGCAGCACTCGTGTTATTCGTCATGGCCAACGACCACCTGATTGACAGTGCACCAGTCGCCACACTTTCCAAGGCAGACGGACTGAGCTTTCTTGGATTTTTTCTCATCTTCCTCTGGTACACCTTTGGCATGAAGAAAGTCGAAGAAGATGGCCATACGCAGGAATCCTATAATCCGTTCATTTCTGTTGGACATATCATTGCAGGTATTCTCATTCTTGTTGTCGGAGGAAAGCTCACCGTGTATGGAGCAGAAGCTTTTACCGTACAACTGGGTGTTTCCGAAGCGCTCATTGGTTTGACAGTCCTCGCCATAGGCACATCACTCCCGGAACTTGCTACCTCTGTTACTGCAGCCGTAAAACAGAAGGCCGATATTGCCGTGGGCAATATCATTGGAAGTAACATTTTCAATATCTTCTGGATTCTCGGACTCTCCGCAACTATCCGACCACTCACGTTTGAACCAGCGCTCAACGTGGATCTCCTGGTTGTCGTCGGTGCAACGATCCTCCTCTTCCTGGTCGTCCACACAGGAAAAATTCACAGCCGCCTCCTCTTTTGGAGACAAAAAGAAGGGCATATCATTCAACGCTCAGAGGGAATATTTATGCTGTCGTTGTACGCAATATACCTGGTCTATTTGGGGTGGAGAGGATGATACTTACGGTACAACGCACGGTACCGTCGGATCCGCAATGCAATTTTCCGCTGGAGGATCTCCACGCCAAGGACAGGTACGGGAGTATAGACAAGCATCATCGGTTATTTCTCGAAATGCTGCCTCTCTATCCGTATCGGAAGCATTGAAGAGAAGAAGCAAACCATCCATATCACGGAACACATAATCCTTAGCCACAAACAGCGGATGCAAACAATCTTCTGTCGGACCACACATCACTTCCTTTCCATTCACGAAGAAGCGCCAATTACCCCCACTTGCAGGCCAGCATTTCTTGATCTGATGTTCATCAACAAAGCACACTTGCTCCCAACCCTCAAATGAGAAACCCACAGACTCAAGGAACTCACCAAATGTTAACCCCGGCCTGTGTTGATGAACCACATGTCCAATACCGTCATGTAGATGCAAATGCGGATGCAGGTGATCGTGTTCGTGGTCATGATCATCCTCTAAACCCGACATATACTGATCTCCCGAAAAATCCACCTTCTCTCCCTCTATCCATACCGCGACATCCGCATGCGTGTGATTGGGATCAGGGTTGTCTGCGTATTCATGCCGACAGGCCACAAGAAACAGTGTACAAAACAGTGCTAGTGATACAATGCGCATAGGAAGAACATACCACATGGGTCAGTGGAAAGCATAGAAGCGAAACTCCAAATAGATTAAAATAAACCAACCCACTTGTAACACAAAAAACAAAATAATCTGCAAGAGCTCCAGAAAGTGCAATTTCGACACGCTGAAACGCTCTGAGACGATGCTGTACATATCTTCTATGGACTCGAGTTTTCTCCGAATCACCGCATGCCAGTCAGAAAGTTTAAACTTTCTGGAAGCCAGGTCATAGAGACGCGCACTGTACCAATCACCGATGAGTTTCATTTCGCGTTCAATGGCATCCAATTCCGCAATAGAGCGAATGCGAAAATCAATAATCTCTCGATACGCTCGGGCAATTTCCCGATTACGCTTGAAAATACTTTGTCGTTCGATTTGTACAAACTGTTCGATAGCAGTCAAACGTCCATCCAACTGACGATCCAGAAGGCGATACTGCAACAACTGAAAATTCGCAATCTGGAGAAGCTCCACAACTTCCTCTATCTCTTCCCCGTCAGACTCAAACAAACATGCGCCGCACCAGTCCACGATAACCAAGTCATCTTCTGCATATTTCAGTTGACTGCGCATCGTATGGTCCACTTCAGCATCATGTAGTATGAAACGCTCTGATTTCAGAAAAGACACGAGTCCTGAAGGGTCACCAACGAAATCTCGCAATTCCTGTTGAGAGTATCCATCAATAACGGCAATGGCGTAATCTTCACTCAATGACACATCTGCTCCATACTCTTGGGCTTTTTGTAGGCAGGCGGCAATTAACTGTTCACGCAGACAAATACTCTCATCACTCTGAACATCCTGTACAACACACTCAGTTTCCACTAGAAAAATATTGGGAAAATAGGCCTTGATGACAAACTTATCCTCTCGCTGAATAATGTATTGTCGTGGAACGCTTGGTCCGAAGTAGTGTGGTGCACGTTTAAGCTTTTTAAAAGAAACCTCCCCTCCTGTATGAGGAATTTTCCCTTGAGCCAAGACAAAAGTAATGATTTTTTGCATGGAATAAGCAGTATACCTGCACGGTTATTGCTTATTTTTAATAAGTATGTTATAATAATCAAAAATACACATGAATACCACAGCAGAACTCTATCAACTGGCAACGCGTCGAGAGATTTTCGAGGTGTTGCACCAACGTAAACCAAAAGCATCATCGCATACACAGTGGCATGTGTCGGGCATGCAGCTCGCCATAGCAGTAGGCATATTCCTCACCGCAACAGCCGCCTTTGCTCACTTCTTCGAAAAATCAGAAACATTTCCCACTATCACCGAAGGCAGATCCACTGTGCGACGCATACACAGAGCAGCTCCCCCACCTCCATCTTCTGCTCCAACAATCCGTGATGAAGAACCAACTTTGCCACAATCAGTGCGACAACGTGGCGTCTATATGACAGCAACGAGTGTTTCAGAACAGGATTTTTTTGAGAAGAAAATACAAGAACTCATCGATGCAGGAGGAACAACGTTTATCATGGATGTGAAAGGTGCGTACGTCTACTTCAATGCGCTTTCGCCACTTGCACAGGAACTCAAACTCGTACAACCACTCTACAATCTTCCGGAGATCATTCAGGAAGCAAAGAAGCGTGGTCTCTACACAGCAGTACGCTTCCTTGCTACCAAAGATCCGTTACTTGCCAGCCGTCATCCAGATGCGCGCATGAAAAACCCACAGACAGGAATCGGCATTCAGGGGCAATGGGTCGACCCAAGCCATCCAACCGTTCTGCGGTATAACGAAGAAATTCTACGGGAAGTCGTTGCCGCAGGCGTAGACGAGATAAACATCGATTACATTCGCTACCCGACAGAGTACCCCATGAGTTGGGTAGGATTAACGGCACAGGAACGCGCGGATCGATTAGAAAAATGGCTGAAAATGGCACGCAGGGTCATTGATGAAGTCAATCCTGACGTGCAACTCGGCATCAGTACATTCGCCATTCTTGGCTGGAACTTTGAGGTGAATGTGAAACGATTGGGACAAGATGTGCCTCGATTTGCTCCACTAGTCGACGTTATTTCTCCTATGGCATACCCAGTCACATTCGCTGTAGGCCACTACTACAACCCAGCAAAACATCCGCGTAGTCGCATGTACTACCTCGTCTGGAAAACACTGGAAGGATACAAACAACTAGTCGGACCAAAACACGCACACAAAATCCGACCGTGGATTCAGGGGTACTACACCACTCCCCAAAACATGCGTGACCAAATGGATGCCGTCTTTGATGCGGGCATGTGCGGCTTCACCGTCTGGAGTCCAAGTAACCTCTACGCCCAAACATACGAGGCCTTACGAGAAATAGAGATACCGGAAACATGCTTATAGAAAGAGCTTCATTCCCATTGGCTCATCCTGCATAATACACAAGGCCTGCCACGGTAGCTCAGTTGGTTAGAGCGTGGGACTCATAAGCCCGAGGTCGGAGGTTCGATCCCTCCCCGTGGCACCACATAAGGTTTACAGGTTTACTGTCATGATTAATTCGTTTCTGAGATGGCTTTTCACTCTTCCGGCTAAGAAAAAATGGACATGGAAGACGTGTCTCGTACTGATTGTTGCCGGTTTCATAGTCATTTTGGCATTGATACCAAAAGCTCGAAACGAGATAAGCTGCTTCTTCGTAGTAAGTGTCGGGCAAAGTGGAGGACAGACGGGCTGTGCATTATACAAGGCTCCATCTGATCGGCATTTGAACAACGAGATTATCAAAGAGTTAGATGAAAATCTGTCAGCATATAAGGGCCAAAAAGTAGTGGTATCGAGCGCAGCTGGTGATTGGGAAGCTGAACAACTTGCAGTTGAAATAGAGGAACATTTGAAGAGATCTGGCTGGGAAGTCTGGCTCCGCTATTACGATGGAAATCCCATCAAGCCCGGAATCTCGTTTGAATTCAGAGAAACTGGACCTGTAGTTCAAGTCGGTAAGAACATATGAATAAAGTAAAGGGATAATCCATAAACTGTAACCCCCATGTCACCAGACAGTGTTTTATTCCTAACATTTTTCCGCCCCCCACCAGCTCGTTGGAAACCAGCAATTCTATATGCACTTTCTTGGAAAAAATCACCACTCGCTTCACTTTGTAATGAACATATGGGTGTCTTGCTGTATATCCCGCACAAAATTCTCCTGGGGAAACAGAAAGTAGAGTATATGGCCGGGCATGCGGTCTTTTTGTTCAATGACCTGCGGTTGCCAGTTCGTCACACGGTATATACCAAGTACATCGATTCCTCCCACACGAACTGTATGTACCTTGCCCTCTTCTGGAAGAGTACGTCGGTAATCCGTCTCCCGATAGGAATCCAGAATATATTTCGGTTGAAAGTTTTCCCATAAAATAAGGAACAATCTGGACCGCTCTTCTGGAGTCAATGCATGAAATGCACTATAGCCAGGACTACTTATGGGATAATACGGGATAAGATCCTGTTGATCGTTTTCGAGTATGAATCGTAATCCTTCCGTATACGACAACCCCCAGTAATCCAATTCGAAGTATCCATCAACAAAACGATTGGGAATGGAGAAGTAGATATATTCTAGTGGATGGTTGCGAACCATGAAGAGACCGGTCGAGAAAAAACTCAGAATACATAAACCAACGACAAGAGCATTCAAGAGTTTCTGTAGTCTAGGTATAGTTTTCAGCTGTCGCACAAGCCACCGCACTCCTATTGTACCGATGAGTAGAAAAGCTGGATAAATGAAAAAGAGATGACGCCACGTATCGAAGATGCCGGCACGGAGAATGATGACCGCAAGAATCGGTACAAAGAACCAGATGAGTACAAGTGCTTCCGTGCGCTTCTCCCATAAGAATGTACGAAAAGATCCCAGGTACTGACAACCAAGTGCAGTACACCCCAGAAGAAAACAGACTGTATAGAGTAACGGTGTGGAAATGAACATCCATACGGGAATCCAGTGCCATGGGTTATGACTGAGTTTTTCTCCCATATAAAAACCGCCCGGTGCTTTGGTACTCATGTACCGGAATGCTTCAAGAAAATGCTGCACAGGATGCGTCCAGAGAAGCGGCCAGAATGCCATAGTGAACAGTACCCAGAGAACAAGAAACGCCACAGACGACCGCAGAGCACTGTACAGACGAATGCGCCTCCCTCCTTTCTTGATCCCCCACGCTGCTACGAGAAAAAAGAATACTGTCAGTACCGGCAGAAGTACGCCGGTCATACGCACACTCACGAGCAACGCACAACTGGCGGCATGGAGTAAGAGCATCCACCAACGTCGACGCTCAAGAACACACACAAGTGTGTACATCGATACAGTGAATAGCGCCAGTGTGGGAACATCACGGGAGTTGAAAAATGCATGACCGAAGATGCGCGGACTGAGAACAAGCATGAGTGCAGTAAGCAATCCCCACAGACGACTACGAAAGTATTTTGCCGCAAGTAGATAGAGAAAAAACACGCCAAGAACAAAGACAAGGAAACTTACAAAGTGACGCATAAAAAACACTTCCTGCGCATTCTCCAGCGGCAACACTTGTTCAAGTCCGTACAGAAAAAGTTCAAACACCGGCCCGTGATACCGTCGACCAGGATCCGTCGACCATTCTTCACCCTTGAATACCGCTTCATACGCTTCAAAACCAATCACGTATTGCGTTTTCTCATCCCATGAAATGCCGTAGTTATCGTGTATCGCGTACCCAACAAAGAGTAACATCATAAAAAAACCTCCAACACACCACGCATCATGCCGTTGCAGATGCCTCCAGAGAGACTTCAACATCGCTCTGTATTGTACGCATCTATATAGATCGTGCTACGCTGCAAATATGCAGCAACAGAAAGCCATTCTCCTCTGTCTTCATGGCTGGGGCGGGTCGAAGGAATCATTCACAGAACTGCGTGAAGCACTGAAGGGTATGGATATCGAAATACTCACACCGGACCTCCCTGGATTTGGCGACGAGCCGGAACCACCACGACCATGGAACGTAGACGACTATGCGCTCTGGGTTGAGCAGTGGCTCGCACACCGGCCCGTAAACCAACTCACTGACCACCCTCTCTTCATCGCAGGCCACTCACACGGTGGACGCATCGCTATGAAACTCGCCCTTCGTAAAAACATCCCTATCACACATCTCTTTCTCTGCGCAGCTGCAGGAATTCGTCGACCAAAACACGGCAGACGCATCGCAGGGTTAACACTTGCAAAAACCGGAAAACTCCTCTTTTACATTCCCGGACTCCGATCTCTGCAACCAATCGGAAAGAAATGCCTCTATAAACTCTTTCGGGTCCATGACTACGAACATGCCAGTCCACTCATGCAAAAAACATTGATTCAGGTCAGCAAAGAAGATTTTAAGCCACTTCTTTCACAAATACATCTCCCCACAGACATTTTCTGGGGGGAAGAAGACTCCATGACTCCTCTCGCAGATGGCATTCTGATGCACGAATCTATCAAAAACAGTCAATTCTACAAATTTCCCCATACCAGACACAGTGTACACCAAAATCGGGCACAGGAGATTGCCGAGGTTATTCGCGCTAGAATAGGAAAAGCATGAGCCTGGTTCTCCTCACTATTCTCGTTCTCCTGGCCTCGATCTCTCCTCTTCTGACATTTGCCGCACTCTGGCAACTCAAGGAGTGGCGATGGGATCGCTTACGCGAACATCTGCGAGAAACAGGATGGCTGCAGCTTATCGGTAAAGTCCGGCCGCTACTTCTACTCTTGGTCTTCTTTGGCGTGCCTATCACTCTCACCGCACTAACACTCCTCAATGTCACTCAAATTCTTCTAAAGAAACAACGGTATCCCGTCTGGACTACCAAAGCTCTTGTGCTTACAACAACATCGCTCTGTATTACTGCCCTACTGCCCTACTCCCTACTGTCTATTACCGACTACCTACTAGTATTCCTTCCCCTCTTCCAACCTCTTACTCTTGCTCTGGCTCTAGTCCTTTGGAAACCAATCGACCACTACCTAAAACAACGCATTCTCAGTCGTGCAAAACACCTCCGTTCTCAATTCCCTCATCTCACGGTGATCGGTATTACCGGAAGTGTGGGGAAGACCACAACAAAAGAACTTCTCACCCATCTCCTCCAAGACCTCCACCCCATCGTCACCCCTGAACATGTGAATACCGAACTCGGCGTTGCACAGTGGCTTATACAGGTACTGAAAAATGACGCGGCACAGGACCGCATACTCATTGTAGAAATGGGAGCATACAGAAAAGGAGAAATTAAAACATTATGTGCCAGTACTCAACCCACTATCGGCATCATCACGTACATTGGCAAACAACACCTAGGATTATTTGGTTCACAAAAAAACCTTTGCGATGCAAAAGGAGAGCTCTTTGAAGCTCTTCCCTCATCTGGCCACGCATTCCTTGGTGCAGACTCTCCATACATCGAAGAACTCAAACAAAAATGCCAATATCCATGTCACATTATCGAGAAAAAAACTCAGCTGAAAAATCCACACTTCAACGCTGACCTCCCTGCTGCCGTTGCAAAACATCTTGGCGTGAGTGATGAGGATATTCAGAAACATCTCAAAACATTCTCTCTGCCACAAAAAACTTTTACCATCCGTGAAGAGAACGGCATCACTGTCCTCGATGATACGCACAACAGCAGTCCAGAGAGCTTCCGTGCAGCCATTGAGTGGGCAAGGAAGCAACCACATGAACGCAAAATTCTTCTCGCAGCCGGCATCATTGAACTGGGCAAAGAATCTAAAAAGATCCACAAAGAATTGGGTACTCTCGCTGCTCCCATTTTTCAGGAAGCAATCATCCTCAATAACCATTGTGCAAAAACTTTTGAACTAGGCTTCGGCAAACCCCTACAACCTATAACCCCTGCCTGCCGGCAGGCAAGGTATAACCTACAACCTCATAGTCTTCTCGTCTGCATTGGCCGCATTCCTCAATCACTCATCACAAAAATCACCTCTACCAAGAACCCAATAACTCAATAACTCGTCATGCCCCCCATCCATCACACCTTCGCACCCCATGTGGATACGACCTATGTACTACACACAATGCGGCTTCTTCTTCAGCCTTGGAAATGGCACAAAGGAAAAGAACAACAACAGTTGCAAGATGCACTTAAAACACACTTCAAAGCCAATGTGAGCCTCTTTGCGTCTGGTCGTGAGGCACTTCTTGCCATTCTCCAGTCTCTAGAGATGCGTCCTGGCGATGAAATCATTATCCAGGGGTACACCTGCACGGTTGTGCCGAATGCTATTCAGGCAGCCGGAGCCACTCCGATCTATGCCGACATTGATCCAGAAACTCTTAACCTTACTTCTGAAACAGTCGAACCACTCATTACCAATAGTACTCGTGCCATTATCTGCCAACATACGTTCGGAATGGTTGCTGATACCGAACGTCTCCGTGCTCTCTGCGATGAATACGACATCTTGCTCATCGAAGACTGTGCACACATCATCCCTGATCAACAAGGACCACAGGACATTGGCAAATATGGAGACTATGTGTTTTTGAGCTTTGGTCGAGACAAAGCCATTTCCGGAATCACAGGTGGTGCCGTCATCACTAAAAAATTGTGTCATCCTGAGCCTGTCCGTCCGGCAGGCGGGCCTGCACAACTTCCTTCACTGACCATCTTCCGTTTCCTTCTCTACCCCTTCATCTACTCTATTGCACGCCCGCTGTATGGAGTGGGCATCGGGAAAGTACTGCTGTGGCTCTCTGCAAAACTGGGACTCCTCGTCCCTATCGTCACGAAGAAAGAGAAACAGGGACACATGGACTCGGTTCTTCACAGCATGCCCAATGCCTGCGCAGCTCTCGCACTTGGGCAGTTCCAGAAGCTCCAGAAGATCAATGATCACCGAAGAGAGCTTACAAAGCTCTACCTCCAAGCATGTAAAGACAATGGCTGGAAGGTGCTTAATGGCATGACCGAAGACCTTCCTCTTCAAAAGTTTCCATTATTCGTACAACAGGCCGAATACGTACGTACACAACTCAAAAAACACAACATCCATCTCTTCGATGGCTGGACCGGCTGCTCTATTGTGACAGAAAGTCCTCACGCGGAAGAAACGGAGAAGCAGGTTCTTAACCTTCCTACCCATCCTACAATGTCCATGTACCAAGCGACACAGCTTGTGCAATTCCTTAGAAAACTTCTTTCATGATCACTCTTCAACCAGCAGCGGACCGCAAACTGTGGAACGCATTCATCGCATCTCAACCCTTCTCCCCCTTCCTCCAAAGCTGGGAGATGGGAGAGGTATATCGGGAGATTGGGCAGGAACCGGTACGGTTGGAGATACGAGAAGGAGTAGAACTCATAGGAGTGTGCTTTGGACACGTTGTACCCGCACGCCGCGGCAGGCATTTGAGCATCCCGTATGGACCGGTGCTGGCAGAAAACTGTAAGAAGGAAACCATAAGCGAACTTATGAAAACACTGAAAAACATCGCATCAGATCATAGTTGCTCATTCATTCGTATGAGTCCATTCTGGCCCTTCGCCTCTACTCAGAGTGACACTCTGAGACAAGTACGATCACTCCCCTCCCCACTCCATCTTCTTGCAGAACACCTGTGGCTTCTGGACCTACAAAACAAGACAGAAGAAGATATCCTGAAAAACATGAGGAAAAACACACGTAACCTGATTCGTCGTGCAGAGAGAGAGGATGTCACGATTCACGCATCCGATGATCCACTCAGAGATCTTCACATATTCTTAGCACTCCATGAAGAAACCCGCAGACGCCACGCCTTCACCCCCTACACCAACACCTTCTTTGAGGCACAAGTGCGACATTTTTACAAAAGAAAGGGATCCCTTAGGGATCCCACCTGCACTTTGTACATTGCAACATACGACAATGAGCCAATAGCATCATCTATCCATATACACTTTGGTGGCGAAACGAGTTACCACCATGGCGCAAGCACGCACAAACATGCCAAAATTCCCGCAAGTTACCTGCTCCAATGGACAGCTCTTCAAGACGCCCTGAAACGCGGTGATCACCTCTATAACTTCTGGGGCATCGCCGCTGAAGGAGCAAAGAGTCATCCATTTAGTGGAGTGACCACATTCAAAACGGGATTTGGAGGAGAACTCTACGAACTCATACATTGTATCGATATTCCCCTCACATCGTCCTATTATCTTACACGGGGATTCGAAACAATCCGGAAATGGAAACGTGGTTTCTAAATGATGTATACTCCATTTCATGGCATCTCCCGAAAAAAAGAAGGAACGTTTTCCACCAAAAGATACGCATCACCTAAGTAGAGATGAAAAGCTCGATGTCATCGCAGAATACCTCCGTCGTCTTGATCGACGAGACCGATGGCGTGCTGTAGGGAACACAATACGTACAATGATCATTATCATTCCCCTTCTCGCGGCACTCGGCAGTATTTGGTATCTCTATGAAAATGCGGAAGAACTTCTCCAAAAATCCGTATCAGCAATGACAGGACAACTGGGAAATAACTTTAACAACAATGCCGGACAACTTCTTGAAGAGATGCGTAATATGATGCAGCAACACTAACTCACCCACCTGAAAAAATGCGCTGCACCAGCTCTTCTGCATCCATGTTGTCAAGAACAACAATGCTGGGAAGGCGAAGGAATTGCTCCCGTGTAAAAGTACTATCTGGAGCAACTCCAAGACCAAATAAGTAACCAGCTTCCTCTGCCTGCTCAGCAACACGCCCATTTACTCCTCCCTGAGGATAGGCAATGGCAACCACATGACTTTTAGTAAACTCTCCGAGAACACGACGACTTTGAGCTATCTCTATGGAAAGCTGTGCATTGGTGAGTGAACGAAAGTCTTCACCGCTATGTCCACCAGATTGCACATCAAAACCATTAGCAATGAGAGTCTGTATGGTTTTTTCAGTGATACCGTTGGAACCGATGTCCTGAGAACGTAGAAAGAGTGTTGCTGGAACTTTACGCACAAGAAGAAGATCCGACACGGCATCAACCGTGGCCGCAGTTATACCAGTAACTGCAAGAATAACGCTCTTCGGAGGAAGCCGAACATCCTGCTTCTCTTGTTGCAAAAGTAACTCATGAAACTTTTGCATCGTCATAAAGCGAGCGCCTTCATTTTGTAACCGTTGTACATGTTTGGAAAACTGCTCTAAGACACCGGCATCAGAAAAATCGTAGCGTAGAATGGGCAACGTGTACTGATCCTGTCGAACAAGAAAATTCGGCACAAACGGTGACAGGTACTGCACAGCAATGTATCCCTCTTGTCCTTCGAAAGGAACGCGCGCCCACGTATCATCCATACTCAGTGGACGTATCAGTGCCTGGCTGGGGAGTTCTCCAACTTTTTCACTACTGACATCCGGCCCTTTTCGCACGTTCACGAATGCAAAATCTACAAAATACAACCCCTTATACTTCTCTTTTTCCTTTGAAAGGTTCACATCACTCGTGATGCGTGCAATGTAACGCTGAGCCACATACCCCTCACGATCCAGATCAGGAATCAAGACACGCGCCCAAGCAGCATCAGTAAATTCCAAGACGCGTAGTTCATCACCTTGATTCAATCGGCCAATGGCTTCTGCTGTCACTTTCGGTGCAGCACGGACATTCAGAAATGTATTCGTCACTTTATAGGTATCCTCTGCGCCATTGTCCGTACCTGAACGCAATTTTCCGTATGCATCAAGAAGAGATAAATCAACAGCTGCTTCTTCCTCCGGTTCCGGACCTAATGGTTCAAGGTAGGGCACACCTTGCTCACGTTTCCCTGTCACTTCCAATGAATCTGGTGCTAACGTATTATCAACTTGCTTTGCCAACTCGCGAAAACGGGCAATATCCTCTGCGGTAAACGCAAACTCATCGTCTTCATTGCCCTCCGGCCCTCCGCACCCTACCAGAAACACACTGATACAACATGTCAGCAGAATAACGGAGAAGCGAGAACTGTGTGTGAACATGGGAAAACGAAGGAAAGGATTACATAGATTCCGGAAAGCGAAGACAGAGAAGCTCTCCGCCAGTTTTGAGAATCTGAGAAACAAAAGACGTAAGGAGCAAACGACGACCCTTCAGAGGTGGGGGCGACTGTAAGATGGGATCACTATTGTAAAAGGCATTAAATCGTTGGCACAACTCAAAGAGATAATTCGTAAGAATATGAGGCATATGAGAAGATCTTGCTTCTTCCAGAATATGAGGAAACTGCATCAATACCTTGAGAAGAAGGTGTTCTGTCTCAGAAAGATCTGCTGTAGACACATTACTTAAAACATGTTCTCCATTCCACTTTCCCTTACGAAGTACTGAACGTGAGCGCGCGTACGTGTACTGCACATACGGCGCACTATTACCATCAAAACTCAAAAACGAACCCCAATCAAATGTAACATCCTGCTTACGGTTCTGACTGAGAACACCGTAGATGACCGACCCAACACCCATCATCTCCGCCAATGCTTCCGGATCATCTGTTTGTACTGCATCACCCCGCTCCTCAATGATACGTTTCGCGCGCGCATGTGCCTCATCCAGTACTTCTTCCAGCTTCAGAATATTCCCCTTCCTTGTGCTCATGCTCTTCTCTCGGAAACGCATGCGTCCGAACGCGATGTGTTCCAGGTGTGGCAATTCCCATCCAAGCATCTTCACTGCTGTAAACAATTGTTGAAAATGCAAAGACTGCGCATGGTCCACAACATAGTACATTGCGTGTGGATGCCATCGATCGATACGATACCGAATTTGTGCAAAATCCCTCGTCATGTAGATCGTCGCGGAGTCCCCTTTTTGCACAACAGCAGTTGGGAGTTTCATTTCCTCGGGAAACTCAATAACCACTGCTCCCTTTTCCCCTTTCGTAAATACACCTTTCCTCAAACCTTCCTCAAGAATAGGAGCCATCATATCTTCATACATTGACTCTCCGTGCGGATGTTCAATAGACACATGCAACCTCTCATAAAGACGGTTCAACGCATCCATAGTGACTGCAACAACATCTTTCCAGAATGCACGTAACTGCTGATCCCCTTCTTCCAAACGACGAAACGTATCACGCGCGGCATCATGAAGTGTCGGATCATTCTCTAGTTCATCATGAAACCGCACATAGAGAGCAAGTAATTCATCAATGGAACAGTCTTTCACGGGCTTTTCTCCCCATCGCTCAAGTGCAACTGCTAACTTTCCAAATTGCGTTCCCCAATCTCCAAAGTGATTCACACGGATCGTATTGTATCCCAAATACTGATACAAATTCGCAATAGACTGCCCAATAATAGTCGACATGATATGGTGAATTCCAAGCGGTTTTGCAATGTTCGGCTGAGAATACTCCACAATAACAGGATCCTCATCGCGCGTTTTTTGCGGTTGAAGAACAGGCAGGACATCTTCTAACTGCGCCAGAAGAGCCTCTGGTGTAAGCCACACGTTGACAAAACCCGGACCCGCTACCTCACTGCGTTCAACACAAGGGACTCCTTGGAGGACATCACACATCATCTGTGCAATCTCTTTTGGAGAAACACCAACCTCTTTAGCAAAACGTAAAGCACTAGGTGTAGAGAGATGACCATGAGAGAGACCGTCCGGAACCGTCCACTGCACAAAAAGATCATGTGTGGAGTACTGCTTGGAAAGAAATGCAGTGATGCTCTGAGTCAATGTATGAACCATGGAGCTAAAGCATACCATTTGAAGGATATTCCCGGTACACTCTCCTCGTGCGCCATCGTTATCTCTCCGTCATTATCGCATGTGCACTCTGCGTGAGCGGCTGCTCACGCTCAGATAAGCAACCTATGCCATCCGTTAAGAATGCGAAAAACGCCACTATTTTTTCAGAGTACATTCTACAGATTTTGCGTAACCGCCCCGATCTTCCGCGTCCTACAGCAAGCCTTGGCGTACATATTGCAAACTATTCAAGCCAACACTACAAACAGCAAATCAAAGGTGCTCTACGAGCAGTTGATCTACTGTCTACCCACCTTTCTGAAGAAAGATCTGTCGACGATGACCTTGCCCTTCTGCAAACGCTTGGAGGACAGTTACAAATGAATATCACCGACCTTCTCAATGCTAGCGCAGACCGCATTGGAGCTCTTAATCAATACACAGAAACACTAAAAGCTACTGCACAGGAAGCCCAGCGCGCTCTCGCACGCCTACGTTCACGAGAAGAATACCTCTTTACAGAAGTACGCTCGAAGAAGAAACAGGGCAGCCAAATAGAGAAAGAAATCGACAAACTCATGGATGCACAAGATTTCTCAGCTGCCGGCAGCAAACAGGCAGATATAAGGAGAATACGCATTGAACTCGCTGAACTCGAGGTAAAGGCAGAACAGACGAAGAGTACAGCGGACACACTAGAAGACATGCTTTTTTTTGCTGCAGAGCGTCTGGAAGCCATTTCTCAAAATAGAGAAGCTATCATTGCTGGTATTACAGTCATCGAACTTCCCGGTACGAAAGAACTGGGAATATTCGAGGAGGGCAAGGGGAAAAGAAGTAGCTTTGGTAAGCCAAAAAATGGACTTTTAGACTTCTCTGATCTCTAGGAGAATTGCTAAAAAACCGTTTTTCTGGCAAAATAATGAGAATATGGCCAAAAAACCAGAAACGCCACCTCCACAAAAATCAATCCCGGCCCCTGAGCAAAAAGCACAACAAAAAAGCTCCCTCCTTGATGGACTTCTCGGTCTGGAAGCCAAAACAAGCGGCAAAGCACAAGAAGGAGAGGCTCCACTCACCAAAGAAGAGAAGGAAGCATTGAAACACTACGATGAAGGCATCCAGAAAATGCTGGATCTCATTGCACCAGCCGCAATGAAAGTGAACACAAAAAGCATCATCCTGAATGACGAGTATGTACGCACATTCTACGTCTACAACTGGCCAAACTTCATCTACCCAAACTGGCTCTCCCAACTGGTCAATTTCGACGCAAAATTCGAAATGGCCCACTTTATCTATCCAAGCGACAACAAAGCAATCATGCGCATGCTCCGAAAGAAAGTAACAGAAATCCGCTCTTCTATTCGCATGTTGGAACAACGCGGTATTGTCCGTGATCCAACACTGGAGGCAGCGCTGCAAGATGCTGAAGAACTGCGTGATCTTCTGGCACGCGGACAGGAAAAACTTTTCCAATTTGGGATGTACGTGACCATCTACGCAGAAGATGAACTGCACCTGAAAAAACTACAAACCGATATTGAATCCATCCTCGGTGGCAAACTTGTGCTCACAAAACCAGCCATGTTCCAGATGGAACATGGCTGGACAAGTACACTCCCTCTCTGTTTGGATGAGTTAGAGATCGGCCGCAACATGAATACCGAATCGGTATCAACCAGTTTTCCCTTCAGTAGCAGCGACTTCACGCAAGATCGAGGCATTCTCTATGGCATTAACCGACACAATGACAGCTTGGTGATCTTCGATCGATTCACGCTACCAAACGCGAATTCCAACATCTTTGCAACATCAGGTGCCGGCAAATCGTTCACCGCAAAAATGGAAATGTTGCGCTACCTCATGCTAGGCATAGAGATTCTCGTCATTGACCCGGAAAATGAGTACACCAATTTATGCGAAGCAGTTGGTGGATCTTTCATTCCTCTATCTATCCAAAGCCCATTCCGCATCAATCCCTTCGATCTTCCACAAGCAATTCGCGGAGAGGAAGCTGCAGCAGGAGAAACACTGCGTGCATCTGTCATTAACTTGCATGGTCTATTTAAACTCATGCTCGGCACCTTGTCTCCCACAGAAGACGGAATTCTCGACAAAGCAATCCTCGACACGTATGCACTGCGAAACATTACCTTTGAAACGGAAAGCCCCGGAGAGATCCCACCACCAACCATGCATGACCTTGTGGACGTGCTCATGACCACAGAGGGTGGGGAAGATATGGCAAAAACACTGCAAAAATACACGGAGGGAAGTTTTGCAGGTCTCTTTGATAAAGAGACCAATGTAGAACTGGACAACAAGATGATCGTCTTCCAGATTCGTGACCTTGAAGAACAACTGCGGCCTATCGCCATTTACATCGCCCTTAATTTTCTCTGGAACCGCATCCGATCCGAATTCAAACAACGTCTTCTGGTCATCGACGAAGCATGGAACCTGATGCAGTACGAAGACTCCGCCCGATTCCTCTACGGAATTGTGAAACGTGCACGTAAGTACTACCTCGGCATTACCACCATCACTCAAGACGTGGATGACTTCGTAGAATCGCCATACGGACGACCAATCATCACGAACTCATCACTGCAGATTCTCATGAAACAATCACCTGCAACAGTCGACAGTTTGCAGAAACTCTTCTACCTCACTGATGGAGAAAAATATCTGTTGGTGAATAGCGACGTAGGGCAAGGAATCCTTTTTGCAGGATACAAGCATGTTGCTATTCAGATGATTGCCGGCCCCGAAGAAACAGCACTCATCACCACAAAACCACA
>Ga0210019_1002030_pt1 | contig 20365 bp, 19 predicted proteins | sample CryGeyCG2114_020_2_FD_183969 | JGI IMG/M metagenome (GOLD analysis project Ga0210019, IMG submission 183969) | Groundwater microbial communities from aquifer - Crystal Geyser CG11_big_fil_rev_8/21/14_0.20 (SPAdes) (version 2) | ecosystem: Environmental > Aquatic > Deep subsurface > Groundwater ...
ACTCACCCTCGGCGCAAACTCCTGCACGACCGCCTGGGCGACCGCCTCGGCCAGCGTTTCCATCAGCCGGTAGGTACGTTCTTCTGCCACGCGCTTCACCGCCTGCACCAGCCGCGCGTAGTCCACGGTGTCCTCGACCGATTCGCGCTCTGCCGCGCGCGCGGCGTCGATCGGCAGCTCCAAGTCGATCCAGATGGGCTGCGGCTGCGCGCGCTCCCATTCGAAGACACCGATGCGGCACTGTGCCTCCAGGTCGCTAATGATGAGTCGATCAGGCATGAGTTGGTTTCAGCAATTCGTCCAGGATCAGCTTGAGGTTCCGCTCTAGTCCGCCGCCGTAGCCGGCGTGCATGAAAATGATGCGGCCCTGCTGATCGATGATGAAAAGCTGCGGGATACCTTCCACCCCATATTGGTTCCCCACCAGGCCGCGCGCATCGAGCAGCACCGGGGCGGTGAACTTGCCCGCCAGCCACGCGCGGACCGCATCCGGCGGCTCATCCTGGTTCAACAGGAGCACCGTCACGCCCCGGCTGCGGTAGCGTTTATAGATGACTTCAAGCGACGGGAGCGAAAACCGGCACGGCTCGCACCACGTCGCCCAGAACTCCATGATGACGATGCGCCCCTGAAGATCGGAGAGCTTCAACTCGCCATCGTCGAGTTGGGCGAGCGTAAACGGCGGCGCGGGAACAGGCGGCTCGATGCGGTGCCAATCCTCGGTCACCCCGGTCGACCCGCAGCCGGCGAAGAGCGCTCCAGCAACAACCCACCCGGCGGCCGCTGCGCCGCTGCGCTGGCGCAACTACTCCTCCATTGTCGAGATGTCGCCGACGGGAAGGCCTTGGTCCCATGCCCTGAGGACGCGGCGCATGATTTTGCCTGAGCGGGTCTTGGGGACTTTCTCGACGAAATCGATCTCGCGGGGTGCGGCGTGCGCCGCCAGGTTGGTTTTCACGAAATCGGCGATCTCTTTCTTCAGCTGATCCGACGGCTGGCGGCCCTTGCGCAGCGCGACGAACGCTTTGATGATCTGGCCGCGCACCGCATCCGGCTTGCCGATCACGCCGGCTTCGGCCACCGCCGGGTGCGCCACCAAGGCGCTTTCCACCTCAAACGGCCCGACCCGCTCGCCGGCGGTCTTGATCACGTCATCCGCCCTGCCCTGATACCAGATGTAGCCGCGCTCGTCCTTGAACGCCGAGTCGCCGCTCGCGTACCAGCCTGGGATGCGGAAGTATTCCTGATACTTGGCCGCATTTCTCCAGATCTCCTTCATCATCGACGGCCAGCCCGGCTTGACGACGAGGTTCCCCAACACGCCGGGCGCGACTTCTTTTCCTTGATCATCGACCACCGTGGCGTACGTGCCCGGAAACGGCTTGCCGGTGCAGCCGATCGGAAAGTCATAGCTGCGGTAGTTGCAGATCAGCTGCATGCCGGTCTCGGTCATCCACCAGGTCTCGTGAGGAGCCAATCCGGTGATCTTCTTGATCCATTTCAGCGCTTCAGGGTTGAGCGGCTCGCCCACGCTGCAGATGTGGCGCAGGCTCTTGAGGTCGTACTTCTTCGGGATCGTTTCGCCCGCCGACATTAGCATCCGGTACGCGGTGGGCGCGCTGTACCACATCGTCACCTTGTAGCGCTGGATCGTTTCGAACCAGCGCTCCGGGTCGAACCGGCCGCCGATTACGACGCTCGTGATGCCCAGCGTCCACGGGCCGTAGATGCCGTACGAAGTGCCGGTGACCCACCCGGGGTCGGCGGTGCACCAATACACGTCGTCATCGCGCAAGTCGAGCGCCCACTTCGCGGTCTGGTAATGACCCACCATGGCGTATTGGCGGTGCAGCGCGCCCTTGGACTTGCCGGTCGACCCCGAGGTGTAATGGATCACCAAGCCGTCATCCACCGTGAGCCACTCCGGCTCGACCCAGTCCGGCGCTTTGGCGATGAGCTGTTCGTAGCTCGCCTCGCCGGACTCGAGCGTTCCTGATGCTCCTACCAGCAGCAGTATTTTGAGCGCTGGGAGCTTTGCGCGCGGGATGCGCGATTTCAGCGCCGGCGATGTGACGCACAGCACCGCTTCGCTGTCGCTCAGCCGGTCCTCGACCGCCTGCTCCATGAACGCTTCAAAGAGCGGCACCGGGATCGCCCCGACACGGTGAATGCCCAGGATCGTGATATAGAGCTCCGGTGTGCGTGGCAGGAAGGTGCCGACGCGATCACCCTTTTTCACCCCGAGCTGCTTGAGGACGTGGGCGACGCGGCTGGTGAGCTTCTTGAAGTCCTGGAAGGTGTACTCTTCGCTTCGCCGCTCAAAATCGGTGTAGTAGAGCGCGACTTTGGTGCCGCGGGATGAGACGGCATGACGATCCACCGCCTCGTGGACGAGGTTGACCTTGCCGGTCTTGGACCAATCGAACTCGCGCTCGACGGTCTTCCAGTCGAAGGTCTTGGCGACCGCGTCGTAGTCCTTGAGATTGGCGTCGATGGACTTGGGCTTGCGCTCCCATTCGACGACGGCGGTTTCAGTTGGCGAGGGGACGGGGGATCCGGCGGATGGTGCGCTCATGCGAAACCTCCTTGTGCGGAGCGTGCGCTTAGTCGGCTAAGACGTACGTGCGCCGGTCGGTGATCGACGGCTTGTTCACCGCAACCAACAAGGATACCGCGCCCCAGAGGATCAACAGGCACGGCGCCCAGCGGACCGGCGTTTGCGGCATAAGCCAGACACCGGCCACGAGGATGTTCACGAGAGCCAGGGGCAGGAAAAATTTCCATGCCAACCCCATGAGCTGGTCGGCGCGCAATCGGGGAAACGTCCCGCGGAACCACACGAGAACGAAAAAGAGGAAGTAGGTCTTGCTGAGAAACCATATCCACGAGGGGATCGGCTGCGCGGCCCAAAAGACGCCCGCACCCACCATGACCAGCGCTCCAACACCGCGCACCGGCAGCGGCAGCAAACGCGCGGTGCCGATGAGGATCGCCAGCGCGAGTGCCAGCACCCAGAACGGGATCGCCGGGCCGTGCCAGCCGCCGAGAAAGAGCGCGACGGTGAAGGCGCACACCGCGAACGATTCCAGGAACTCCGCCATGTACCATAGCGCGAATTTCATGCCGCTGTATTCGGTGTGAAATCCGCCGACGAGCTCGGATTCCGCCTCAGGCATATCGAAGGGCGTGCGGTTGACCTCGGCGACGCCGCTGAGGAAAAAGATCAGGCACGCCACGAAACCCCAGGGCGTGAACACAAACCAGTAGCCGGCCTGTGATTCAACGATGGTGCCCAGCGATAGGCTGCCGGTCACCATGATGACCGCCACCGCCGAGAGCACGCTGGGCACTTCGTAGGATACGATTTGCGCCACACCGCGCATGGCCCCGAGGACCGAGAATTTGCTGCGCGACGCCCACCCGCCCATAAAGATGGCGTACGAGCTGATCGAAGAAATGGCGAAGACGTACAGCAGCCCAACATTGAGATCGGCGGCGATCAGGTTGCGGCCGAACGGCATGACCGCAAAGAGCAAAATCGCCGGAGCCACGGCGAGGACCGGCGCGATCAGATGAACCAGGCGGTCCGCCCCGCGCGGGACGATATCTTCTTTGTTCAACATCTTCAGCCCGTCGGCCAGCGGCTGCGCAAGACCATAGATTCCCACGCGGGTGGGGCCGTAGCGGTTTTGCATGCGGGCGATCGCTTTGCGCTCGATCCAGGTGAGGTACATCATGATCGCCGGCGCGATCGCGGCGATCACGCCGATGCGCATGGCGATGGACGCCCATGGCTGCAGCCAATCCGGCAGCAGGCCCAGGAGCCAGCCGCTCACGTTCACGAAGAGCTGATCAAGGTTGCGAAACAGGTCGAGAAAGCTCATGCCGCACTCGGCGGCGTGGGGGGCTGGGTGGGTGCGGGTTTGGGCTTTTTGGCTTCCAGCCGCTGGTCTACCACGGACGCTTCGGTCGGCTTGATCTGCTGAAAGTACTCGTTGGACTTCAGCAGCTTCTCCTTATTGAAGGCCATCTCACCAAATCGCTCGGTCGAGGACATCTCGTACTGGTTGTCCATCTCGATCGCATCGAAGGGACACACGTCGACACAAATGCGGCAGGACATGCAGATCGACGTGTCGATGTCGAACTCCACCGGATACGTGCGGCCGTGGACCTTGAGCGGACGGCCCTGCTCATCCTTCGCCGGTCCCACAATGTGGATGCACTGCGGCGGGCATTCCTGCTCGCAGATCTTGCACGCCACGCAGCGCAAATTGTCCGGCGTTTGGTCGTACACGAGAAACGGGAAGTAGCGGAACCGCTCGGCGTGCTGCTGCTTTTCATCCGGGTATTGCACCGTGACGAGCCGGTTGCCTGCAGGCTGCCCGGTCACGCGCAGCACCATCCGGCCGAGCGGATACGTGCTCAGGAACTCCCTGAGCACCAGCCACATGCCCTTGAGCACGCCGCGCCCGACCATTACCGGTCGACCTCCCCGAGCACGATATCGATGGAGCCGAGGATGATGATCGCATCGGCCACTTTCTGGCCGAGGCACATGTCTTCCAACACGGTGAGGTTGATGAAGCTGGGCGCGCGGATGTGGTACCGGTACGGCTGCGAGGAGCCGTCGCTGACGAGGTAAAAGCCCAGCTCGCCCTTGGGCGATTCCACGCGGCCGTATGCCTCGCCCTTGGGCGGCTTGAACGTGCGCGGGGCCTTGCTGATCGCCTGTCCCTTCGGGCTGATCGCCGGCCCGCCCGGGATGTCCTTGAGTGCTTGCTGGAGGATCTTCACGCTCTCGCGCATCTCCAGGATGCGGACGTAATACCGGTCGTAGACGTCGCCGACGCTGCCCAGCGGGACCTTGAACGCAAACTTCGGATAGATCGAGTAGCCGTCCACCTTGCGGATGTCGTAGTTGACGCCCGAGGCGCGCGCCATCGGCCCGGTGATGCTCGCATTCACCGCCAGCGTTTTGGGCAGCACGCCGACGTGCTTGGCGCGCTGCTGGATGATCTCGTTTTCGGTCAGCAGCGTTTCAAACTCATCGAGGAATATGGGAAAGTTGTTCACGATCTCGCGGGCGCGCTCCAGCCACTGCACGGGCACGTCCTCGCGCACGCCGCCGGGCCGCACGTAGTTGCACATCATCCGCGAGCCTGAGGCCGCCTCGAACAGATCGAGGATGCGCTCCCGCTCGCGGAACGCGTACAAGAGCGGTGTGCCGAACGCCCCCATGTCGTTGAGCAGGAAGCCGGTCACCGCGACGTGGTTCACCAGCCGGGTGAGCTCTGCCATGATGACGCGCACGTACTCGCCCCGCTCGGAGGCCTGAATGCCGCCCAGCTTTTCGATGGCGAGCGCGAGGCCGAAGTTGTTCGACATGGCGTTGAAGTAGTCGAGCCGGTCGGTAAACGGGAAGCTCGCAACGTAGGTAATGCCTTCGCCGATCTGCTCGTGGTTGCGGTGCAAATAGCCCATGACCGGCTTGAGTTTCACGATCGTTTCCCCGTCGAGGGTGGCGATCATGCGGAACACCCCGTGGGTTGACGGGTGCTGCGGCCCAAGATTGATTTCCAGCAATTGCGTCTCGGCCGTCGTCGCGCTCATGCCGGGCCGCCTTCCAGTACGTTCTGGTCTTCGACGACATAATCCTTGCGCATGGGATGACCCTGGAACCCGTCCCACAACAGGATGCGCCGCAAATCAGGGTGGCCTTCGAAGATGACCCCATAGAGATCGTAGGCTTCCCGTTCTTGGAACTCGGCGCCGCGCCAGATCGGCGTCACAGAGGCGACCTTGGGCTCCGCGCGCGGCAGTCTCACCTTGAGTGGCAGCGGGCCGTGTTTCTTGTCCATGGAATATACATGGTAGACGACTTCGATACGCTCGGGCGGGTAATCCACCGCAGTGAGATTCGCGAGGTAATCCAACCGGAACCGTTCGCTGTCTTTCAGGTAGCGGCACACCGAAACCAGGTTCTTGGGTTCGACGTATAACACCGCGCCCTCGACGGTCACGGTCACACCGGGCAATTGCTGCTCCAGCACCGATTTCAGCTCGTCGAGCGACGCCCACATCACGCGGCCGGCGGGGTGGATGGTGCGGGACTGGCAGGAGCCCGCTGATAGTCGAACGGATGCCGGGCGGGCGGCTGCCACACGGCGGGGTTGTAGCGGGGCGAGAGGCCGGCGGGGCCGTATTCCGGCACCGGATACTCGCCCTGTTTTTTCGCCATGGCCTGCCCCACGGAGCTGGCATTGATGCGCTCCTGGAGTTTTTGCAGCCCTTCCAGGAGTGCCTGCGGGGTCGGGGGACAGCCGGGGATGTAGACATCGACAGGAATATAGCGGTCGATGCCCTTCAGGACGTTGTAGCCCTTGTGGAAGGGCCCGCCCGAGGTGGCGCACGCCCCCATCGAGATGACGTACTTGGGCTCGGCCATCTGGTTGTAGAGCCGCACGACCTGCGGGGCCATCTTCTTGGTCACGGTGCCGGCGACGATCATCAAGTCGGCCTGCCGGGGCGAGGCGCGGAAGATCTCCGAGCCGAAGCGCGCGATGTCGTAGCGGGACGCGGCGGTGGCGATCATCTCGATCGCGCAGCACGCCAGCCCGAATTGCAGCGGCCAAATGGAGTTGCCGCGGCCCCAGTTCACGAGCTTGTCCCAGGTCGTGAGGTACACGCCCTCTTTCTGCAGCTCGCTTTGCAACCCTTCGTCAAGCGCCATCACTCCCACTCCAAGACGCCTTTCTTCCACGCGTAGACGAGCGCAACACCCAGGATCGCGATGAACAGCAGCATTTCCGCCAGCACGATCGGCCCCAACAAGGGCGCGAGCTCCTTGAAGGTGACCGCCCACGGATAGAGAAAGATGACTTCCACGTCGAAGACGACGAACAGCAGCGCGTAGATGTAGTACTGGATGCGGAACTGCAGCCACGGCTCGCCGGTCGATTCCAGGCCGCATTCATAGGGCGCTTGCTTGGACAGCCCGGGCTTCTTCGGGGCGACCAGCTTGGCGACCAGCAACGGGAACCCGCCCAGGAACAGGGCGACCGCCGTGAGCAATCCGATAAAGAGGTATTGTTCTGTGTAAGCCGACATTGTGAATAAATTCACATTATAGCGCACGCGTTGGGGCTGCGCCAGCCACCATCACTACGAGTGTCCCGGCTCGCTGTCCTGCGTCACCCCGGCTCGCTTCCTGCGCGGGCCCCACGTCCAGGAGGCATCCTTGCCCGCAGCAAGCCAGCGAGCGAAGTGTGCGGCTTCAGCCCGGCGAGGCGATCGATCGCGCGAGGCGCTGGGCGGCACGATCAAGGTCGCCGCGCAAGTGGAGGTGCAGCAGCCGCCGGCCGCGCTGCCGCATGGCGCCGATATCGCCCAGGGCTTGGGCCTGCTTCAGCGTCCCAAACGTATACCGCTGCCCAGGGATCGGTAGGTCGTCCGAGCTCTCCGCCGTGACGAAGAGAAACACCCCTTGATCCGCTCCCCCCTTAAAGAGCTGGCCGGTGGAGTGGAGGTAGCGCGGGCCGATCCCGATAACCGTCGGATACCCATGCGCGGCCAGGCGCGTGCGCATCTCCTGCAGGGCGCGGTCCAGCGTGTCGGTGCGCGGCAGGTAGGAGAGCAGCGCGATGTAATCGCCGGCTCTGGCTTGCCGAAGAAATTGGCTCAGGCGCTCCGCGCACTCTGGCCCAGCCGCACCGTCGATCACCAGCGTGCCGTCGCGCCCTTGCGGCTCATCGGGAAACCGGCCGTCGCTGAGCCACGCCGTGAGCAGCGCGGCGGTACGGTCCTTGCTCTCCTGGACGTTCGGCTCATCGAACGGGTTCACCTGCAGTAGGCAGCCGGCTAGCGACGTGGCCATCGCCCAGCGCAGCACTTCTCCGCCCAGGTCATACGGATCATCGAGCCGGATGTCCACGAGCGGCACCCCAGCCTGTCGCGCGGCGCGCAATGGCTCTTCGAGCGCGCTGCGGCGTGCATCCGTCCATCGAACGCTCACGATAAACCGATCCGGCGTGCTCGCCGGCAGCGGCAGCGCCTCATCCAGAATCGGGACGATCCCCTGGCCGGCCTTGCCGGTGCTTTCGGCCACGAGCTGTTCGATCCACGCGCCGATGCCGGCGAGTTCCGGCTCGCAGACGAGCGTCATTTTGTTGCAGCCCTGCGCCGCCAGCCCGCCAAGCACCGCCGCCAATTGCGCGGCTGGATGGCTCTGCAAGGGGACATCGGCACCGCATAACCGCGCCATCTGCTCGCCGCGCTCCAGGAGCCGGCCGACATCGGCTCCCAGCAGAGCCGCCGGCACAAGACCGAATGCAGTCAGCGCCGAGAACCGGCCGCCCACATCCCGGCCGCCGCCATCCTCCAGGTAAAAGGCCGCGCGGGCGCTCCATGACGCTGCCTGTGCTTCAAGCGGCGTGCCGGTATCGGTGATCACGATCAGGTGATCGCCAAACGGCAGACGGGTGGCGGCGAATTCGGCTTCGGCGTATCGAGCAAGCGAGGTGACTTCGATCGTCGTGCCGGATTTGCTTGAGACGATAATGAGCAACCGCTCAAGCGGGACGCGCCGCAGGTATTGACGAATCGCCGTCGGATCCGTGGTGTCCAACACCGCTAGATCAAGGCCGCCTGGCCCCACACTCAGGAGGCGGCTGCACACCTCGGCGAATAAGCTGCTGCCGCCCATCCCCAGCAAGACCGCATGGGTGTACCCGGCCAGGCGGCACGCCTGGGCGACACGGGTGAAGTCGGAAAGACGTGGGCGCATCGCCGTGGCGATCGTCAGCCAGCCGAAGCGTTCGCGAATGCGGGCTTGGACCGAAGCGTCGCTCGTCCAGAGGTTGGCGTCGCACGCCCACAGGCGCTGGATGGCGTGCAGCGCGTCCAACCGCGCCAGGGCGGAGCGCACCGCGGCGTCGTGCCGGCCCAGCACGAGCGTTTGAGAGGATGGCATCGTCAGCGATTGCTGGAGGGGAGCGTGCGGACGAAGAGCACCCGGTAATGCTCGTACTTCGCGACCATGCCGCTCACCGTCACGCGTTTGCCGATCAACTCGGCAAAACGCTCGGTCATCCGGTGTTTGCCGTCGCGCCGGGCCTGGAATTCTTCCGCGATCAGCAGGTAGAGCCGTCCAGCATCGGTGAGCAGCCCGATGGGCTGGCCGCGCCGGGCGCATTTCTGCCCGCAGGGCACGTGCGCCTCGCCGCGCTTGCCAAGCTGGAGAAAACACGTGACGTCGATCACTTCCCCGGTCAGCGTTGCCGCGCGAGCGCGCTTGAGATGGCGGAACTGCTCCGGCGTCGAGGCGGCATCCAGCGACGTCGGCGTCCATGCGGCCTCTGCAGGCGCATTGAACACCTTCGCCTCAGGCCGGGGTTCATCGTGCCTGACCGGCAGGATCCCGCAGCCGCTGACAGCCACGAGCCCCAACAGCAGAAGCCGGCGGAAGATCATGGGGCGGCGCGCTTACTGCGGCGGCGGCTCATCATCGTCGCCCGGGCGCCGGCTGATGCGAAGATCATCGAAGTACGCGATCGCCACACTATGCGTGTTGTCGGTGTCGGTCATCAGGCCGATCGCGATCACGTTCGGCGGATCATACTTCCCGAAGCACCGCCGGTAGTCTTCCTCCAGGTTCCGCTCCACCCGGCGCCATTGGCCCAGCGCGGAGGTGCCGCTTTCCACGACGATCATTTTCGATGAGGCGGCAAACGCGCTTTGCAGGATCGTGCCCACCGGCAGCGTCGCGGACCAGACGTAGTCGATGTTGCGTTTCTGCCACGGCAGGCCGGGCGTTTCGAAATACACGTAGACGCGGGCGGCGGCGTCCGAGCCCTGCTTGCGATCGAGCGCCTCACCCTCCACGAGCTGGTCCACGCGCCAGGACCATGAGAGCCACTCGAACTTGTCCGGATCGAAGTCTGCGGCGGCCAGCAGGATGGACGCGCCATCGCGGCTCTCGGCTTTGAGGCATCGCCGCTCATCGAGCGTGACGATGTCGTACTGGGTCCGACCCTTCACCTCGGTATGCCGCCAGCGTTCAGGGTCCAGCGTCTCGAACGGCTCAAACCAGAGGACCAGGGTCGTGGTGGAAGCGGAGGGCGGCAGCGGACGCCACGACCTGGCGATCTGCCGAAAGCTGCATCCCCCGATGGCGAGGCTCACGAGCGCCAGCGGTCCGAGCAGCGTGAACAGGTGGGGCCTGTCGCCCGGTGGGCGGATGTGCCGGCGGGTCATCCTTGACGACCTCTGGTGACCGCTCCCCAAGGGTGTGCGGACAACGGCAATTACTTGCCGAATTCGCTGGCGCTCGGGGTGGTGCCGCCTGAGGAGAGCTCTGCGTAGGCGCGCAATTTTTCCCACGTCTTCTTGCCGACGACGCCGTCGTCATTCAGGCCGTGGACGCGCTGAAACTCTTGGATCGCCTCTTTCGTCAACGGCCCCATCCTACCGTCGACCTTGCCTTGATAAAAACCGGCGTTCTTCAAGGCCTGCTGGACATCCCGTGTGGATGGTTTGAGCGACGGCGTTTTGGACGATGCGGCGGATACTGGCGCCGCCGGAGCCGGCTCAGCGCTCCACGGCTGCGGGGCGGCTTCAGGGCCCGGCGTGGCGGGGATGCCAGCATAGCCGCCGCGCTCCAACTGGCCAAGACGCTCGTCGATCAAGCCGACTTGCGATTGCAATCGCGCCAAATCCCGGCGTACGCCTCCTGACGCACACCCGCCGACCACCGCCGTCGCTGCGACAAGCAATCCGATCTTGCTCATGGCACTCATCACGTCCTCCAAGGTTCAGTGGATGAAATCATGCGCCGATGCACTGGTAGTCTAACAAACTCGCCCGACCCCTTCAACGCTTCTCCTCAAGCCGCCGGAGATGTCGCAGGAACTCTTCGGCCGGCACAAACCCCATCAACCGCAGCTCGGTCCGCTCCGTGCCGCTGCGATCGAAGAACAGGATGGTCGGCGCGCCAAAAATGTTGTACTGCTGGAGCAGGCGCTGCCCTTCCAATGACACGCTGCTGGTCACATCGAGCCGCAGCGTCGCGAACGAGCCCAGCGCCGCAACCACATCCGCATGGCGGAACGTGAAATGGTCCATCTCCACGCACGGGGCGCACCAGTCCGCGTAAATATCGATCAGCACCGGTTGGTGTTGTTGCTGGGCGCGCTGAAACGCCGTGTCGGTATACGGCTGCCAGGCCACGCGCGGGCCGGCCGGAGGTTGCGGCCACCCCCAGGTAAGCGCCCCCATCAGGAAGACGACGCCGAGAACCTGCCGCACCGCGCGAAAACGTTTCGATCGCGTGTCAACAGGCTGCAACCAGCCAAGCCACACGCCACCTGCAGCCAGCCACACGATGACCACCGCCCGCAACAGCCTATCCGGAAGCAATGGCCGAAGAAAGTACAGCGCCAGCCCAAGCAAAATGACGCCGAGCACCGATTTGCTCCACACCATCCAGGGCCCGGCTTTGGGCAGCCGGCCGACGCGATTGGCGGCCACCCCCAGCACCAGATAGGGAGTGCCCATGCCAAGCCCCAGCATAAAGAACAGCAAAAATCCCACGACCGGATTGCCGAGCTGGCTGACCAAGAGGAGCAACGAGAGGACGAAGGGGCCGATGCAGGGTGCGGCGATGATGCCGACCACTAGGCCCATCACGAACGCCCCGCCATATCCGGATGACGCCCGGCTGAAGCGCTGCGTAAGCGATGACGGCAGCCGCACGTCATAGAACCCGAACATGCTCAGGGCGAGCGCGACGATGATGGCGGCAATCACCAGCAGCACCGCCGGCTGCTGCAGCCATGAACCGAACAGCGCGCCGGTCTTGGCGGCGATCAGGCCGAGGATCGCGTAGTTCAGCGAAAGCCCCAAGACGTAGCACGTCGCCAAGAGCACCGCGCGCCGAAACACATCCGACGGGCGGCTCATCGACAGCGCCGCCTGGCTGCTGAAAAACGCCAGCGTCACCGGAATCATCGGATAGACGCAGGGCGTGAGGTTGAGCGCCAGGCCGCCGACGAAAACCGCCAGCAGCCCTAGCCCAAGGCCGTGCTGATGAATGAATTCGGCAAGCCAATCCATCGTGTCAGGCCGTTACGTGTGATTGTAACACAGGGTGGCGGGCTTACAGATAGCCGTATTGGCGAAACCACCGGATCGCCCGCTCGACGGCTACGTCGAGCGACGTCTGAGGCACGCCGAGCTCCCGCACGGCCTTGGAGCCATCAAGCCGCTGCATGCGCCGCACGCCCGGTGCGACGATGTTGAAGACCCAGGAGGGCAACTTCCACCACGCAGGGCGCCGGCCCAGGATGCGCGCGACGATGCCGGAAAATGCCTGCAACGTCATGGTATGACCGGTGAGCAGGTAGCGCTCGCCGCAGCGCCCGCGCGCCGCCGCCCGCACATGCCCGACCCCAACGTCCCCGGTATACACCCCATTGAACGTGTAGTCCGCGTACCACGGCACGCGGTACTTCGCGTAGGCCAGGATCAACCGCCCGGAGAGCTGGTGCGCGTCGTATTCACCAAGACAAATACTGGGATTGACGATCACGACCGGCAACCCGTCACGCGCAGCGCGCAGCGCTTCCTGCTCCATGGCGATCTTGACCGTTGCGTACAGCGACCGGGGTGGAGCAGCGGGCCATGGCTCAACATCCAGCTCGGTCGAGGGCCGGTCAGGACGGTGCGCGATGGTGGCCGCGCTGCTGGTGAAGACCAGGCGCTGCGGACGCGCGGCGGCCACGGCTTCAAGCAGCCGGCGCGTCGAGCTCGCCCCGCGATCCACGCACGCCTGACGTGACTGTCCCCGCCGTGGGTAGTACCCAGCGGCGTGAAACACCCAGTCGCAGCCCTGGAGCGCTGCCGGCAGGCCTTCCAGCGTTTCGATGTCAACAAGCGCGCGCTCCACCGGCAATTCCTCGAGCATCCAGAGCATGCGGGGGTTGCGGTAGGCGGCCCGGACGGTGTGGCCCTCGGCGAGGAGCGCGCGGACGATATGCGCGCCGATATGGCCCGTCGCCCCAAGCACAAGCGCCATCGCCATGGCTGGGATCGAACGCTCCACCTACTACACGGTTGGCGTCGCGGCGAGTCGAGGCTGATCGATGGGAGCGGCAGACTTCACCCACGGACGCAGCTCTTCTTCAGAGCAGACCAGCTGGTTGGTGCGGCAGATCTCGGCGTAGCGGTGGCCGCTGGGCCGCACGCGGCGTTCTTGCGTGGCGAAGTCGACCTCGGTGATGCCAAACCGCGGGCCGTAGCCATCCGCCCACTCGAAGTTGTCCAGCAGCGACCAGTAGCAGTAGCCGACGACGCGCGCACCCCGGTCCATGGCGCGCCGCATCGCGGCGATGTGGCGGACGATGAAACGCTGGCGCTGCGCATCGTCCTGCGTCCACGCGCCGTTTTCCGTAATGAGCAGCGGCAGCTGTAACGACGCCGCGCGCAGCAACGTCTGCGCGAACGCCTCGGGCGACACATCCCACCCCATCAGCGTGCGTTCCCGCACCGCTCTGGGGTGGTGGCCGAGATCGCAGCTTTCCCCGGGCCAACCGTGCGTGCCGGCCTGCCACCGGAAGAATTGCCGGCCGTAGAAATTGATGCCGAGATAGTCGAGCGTCTGCCTGGCTTGAGGGAATTTCCATGTCCCAACGCCGGGCACCATCCAGCGGCCCTCGGTGAGCGCATCGAGAAACGCGGTGTTCCACAACCGGTCGGTCAGCCAGGCGACGCCCAGGTCCGCCGGCCACCACGGCTTGCACGGGGCAAACACCGGCATATTTTTCGCCACGCTCACGAGCACCGTCCAGCCGTTGGCCTTGGCGGCGCTGTGGAGGATCTGATACGCCGCGGCGTGCGCTTCGATCATGTGCCGGATGACCACCAGCGCCTGCTTGAAGTCCTTCCCGCCGGGCGGGCCGATGCCCTGGACGTAGTGCATGCGCGCGAAGACCATCGGCTCGTTGATCGTCAGCCAATAGTGCACCTGGCCGCCGAGCGCTTTGGCGACGCGCTGCGTGAAGCGCGCGAAGTGTTCGACGACTTTGGGGTTCGTCCAGCCGCCTTGCGCGGTGAGCCATTGGGGCGTCGTGAAGTGGTGCAGCGTGACGATGGGCTCAAGCCGCCGCTGCCGCAGCGCCTTCACCACCTCGACGTAGTGCGCCAGCGGCTCGTCATCCCACACGCCCTCGGCCGGCTCGATCCGGCTCCATTCAATGGAAAAACGATGCGCGTTCTGGCCCAGGGAGGCGGCGAGGTCGAAGTCCTGCGGATACCGATGCCACTGGTCGCATGTGATCCCGGAGCGGTCTTTGACACGGCCGGCCTCCTCCCACGCCCACCAGTCGCTGTGCACGTTGTTCCCTTCCACCTGATGGGCCGAGGTGGCGCAGCCCCACAAAAACCCGCTGGGAAATTCAAGCGTGGTCATGGCCGCTGGAGCGCCTTCACAACCAGCCGGACCGCCTTTGGTGAGCCGAAGACCGCTTCCGGGCCAGTGAACGACGGCCGCCTGTGAAAATCGACCAAGGTCCGGCCGGTGGCCCGGGCCAGCGCAGCAAGTGGCGCCATATCCCACAATTTCACGCCGCAATCGATCACCGCATCGGCCCCGCCCCGCAGCGCCCATAAGTAGCCGTAGGCGTCCCCGTAGGAGCGCTCCAGGTAACAGGCTTGCATGAGCCGGTCAAACCGCTTGGCGTAGCGGGTGGCGCGCCACCAGCCGGAGCCGCCGTGCAGGATGACCATCTCGGAGAGCGCTCGCACCGCGCGCGGCCGCGCAATCCGCCGCACGGAGCGACCAGCGCGTTCGTAAGCGGCGACGCCGGGCGCCACGCCGAGCGTCAGGTCCAGCACCGGAAAATCGCACAACCCGAGCACGGGCCGGCCTCGCTCCACGCGCGCCACGAGGATACTCCAGGTGGGGATCCCGCGCGAAAACGCGCGGGTGCCGTCGATGGGATCGACCGTCCAGTAGGTGTGCGGGTTCGTGCCGGTACGCCCGCGCTCTTCCCCGACCACGGTATCGCCCGGACACGCGCGGCGCAGGAATGCGCGCAGCCGCTCTTCGATGACCCGGTCGGCGTCCGTGACCGGTGAGCGGTCGGATTTGCGGTCGATGCGAAGCGACGAGGAGCGGAAATAGCGCAAGGCGAGCAAACGGCAGGAGCGGACTTCGCATTCAAGGGCATGAAGCAGCGCGCGTTGGGAGGACGCCATAGCGCCCGTATTGTACGGCAGCCGACGGCGCTTGACAATATTACTTCTTTTCAGCTAATATTTAGCGTGTGTGAACTATTATGACCACGACCCGAACCGTCAACCGGCACGAGGCCAGCCTGGCCATCTCCCAGCTGATGCCGAGCATCCTGCGCGGCGTCCAGCTGGATTTTTTCATCAACCGCAAGATCACGCAAACACAGCTCTTAGTCCTCATGGCCATCCACGGCCACGGCCGCTGCTGCATGGGCACGCTCGCCGAGAACCTGCACGTGCGCATGCCCACCGCTACCGGGATCGTCGGCCGGCTGGTGCGATCCGGGTTCGTCCACCGCTTCCCGTGCGCCGAGGACCGCCGCCAAGTCCTGGTTGAGCTCACGCCGAAGGGGCGCGAGTTCATCTACGCATTTCAAAGCGTCATCCGCCGCCGGTGGGAAGAGGTGCTGCGCCTGCTCAACCCTCAGGAGCTTGCAGCCTTCCACCACGCGATCCAGCGCCTTCACACACAGATGCAACCCAGGAGTTGAGTCTCATGAATCCGACCGACCGTCCGCTCGCGTTTTCCGCCCTCGCGCTTGGCGCCACCCTGCTGAGCTTGCTTGTGCTAAGCGGCTGCCAACGCTCGGCAGGTCCTGGCGGCCCCCCCGGCGGCATGGTCGTCAACGTCGTCGGGGCGGCGGCCAAGCGCCAACCGATCCAGGAAACGATCGCGCTGGTCGGCACCCTGGAAGCGAACAAGATGGTGGAGGTGAGGAGCGAGGTAGACGGCACCATCGAAGAGCTGCTCTTTACCGAAGGCGAAATGGTGTCCAAGGACCACATCCTGATCCAAATCGACCGGCGCAAACTGGAAGCCTCGCTGGCTGAGGCCGAAGCCCAATTCACGATGGCTGAGGGCAACCGCCGCCGCTACGAAGCGCTGGTGGCCAGCCGCGCGGTCTCCCAGCAGGAATTCGACCAGGCGGTCATGACGCACGCCGCCGCCCTGGCGACGGTGGAGCTCATGCGCGAGCAAGTGCGTGATGCCACCATCACCGCGCCCTTTGACGGCATCATCGGCGACCGGCTGGCGAGCGCCGGCCAGTTCATCGCCAAAGGCACTACCTTGACCTCGCTCGTCGATCTGGACCCCATGAAAGTGGCGTTTCAGGTGCCGGAGCGATACCTCAGCCAGGTGAGCCAAGGGCAGCGGATCACGGTCAGCGTGGCCGCCTACCCACAGCAGCTGTTCACCGGCGAAGTGTACTTCGTGGACTCCCAAGTCGATGAAGCCACCAGGGCTGCGATCGTCAAAGCGTACGTCCCCAATCCCAAGAGCCAACTCCTGCCCGGTATGTTCGCCAACCTGGACCTGGTGCTGAAGGTTCGGGCCGATGCGGTCGTCATCCCGGAAACCGCCCTGCTCTTCCAGGGCGAGACCACCAGCGTCTTCGTTGTAGACGGCGAGCAGAAAGCGCAGCTCCAGCCGGTGACCACCGGGCTGCGCATGCCCGGGCTGGTCGAGATCGTCCAAGGCGTGTCGCCCGGACAGATCGTCGTCACCGAAGGGACGCAAAAGCTGCACCCGGGTGCTGCCGTGAAGGTCCGCTTGGAGCCCTAACGCATGTCCCTGCCCGAAACCAGTATCCGCCGGCCGGTGTTGGCCACCATGATGAACCTGAGCCTGATCGTGTTCGGGCTCATCGGGCTGTACCGCCTGCCGGTGCGCGAGCTGCCTGACGTCGATCCCCCCCTCGTGAATATTACGACGGTGTATGCCGGTGCGAACGCCTCCGTGATCGAGACCCAGATCACCGAGCCCATCGAAGAGACCTTGATGAGCATCGAGGGCATCAAGACGCTCAGCAGCGAGAGCCGCGACCAGGTCAGCAACATCACCGTGGAGTTCGATCTGGGGCGCAGCATCGATCTGGCGGCGCAGGATGTGCGCGACCGGGTGTCGCGCGTACGCGGCCGACTGCCAGAAGAGATCGATGAGCCGATCGTCGCCAAGCAGGACGCCGATGCCCAGCCCATCATGTGGATTGCGCTCTACAGTGAGCGGTTCTCGACGCTGGAGCTCACCACCATCGGCGAGCAGCAGCTCAAGGACCGGCTGCAGGCGGTGAAAGGGGTCAGCTCCGTGATGTTGGGCGGGGCGAAGCGCTTCGCCATCCGCTTGTGGCTGGACCCGGCCAAGATGGCGGCGCGCGGCATCACGGTGCTGGACGTGCAGCAGGCACTCCGCCAGCAAAGCGTGGAGCTGCCCAGCGGCCGCGTCGAAAACCGGCAGCGGGAGCTGAGCATCGAAACGCGGGGAGAAATGAAGACCCCGGAAGAGTACAACCAGTTGGTCCTCAAGCGCGACCGCGCGACGCTCGTGCGGCTGCGCGATGTCGGCCACGCGGCGGTGGGCGTCGAAGATGAGCGGTCGATCGCCCGGTACAACTCGAAACCGGCCGTGGGCCTTGGCATCATTCGGCAGTCCAAGTCCAACACCGTCGCGGTCGCCAAAGGGATTAAAGAGGAACTCGAACGGCTCACGCCTCTCCTGCCCGCAGGGATCGACGTGCACATCCCGTATGACGAATCGATCTTCGTGGAGCGCTCGATCAACGAGGTGTGGGAAAACCTCTGGATGTCGTTCCTACTCGTCATCATCACGATCTACATTTTCCTGAGCGATTTCCGCTCTACCCTGGTGCCGGCGGTCGCGATCCCGGTATCGGTCGTGGCCACGTTCGGCTGCCTCTACCTGCTGGGCTACTCCATCAACATCGTGACGATGCTCGCCCTAGTGCTGGCGATCGGCGAAGTGGTGGACGATGCGATCGTGGTGGTCGAGAACGTGTACCGGCACATCGAAGAGGGGATGAGCCCGTGGGACGCCGCACTCTCCGGCATGAAAGAAATCACCTTCGCGATCATCTCCACGACCGCCGCGCTTGTCGCGGTGTTCCTGCCGATGGCGTTCCAGACGAGCGTCACCGGCCGCATCTTCATCGAGCTGGCGGTGGCGATTTCCTGCTCCGTCACGATCTCGGCGTTTGTGGCGCTGACGCTCTCGCCGATGATGGCGGCGCACATACTGCGGCCCATCGCGCCAGGCCGCCACCGCGGCGGCCTGATCGGATTTTTCGAGCGGCGGATGGACGCCATGCATCGGCGCTACGAGCGCGGGTTGTCGTGGTCGTTGCGCCACCGGGGGGTGATGGTCGCCCTGATCCTGATCTCGTTTGGGCTGAGCTTCTTTTTCTACGCGCAATTGGAAAAAGAATTTCTCCCCACCGAGGACAAGGGCCGCCTGTTCAATATCGTCATCACGCCGGAAGGGTCCACCAGCGAGTACACCGACCGGATGGTGCGCAAGATGGAAAGCTTCATCCAGGCGACGCCGGAGGTGGACGGCTTTTTCTCGGCGGTGGCTCTGCCCTGGGCCGGGCCTGGGCGGGCAAACCAGGGCTTGGCATTTGTCCGCCTGAAGGACGACCGGGACCGTTCGGTCCAGGATATCGTCGCAGGGCCCGCAGGGTTGGGGGCCCGCTATTTCGGGGAGATCGAAGGCGCCATTGCGATCCCGATTATCCCGAAAGCGATCGGCCGGGGCTTTGGCCAAACGTTCCAGGTCGTGCTCCAGCACCAGAACCTCAAAGAGCTCGACGCGTACGCGCAACAGCTCACCGGCAAGCTGCAAGGCTCGGGCTTCCTCATGAACGTGCGTCCGACGTTCCAGCTGGATAAACCGCAGCTGATCCTGGAGATCGACCGCAACCGTGCGGCGGCGCTGGGTGTCTCGGTCGAGGATATTTCCCGCACGCTGCAGATCCTCTTCGGCGGGCTAGACCTGAGCAAGCTGAACCTGGACGGCAAGGAATACGACGTGATCGTGCAGCTGGAGCGCGCGGCGCGCCTCACCCCGCGGCAGCTGGATGAAATGTACGTGCGCAGCGCCTCAGGCCAGCTCATCCAGCTGAGCAGCGTCGTCACCTACCGCGAGATCGGCGGCCCCAGCGCCATCAACCATTACAACCGCTTCCGCTCGGCCACCATCGAAGCGACGCCGATGGGCGTCACCTTGGGCACCGCGATGGAGCGGGTCGAGAATATCCTCAAGGAAGATTTGCCGGAAGAGTTCCGGTATGAATGGTCCGGCGAGGCCAAAGACCTGCAGACCGCCGGCAAGGATACCGTGTTCGTGCTGCTCCTAGCGCTGGCGGTCATCTACATGGTGCTCGCGTCGCAGTTCGAAAGCCTTGTCCATCCATTTACCGTGATGCTCACGCTGCCGCTTGCGGCACTCGGAGCGCTGGGGCTGCTGTGGGTGCTCGCCCAAGTCAACGTGCTTGGGACCATGATGTACGGCTGGGCGCACTATGCGCCTGATCCGCCTGGGTTCGCGAAGGTGCTCTCGATGCTGATCCCAAGAATTCCGGCGATGGGCATCAATCTGTACAGCCAGATCGGGATGATCCTTCTGCTGGGCATCGTCACGAAAAACGGCATCCTGCTCGTTGACTTCGCCAACCAGCAGATGGAGCAAGGCAAACCGGCGCTGGAAGCCATTCAGATCGCCGGCCGCGTGCGGTTGCGCCCCATCCTGATGACCGCCGTGGCCACCGTCGCCGGCACGCTCCCGATCGTGCTGGGGTTCGGCGAGGGGTCTGAAAGCCGCCGGCCGCTGGGCGTGGCGACGCTGGGCGGCATGGCCCTGAGCACCTTCCTCACGCTGTTTGTGATTCCGGTCGTGTACGTGCTGTTGAGCGACGTGCAGGCGCGATGGCAGCGCCTGGGGCGTCGCCCCGCGTCGCCCGCTGAGGGCAACGGCGCGGTAAAATCATGGTGGCGGCGGCTGACGCATCCGGCAGGAACAGCCACCAACGGCGGGACGAAATAGCTTGAGGAATCCATGATGAAGCATCTACTGCTCGCGTTCAGTCTGCTCCTGAGCGGGTGTGCGGTCGGACCGGCCTACCGCCGCCCCGCGGTCCATACCCCGGCCGATTGGAAAACGCCGCTGCCGCCTGAGTGGCAACTCGCTGCGCCCAACGATGACGCCCCGCGCGGGCCATGGTGGGAAGCTTTTCAGGACGACGTGCTCAACCGCTTAGAGGTATCGGCGGTCCAGGCCAACCAG